>Ga0316604_10000078_pt1 | contig 171211 bp, 165 predicted proteins | sample OWC_soil_day20_C_FD_207650 | JGI IMG/M metagenome (GOLD analysis project Ga0316604, IMG submission 207650) | Wetland soil microbial communities from Old Woman Creek delta, Ohio, United States - OWC_soil_day20_CT | ecosystem: Environmental > Terrestrial > Soil > Wetlands | place: USA: Ohio... | reverse complement strand
CTCATTAATGCACTTTTACCGCACTATAACCTATGTCCAAAACAATTTAATAATGTCACTATTATTTGTCTAGCCGCACTTATTTTTGGCAAATCAGCATTAAAGCCGGTTAAGGTGATTTTTTAACAAGAGCTTATATATAGCGGAATCTTCAGTAATAGCCGGAAGCGCCATCACCGATATGTCAGGGCCATTTACCATCACCGCAGTTAGTTTGTTTTTTGCTCTTCTAGGTTTACACAACCTTAAATGTCAAAAGAAATCCGTCCCACCGTTAACTACCGGCAGTACGGATTTTTTTTGGCATCTAAAATAGGGACAGCTGATCATCCCCATAGCCTTGCTTATAGCCATTAATAATATCGTCCATATTATAGAGCAAGCCAAATCTGTCACATTCTTGGCGGAATAACTGCCACAGTACCTTAGCCTTTGGTGAGCTACATTCATAGTTATTGCCAAACTGATTTATATACTTTTGTCTAATGGTAGGAAAATGCTCATCAAGCTTTTTATAATACCAGTTCCGTTGATTTTGCCGCAAGGTTACTCCGAATGCCGGATATATAAACTTCGCCCCGTTTTCATAGGCAAGACGAATAATATCGGTTATATTTCTCTCATTGTCCTCGATAAACGGAAGAACTGGCATCAGCAATATTCCAGAAAAAATTTCATTACGAGAAAGTTCTCTAATCGCCGCGAATCTTCTTGACGGTTTTGCTACATTCGGCTCTATCTTTTCACAAAGAGTATCATTAGCAGTCGTAATCGTAATTTTTATAAGCACCGGCGAATGCTTTTTTATTGATTTTAATACATCAATATCTCTTGTTATCAAAGCGCTTTTCGTATCAATGGATACCCCAAAACGATAAGCATCAATTAGTTCTAATGCACCTCTTGTTAAGCGGTAATCCTTTTCAAAAGGATTATATGGATCGCTCATGGCCCCTGTTCCAATTACTCCCGTCCGGCGTTTGGACTTAAGCTCATGAGTAATTAAAGCAAGGGCATTTTCCTTGGCTCGTACCTCATCAAAATTTTCTACTTGATAGCATTCACTGCGGCTGTCACAGTAGATACAACCATGACAACAACCTTTGTAGATGTTCATAGTATAGTTGTTACCAAACCAAGCACTACTGCTCATATAGCCAGATATAATTGTTTTTGCCGATATGAATTTCATAGCACAAACCTTTTTTATATGTTCTTCTTATGTATTATCGACTTCGTTCAAGACTTTGTGGCGAAGTTGACCACAGGCGGCACGAATGTCCGTTCCCATTTCCCGGCGTACAGTTGCATTGACGCCTCCGCGCTTGAGGGTTTCTACAAAGCGGTTGATGCTGGCTTTATCCGGGCGGTGCAGGCCTTGTTTGGGGACTGGGTTTATTGGGATGAGGTTAACATTAGCCAGCCGGTTTCTCAGGAGACTGATAAGTTCGCGAGCATGGCGGTCGGTGTCGTTGATGCCGGCAATCAAAGTGTATTCATAGGTCACCCGCCGCCCGGTCGTAGTAGCATAGCGGTTAGCGGCCGCCATTACTTGTTCCATGGGGTATTTTTCGTTAATCGGCATTAAAAGAGACCGTTCTGTATTGTTAGTAGCATGAAGCGATATCGCCAAGGTTATGGGCAATCCTTCTGCCGCCAAGCGGTCAATTCCCGAGACCAGTCCGGCGGTCGAAAGCGTAAAGCTTCGATAACTCATTCCCAGGCAATATTCTTCATGGCACAGGCGAATAAATTTTAAGACATTATCGTAGTTAGCCAAGGGTTCGCCTGATCCCATGATGACTACGGAATCAACTTTTTCGTTGTTTTGACTCAGAACTTTGTCAGCATACAGTACTTGGGCCAGAATTTCGCCGCCGGTCAAGTTGCGGACCACTCCGTTAATGGTGGAGGCACAGAAAACGCACCCCATGCCGCAGCCAACCTGGGTGGATACACAAACGCTGTTGCCGTAGCGGTGGCGCATCAGCACAGTTTCTACCGCCAGACCGTCATTTAACGCCAGGAGAAATTTACTGGTGCTGCCATCCGCGGCGGCTTGTTCTGCTTGCAAAGTAACGATTCCCACGGAAAAGTTCGCAGCCAATAGTTCACGTTTAGCTTTGGGGATGTTGGTCATTGCTTCAAAGTCAGCGGCCTGACGCTGGTAAATCCATTCGGCCAGCTGACGGCCGCGATATTTTTCTAAACCACAGGAACTAGTTGCGGCTACTATTTCCTCAACAAACATCCCGCATAAGTTAGTTTTTGTCACTCTTGATTCCTCCGGCGATGTTTCTTACCATCCGGGCGATGAAAAATCCATCCACGCCATCACGATGCGGCCACAGCTGGATCGTCTGTTCCGGTCTGGCTTGGGGTAAATATTCACCGGTAGTCTCAAGAATAAATTCCTGGTTAGCCGCTAAGAAAGCGGCAACAACTTGATTATTTTCTTCCGGCTCGGTGGTACAGGTGCTATAGACTAGTACGCCACCAGGTTTTACGCAGGCGGCGGCGCTGGCCAAAATAGCCCCCTGGAGTTTTGGCAGTTCTTCTAGCATCATTTTAGTTTTTCGCCACCTGGAATCCGGTTTGCGGCGCAGAACCCCCAGCCCCGAGCACGGCGCATCTACCAGCACCCGGTCAGCTTGTCCGGCATATACCGTATCCAGTTTTGTGGCATCGATTTCTTTTGTTTCAATTATGGTAATACCCAATCGCGCAGCATTGGCTTCGGTTATTTTTAGTTTATGGCTATAAATATCACCAGATACTACCCGGCCACGATTGTTCATTAAGGCCGCAATATGCGTACTTTTTCCCCCAGGTGCCCCACAGGCATCGATAATAAATTCGCCAGGCTGGGGCGCTAGTACATGCGCCACCAACATTGAGCTTTCATCTTGTACTTGAAGCTGTCCCTGTTTCAATGTACCGAGGGTTGACAGCGCCGGGTATTCAAGACATATTATGCCTTCCGGTGTCCACTCCGAAGGCTGGGCAGTTACGCCTTCTTTAGCTAGTTTTATCAGTAGTTCATCTCTAGTAATTTTTAAGGTATTTGTCCTAACCGAAAGCGCCGGGGTCTGGTTATTGAATTTTAAAAGTTCTTCAGTTTGTTCAACGCCAAGGCGGTTCAACCACCTTTTCACCAGCCATTCGGGATGAAAATATGTTAGCGCCAAGTACTTTACGCTATCTTTATTTTTATCGGGATAAACCGCCTTTTCCGGATTTCGCACGGCACTTCTAAGCACGGCATTAACAAATTTTACGGTACCGGCATGACCGTATTTTTTCGCCAATTCTACCGCTTGATTACAAGCGGCGAACGCCGGAACTTTAGACAAAAAAAACACCTGGTATATTCCCATACGCAGAATGTTTCGAATGACTCCTGGTACTTTGTTAAGCGGCCGGTTGCTATAGTGACTGAGAATCCAGTCAATCGTATTGCCCGCTTTTACTGTGCCATACACCAGTTCAGTAACAAATCGGCGATCTTGATCGCCAAGTTTATGCCGGCCAAGTTCTTTGGCTAAGGCAATATTGGCATATGCCCCTTCGGTGTCCACTTCGCCAATAATTTTTAACGCGACTTCCCGCGCATTGATGTTTGTCGCCATTTACCCACCTCTAGTTAATCCATCGCAAAATAATTATTTGATAAAATCATTTATCGCTTTTTCAACTTTAGCAATATCGACAGTGGTATTACAACATGGTCCTTCCGGTCGTTCATTAAGGATTCCTACCGCCGGTAACGGATATATATCCTGAATGCCACTGGTCAAATCCCGTTCACAGGCAATCGCCAATACTGCTTGGGGCCGCAATGTTTTCACGACTTTACGAGCCAGGGTACCACCGGTAACCACCGCTAGGTTAACGCCATACTCTCGCACGAGGGTTACTAAATCTCCGACCGGACATTTACCGCACTGCTTGCAGTTAGCAGCGTCCCTAGTGATCTTATGCGGACAAGCTTCTTGTTGAATGCAATGTGGTGTTAATATTAACAATCGATCCGGTTTTACTTTCATTACTTTTTGCCGGACCAAATGATTGCTTACTTCAATAAATGATCGTTCTATTTGTTCTTTTTCAATATCAAAAACTTTCCCAATTCTTATTGCCAGGGGAAATAAGAGATTGATCGCCGACCACGCCACCCCCAAAAACACCGGGGGAGTAGGCAAACCAACCAGAGCCGTGACAATACCTAAAAAGCCGAAAGCGGTTATCACTAATACAATCAGCAGTATCGTACCAACCACCAGCGGCAAATGTTCACTAATATCAGCCAGCCCAGAAAAGCTGACTTTCCATATCCAATAACCAGACAGACCAGCTATTAGTATGCTTACCAAAATAAGCGCTAAAAACAGTCTTTTTTGCGGACGCGGCACTGCTGCGATAAGCGCTTCGCCTTTAGCCCAATATTTCCCCGACATTCAGACCATACCCCCGTACATACTCGCCTGCACTCATACGTTTTTTGCTTTCCGGCTGTACTTCTAATATTTCGACTACGCCTTTAACTGTTGCTACTTTAAAGCTGTGCTCACCAACGACAACTACCTGTCCCGGTTTACCGGCCACGGTTTGTGCGGATTCTACCCGAGTCCGCCATACTTTAAGGTTTTTGCCGTCATGGTGACAATAAGCCCCCGGCCAAGGATTTAGTCCCCGTACCAGGTTATGTACTTGTTGGGCCGAAGCCTGCCAATTTATGCTTTCGGTTTCCCTGGTAAGCAGTTTGGCATAACTAGCCTGGGAGTTATCTTGAACTGTCCTTGGAGCCTCACCTGTCGCTATTAGTTCTATGGTTTTGGCTAACAATTCGGCACCCAATAGATTTAACTGTTCATAAAGTTCTCCTGTAGTTTGGTCCGCAGAAATCGGAATTTCTTCTTTCAAAATCATATCGCCGGTATCCAGCCCGACATCCATGTACATCGTCGTTACCCCGGTTACTTGTTCACCATTGATGACTGCCCAATGAATAGGCGCGGCTCCGCGATATGCCGGTAACAGCGAGGCATGAACGTTAATGCAGCCCAGTTTGGGCAATTCTAAAATGGCTGAGGATAAAATCTGACCAAACGCAACTACTATAATTATATCCGGGTTAAGGGCTTTTAACTCAGCCACAAATTCCGGCGTTTTTATTTTTTCCGGTTGTAATACCGGCAATTCATGTCGAATCGCCGCTTCTTTCACCGGCGACGGTGCAAGTTTTCGTCCCCGCCCTTTGGGACGATCCGGTTGAGTAACTACAGCTAAAATTTCATGAGCTTCTTGTACTAGCTTGTCCAAGCAAGGCACCGCAAAATCCGGCGTCCCCATATATACTATTTTGAGTTTATTCATCACGGCTGCCCCTGTGTAGAAATAGTTGTGGCCCGGTCAATAAATAATACGCCTTCCAAGTGGTCAATCTCGTGTTGAAACGCTCGCGCCAACAAATCTGTTCCCAATAGCTGAATTTTTTTACCATTACGATCAAGTGCTTCGACTGTAACTTCGGCATACCTCTCTACTTCGCCCATCACACCGGGAATGCTCAGACAACCTTCTTGAGCTTTAACACAACCTTTTGTTTCGGTTATAACCGGGTTGATAAGTTCAACCAGCCCATCGCCTACATCAATAACTACGATCCTGAGCGATAGTCCAACTTGCGGTGCCGCAAGTCCCACCCCGTCTGCAGCATACATCGTCTGCGCCATATCGTCTAACAGACGCCTAATACGTTTATCAATTTTAGCCACTGGCGCGGCTATTTCTTTAAGTATTTTATCTCCGGCTTTCCTAATCTCTAACACGGCCATCAAACATCCTCCCTTTATTCACCATTCTAGCATAAGCACCGTAAAAAATCATCCGTTGCTTTAGTTTTTACTTATAAAACATTCAACGGGTCAACATCTACAACAATACCCGCCTTTTGGTCCAGTTCCGCCGCTCGTACTGCCGCCACGGCGGCTTCAATATCAGTGGTTTTTAGCAAAATATGCATCCGGTATATCTCACTAATCTTGGCCACCGGTGCCGGAAACGGTCCAATAACTGTTCCGTCTAGTTTTAGTGTTCTCAGCTTAGCCGCAGTATCTTCAGCCAAGCGACGCGCCTTGATTTCATCGGTTCCTTGAACGGTAAATTTTACAATCCGGCTATACGGCGGATAGTCAAGTTCACGGCGAAGTTCTATCTCTTGGGCATAAAAAGCGGCATAGTCATGGTTAGACCCGGCGATAATCGCATAATGGTCGGCATTATAGGTCTGGACAACCACCCGTCCCGGCTTATTCCCCCGGCCAGCCCTCCCGGCTGCCTGGGTCAAAAGCGCAAATGTTTTTTCCGCTGCCCGAAAGTCTGGCAGGTTGAGGGCGGTATCGGCAGAAATGATGCCTACCGCGGTAACGTTTTTTATGTCGTGGCCTTTCGCCACCATCTGGGTACCTAACAAAATATCATATTCACCGGTCGCAAACGCAGTTAATATTCGCTGATGAGCGGTCCTCCCACTGGTGGTATCTTGGTCCATACGAACAATTCGTGCGCCAGGCAATATTTCGGCCAGTGCTTCTTCTACTTTTTGTGTACCAGTGCCAAAATATTTGATATACCGGCTACGACACGCCGGACACACATCAGGCACCGGCTGCCGGGCCTGGCAATAGTGACAGCGAAGTACCGATCCGTTACTGGTATGGTGATATACCAGCGACACTTCACAATGGCTGCATTTCATAACATGGCCGCATTCCCGGCATAGGACAAATGTCGAATAGCCGCGGCGATTAAGGAGAATGATGGCTTGTTCTTTGCGCTCAAGCGTGGCGATCAATAGTTCCTTAAGCGGCTGGGATATTACACTGCGTTTGCCGTCTTTTAGTTCATCCCGCATATCGACAACCGTAACTTCCGGTAAAAATGCCCCATCAACCCGTTCCGGCATTGCTAATAGTTTGTGTTTGCCTTGCAATGCATCATAATAAGTTTCCACCGCCGGAGTCGCACTGCCGAGGATTACTTGCGCCCCGGAAAGTTCAGCCCGTTTTAAGGCCACTTCGCGCGCATGGTAATGCGGCGATTCTTCTTGTTTGTAGGTAAATTCATGTTCTTCGTCCAAGATAAACAGACCGGGATCAACCACCGGCGCAAATACTGCCGACCTCGCCCCAATAACAATGCCTGCCTCACCGGATGCCAACCGCTGCCAAGTGTCAAAGCGTTCGCCCGCTGATAATTTGCTATGTAAAACCACGACATCATTACAGAACCGTTGTTTAAAACGCTCGACAATCTGTCCGGTCAGAGCTATTTCTGGCACAAGTACTACTACTTGCCGGCCATCCTGCCTAGTCGCGGTGGCGGCTTCGATATAAACTTGTGTTTTTCCGCTGCCGGTAATTCCGTGGAGTAAATAAGATTTACTTTCACGTTTGGTTATCGCCGGTATAATTTCGTCCAGAACAGCCCGCTGGGTACCAGCAAGCCGAAAGTCCGCTGTCCCCGTTTGCATTTGCTGATAGCTGTCTCTTAGCACTCTCGTCTGGCCAGCATTAATTATGCCGCTCTTCATCAAAGCTTTTACCGTATCCCGGCTGATTTTAAACCGTCTTAGGTCATCAGCGGTAATTCGGCTTTCATTAAGAAGAGTTTCTACCATTCGCTGTTGAGCTGGTTTTTTCTTTAATTTATTGTTAATCATCTGAACCGCCGCTGCAGGATCAACTAGGTACCAGTAAGTCTGGTACTGTGCCTTGGCAGTACGGCTAACAACAGTATCACGGGCCAATAATTCCCCGGCGCAAAGCCGCCGCACCGTTTTTGCTGTAGTTGTCCCAAACTGGCCAGTAAGTTTCGCCAAGGATTGCGGGCCTTTAACTACAAGGTATTCATATATTTGTCCCTCTATGTTTGATCGTTGAGCAAGTTCAGCCCTTTTTTCGGCAATTGCCCGATACACTACCCGAGATTTAATTCCTGTTTTGCCAGGGATAAACAGTCGCATAGCTTCGGCGATTGTGCAAATATAAAAATTACTCACCCACTCTGCAACCGCCAGCATATGCGGCGTAAACCACGTTTCTTCATCAAGGGCACTTAAGATTGGTTTTAAGCCCGAACCATCGCCTTGCCCTACACTAGCAACGAACCCCTCAATTTTACGGCTACCAAAAGGAACCAACACCCGCCAACCGGGGGCTAGTTCGTCGATTTCATCCGGAACCAAATAAGAAAATGGTTTTGTTATATTTTTTGTCGGCAGATTAATAATAACTTCCGCTACACGTTGCATAATAAATATCCACCACGCTACACAAAGAAAAGGGACTTAGCAAAGTCCCTTTCGCTTGAGTTTATATTCGTTTTTAGAACAAATAATCCCTGCTAAATTCAGAATCAGTATAAAAGTTCAACATTTCCCAGTTATAATAATCCAGCCGACCATTTTGAAACCGCCGGACTCGGCGCATGCCCAGCGGAGAAAAGCAAAAGCGCATGCCCACGTGCACCAACCCCTTCTATCTAGTTTACTCCGCAGGGTTAGTATGACCACCTGGGAAAATTTTAATTAAATATTTGCCGCGCGACGAAGAATTTCCGCTTTATCAGTGTGTTCCCACGGCAAGTCAACATCGGTACGACCAAAGTGACCATAAGCTGCAGTCTGACGATAAATAGGTTTTCTCAAATCAAGCATTTTTATGATACCAGCCGGCCGCAGGTCAAAATTGGCTACTACCAATTTAGCAATAAGCGTCTCATCTACTTTAGCAGTTCCAAAGGTTTCTACAAGCACGGAAACCGGTTGAGCAACACCAATAGCATAGGCCAGCTGAATTTCGCATTTGTCTGCAAGACCAGCGGCTACGATGTTTTTCGCCACATACCGAGCCGCATATGCTCCGGAACGATCAACTTTTGTAGGATCTTTCCCCGAAAAAGCGCCACCGCCATGCCGGGCCATACCACCATAGGTATCAACAATAATTTTTCGTCCGGTCAATCCAGCATCACCTTGCGGCCCGCCGACTACAAACCGCCCAGTAGGATTAATGTAATATTTGGTTTTTTCATCCAAAAGTTCTGCCGGAACAATAGGTTTAATTACATATTCAAGCATGTCCCTTTCAATATCTGCCAGCGATACTTCCGGGCCATGCTGGGTTGAAATAACAATGGCATCAACCCGAATCGGTTTATCATTCTCATATTCAACCGTTACCTGAGTTTTTCCATCAGGGCGAAGATATGTAAGGGTATCATCTTTCCGAACGTCAGACAGCCTTTTTGCCAGTTTATGGGCCAACGAAATTGGCAACGGCATATATTCTGGTGTTTCGTTAGTAGCATAGCCAAACATCATGCCCTGGTCGCCAGCGCCAATGGCGTCAATTTCGTCCATCTCGCCTTTTTTCGCTTCCAGCGCCTTGTCAACCCCCATGGCAATATCCGGGGACTGTTCATCAATTGATATTAAAACACCGCAAGTTTCGCCATCGAAACCAAACTTAGCGCGCGTATATCCGATTTCTTTAATAGTCTCGCGGACGATCTTAGGAATTTCAACATAGCACTTTGTGCTGATTTCACCAGCTACATGTACTTGACCGGTAGTAACAAGAGTTTCACAAGCAACCCTTGCCATTGGGTCTTTGGCAATAATAGCGTCAAGTACACTGTCCGAAATTTGATCAGCAATTTTATCCGGATGGCCTTCGGTAACCGATTCGGACGTAAATAATTTACGCATTTCCATAACATTACCTCCTTTAGTAATAAGGTTACGCTAAGCTTAGCCTACCAAAGACCATACACTAAGCTCTATCCCCTTCAGAAAGTATCACCTTTCTGCTGGATATAAAAAAAACCCCACTAGGGAGGGCATAAACCGCTCCCATCTTGCGAGAGACATCCCCCGCAGGAATTGGCACCGTTTCCAGCTAAGCCGGATGGTTGCCGCGGTTTCATCGGGCCATTCCCTCCACCAACTCTTGATGAGCTAACTTTATGTAATTTCAACGTTAACATTCTACTTTATACTGGAAAAAAAATCAATCATTATTTGTTATTAAGGCCGTTATTTTGTCCAGCAGGTGTCCAGCCAGACTCTCTTTCGACATTTGCGGCAACTCTTCGGACCGACCATCACGATACAGCACCCGTACAATATTAGTGTCGGCATCAAAGCCTGCTCCCGGCACAGTAACATCATTAGCGACAATCATATCAAGATTTTTTTTGGTTAGTTTGACAGTTGCGTTAGTCAATAAGTCTTGGGTCTCAGCGGCAAAGCCGATCAATATTTGATGAGTTTTTTCTCGTCCTAATTCCGCCAATATATCTGATGTTTTTTCTAATACCAGCGTTATAGTGCCATCATTTTTTTTGATTTTTTGCTCACTGACCACGCTGGGACGGTAATCAGCTACTGCTGCCGCCTTGATAACAATATCAGCATCATCATATTCAGCAAGCACCGCTTGGCGCATTTCGGCTGCAGTTTCAACTTTCTTCAGCAGCACATTTTCCGGCTGACTCAAACCAGACGGTCCGGAGACCAAAACTACGGTTGCCCCCCGTTTAGCAGCAGCCGCCGCTAATGAATACCCCATTTTCCCGCTAGAGCGATTGCCAATGTACCGAACAGGATCAATTGGCTCTCTCGTTCCCGCAGCCGTAACCAGCACTTTTTTTCCCGCCAGCGTCTGGCGTTCAGTGAACAACTGCGCCGCCTCGGCGACAATAAGTTCCGGTTCCGGCAAACGCCCCGGACCTTCTACCCCGCACGCTAGCATTCCTGTTGCTGGCGGAATAATATAATAACCCAGTTCTGCTAAACGCGACAAGTTAGCACTTACTACCGGATTAGTATACATATTGGTGTTCATCGCCGGCGCCAACATAACCGGCGACTTGGTAGCCATGACAGTGGTGGAAAGCATATCATCAGCAATACCTGACGCCATTTTACCAATAATGTTTGCCGTAGCCGGCACAATCAGAAACAAATCCGCCCAGTTTGCCATGGCTATATGTTCAACATTCCAGGTTTTCGGCTCACGCCACATATCACTCGCAACCGGATTCCCGCTAATCTCCCGAAAGGTCAGCGGAGTGACGAACTCGGTCGCTGACCGGGTCATTATGACCCGGACTTCAGCTTTCGCTTTTTTTAAACGGCTGACAACCTCCACCGCTTTGTAGGCGGCAATTCCGCCGGATACTCCAACAACGACTTTTTTCCCGGTAAGCATATCCAGTGTCTCCTCTATTTGATGCCAGCTTTGGTTCTTTCATAGGCTACTAGGTCCTGAGCTACTTCTTCCAAAGCTACGGTTACTGGTTTTTTCGATTTGCATTCAACTAGTGGCGGATCACCATCCAGAATCTCACGAGCCCGTTTTGCGGCAAGTACCACTAAAGTATATTTACTATCAACCTTTTTCACCAAACGATCTATTGATGGATCAACCATACAAGTCCTCCTTTATGTTCAGTCGATACTGCCGTTTTTGCTAATCGCGGCAATACGATCAGCATTACGCCCGACTCGGCTTTTTTCGGCGCTAATAATTGCCTCTATTTTAGCAGTAGCCTCTGACACCCGGTCATTGATTACTACATAATGGTAATCATACGCCGATGATAATTCATAGCGGACACTTCCCAACCGTCTTTTGATCGACTCTGGAGTTTCAGAACCACGCTTGTTAATTCGCGTAGCTAATTCATCAATCGACGGCGGTACAATATAAATAAACACCCCTTCTGGGAATTTATTTTTCACTTGCATTGCGCCCTGTGTATCAATCTCTAAAACTATATCTTTCCCGTTTGCCAAAAGCTCCTCTACATACCGGCGCGGTGTTCCATAGTAATTTCCATAAACCTCCGCCCATTCCAATAGTGCATCATTTTTAATCATTTCCTGGAATTCAGCTTGAGAAACGAACCAATAATTAACCCCATTGACTTCTCCGGCGCGTGGGGAGCGTGTTGTCGCTGATATTGAATAATTAATATTAGGATAATTGTTTAATAGTTCCTTACATATCGTCCCTTTTCCTGTCCCGGAAGGACCTGAAAGGACGATCAGTATGCCCGGCCGCGCCATAACTCCAGTTCCCCTTTCAACTATTCGACAGGATCCTCCACTACTGCATCCTTATTAACCAGACGGTGAGCAACTGTTTCCGGCTGCACCGCCGACAAAATAACATGATCGCTGTCCGCGATAACCACGGCTCTGGTTCTCCGTCCATAGGTGGCATCAACCAGCATTCCCCGATCACGAGCCTCCTGAATAATTCTCTTAATTGGTGCCGATTCAGGACTGACAATAGCAATAATTCTATTGGCAGAAACAATGTTTCCAAAACCAATATTAATAAGTTTTATATCCATATGTGGCTTTCCTCCTAGCATATAAATTGACTATTGCCGCACTCGCCCCAACAATAGTTTTTCTGACGCTACTCAATATTTTGGATTTGTTCTCTAATTTTTTCAATTTCACTTTTAATTTCTACAACAATAGTCGCCACTGAATAATCATTGGTTTTTGAGCCAATAGTATTGGTCTCTCGATTAACTTCCTGAATAATAAAGTCTAATTTACGGCCTACAGCGGTATCCGACAGCAACGTTTCTTTAAGCTGCATGAGATGGCTGTTAAGCCGGACCAGTTCTTCAGTAATATTAATCTTGTCAGCATAAAGCGCCGCTTCCTGAAGCACTCTTACTTCATCCGGCTGAGCTGAAATAGCTGCCAAAGCTTCCCGCATCCGGCCCAAGAGCTTTTCCTGGTATTCCTCGGCAATTTGGGGAGCCCGTTCTTCAATAAACTTAATATGAGTAGTCAGGGTATCAATCCGCCCCAGCAAGTCCTTTTGGATATTAGTTCCTTCGACCAACCGCATATCCATCAGCTTACTGAGCGCGGCCTTAATAGCTTCTTCCAGCTTAGGCCAAGCCAAAGCTATATCATCCGCTACTTCCTCAACTTTTAAAACATCAGGGTATCTGGCAATTTGCGAAACCGACTCGGCTGCCGGCAGTTCCAGCAATTCCCTTAGTTCTTTCATTGCTTTATGGTAAGCCATTGCCAACTCTTTGTCAACCCTTACCGTACGTTTCTTTTGACCAAAATCATCAACAGTTATATAAACATCAATCCGTCCCCGTGCCAAAACATTAGCGACCATCCTACGAATCTTATCTTCCAATGAAGCTAACATTTTCGGCATGCGGATAACAATTTCATTATAGCGATTATTTACTGCTTTAATCTCAACAATAAAGCGGTGTTCGGCATCTAAGTATTCACCTCGACCAAACCCCGTCATACTCTTTAGCACTACATTATTGCCCCTTCCACAACTCTGGTTATTATTCCAGGAAAAAATGATATTTAATCCCAATTTTTATAAAATACTTCTCGCTTGCGCCCCCTAATTCCTTTTTTCGCCTAATAAAAAGAAATACACGAGCCATAACGAGCCATAATCATTTAAACCCCGCTAAATTAAAATAAAACTTACGTTCATGACGGTCATTAACAATTGTCAGTTCCGCGGGTTTCTTTAAGTCGACCACATTCTTCATAAAATAAATATATAGTTTAGAACAAAGCACGCCATCTACTACTTGTTCCGGCTGTGAAACTTTATAAACCACTACAGCGTTTACCGTCTTAGAACCTTGCCTAAGCATTGCTTCAGCCCCGTCAGCCAAACTTTGCTCTGTCCCGAACAAATTAGCGCTAAACACCACATAGCAGTTATAAGGTTCAAGAACATTTTTGCCATCACTAACCCCGACCGCAGCACCTTCCAAGGTCTTATCTCGAGCATCGGCAGCCAATAATAAGAACGGAGTATAAAAGCAAGCCTGATCCGTTGTATCATTTAACCGCTCGGCATTTTCCTCATACACAGTCCAGGCGCGAAGAAAATCCGCCAAGGCTAACCCCGCATTTTGACGGCCATAATCCTGCGCAAGCCCAATAGTTTCAGCAGTCACTGGCAATACCGCTCCTACCGGCTTAATTAAAAAAGTCATAAGAAGTATAACCATTAAACCGACTCGCATAACAGCCACCCCCTAGTAATCTCTAGGAGATATATATTCTGTTCTGGATCGATTTCTTCATTGGTTTTCCTATTTTTTCTAATTTATTTTACAAACAATAGGGCTGACCAAATTTTCTTTTGGCCAACCCCATCCCCAGTTATCCTTACAAGCTAAGTTTAGTCTTAATTCTGTTGATTGCTTCCACCGTATTTTCCCGGTTACCAAATGCAGTCAACCGGAAATATCCTTCGCCGGCTGGACCAAACCCGGCTCCTGGCGTACCCACAATATTTGCCTCATTCAAAAGTTTATCAAAGAATGTCCAAGAATCCATACCATTAGGTGTCTTTAACCAAATGTATGGGGCATTAACACCGCCGTATACTTCCAAACCAATACTCAGTAGACCTTCGCGAATAATCTTAGCATTAGTCATATAATAGTCTACCGTTGTTTTAACCTGTTCTTTGCCGACCGGAGAATAAACCGCTTCCGCCCCGCGTTGAATAACATAGGGAGCGCCGTTGAATTTGGTAGTCTGCCGCCGGTTCCACAATTTATTTAATGGATGAGCAGTTCCATCTTTAGTAAACGCCATAACTGTTTTAGGCACAACAGTATACGCACAGCGTGTCCCAGTAAACCCGGCAAGTTTAGAGAACGATCTAAATTCAATCGCAACTTCCTTAGCCCCTTCAATTTGATAAATGCTGTGCGGGATTTCCGGTTCGCGGATATAAGCTTCATACGCAGAATCAAATAGGATGATTGCGCCATTATTTTTTGCATAGTCAACCCATTTTTTCAGTTCACTTTTTGGCAACACGGTGCCAGTAGGATTATTGGGACAGCATAAATAAATAAGGTCGACTTTCGTCGTTGGCAATGCCGGTTTAAAATCATTTTCGGCAGTACAAGGAAGATATACAATACCGGAAAATTTGCCGTCAGCGTCTAGCTTTCCCGAGCGACCAGCCATAACATTGGTATCAAGATAAACCGGATATACCGGATCGGTAATTGCCACAGTATTATTGGTACCGAATATTTCCTGTATGTTGCCTACATCACTTTTAGAGCCATCACTAACAAAGATTTCATCTTCCGCTAAATTAATGCCATAAGGAGCATAATCATTTTCAATGATCGTCTTAATTAAAAAGTCATATCCCTGTTCCGGACCGTAACCGCGGAATGTCTCCGCTTTAGCCATTTCATCCACCGCTGTGTGCAGCGCACTAATAACGGCAGGAGCTAACGGCTGAGTAACATCACCAATACCAAGGCGGATAACATCCGCCGCCGGGTTTTGTTCTTTAAATGCAGAGACTCTTCTCGCTATTTCCGCGAACAGATAGCTTCCCGGAAGCTTCAAGTAATTTTCGTTGATCAATGCCATATTAGTACTCCTTTCAAACTTCACCCTTATATTATTATAGTTTTAGCAAGTATTCACCCCGGAAGACTTCTGTCGCCGGACCAGACATATAAATATGCTCATTTTCAGCCAATTCAATTAATAAGTCGCCACCATCTAAATGGATAGTAGCTTTTCGTCCAGTCTTACTATTTAAGACGGCCGCAGTCAGAGTTGCACAAGCCCCAGTACCGCAAGCCAACGTAATTCCTGCGCCGCGTTCCCAGACTCGCATCCTAAGTTCATTATTTTTTAGTACCTGGACGAATTCTACATTAGTTTTGCGAGGAAATACCGAATGTATCTCTAGCTTAGGCCCAACAGCCGACAAATTTACCGCATTAATATCATCAACAAAAATGATAAAGTGGGGATTGCCCATTGACACCGCCGTACCGTAATAAGTGGTTCCATCGACCTGTATCGGCTGATTGACAAATTGTTCATCCGCCACTCCAGTCATTGGTATCTCAGCCCGTTTTAGACGAGGTCGTCCCATATCGACTCTGGCACCAATTATCTGTTTTCCCTCAAAAACCAGTTCAGGCTTTATCGGCCCAGCCAGAGTCTCTAACGTAATCTTAGTTTTGTCCGTCATGCCGGTTTCGTACACATACCTGGCTACGCACCTGGTAACATTGCCACACATTTCGGCTTCACTGCCATCAGAATTAAAAATGCGCATTTTAAAATCTGCTGTTTCTGATGGCAGAACAAAAACCAATCCATCAGCCCCAATGCCAAAGTGACGATCACAAACTTCAATTGCTGCCGTCTTAAAATCAGCTACTTTTTCTTTAAAACCATTGACAATTACAAAGTCATTGCCCAAACCATTCCATTTACTGAATTGCATTTTCAATCCCTCCGTGTTAGACGCCACTTAACCTTTAAACGTCCTGATAAATAATAATTCTTAATGCCTATTATACCCAGCCCGTACGGAACGTACTGCCGGACGTCGCCTGAAAATAAAATGTTTAACAGCCCCGATAATCGTCGTCCAGCCCGCAACCGCCAGAATCAATAACCAATCATTAGGCATTAAAATGGTCGTAGAAAAAACGTTGCGCAAAAACGGCACATAAACAATCACTAATTGCATTATTACAGAACCAACCGTAGCCGCTACCAAATATTTATTAGCAATAAACCCGGCTTCAAAAATAGTCTTGGTTTCCGAACGGCAATCATAGACATGAAACAATTGGCAGAAGACCAACGTAGTGAGCGCCATGGTTCTGGCCAACGGCAAATCACCTTTGCCATAATATACTGCAGCAAATACCAGCACCGTGCTTAAGCCAATTTGGAACCCCCTAGCAACAATCTTGCGGCTTAATCCACGTGAAAATATGCTTTCTGCAGGATTACGCGGTGGTCGATTCATAACCCCAGTTTCGCCGGGATCGACACCGAGTGCCATTGCCGGAAAACCATCGGTAACCAGATTAACCCACAGAATTTGCGCTGGCAATAGTGGCATCGGCATCCCGGCTAGCGATGCAATAAACATGGTCAACACTTCACCCGTATTACCAGCCAAAAGATAGCGGATAAACTTACGGATATTATCATAAATGCCGCGTCCGGATTCCACCGCCGCCACGATTGTCGCAAAATTGTCATCAGCCAGGGTCATCGCCGAAGCTTCTCTGGTTACATCGGTACCAGTCATCCCCATAGCTACACCAATATCGGCTTCCTTAACCGCCGGAGCATCGTTTACTCCATCACCGGTCATAGCCACAATATGTCCTTTTGCCTTAAGCGCCTTTACAATACGCAATTTATGCGCCGGAGATACCCTGGCATATACACTTATTTCGTCAACCGCATCGATTAGCTGTTTTTCATTTAATTTATCTAGTTCTATACCGGTTATAGCCTTATCTTCGCCTTCTTTAAACATATTAAGTTCAGTGGCAATAGCCATCGCCGTATTGCGGTGGTCACCGGTTATCATTACCGTTTTTATTCCGGCCTGATGACAAATGCTAATCGCCTGCCGCGCATCTTCCCGTGGCGGATCAATCATCCCGACGAGCCCGGCAAATACTAGTTCATGTTCGCACGCTTCATTAATATTGCCAACCTCAGCTGGTTCCAGCCGACGGTAAGCCATCGCCAACACTCTTAGTGCGCCTTGAGTGAGGCTGTCATTGACCTTTAGAATACTTTCAATTATCGCTGGTGTCAGCGGCATTTCCCGCGTACCGTCATGATAATAGCGGCACAAATCCAAGATAGTGTCTAATGCGCCCTTGGTATACAGGATATTTCTGCCACCAGTTTCAGCATACGCCACCGACATGCGACGCCGTTGAGCTTCAAAAGGTATTTCCGCTAACCGGCGCTTGGTTTTCTCCAGATCTCTTTTCCAAATTCCTGTTTTACCAGCAACAACAACTAAAGCCCCTTCAGTAGGATCTCCTTCCACTGACCAAACCCGGCTTGACTTTTTTCGCCATAGTCCAGTGAAATTAACGTCATTATGTTTTAACACGCTATTATTACATAAAGTGCATATTTCTAGGCACTGCATTAATGATTTATCTCTTTTAGCATCAAAATCCTGCTTGTTAAGGGAAATTTGTCCTTTTATTTCGTAACCGGCACCACTAACATCATATAATTTATTATTTGTGTATATTTTTCGCACAGTCATTTCGTTTTGCGTAAGCGTCCCCGTTTTATCCGAACAAATAACGGTGGTACAACCAAGGGTTTCAACAGCCGGAAGTTTGCGGACAATGGCATGGTGTTTTATCATTCGTTGAACCCCTAAGGCTAAAGCCACGGTTACAATTGCCGGCAGCCCTTCAGGAATAGCGGCTACTGCTAAACTTATTCCCGCCATGCACATGAGAAATATCGGCTCACCTTTAGATACTCCGGTGATTACGACAATAAGGCAAATGCCTAAACACCCCCAGACCAACCACTTGCCAAGCTTATCCAGCCTCCGTTGAAGCGGGGTATCTTCCGGTTCTGCCTGTTGAATCATGCCATAAATATTTCCCACTTCGGTCTGCATGCCAATACTACACACCGTAGCTTTGCCACGCCCCCTGGTAACAACCGTCCCGGAATAAATCATATTTTTGCGATCACCCAAGGTTACTTCTTCCGAATATATTTTTTCCGCTAATTTTCGTACAGGCAAGGCTTCTCCGGTTAACGCCGCTTCCTCGACTTCTAGGTTAATCGCACCAATAAGCCGCCCATCAGCGGCAATAATATCTCCGGCTTCCAGCATAAGTACATCCCCCGGCACCAATTGCCGAGCCGGAATATGCTGCACAACTCCGTTTCTTACCACCCTGGCAGTTGGAGCCGTTAATTTTTTTAGAGCCTCCATCGAACGTTCCGCCCGATATTCCTGGAAGAAGCCTAACAAAGCATTTATGATCACAATTGCCAATATGGTCACCGCGTCAACATATTCGCCTAAAAATGCCGAAATCAAGGTCGCGGCTAAGAGCACCACCACCATGAAATCTTGAAACTGCGCCAAAAATCGCTTCCACCAGGCGACTTTAGCCTTTCCCCTCATTTCATTATAGCCAAATTGTTCCAGCCTAATCTTTACATCAGCGGTACTTAACCCATCATGCTCATCTGTTCGCCAAAAGTCTAATGTTTCTTCTACCGTACGAGCATACCATTTCTCCACACCGGGCCACCTCGCTAACATGTTCTCTTTACCCATGTTATTCCATTCCAGAAGCAATTAGACCTTATTTGACCAGACCTGGCAAGTAGTGATATACTTGTGGCAAAAATTGTCTTGGAGGCACCATGAATCTAGACGGACTTTCTCTCGCCCCATTAGTAGCTGAACTTGATAATACGCTATCCGGCGGGCGTGTCGATAAAATCTTTCAACCTGACAAATATACGCTTATCATCTGGTTGCACCAAATTGGCGCCGCAACCATTCCGCTTCTTATTTCCGCCAATCCCGAAAACCCGCGACTGCATCTCGCTACCATAATCCCTGAGAATCCCCCCAGTCCACCGGTTTTTACTATGTTACTAAGGAAACACCTTGAAAACGGCCGTATTGCTAAGATAAGCCAACACGGTCTAGACCGGGCCGTATCAATCTATATCGACGTTCGTGGGGAACGCGGTATGATTATCACTAAGGAGTTAGTGTTTGAACTTATGGGAAAACACAGCAACATCATCCTGGTCCAAGACGGAATCATTCTCGACTCTGTCAGACGGGTCAGCGCAAATATGAGTCGTGTCCGCCAAATCTTGCCGGGACGAGACTTTCTCCCCCCGCCACCCCAGTCCGGCGTCAATATTTTAGCCGAACCCCCAATTGAATTTCTAACCGACATGATGAAAATTCTGCCAGAAGGCACCCCGCTCGCTAAAGCGATAGTCCAAGTTACTGTCGGCCTTGGCCCCGTAACCGCCCGGGAAATAGTATGGCGTTCAGGTCTGCCTGCCGATATCACGCTTGGAACGTTAGACCAAGCAGATCTTGCCACCATTAAAGGAACCATCTCTGAACTTGTCGCTCCGTTAAGGCAGGGAGAACACCAACCGACGGTCGTTATCGCCAGTGACAAAAGCCGCATCCTTGGCATGGCTGCCTTCTCCTTAGAACACCTTACCGGCCAAGAACCCCGCCCCTTTGACACAATGAGTGAAGCCGTTGAATTTGCCGCCTATTTCCAAGGTCGCCACGATGCTCCTGAAAAAAGCCTTCTTATTAAGTTAGTTACCGGCGAAATAGCCCGTTTGGAACGAAAAGCTACTACTTTGAGCCAAGAACTTACTACCGCCGAAGAAGCCGATATTTTACGTTGCCAAGCTGATATTCTCATGGCAAATATCTACGCCATTGAACCTCATTCAACAACCGCAACTCTGCCCGACCTATATGCAGCCGACCCCGACACCACCAAGGTAACCATTTCCCTTGATCCACTACTTTCAGCCCTGGAGAATGCTCAACATTACTACACAAAATACAATAAACTCAAACGGGCCCAAGATTCTCTAGCCGTTCAAATCAAAGAATGCCGAAATGAACTAGATTATCTCGATAGTATTCTCGTTACCCTCCATCAAGCCGTAACCTTAGCCGAAATCGGCGAAATTCGCCAAGAGCTTATTCAGGCCGCCTATGTCAAAGAAAAAGCGAAAGGAAAACACCGGCCTGCCCCTCTTAGTGCTCCTCTCGAAGCAACAACCCCAGACGGTTTAACTATTTTAATCGGCAAAAACAACCGACAAAACGATTTGGTAACCTTTAAGCACGCCCGTCCTGATGAACTTTGGTTTCATACCAAAGACATTCCCGGCTCGCATGTCATCTTACGCACCGGCACTCTAGATCCTTCCCCCGAAAACATTACTCTAGCCGCAAGCCTGGCTGCCTACTTCAGCAAGGCCCGCCAATCCGCCAACGTCCCTGTAGATTACACCAAACGCCGCCACGTCAATAAACCCGCTGGCTCTAAACCCGGCTTTGTAATCTATGATCACCAGAAAACGCTCTACGTTACCCCCGATGAAAAAGCGGTTCAAAATCTGCTGAGAAAATAGGGGCGCACCAAGACTGAGCGCCCCATAAACTAATTTCTAAAACGCACCCTATAGGATAGACCGTAAAAAAGTCTACATTATAGGGTATTTCTATGTATAATATAAAAAGCATAAATACTTGGGGCAAAATGGTCACTAATTTTTTTGCCAGTCTAAATAGATGTTATGTTATCATTTATTAAATCCTAAATCCAAACAATTACTTGCATAGAAGGAATTTGTCTGTTTATGTCAAAGTTTATACTAAAATATCAATATTTAGCAAACTCATCGAAAGGTGAGGACGCAAAGCCGTGGGTCTAATGACTAATAAAAAGGTTTACGACTGCCTGGTTGCTTATTTATCGTAAGCAACCAGGCAGTTTTTTATTGGACAAATATTTTGTATTGTAAATACTGGGCTAGCCGATTTTGTTAGCTAATTCCCAAAAAACTATTTTTAATTATGAAAACAACGTTTTAGAATATATGCCTATCGTCAGTAAAAAGGGGACATTTTATAGCTATGTATGAAAATATCACCGAGAATCCCAGAAAGCATGAAGATGAATGGCCACTACATAAACAGCTCGAGCTTTTAGGCAAAATGGCGGCCGAAATAGGACATGAGCTACGAAATCCATTAACTACGGTACGAGGCTACTTGCAAATATTTCGAAGTAAAGAACTATTTGCTGAATACCGCACTCAACTTGATATGATGATTGCGGAACTGGACCAAGCTAATGAGGTCATTATAGAGTTTTTATACCTTGCCAAAAATAAACGAGTTGAACAAAAACTTGGGATTTGAATGAAACGCTATATTCTCTATTCCCAGTATTACAAACTGAGGCTTTTCGTTTAAAATGTGAAATACAAACAAATATCGGGAACATTCCGCTTATCCATTATGACGATAAAGAAATACGACAACTGATCCTCAATCTAGCACGAAATGGTTTTGAAGCCATGGATGCTGGCTGAATCCTAACATTTAAAACCTACCAGGATAACGATACAATAATCCTGGCTATTCATGACACTGGGCCAGGCATACCCGAAAATGTGTTAAGCAAGATAGGTACTCCTTTCCTAAGTACAAAAAAGAACCAACTAGGCTTAGGATTACCAATTTGCTACAGCATCGCCAAAAGGCATAAAGCAAAGATAACAGTACACTCTTCCACTGAAGGGACAACTTTTTCCATCCATTTTAGGGCACTAGAGGATTTTTTACTGCCATCTATTATTTAATATACTTTAATGGACACCCCCAATTAAATCATCTATTTATTCAGTCAGTTTCTTGCATATAACGCCTAATAGACTTTCTTTTTAATATCCATGGTTTTCCGCTATGCAACAAACCCGAAAGTTTTAAATTTTTTATTAAATAAAGGTGCCGCCATCTAACGACACCTTTCCCTCCTAATTTTACCAACTTCAGCTACTTGGTGGTTCGCGCTAATAGCCGCTTGATTGTAAGACAAACCTACAAGATTCACATAGACAAAGTGCTGGTCACATGCGTGTAACCAGCACTTTGTCTACCCGAAAGCGATCCATGTCAACAACTTCAATATGGAGACCATTCGTCTCAAAACTTTCTGACGTTACCGGAATATAACCCAAATACGAGGTAACTAGTCCGCCAACAGTCTGATAATGTTCGCCCTCTTCCCCCGGCAATTCATCCATATCAAAAAAGTCCTTAAAATCATCTATCGATAAAAGGCCATCAACCAACCAGGAACCGTTATCACGCTGAACTATTTGTGGCTCATTTGGTTCGTCTACTTCCGGTATATCACCAACAATCTCTTCCATAATGTCATAAATAGTAGCAAGCCCTACTACCCCGCCAAACTCATCAAGGACAACCGCGTCATGGGTCCCCTTTTTCTGGAACAATGCCAGTATCTCCAGAACTTTCATCGTCTTAGGAATAAACAATGGCGTTTGAACACAATCGCTTAGTGAATACGCTTTACCCGCCATTGTTTTGGAAATTATGTCCTTACTATAAATAATTCCTTCAAAACAATCCAGATTGCCCTTAGCCACCGGAAACCTAGAATGATGACTATCGGCAATAATATTCAAATTAACCTCCAACGGTTCCTCACTATCAAGCCACACCAACTGGGTTCGCGGCGTCATTATGGCATATGCTCGCAAATCTCCTAACCGGAAGACCTGATCTATCATTTCTTGTTCGGCTTTTTCAAACGTTCCTGCTTCAGTCCCTTGCCCGATTAATATCTTAATTTCTTCTTCAGTTACCGGCGGTTCCTCCGATGGTTTTATCCCGAGTAAGCCCAACAGAATGTCTGTTGAAGCACTTAAAAACCGAACAATCGGCGCCGCAATTTTTGAAAAAAACCGCATTGGCCTAGCTAACACCGAAGCTACCCGTTCAGGATTATTCAACGCCAATCTTTTGGGCACTAATTCACCAACAATAAGCGAAAAATACGTAATACTTAAGATCACGACAAACAAACTAATTGCCTCAGCATGCGGGCCAACAAAAGGTATCACTTTAATCTGTTCTGCTATCGGTTTTGATAATGTTGCTCCACCAAAAGTACCGGTGATAATGCCAATCAAAGTAATACCAATTTGAATCGTGGATAAAAGCGGCGTCGGCTCTTCTGCAAGTTCTAAGGCCGCTTTAGCTCCTTTATCGCCTTCGTCAGCCCGCTGTTCAAGTCTGACCTTCCGCGATGAGACAATAGCCATTTCAGTCATCGCAAATATCCCATTAGCAAATATCAGCGCAATAATTACAATAAGCTCTAACCATATAGACACCGGGACATCCAATTTAAATTTCACACTCCCAAAATTTGTTCTTAAATCATTATATCATATCTTATATTGTCAAGAGTTGCCGGATACTATCAATATTTTTCTTTCAAAAACAAATTCGCATTTACAGGATAAACATCGGCCATCACCTAACCTATGCCAGCATTGATTCTTTTACAGAACCTTGGACAAAATAACTGCCTTGAGCCTTAACAAGCAGGCGTTTATTTTCATCTCTAATTTCAGCTTCAGTGACCATTAAATTCTTGCCATTATGAATAACCCGTCCAACGCCAGTAACGGCTGGAGTGGTTTTTGAATTTGAAATGAATTTCATATTAATATCACTTGTAACTACTAATTTTCCCACAGTTAAACAAGCTACCCCCATTACTGAATCTACCAACGTCGAAAAAGATCCTCCGTGAATAAAACCATAAAAATTCGTATGTGTCTCGTTAACTATCGGCATAACCATTGTTACTTCGCCATTATCAAGTAACGATATACTAATATCTAACCTTGATGATAAGGGATTATTATTAAACATTTCTTCCACTTTACTTTTTAACCACGTATCCATAAGATGCCTCCTGAAAAGTTACAATTGTTGTCCTTCCATCATTATACACGGTGCGACAATACTTCGCTATCCTTCAATTAATCATCTCAAGGGCCATTTTGAAAATTGTGTATTACTATTTTTTTGGGGAATACTGATACAAATAACCATAGGAGGCATATGTTATGACAATGATTGACAAGGTTAACGGCGTCGTTCACACTGCCATTCAATCAATAGTTGACAAAGAACCAATAAACTATATCGAAGCTGGATCCCTTTATGGAATTGTCACCCAAGGCCGGCATAATGTCGCTGTCCTATCGGTACTCCACAACCAAGCAAAAGACCATGAATTGAAAACACTAATAGCAGCCGCCATTGATAGTCATTCCGAAAAGACAGTCAAGGTTTGTGAAGATTTCTTAGAAAAGGGCCATAGTGAATTACCCAAAACAAGGTTTTCAATACATCCATTGAAAGACAATCTTGACATTCCTTTTGAAGGCAGACTATCCGATGAAGAAATTGCCATGCTCCTAATAAATATGGCTAAAGCATCCCAACTGGCCACCTTTAGTGCTATACTCAATACCTATCAGCCTGAAATTGCCCTTTCTCTTCGTCGCATAATTGATGATGGTCTTGACTGGAATTATAAACTTGTCCAACTTATGATTCATCGAGGTTGGCTTCCCACGGTTGCAAAAATCGAACATTAGCAATAATAAAAAGCCCATCAGCAACATGATTGATTTGCCGATAGGCTTATTTTTATGTCTGTAAACCTTTTTAACCTTCGCCCCCATCATCTAGTTAATGTCGCCTTTACCTGAGCTTCAATCTTTTGGGCCAGCGACCAGTTAAGTCCATTCGGGGGATTTTTTAGGCTTTGATATGCTAAATACATTTGTCTAGCGGCCTGGGATAATGGGACTTTTCCAGTTGCAGTGCCCAGCCCCGGGCAGAGTACGGTTTTTATCACGTGGTATTTTTGCACCGCTAACAACATCGCGCGCATCGAATTATAAACGACATCGGTATTAGCGATAACCTTCGGCACCCGCATCGTTGGCGTATGGGCCAGATATTTATGCTCGGAGTGGCCGGTTTCAATTACGAAGGAAGTTCCAACCGGCTGCTCACCAGCATATTCTCGTAGAATATATTGCTGGACATTATGCATCAAACCAGCCCCAAAGTAACGAATCAATGCCGCATCAAAACCGCCATCCATCAGACCAAAAGAATTAGCCGGACTGACAATACAATCATAGTCATTGAGCGTTTCAAACGACGCATTGACTATCTCCACATCAGTTTCCGCCCGAAACAACTCCGTCCAAAGGTTACACAACTCTATTTTACGATCACAAAGTATCAATCGCATTATAATCGCCTCCTCGCTAATAATATTATTTTACCACAATCTAGGTGACATATTGTTGTGGGACCAGCCGTCGCTCTTGAATTTTGAAATAAGAACTTTTTATTGGTTGGTTCATAATATATAACATAGTATCTTAACAATTTGCCAAGTATCTTTCTATAAAGAAGGTGAAATAGTGTCAAAAGAGGATATCACCATCAATCCCGAAGAACTGAGGCCTAATTTCAAAATCTCCTCCAGCGCTCAAGAGCCGGTTTATACAACTTCGGCATCTTCCGCCTCTCAGCCGGAATACACCGCGGATGTGACCAATTTAAACTACGCCTCGCAGGGGTTACTATATACCTTAACAACACCGGCGGCTATTATTCAAACCAGTAACTTCATGGCCTTAAACATGTCTAATCCTACAACTTCAGGAAAGACTGCGTATTTAATGCAATGCAGCGCCTATAATTCCGGCAAACCTAATTCCGCCAGCAACTATACCAGAATCGATATTTATAGAAATGCCTCAGTAACCACAACAGGAGCTATCGCAGCAACCGCACAAAATACAAATTTAGGCAGCTCAACTACGAGTTCATGCACCGCCTACTACGTAGCCCTAAGCTCGAACGCCGTATCCGGCACCGCCAGTGCAACACGCGTTGAAAGTATCGGCAATCCCGTTATCTTTGATTTTAACGGAGGTTATGTTGTCCCCGCCGGTAAGAGCTTCACTATTCAGGCTTACAACAACACGAATGGAACAAACGTAATCTCGCTCAATTTGAGTTGGTTAGAAAAATAACCATGATAAAGTAAAACTTTTTATTACGGAGGGAAAACTATGACCGTTCCGACTACAGTCCTGGGGGATGTGCGTTCCACCATCCTCACCCCACTGTTGGGCTGGAAATTCGAATATAATATCAATCCGTCAATTGTTAATACATCAGTAACTAATTCCGGGTCCGTGGCCCAAACAAATAGCATGGCACTTTTGACCGCTCCAGGCGCAACCGCTTCCCTTGCGCAAATAACCTCCCTGCGCAACCTTGCAGTCCTGCCCGGGCTGGGAGTTGTTGTGCGGTTTACCGCCGCCTTTACCGAAGGCGTAGCTGGCACCACTCAGTATATCGGCATCGGCGATGATTATAACGGCTTTTTCTTCGGCTATACCGGAAGTGAGTATGGCATTCTGCAACGCACCGACGGCTCCCTGAGTTGGACAGCGCAGACTAGCTGGACTCAAACCCTCATCGGCGATGGTTTTGCCGATACAATAACGCCAACAAAACTCAATGCCTATCAAATAACCTTCTCCGCCAGCCGGGTCGGACTAATCAGTTTTTATATTCAGGACCCGATCGGCGGCAAATGGATTCTGGTGCATACCATTCAGCATGGCAATAATTCTTCCGCCCCCGCCATCTATCACGTTAACCTGCCCTTAAACGCCCAGGTAGCTAATACCACTACAGCTGCTACTACTGCGGTATCTCTCTATACTTCTTCCGCCGCCGCGTTTACCGAAGGAACAGAATCCGAGTACCTGCTGGAAATTCACGGCCACCGTTCTGCCAGTGTTACTAATTTTACTACTGAAAAACTGATTTTGAGCCTGCAAAATTCAACCACTTTCGCCGGTGTAACCAATGGAAAGGTCTGTATTATGGAAAACCTTTCAGTAGCCACGAGCAGCAGTTCGCCAATAAGTTTGAATTTCTTGAAAAATTCAATCTTGACAAATGCCACTTTTACTGATGTCGATGCTACTTCCAGCGTTGTTAAGTATGATTCATCAACTGTGACCGCGCTTTCTACTAGCGGAACTAGCCTGTATTCCTTCATGTTAGGAAAAGAAGATGCTACATTAATCGACCTATCCTCGATGCAGTTTACAATGAATCCCGGTGATATTATTACCATTTCCGCTAATCCAGTAGAAACTAGTAATACCTCGTCAGTCTACCTTACCGTTGGCTGGGAAGAAGAATAATTGTTGCTACTTATGCTCTTTGGTTCCCACTGAGACAATATAAACCACCGCCGGATTTTCTGGCGGTGGTTTATATTTAGGTTACATTATGGGGCTACCAACACCAAGATTCACGGTAATACTCACCCACTTGTCACAATTGTGGCTATGTAAACATATTATGTATTGTAAGTCTCGGACTTACGGCATAGGGGGTGAATTAGAATTATGGGCGGTAGAATACTTTTAGCCCTGATTATTTTCGGAGTACTCGCAAGTATGATCGCATTGCCATTCGGAAGTCTCATACTAAGTTGTTGGCAGCTTGCTATAGAAACGGCTATCGATATGGCCTACGTTATTGTTGCAAGTATTATCTTTGTTATTGGCTTTGTTGTAATAGCTTTCAAACGAAACAATCAGAAATAACAGCAATAATCATTTAGGCTAATAATTAATCCCGTGCCAAGCGGCACGGGATTAATTTGCTAAGTTAAAATTGTATCGATTATTAACCATATTAAAGATCAAATTGCAATATGATGCCTTGGGAAAAATCATCGGCCATCATTAACGCGGCTTGTTCAATCTTGTTAAAGGTGATGATGCTTTTTTTATAATTTCTTTTAAGAGTATCGACAGCCTCTTCTTTTGTTAACGCTAAGTGTTCATGCCACATTGCCCGGCCATGTTCTATAGTCCAATTGGAATTAATACTGTTTAGAAAGCAGACGATTTCATCGGCGTTTCCATACCACCTTCTTTCCGCAGCCTCTGCCGCTTTACTGTTACCGGCCTTAGCTTCCTTCACAAGTTCTGCGGCAATAACCAAATGATCTTTCAACAAACGGCCAAATTCGTCACTAACCTCCTTTCCATAAAAATGATTAAACACTCGCTCAAAGTCAGGTACATTACGAAGCAGCCGGCTGGTGGTTTGTTCCAAATCAGGCAGGTCAAAGATAATGCCTAATATAACCAGCCTCGTCCAATAAACATGTTGTTCCCAAAGCAGCCGTAAGTTGTCACTTACATACAAGGCTGTTTCGCTTATGCCAGCCACAACACAACCAGACTCGGAGATTTCATCATACGGATCAGGCATTTACGTCCTCCTTTCTTGCGTCCTATATTACATAATATGCAAACGTTTTAATTTAGGTGTTTTTGTCTCGCGGCCCTATCGGCTTCGAATAGCATAAGCTTTTGCCCTAACAGTTAATTGCCGACATTAATCTGTTCCAGCTTATTTTCGCCTAAAATTTTTTTAATTTTTTTTAACAACCGCTGAGCCGCTTTATTATCATATCTTCATCCCGTTGCGCGCCCGTATTGGTTGATATATGAGTCGATCAACGCCGGAAGCGCAAGCTGAGAAATACGTCAAGAAGGTGATAATTCACATGAGCATTCAGCAAAAGCATGGGAGCTGGTATGTGGTTCTATACTATCGGGACCAAACTGACAAAGCAAAATATAAATGGTATCTATCCGGGCCAGTATCAGAAGATAAAAATGGCAAAAAGGCTAAGCAATACGAGCGACAGCTTTTAGTAGACATCGAGCGCGGAGTACTAAAAATCACAGAAAAGACAACCTTGAATACCTTTATCGACAAATGGATAGAACTCGAAATAGAGCCCACGCTTGCACCTAGAACCACATACAATTACCGAAAAAAGATGAATTGCCTTGTAAATAATATAGGCGACATATCCCTTGACAAAATTACCCCAATTAAAATTAAAGGGCATATTAATACTGAGCTTAGAAGAGGATTAAAGCCAAGTTCCATCCATGCTCAAATGACTGTAATTAAATTGGCACTACGTAAAGCAGTACAATGGGGATTACTCACAAGTAACCCGTGTGATTATATGGATCTTCCTAAAGTAGATGAACCAAATAATGCGATATACACCCCTGAACAGGTCGATACCGCAATAATGTGTATGAACGGCACCTATCTCTATCTCCCCTGTATCCTGGGCTTTTTCTGCGGCCTACGCCGTGGCGAGATATGCGGTCTTCGTTGGCAAGATGTCGATCTAGAAAATAAGAAGGCAGCGATTGTTCATAGTTATAATCGAAATCCCCTAACTGGTAAATTAGAACTGCAAAAAGTTAAGACACCCGCAAGCAAGGCAAAAATATCGCTACCGGATATTGCGGTAGCTGCGCTCACGTCTGAAAAAGAGCAACAAAATAAAGACCGCCAGTTGGCCGGAAAAGCTTATCAAGATGAGGATCACGTTTGGGCATGGCCAACTGGCGAGCCACGTCAACCAGATCAATTATATCTCGATTTCACGAATATGCTTATTACTAATAATCTCCCTGTAATTCGTCCCCACGATATGCGGCATACTTTTGCAACCCTGTTATATGAAGCTGGGTTAGATGATAAAAGCGTATCGGCTGCGGTTCGACATGCTCGCGCTAGTTTCACCACAGATTACTATGTCCATATGCGAGAAAAGACGAAAAGCCAAGCAGCGGAAGCAATAAATCGCCGCTACCCTAAACCATTAGACAAACATTAGACAAAACAAAATAACCCCGCGCCATTACTAGGCGTAGGGGGTTATTTTTATTATTGGATATAATAAAAAGCTTCCACAATTTCTAGCAACTAAAGCCGCCAAGCCACAGCCTGTTTGGGTTATCCATATCGTTCAACAGCAGTAACCAGCAAAGCGTTGTTAGATTGTTAGAAAAAGCATTAGATGAAAAACCAATAGTTATTGGACAAGCCTATATTTAAGGCTTCTTCTCCCACCGCTAGAGGGGCTAATTTATTACAACTTATTTATGCTAAATCTAGCTCTATAGTTTCCAAGTTATAAGCACTAACTTTTTGCTGTCTCTGGTTCCGTTCTTCTTCAAAAATATCGCGCATTTCATAAAACCCCCGTTTGCCGCATATAAATTGAGCGGCTTTATAAGCCCCCTGAGCAAAAGCCACTCTAGAAAATGATTCGTGTGAAATTTCAATTTTTTCAATTTCATTACAAATCAATATTTTGTGCTTGCCTATTATATCCCCCGCCCTAACCGAATGTGCAGCTATTTCTCTATAGACAAGCAAAGTATTGCTTATCTTATCTGCAATTTTCCTTGCAGTTCCTGATGGTTGATCCCTTTTATGTTTATGATGTTCTTCAATTATTTCAAAATCATAATCATTCATTAACTCTGCAGCTATTTCCACCATTAACATCAATATATTAACTCCATACGTAATATTAGGAGCCATTACAACACCAATATTGCCTTGTTCTGCTATAGATTTAATTTTTTCAATTTCAGCAGGCTCATAATCAGTTACTGCAGTAACGACGTTCACACCATATTGGGCTAAAAGATTAATATTATCTCGCAAAAAACTTTTGCTCGAAAAGTCGATAAGTACATCCGGGTTTTTACCGAACAATCTTCTTTCAAGGTGATCACTTGATTCAACGATTATCCCTGTGTTCTTACGACCAAGGATGTCACCCAAATCTTTATTAGCACTAAAACTATTTTGTTTGCATAAAACAATACTTAAAACATCTTTTTGCAGTAGATATTCCGCTACAATTTTCCCCGTTCTTCCTAGTCCGACAAGAGCAATTTTCATTCCCTCTTCCACCTATTTTTTTCCAGTTAATTAATACTAAATGATAGTTATCTTTTTGTCAATAAATCTTATTCCTAGCATCTTATTAACCGCTCTATAAGCTTACAGTATGAATTAAAAGCAAGGGCTTCCAGCCCTATATACAAAAATTTCACAAAGTGCTAATATAGGTTTATAGTTAAAGGGAGGGATAAAATGGACATCGCGGCATATTCAGTAGCCAATAGTCAAAACAGTATTCAAACCGCCGCTTCAATGGCAATTTTAAAGAAAGCAATGGATGTTGATGCCAACGGCATTAAAGCACTAGTTGACCAACTCCCGGCTGTTGCATCCCCTGCTCATCTAGGCAAGGCTATCGATATTAAAATCTAATAACTATTTCTCATAACAAACCGGCTTACCTTGCGTCAGTCGGTTTGTCATTTATCTAGCTTCATTGTTTTGTAACAAAATTGTAATAATCATCCTGTATAATTATTATAAGAAATGCTAATTGCTTTAGCAAAATATAACAGAAGAAAGGTGAACGTATGAAAAAGGGACGAATTATCACATTTATTCTCCTAATCATATTTTGTTTTACCAGTTATGCTTTTGCGGCTTATTCCCCTCGTCTTGACGGAAAACCAGAACAGTTAATCGACAAAAATACTACTGGATACTTTTTATGGCAAGATCGAAAAGGGTTGCACATAAGAGCCATAGCAACTGGAACGCCTCATGTTTTTTCCGGCAGCATTAAAACCGATGGTGATTTTGTCGACATTTTCAGTAAAGCGCCAGGCGCTGATGACTATTCTAACGTTAATAATGACAATGATAAAATAACCTTTCAGCTTACTGCCCTTAACCAAGAAGCCGGTATTGACTTGCACGTTAACGGCGGCACCTATGTAACATTCAACCTATCGATCGATGGACAGGATATTGATCCAAACCAAATATTTATTGGCGGCGACAGTTGGCATCCCGCCAGCCACAAGTTTACATTTAGCCAGCGTAATCATCACGGATATCCCGATGATGATCGTACCGTAATTTTTGTTGATCCTGGTTTCTGGTGGCCATTCCTGTGGCTTGATCCGGGCCCCGGTCCTGGAGGGCCCGGTCCGCATGGTCCTCATCATCCCTGGTAATATTCAACATCAAAAAAGTTTTTAAAAAAACATAACTAAAGAGACTGAACTTGAGGTTGTTACTTCAAGCACAGTCTCTTTTTAGTCTAAAGTTATTATTTTTACCTAGCATATTTTTTACTAATGACAGTTAGCAAATTTTTATTTTTCCGGTCTAATTAGGGCAAACATTACCCAACTAAATATAATGCCGATTATTCCTAACATCCAAAGATTTGCCAACACTTTAGCCATCTCCTTTTCTTTATATACTTACTTACCAAAAAATTCTCATTAATAGGTGATTCGCTAGAAATCGACTTCCTCCTTGCGACTTCAGTCACAAATTAGGCCAAATTTACTAAGCCTAAAGTCCTATTTTTTATAGTTCACCAGCGTTATTCCCAGTAAACACTTTTAGCGCATAGATTGCGTATTATAAATGGTCATCAGCGTACCTCTGTGCCGCATCCGTTAGATGAGTGAGGGAATATTATGAGTATCCACCAAAAAGGCAAGACATGGTATGTAGTTATTTATTATCGAGATAATTGGGGAAGAAAAAAGCAAAAGTGGCACCGATCCGGTCCAGTAGCCGACGACAAGAGCGGCAAAAAAGCCATCCAACTTGAGCATGAGCTTTTAACCGATCTGGCGCGCGGTCAAATTGTCGTTGATACAAGATTAACCGTGAAGGATTTTCTTGCCAAATGGCTAGAAGTTGAAATTAAGCCCGCACTTCGCCCACGCACAATCTATCTTTACACTGCCCAAATTAATAACATTTGCAAAAAGATCGGCCAAATTGAACTTCGCTCGCTTACTCCGCTCCAAATCAAAGAACATATGAATTCAGAGTTAACCAGAGGCCTAAGTTCCAGCTCACTTGGCACACAAATAGCTATTTTAAAACGGGCAATGAAAAAAGCGAAAGAGTGGCATCTGGTTATTGATAATCCATGTGAATACCTCCGGTTACCAAAAAGATCCGAGCCGAAAAACGCAGTATACTCACCACAGCAAGTTGAAATATTGCTTAAGGCCGCTAAGTCTACCGTCCTCTATTTACCATGTTTATTAGGGTTTCTTTGCGGTTTACGCCGGGGAGAAATTTGCGGTCTACGGTGGCAAGATGTTGCGTTAGAGAGAGAAATCGCGAATATTTGCCACAATTTTGACCGAAATCCTTTAACCAAGAAAGCCGAACTTGGCCTAGTCAAAACTCCCGCCAGCAAATCTGAAATCTCTCTGCCTAAAATCGTGGTTAATGCGCTCAAATCCGAGCAAGACGCACAAAATCAAAACAAACGGCAGCTTGGCCAGCATTATAACGACCTTGGTTTTATCTGGGCAAAACCGGACGGTTCGCCGCACCTGCCTGATTTTCTTTATACTGAGTTTATAAAACTCATCAAAACAACCAAGTTACCAGTTATCCGTCCCCACGATATGCGCCATACTTTCGCTACCTTGTTGTGGGAAAGCGGTTTAGATGACAAGTCGGTCTCAGCAGCAACCCGCCATGCCAATGCTAGTTTTACCAGCGACTACTATGTCCACTTACGGCAATCAGTGAAACACCGTCCTGCGGAAGCAATCGACAGCTTGTTTAAAGAGCAATTAGAAAAAGATTAGAAAATATTTACAAGCCATTATCAGCCGTCGTAAATCACGTGGTTCTTAGACTTTTTTATTTAGGCGGCTTGATTATTGGATAGAATAAGCGGACGCCCAGTGCTCGCATCGCGAACGACAGCACCAAAGGTTCCGGCGGAAATTTTATAATGACCAATACTTAAGCCAGGTTTAGCCGGCCGCGCACGCCCCGTCCGGTCTTCATTAAAGAAGCGTAAATCACCAACTTCAATAACATCAGTGAGTCGGCCATCAATTTTTTTAGGAATTATTGACTCATTTCTCAATTTGTCTTTAGCCACTTTCTTTTTTACTAGAACAACCGTAGCCTGTTGATCGGTACTTTCTCCTCTAACGATTTTATACCCCTTTCCTACGCCAACTATATTTTCAGCACTGCGCAATTCGCGAAATACGTCCAACGTCGGTCTTCTTACCACTTCAATTACCTCCTTTTGCCATATGGCTTATCTAACTTACAGCCCCGGTTTATACTATGCCTTTATTAGACTACCTATAACTTCACCGTGGTACAATGCTTTTTATTTCATTGACTTTTTCCCAAGTTATTTCTGCCCCGCGGCCAATGCACACCACAATTTGTCTGGCGTCTTTAAATACAATATCATTAGTCATCGGGCGAAGGACAATATCTGCATACTCTTGACCTTTTAACAAAGTCACTTCCCTCCCCATAATATCGATACATTGCAGCAGTATTTCTCCTACCGATTTAATATCTTGATTAGGCTGTCCGGAATATCCCAGATCTACACCAATTACTACGTCAGCTCCCATATAGCGCAATATATCAGTAGGTAAATTGTTCTTAACCGCTCCGTCAACCAGAGTCATGCCCCGATATTTCTTAGGAAAAAAAATCCCTGGAATTGAGATGCTAGCCCGAACTGCATCTGATAATAAGGAATTATGATAAAACCTGGCATTTTTTATCCCACTTCGCCCTACTGATGGCGTAGTGAAAAACACGGTATCACCGGAATTTATATCTACTGCCGTAATTGCTAAGGGGATACAAGTATCATGTACCGTTCGCCACTGCAGCAGATCCTCCAGATATTTTTCTATTTTATCTCCTTTTATCAGGCCGCTAGGTAATACTGACAGTTTAAATTTTCCGCCTAACAGCCAATGAGTCCCATGCTTTACCAGATCACCAACAGTTACTCTCAAATCAATCAAGCTGCTTAAATCTACTTTTTCCGCAATGGCTTGCATAGCGCCGGGAGTATAGCCTGCGGCATACATAGCCGCAATAATCGCACCAGCGCTTGTCCCTGCTATCATATCAATTGGTATGTTATTATCAAGCAAGACTTTCAATACTCCGATATGAGCAAGTCCTCTTAGCCCGCCGCCGCTAAGTGCCAAGCCTACTTTGCCTTTACGACTTATCTCTTTGCCGCCGATACGAATAACTTTTTCTTTCACCGCAGACCCTCCTTATTACTATCCTATGAAGGAGGGGGTTATCTGTGCGCAAAAAAGCCGCCGCTTCGCGCGCGACGGTTTTTTGAATTTATATTTAATTTTCTTTTTTGGCAAGAATAATCATTCTTGGCGAATCTGCGCCATAGCATCTAAAGTCGAAACCGCCGTATGTGTCGATCACCTTTAAACCGCATTTATCGAGAATAGCGGCTAATTCTTCCAATGAATATGACCGCAGGACAAATTCATGCTCCGTTTTCGCTCCGGTAACCTGATTAATTAATATTCGATTCATCGTAACGACACCACGTTTTAATTCAATCTTATACGACAACACACACGCACCGTCCGGATGCCGCCAGTATCGATTAAGATTATTTTGAATCATCCACCCCCGGTTAATCATGTCAATAAGAAATAGCCCACCTGGCTTTAAGGAATCGCTTACCCGTTTAAGTACTTGGCTATTTTCCTCATCACTAAAATAGCCAAAAGCCGCAAACATATTTATGATTGCGTCAAACTCAGAATGATAATCGATTTCACGCATATCGCACAGGCGCAACGTTATATCGATATTCTCATCTGTCGCCTTCTGCTGGGCAATATCTAAAAAAGCCTGCGTAGCATCTACGCCTGTTACGTTATATCCTTTTTTCGCCAATTCAGTAGCATGCCGACCATAGCCGCAGTATAAATCCATTAGGTCAGCACCTTTTTTTAAATTCAAGACGCTAGCAATAAACTGTACTTCTTGTTCAGTTCCGGCAACTGAGCTAATTTTGGTATCATCGGTTATTTCCCGTGTCATTTTTACACCCCATCCAGCGGAATATATTATTACTATTATATGTTATCATTACGTTCTGCAATATGATGTTTTTATTCGCTGAAAAATTTTGGAATTCCTGCATTAGCATCATTATATTAAGACTAGCTTACCATATTTATTTTCTATTACAAAATTATTAATAACCAAACTAGCAACGCCGGGCCTACCCTCCAAATTGCCAATAAATTTCAGTTCTGCATAGAAAAAGCCCCGCATTCATATGCGGGGTCGGTTTTCTTAATATTAAGAAAAAACTATAAATTTATCAGTGAAATAAATCAATATTATAAGGACTGCGGACAAAAACTTCCTTGCCGTATTAGCGAGGTTCAACAATAAAGCGTATTGCTGTTCGCTCTTCCCCATCAATAGTTATCTCAGCGAAAGCCGGCACTGTCACAAGATCAATACCATTTGGCGCTACAAACCCGCGGGCAATAGCAATGGCCTTAATGGCCTGGTTTACCGCCCCCGCCCCGACTGCCTGAACCTCGGCTGTACCTTTTTCCCGTAAAACTGCAGAAAGAGCTCCTGCGACAGATTTAGGACTTGAAGCTGCGGATACTTTAAGTATTTCCATTTTTTAACCCCCTTCGTTGCTAAAGGACTTATGATAATAGCTTATTCTACGTTATTCCTAAAAATTCCTTCTTTGTAAATTTAAGTTAGCAGCATGTATTTATTTATTATCATTGTTAAACCGCAATATTTGATAACTAATTCGCCTTGCCGAACCCCATCAGGTATTAAAAAATATTCTTTTACGGGATAATTTTGTTGCCATACTTTTAAATTACTATTATAAATCCCCCGTAGTTTAGATGTATCTTTAGTATGATGATGAATTATAAGGCGTTCTGAAGCTTTGAGCTCGAGGCCCTCTAGGATACGAATAACCATTAGATTATAAATAAAGGCTTCTACCATTTCACCAAATGCGGGATGGTATGCGCCAGCTAACACATTGCCAGGTTTTGATAACCCTTCTGTTGCCTGCAGCCCCGTACGGATTACCGTTATCCCTTTTTGTTCAAACAATAATTTTAAGTAGGCCGAACGCGTTATTGCTTGCTGAAGATTCAGCGGCTCGTACTTTCTCTGACGATACAGTGCCGCTAATGGCGTATTGGGAATAACCACAGTTGGATAAATACGTACAAACTCAGGCTGAAGCTGTGCCACTTGGCGTCCGGTTCTAATCAAACTAAGCCAATCTTCATTCGGCAACCCCGGCATTAATTGAATTCCGCAGTTTATCGCAAATTTTCTTAAAACCGTTCTGGCAGCCTTTACATCATCAGCACTATGGCCGCGTTTCGCCGCTAGCAGAACTTTATCATCCATCGACTGAGCGCCAAGTTCTACCGTACCTACACTGTGGTTTTTAAGCCTAATAGCAGTTTCATCATCAATGCTATCCGGCCTGGTAGAAAGACGGATGGCCTGGATCTTGCCGTGATCAAAAGCCGCCTTAGCTGGCGCCAAGAGTTCCATTTGAAGTTTCGGTGGCAAAGCAGTAAAACTGCCGCCATAAAAAGCGACTTCAATCCTATAAGGCCGGTTAATACCAGCCAAATGCCGTTCAATAGTCTCCGCAACATCATTTGCTGTTACAGGCCTTCTAACCCCCGTAATAGCCCGCTGATCACAAAAAACACATTGATTTGGACATCCGTAATGAGGAATAAACATCGGTATTATATAAAGTTTCAAATTAAGCATCCTTATCCTATATATCGATAATACAGGGGCAACCGATGGTCACCCCTGTATTATCCAACCAATTTATTTTTTTAAATTTTTCAAAGCCTGTTTAGCAGCACTTTGTTCGGCTTCTTTTTTTGTCTTTCCAGTCCCGGAGCCCCAGGTTTCAGTATTAACTTGGACAATAACTTCAAACATTTTATTATGATCCGGACCGCTTTCAGCAATCACTTGATAAGTGATTTTGGCATCACCGTTTTTTTGAACTTCTTCCTGAAGCAAAGTCTTAAAATCATTAATATATTCGCCAGATTCCAGTGTTGCTAACTCCTGCTCCAAGTTAGCAATAACAAACTGGCGGGTTTTCTCCAAGCCACAATCCACATAGATAGCACCAATGACCGCTTCAAACGCATCTGCCAATATCGAGGTCCGGGTTCTCCCCCCTGATGCAGCTTCACCCTTACCCAAACGAAGATATTTTCCCAACTCAATTTCAGCCGCCACTTTTGCAAGTGACGATTCACATACCACCGAAGCCCGGCCTTTCGTTAGATCCCCTTCCGGCGACTCAGAAAACTTAGTATAGAGATAATCACTAACAATTAAATCCAGTACCGCATCGCCAAGAAATTCTAAACGTTCGTTATGGACCTTATGCCCAGATTTGCACTCATTAGCATAGGACGAATGAGTCAACGCCTGGTTTAATATTTTTGTATTACTAAAGGTCACACCCAACTTACGGCACAAGAGCTCTAATGATGAAGCATACTGTCTATTCATTAGTCGTTATATTTTTTCACAAGGATAGTCGCGTTATGACCGCCAAAGCCCAGTGAGTTGGATATAGCTACATTAACAGTTTGTTTACGCGCTTTTCCTGGTACATAATCAAGATCTAGATCAACATCCGGGTTTTCATAATTAACAGTAGGATGAACCATACCATGATACACCGACAGCGTCGCAACAATACATTCAAGCCCGCCGGCAGCTCCCAAAAGATGGCCTGTCATTGATTTAGTCGAATTTACCACTAGTTTTTTCGCATGTTCACCAAACAACGACTTAATTGCCATTGTCTCATTTTTATCATTGAGCTGCGTTGAGGTGCCATGCGCATTGATATAATCAACATCTTTCGGTTCTAACCCAGCATCTTTGATCGCTAACTCCATACATTTGGCAGCCTGTTTTCCTTCAGGAGCTGGAGCAGTCATATGATAAGCATCAGCATTAGCGCCATAGCCGCCTACTTCGGCGTAAATACGAGCGCCTCGTGCCAGAGCATGTTCTAAACTTTCAAGAATTACAACACCGCAACCTTCGCCCATCACGAACCCATCACGATCACGGTCAAACGGGCGCGACGCTCTTTCTGGATGATCATTGTTAGTCGACAACGCTTTCATTGAAGCAAAACCAGCCAAAGCAGCCTGTGATATGCTGGCTTCAGTTCCGCCTGCTACCATTACATCAGCGTCACCGCGCTGAATAGTTTTAAAAGCTTCCCCAATCGAATTTGTTCCAGTAGCACAAGCAGTTACGACGCACGTGCACGGTCCTTGAAGACCAAAAGTTATCGAAGTAAGGCCAGAAGCCATATTGCCAATCATCATCGGCACGAAGAACGGGCTTATACGACTAGGTCCTTTTTCAAACAAGGTTTTATACTGTTCATGCAAAGTTTCCATGCCGCCAATACCAGTGCCGATTAAGGTTCCGATCCGGCTGCGATCCTCAGTTTCAAGGTCAATACCCGAATCCTCAAAAGCCATGTGGGTACTGGCAATAGCAAACTGAATAAATCGGTCTGTCCGTCTGGCTTCCTTCTTGTCCATATATTTCGTAGGATCAAACTCGTTAACTTCACCCGCAATTTGGGAAGTATACTCACTTGCGTCGAATCGCGTAATCCGCGTAATACCGGAAGTTCCGGCCAAAAGTGCCTTCCAAGTTGCTTCAGTGCCAATACCAACCGGGGTAATAGCCCCCATACCTGTTATTACAACTCGTTTTTTCATTTAGTTCACCTCACGTTATATCTGTATGTCCTCAACTTCTCTGAGAAGTCTCGTAAATATTTCTTTCACCGATAAAATTTCATCTATTTTATGAATGTACTCGCCAGTGAAAACAAGGCCGTTTTCAATATCTCCTTGCTGAGCTCTGATAAGTGCCTTAATTATGCAGAAATTCCGCGAACAGTGTTTTAGGCAAGCATCGCACGAGACAGGAGGCTCGACAGTACCTTCAATAATTTTCGCAGCAAAAGGATTTTTTATCGCTTGGCCAGGAAGCCCTACCGGACTTTGAATATGTACAACATCTTCAGGCTTAGCTTTAAGATAAAATTCCTTGAGGGCCGGAGCGGCATTCGATTCCTCACTAGCCGCAAACCTAGTACCCATTTGAACACCGTCAGCTCCTAATTTTATAGCCTCAGCGATGTCCTTACCGGTTATTATTCCACCTGCGGCAATTACCGGAATCTTAACCGCAGCTTTAATTTTAGGCAATATCGTGCTCATCGGTTGGTCGGTTCCAAGATGACCGCCAGCCTCTTTTCCCTCGACGATTACCGCCGCAGCTCCTAAAGTTTCAGCAATTTTAGCGCCTTTTACCCATGAGGAAATTGGAACGATCGGGGTACCAGATGCTTTGCCCAGAGCAAAAACATCACGAGAAAATCCAGCTCCCGGGACTATAAGATCGATTCCTTCGTCAATTGCAGTTTTTACAATATTCGCAAATTGCCTAGCTGCAACCATGATATTAATACCAATAATACCCTTTGTTAACGAGCGAGCCAAACGTATCTCCTGGCGTAATTCATCAAATGTCATCCCAGAAGCCGCAATCAAACCTATACCGCCTTGCTCAGCAACAGCTGCAGCTAACCTTGCAGTCGACAACCTTACCGCCATCCCACCTTGTATAATGGGCACCTTGGCTACTAGTTGACCAATCCTTAATTCAGGAAGCCTCAAGTAACAACTCCTCCATTCAGTAGAACCATTACCTTTAAGAAAGCCCCGCGAAACGGTGTCCACGGGACTTTCTTTTCAACAGGTACTGTTTAACCTTGCTTCTCTTTGTCTATGTACTCAACAGCATCTTTCACGGTCTTAATCTTTTCAGCAGCTTCATCAGGAATCTCAACGTTGAATTCCTCTTCGAAAGCCATAATCAATTCAACAATATCCAAAGAGTCGGCACCTAAGTCATCGATAAAGGTGGAGTCTATAACTACATCAGCTTCATCAACGCCTAATTGTTCAACAACAATATCTTTTACCTTGTCAAAAGTTGTCACAGTATTTCACCTCCTTCCAAAACCAACTTACATCACCATTCCGCCATCAACATTTAGCACTTGGCCAGTTATATACTTTGCTGAGTCAGATGCTAAAAACAGTACAGCATTAGCTACATCCTCAGGTGCGCCTAACCGGCTTAAGGGGATATGCGCGGCTAATTCAGTCTTCACTTGTTCAGGAAGATTACCCGTCATATCAGTGGCTATATACCCCGGGGCGATGGCATTTACATTGATTCCCCGCGATGCCAGTTCTTTGGCCATTGACTTAGTAAATCCAATAACACCAGCCTTAGCAGCCGCATAATTAGATTGACCAGCGTTACCCATAACACCAACTACTGAAGCCATATTGATTATCTTACCGCTCTTTTGTTTCAACATAATCCTAGAAACAGCTTTAGTTGTGTTATACACACCCTTAAGATTTGTCCCGATTACGGCATCCCACTCATCTTCCTTCATCAACATTAACAGATTATCGCGGGTAATGCCAGCGTTATTAACTAAAATATCAATTCGACCATAGGTGCTCGTAGTATATTTTATTAAAGCATCAATAGACTCCCGGTTTGCAACATCAGCTTGAAAAGCTGTGGCCTGACCGCCGTTTTCTTTTATCATAGCAACAACTTCATCAGCTGCGGCCTGATTACCAGAATAATTAACAACCACTTTTGCCCCAGCTTCAGCCAGCTTCAACGCTGTCGCTCGACCAATCCCCCGGGATGCTCCGGTTATTATTGCCACTTTGTCATCTAAAAGCATTTTAGCGAACCTCCTTGAAATAATCAAGGGTTTTTTGCAATGACGCTACATTTTCTACATTAAATGTGGTACTTTCCTTAGCAATTTTCTTCGTAAAGCCGGTTAAAACCTTTCCTGGACCAACTTCAACAAAGACGTTTGCACCAAATTCAAGCATCTGCGCCACACAATCTTCCCATAAAACTGGACTGGCAGCCTGCCGTACCAGTGATTCACGAATTGCATCGCCTTCAGTAATAATAGTCCCCGTAACGTTTGCCACAACAGCAATTTCTGCATCATTAACCGCAGTCTTCGCAAGTTCCACCGCCAGCTTTTCAGCCGCCGGTTTCATGAGTGAACTATGAAACGGTGCACTAACAGGAAGCGAAATCGCTCTTTTAGCTCCCGCCTTCTTCAGCGCTTCTGCCGCAGTCGCAACCCCTTCAGTATTGCCGGCAATTACAACTTGCCCTGGGCAATTAAAGTTAACTGCCTGCACTGCGCGGCCCTGCTCTTCAATTGAACGGCAAACCTCAATAATTGACGCCCGATCCATTCCCAATATTGCTGCCATACCACCTTCACCAAGGGGGACAGCCTGCTGCATAAATTGTCCTCGTTTATGTACCAGAACAACAGCTTCTTTGAAACTTAGTGCGCCAGCTGCTACAAGAGCTGAATACTCACCCAAACTATGACCTGCCACAATATCAGCGTCTATTCCAGCTTCCTTGAGCACCCGATAACACGCCACACTTACAGTAAGGATGGCAGGCTGGGTATTGTAAGTCTTCATTAACTCTTCTTCCGGACCATTAAAACACATATCAGTTATAGAAAACCCGAGTGCTTCATCGGCTTCTTCAAAAACTGCTTTAGCTACTGCAAAATTATCATATAAGTCCTTACCCATACCAACAGTTTGAGAACCCTGTCCGGGAAACACAAATGCCGTTTTCGACATATCTAAGCATCCCCTTTCTATCGCTATTTATAATTAGCTTAAGAAAAATTATTCAATGCATGAATTTAACCTTGTAATGTTTCCAGGAATACCTTCGACCAATTCAGCCATGATTTCAGCTACCGTTTTAGCCTCATTAATCATACCAGCCACCTGCCCCATCATAACCGAGCCAAGTTTAACCTCGCCCTCACGGACAGCCGCCCTAAGAGTCCCGGCTCCCAATTGTTCAAGTTCTTCAATCGAGGCGCCCTCACGTTCTTTTTTAACATAATCGCGAGCCAATTTATTTTCAAGGATTCGAACCGGATGACCAGTTGTTACACCAGTAACCACTGTCGAACGATCTCTAGCCTTCAGTACAACTTCTTTATAATTAGGATGAGCAATGCATTCCTTAGCAACAACAAATTTAGTGCCAATCTGGACGCCTTGTGCTCCCAGTGCGAACGCTGCAACAATACCTCGCGAATCACCAATACCGCCGGCAGCAATAACCGGAATATCTACTGCATCAACTACTTGCGGTACCAGAGCCATAGTCGTAATTTCCCCGACATGGCCACCGCTCTCCATACCTTCAGCGATTATTGCATCGACACCGACTCGTTCTAAACGTTTAGCCAGGGCCACCGAGGCAACTACAGGAATCACCTTGCTACCAATTTCTTTTAGCGCTCCAATATACTCAGCCGGATTACCAGCTCCAGTAGTAATAACAGGAATCCGCTCTTCTACAACTACGCCCATAACCTCTTTTACGAATGGAGACATAAGCATTATATTGACACCAAATGGTTTAGAAGTCAATCCTTTTGCTTTTTTTATTTCAGCCCTTAATGCTTCAGGCGGCATATGTCCCGCCCCGATTAGGCCTAAACCTCCGGCATTAGATACCGCTGCAGCTAACTCAGCTGTAGCTACCCACGCCATGCCTCCTTGGAATATAGGATACTCAATATCTAACATTTTACAAAGCGGACTATTTAACAACCTAATTAACTCCCTTACCCCATTTTAGCACACAAGATGCCCAAGTTAAGCCAGCGCCAAAGCCGACTAAAACTATGGTGTCACCATCTTTGATTTTGCCGGCATCTATCGACTCTCTAAGTGCCAACGGTATTGAAGCCGCTGACGTATTGCCATATTTATCAACATTAACAGCTACTTTGTCCATCGATAATTTCAAACGTTTGGCTGCTGATTGAATGATTCTGATATTAGCCTGATGCGGTATTAATAAATCTACATCATCAGGCTCAAGACCTGCCGCATGAAGTGATTTCAACGCTGATTCGCCCATTACTTTTACCGCGAATTTAAACACTTCACTACCAGCCATGTGTATATAGTGCATTTTACCTTCGATTGACTCTTTTGAAGCTGGATTTCTAGAACCGCCGCCAGGCATTTTTAGGAACTCACCGCCAGTGCCGTCAGCACCGATATCAGCCCCCAAAATACCAAAACCATTTTCGGTTTCACCCAAAACAGCTGCGCCAGCGCCATCGCCAAACAACACGCAAGTCCCGCGGTCGGTCCAATCAAGGATCCGACTAAGTGTCTCAGCCCCAATTACCAAAACTTTTTTATATAAACCCGACTTAATAAACTGCATTCCGGTTATTAAGCTATAGACAAACCCCGAACAGCCAGCCGCCAAATCAAAGGCCGCTGCATTAACAGCTTTCAAATTAGCCTGTACCAGACAAGCAGTCGACGGAAACAGCATATCCGGAGTAGCGGTCCCGACAATAATTAAATCAAGTTCGTCGGCACTTATGCCAGCCTCAGCAAGGGCCTTCTGCGCCGCAATAGTAGCCATATCAGACGTAGCTATTTCAGGCTCAGCTATCCGGCGTTCGCAAATACCGGTTCGTTCAACAATCCACTCGTGGCTTGTTTCAACAATCTGTTCCATATCTTTATTCGTAAGGATTTTTTCCGGCACATAAGTTCCTAATCCAATAATTCCAACCGATTTTTCATTATTCATTTACAAAGTATCCCTCCTTCACAATATTTTCATGAATATGTTCGAGAACTTTATTTTCGCAAAACTCGTTGGCAACACGCATCGAGTTTTTTATCGCTTTGGCTTTTGAACTGCCATGCGCAATTATAAAAACGCCGTTAACCCCCAAGAGCGGTGCCCCACCATATTCTTGAGGATCAATTTTTTTTCTCAAGCCCCGTACCGCCGGCATAATCAGCCATGCGCCTAGCTTTACCAAAATTCCGGCCTTTTGAATAGTATCAACTAAAAGTTCGAGTATTGTACTAGCAAAACCTTCTCCAGCCTTAAGCACCACATTCCCAATAAAGCCATCACAAACCACCACATCAACCGTTCCTTTTGGCACATCACGGCCTTCCGCGTTACCAATAAAATTAATCGTAGTCAGTTCTTTCAAGAGAGGATATGTTAGCAGCACCTGCTCATTACCTTTTGTTTCCTCTTCGCCTATATTAAGAAGTCCCACTCGCGGTGATTTAATGTTAAGAACATACTCTGCGTAAATCGATCCCATTATGGCGCTTTGCACTAAGTGCTTAGGTTTGGAATCGACATTTGCCCCCGAATCCAAGAGGACTGTTGTTCCCGATATATTAGGTATTGGAGTTGCAATTGTCGGACGTTCAACCCCTTTTATCCGGCCTAAACCAAACAAAGCCGCCGCAACCGCCGCTCCGGTGCTTCCTGCGGCAACTACCGCATCACATTTTCCTTCTTTAACCAAGCGGGTTGCCACAACTATTGAGGCGTCTTTTTTCTTACGTACAGCAGCACTTGGATGCTCATGCATTTCGATAACCTGACAGGTATGGTAAATGCTAATGGGCAACTGTTGCCAATCGGAGCATCTGTGTAAAAGCGGCAGAATTTTGGCTTCGTCTCCTACTAAAACAACTTCACAACCATATTCCCGCGCGCCTTCAACTGCACCTGCCACGATTTCTTCCGGAGCATAATCCCCACCCATGGCATCTATCGCGACCTTCATGATATCTCCCCTTATTGTTCTAACGATACAATAATAAACTTAGACCTAAATATTTCCTGCTGATCATTTCTAGTCTTTACCCAAACAAAATATTTATTGCCTCTTTTTTTTACCACTTCTGCTTTAGCAATTAATTTCTCGCCAAAACGAACAGGAATTTTAAATTTCACATTGGCTACACCAGTAACCGCTGCTTGGGCATCAAGAACAGCTAACGCCAAAGAATTGGCCTGAGCGAAAATATGATGGGCTCGCGCAACTTTGGTTTTTTCCATAACCATATCTTCGGTTATCTTCATTAATGATATCCCTGATCGGCCAAGTTCCAAATCGATCAATTCCCCAATGACATCGCTGGTAGCAATGGCCTTCAGTTTATTCTGAGCGCCCTGAGCCATCAGCCGAGTCCTTTCCCTAAGTTCAGGAATACCAAGTTCAAGTCTATCCAACCGTACAGTCTGCACACTAACCTTAAGAAACTCGGCCAGAGCATCATCTGTAAAAAACGGACTGGATTTCAACTGTTCTTGCAGGGCCGCTTGCCTAACCTTTTTCTGTATACGCGCCAACACAATCACCCAATTTTATAGTAAGTAATAATACCTATTACCATTATGTATTATATATGGAGTGGCAAAGATTTGCAAGAAAAAAACTTTGCCAGAAAAAAACAGTGCAAGATAAAAGTTTCACAACTCTTATCTTGCACACTTCGAGGCACTCTATTCAGCTACTGCCACTACTTCCTTACCATTATACCACCCGCATTCAGGACATACACGGTGAGGCATCTTGGGCTCATGACATTGAGGACACGCAACAAAACCTGGCGCAGTCAATTTCCAGTTTGCCCGACGTTTGTCGCGGCGAGCCTTGGACATTTTTCGCTTTGGAACTGCCATTCTACTAACACCTCCTTGTGATGTGGCCTAACCAGCCACAGACATCGTTAACTTCAGTAAACTGGAGCTAATTATATACCGCTTATTTTTCAAGCAGTTTTTGCAGCGCCGCGAGTCTTGGATCAATTTCATCACGGACGCAATTGCATTTTGCATGGTTCAAATCAGCACCGCAGGTAGGACAAAGTCCCCGGCACATTTCCGAACACAAGTTTTTCAGTGGTTCGGCCAAAACTAAGCTTTCCCGAACTAATTCGCTAATATCAAGTTCATCACCCTGATAACGAATCACTTCCGAATCGCCGTCGGCCTGCTGCCAATTCTCAGAAAATGATGTAACGATAGCAGCGGAAAATTCTTTCAAACAACGGTGACATACTCGATTAGCCTTGGCATGAATCTCTCCGGTTAACGCCAAGCACGCTCCAGTATTGCACACCTTACCTTCTACTTCAACATTGCCTTCAATCCAACTGGCAGTATTATGCTCGTCTATAGTTTCAATTGGGCATGCAAACCGGAATGATTGACAAGCACCAGCTTCTTGGTCTAGCAACGCTATATTAATTTTCATCTTTTTCCACCCCAGCTTTATTAATTATAGCGATACCAGTATAGTTTGTCAAGAAACTACAGTTTAATCAACCTCAAGCCAAAAATTACTATTTTACAAGGCAATCGGCAAAGCGCCGTCCAAGGCACCTTGCCGATTATATCCAAGCTATTAGTGCTTATCAGTTAATTATGCGCCAACAATCGTTTTTGTGTCGCGAGCAATAACCAGTTCTTCGTTCGTGGGAATAGTAAATATTTTAACCTTAGCCCCATCCACACTAATTTCCTGTTCTTTACCGCGAATATTATTTTTTGCAGGATCAATACGAGTTCCGAGGAATTCCAAGCCTTCACAAATTGAAGCCCGTTCAGTCGGCGAATTTTCACCAAGGCCAGCAGTAAACACAATGGCATCAACGCCGCCAAGAGCTGCTACATAACTGCCAATATACTTACGTACTTTATATACGAATATCTGCAGAGCCAATCCGGCCCGTTCATTACCATCACCAGCCGCGTTTTCAATATCGCGGAAATCGCTGGATACGCCGGAAATACCAAGCACCCCAGATTTTTTATTAAGATAATTATCCATTTGGTCAGCACTAAAGCCTTCCTTTTTCATCAAAAAAGGAATTATTGCTGGATCAAGCGCGCCGGAGCGAGTACCCATTACCAAGCCTTCCAATGGAGTAAAGCCCATGCTGGTGTCAATAGATTTGCCATTTTTAATTGCGGCAAGACTAGCGCCATTACCTAAATGACAAGTAACAATCCGCAAATCTTCTAGCGGCTGGCCCATAAGCGCCGCTGCCCGCTGTGACACATATTTGTGTGAAGTCCCGTGGAAACCATAACGGCGAATCCCATATTTTTCATAAGCTTCATAGGGGATACCATACAAGAACGCACGTTTAGGCATAGTTTGATGAAAAGCCGTGTCAAAAACAGCCACTTGCGGCGTTCCTGGCATAAGTTTATTGCATGCAGCAACACCCAAAAGATTAGGCGGATTATGCAGCGGAGCCATTTCTGAACATTCTTCAATGCCTTTGAGTACTTCAGGTGTAATAAGCACGGAATCAGAGAATTTTTCGCCGCCGTGTACAACCCGGTGTCCAACCGCGCCAATTTCTTTCATATCACGGATAACACCATGTTTAGCATCCGCAAGAGCATCCAGTACCATCTTGATGGCAATGCTATGATCGGAAATATTTGCTTTAAGCTCCACTTTATCCTTGTCTGTAGGCTTATGAGTCAGAATTGATCCGTCCATACCAATTCTTTCTACCAAACCTTTTGCCAAAACAGTTTCATCAGTCATGTCAAATAACTGATACTTGAGCGATGAACTACCGCAATTTACAACTAGCACTTTCATTAATCATTTCCCCCAGTTAATATAGTTTATAGGATGGCCTCGTGCCATATATTATCAGAAATTGTTTTCGACACTAATTTTCATTTCCCTGCCAAAATTCGTATTGTTATTATTCTGACAATAAGCAGGAAATACGTTCCAAATAAGCGAACGCCTCATAAATCAATAAATGGATGGTGAAATAATGAAAGCTGTCGGCATAATCGCAGAATACAATCCCTTTCATAACGGACACCAGTGGCATCTCCAAGAAGCCCGTCGTCTATCTAATACCAATTTTTCCATCGCGATAATGAGCGGCAATTTTATGCAACGCGGCGAACCGGCAATTTTTGACAAATGGACTCGAGCCCAAATGGCCGTCACCGCCGGTGTCGATCTAGTCATAGAACTACCAGTAGCTTTCGCGGTTCGCAGCGCCGAATATTTCGCAACTGGCGGCATTCGTCTTTTGAATGCGCTCGGAGTAGTCAGCCACGTTTGTTTTGGCGCTGAACATGCCAACATCTCTATTCTTTACACAATAGCCCATGCTTTAAACAACCCGGCGGTAGTCGCCAGTCTCCATCAACATCTGGAAGCTGGCTATAACTACGCCGCAGCCTGGGGTCAAGCCCTAGAAAAAGTTCTTGGCATCTCCCGCGAAGTAGTGGCTTCCCCAAACAATATTCTCGCCGTTGAATACTTGCGGGCCCTAGACAGCTACGCTCCCGCCCTTACACCTTTGCCCATTTCGCGTCACATGTCCGGCTATCACGATACTGATATCAACGGCACAATCGCCAGTGCCACTGCCATTCGCAAGGCCCTCCCCGTTGATATCGACCAGGCCGGATCAGCTCTGCCAGCGGTAAGTAAAAATATTATTACCGCAAAGTTCGCTGCCGGATATGCCCCCATAACTTTTAACAATTATGACCAAATGGTATTAGCAGTTTTGAGACAGGCATCACTGCAAAGGCTGGCCCTGCTTCCCGATGTCAGCGAGGGTCTGGAACACAAACTAAAAACCGCCGCTTTACGCGTCGGAAACATTGAAGAACTATTAATTAATCTGAAAACAAAACGCTATTCCCGAACCCGTCTGCAGCGGCTTCTTATCCATGTTTTACTCAGCACTACCAAAACAAAGCTTCAGTCCTATGACCAGACCGGCCCGCTTTACGCCCGGGTACTGGCTTTTAACGAACAAGGCCGGGAAATATTACATCACCTAAAAACAACATCCGCCATACCAGTTATAACAAAAACCACCCATTATTTAACAAGCAAAAAACGTGATCTTCACCAGTTAACGTCACTTGAATCCATGCTGGCCCTAGACACCACCGCCACTGACCTTTATGTATTGGGCCACGCTAACCAGAATTTTCGCCGGGGTGGCCAGGATTTTCAAAACCCTGCGCTATTTCTTTCTACTGTAACAGCGCATTGATTTCTGGAAGCATCATTTCTAATGCAGCTTCTCCTAAAGTCACGCACTCATCCACCGCCACAAACGAACTGGGCGAAATATGCCCGACATCAGGCTTAACTATCACGTCACAGCACATCAAGCGGTTTTTGAGCAGTTCCCGTTCCATTATATCAATGGACTGGATTATTACATCAAAAATATTACTCGCTCCAATAGCCCCGCCTTCCGGCAAGAGATCCACCGCCACAACAATATCCGCCCCCATAGCGTGGACAACATCGCAAGGTGTTGGGTTCAGCACCGCTCCGTCAACCAGCAGCATATCTCGCATTGGGTAAGGAACAAATACGCCGGGAACAGATATACTCCCCCTAACCGCTTCAGCAACTGGTCCCTCACGCAAAATCACTTCCTGTCCCCGATTAAGATCAGTGGCCACAACCGCTAAGGGAATGTCCAGTTCCCCGAACTGTTTTGATTTTGTCAGCAGGCGCAACATATCCAAGGTACGATCGCCCGCCACTAACCCTAGTTTTGGAATAATAAAATCCAGCCAGTGTCTGCGCTTTAGATTTTTCGCCAATTTAAACATAGTCGAACTATCCATGCCCGCAGCATAAAGTGCCCCAATCAAACTGCCAATGCTAGATCCGGCAATATAAGATACCGGTATTTTTTCCCGTTCCAAAACGCGCAGTACTCCAATATGCGCTAACCCGCGAAGCCCCCCCGAACCTAATGCCAATCCGATTTTGCGTTTCAACAGTCCCACCTCTTATAATGTTTTTCATAATTACCCAGTGGAGTATATTCACGCGCAAGCGCCAATATATATGTATTGACTCGCCTGGCAATAAGGAGGAAAAACAATGGCGTTTTGGGGTAAAGGTAAACGGTATCGTCATCGCTTGCTAACTTATTTTATGGCCTTTGGCACGGTTTTTATAACCATCGCCATGGTAGAGTATCCAAAAGAAGCCTTCGATTCAGCCATCGTCGGCTTAACCCTGTGGTGGAATGTCGTTTTCCCGGCACTATTACCGTTTTTTATTCTATCAGAAATTCTGATGGGATTAGGCGTAGTACACTTTATCGGAGTACTATTAGAACCTTTAATGCGTCCAGTGTTTAACGTCCCCGGAGTAGGAGCTTTGGCTCCACCAACCACTTGCCACAGTAAAGTCCTATTATTAACCCCAAAGCAAGAAGCCGCAATTAAAACTCTAATAGACGTGTATAAACGGAAGCTTGCAAAAAATTCAACCGCGCTTCCTCCTAGCCAGCCAAGCAAACTTCTTAAATCCAAATAATTGTTTTCTATTGTTCCGAGTCTAACACCATTTCATATACTTTCTAAAGTTATCCCTTCAAGGACAATAATACTCAACGGCTAATTCTAAGCTACACATTTCGAGGGGTTTTATCCCCTACATTAGGAGGAGCGTCAATGAATAAGCCCAATCCAAGCTGGTATAAACAAATATGGTCACTTAATATTCAAGATTCGTCCTGGGTCGAACATACCAACAGCGAAGTCGACTTTATCATTGATATTATGAATTTATCAGGAACCGAAAGAATTTTGGATTTAGCCTGTGGGTTTGGCAGACACGCCATAGAACTTTCAAAACGAGGCTACTCCGTGGTCGGCGTCGACATTACCCCCGACTATATAAAAGAAGCCCTAAGAATATCTTCTCGCGAAAAATTGAACGCTAACTTTATCTGCACCGATTTAAGAAACGTCTCTTTCAAAAACGAATTCGATATTGTTTTAAATATGGCCGACGGGGCAATCGGCTATCTCGAAAACGACGCGGAAAATTTAAAAATATTCGATGTGATTGCCACCGCTCTAAAAACAGGTGGAAGACATTTTATGAATATTTGCAATGCCGAGCATGCAGAAATGCATTTTCCTAAACGGAATTGGGACATCGGCGAAACAGAACTTTCTCTCCCTGAGTTTCACTGGGACAAAGAAACTCGCCGAATGTTATACGGCGGATGGAGTTTAAAATTCGGCGAATTAGCTGAAAAGCCACGTTTTGAAGAATTCGCCCCTCATTCGAGTATTCGCTTATATTCCCTAAACGAAATAGCAGACATATTTAAATCAAGACAAATGGTTATAAAAAATACATTTGGGAAATTCGATAAATCCATACCAGCATCCTCAAAAGAAATGCAACTGTTAATCTACTCGCAAAAGCTTTAATTGTTTAAGGTTTTCATCCTAATACACCAGCAAAGGTAAAGTTCACGAACCACGGAAATTCCACGGTTTATGGGCTTTACCTTTTGTATTTTCCCCGTTCTTGTATTATTTATAAAACTACACTTTTACAATCGTCGCATTTTAGCCTTCGCAAAAACAAAATTAAGTTTAGCGGATATATTCGTAAAATTCTAAGACCATTACGAATTATTATGGTATAATACGGTACCGGAGGTGTTTTTTTATTAATATCGCTTACATCAAAGTATCAACCGATGAACAAATTACAGTCCAACAAAAAGTTGTTTTACAAGCTTGCAGCATCGACAAAACTTATACCGAAAAGGCTTCCGGCAAAAACGCCAACCGCCCTGAATTGCAAAAGCTACTTGAGCATGTCAAAGCCGGCGACACCTTATATATTGAGCGTTTCAGTCGTTTAGCCCGTAGCTTACCTGACCTTTTAGCTATTATTGAACAGCTAAACCATAATAGCGTCGGCCTAGTCAGCTTAAAGGAACAGGTCAACACAACCACCCCGGCGGGGCTGTTGCAATTACAACTTTTTCGTGCAATAGCCAATTTCGAGCGAGAAACTGCTAGAGAACGACAGCAAGAAGGAATAAAAATAGCGTTGGCTGAGAAACGTCCCTACGGACGACCAAAAGCTCCCATCACAACTGAGCTCCGGAGTGCTTATCTTAAATGGAAGAAAGGTAAGATAACCGCGGTAAAAGCCATGCAAATATCCGGGGTTAAACGAACAACCTTTTATAAACTAGCCAAACAACTAGATACTGAATACAAAGGTATCCCCTTGTGGTCAAACGATGACTTTTGAGCGACGTCCCCCTGGTCATTCAAAGCAACTTACTCTCCTCCACTCTAGCCAGCAATAGTTTGTTCAATAGATTCTAGCCATATTTTTTTAAAATCAACGTTACCGGTCTGTTCAGAGCCCAAGTCTTCAATAACCTGTTGAATATCCAAGCCGGCATACCGCTGATAATGATCTAAAAACGCCAGTATTGCTTGAAAGGCAATATTAGTGTCCAGGCATTCCCGGCCGGCTTCGTACGGCATTACTTTGTTAACTATCGTTACCCATTCGCACCACATGGCTACATCCGCCGGCATACCAAGATGTAAATTCATCGAACCAAGCATAGTCCCTAAATCATCAATCTTTTTTTGACCGTAGTATTTATCTAGCAGATAATACATCGCGGCAAATGCTTGTTTGACTGTAATGTTCATATCATCATTCCCATTTTTTAATTTATAACTAGTACCTACACCGGCGTATGAATTATCCACTTATCTGCAGTTTGTTTTCCGTACCTGCTAATTAAATATCATTATGGGTACAATTACCTATTAATAGTTCAATTTCCTTGGGACTAAGGTCTCTATTTACTAAATATACATTAGGACTAACTACCTGATTTTTCTTTTTTTCATAAAATTATTACTATAGAAAACGACTATCTCACTTTAAGACAGTCGTTTTCTATATTTATTTGCGATATTTTAGGTTCCCCACTTTGCCGTGATTATCACATCAAATCACCACTGCTGCCGCGAACGCCGTACGCATAGCATTCGCAATCCCGGTCGCTCTGACGCAATCACCGACTACCGCCGTTACTGCGCCAGTACCAAAAAGAGCCATTGCCTCATCCGTCTTGGGTTTTGTCCCAACCGCAATTATTACACTGCCAGCTTCAATTTTATATTCTTGACCAGACTTATCAACATACCTTACGCCATCACTGTCAATACCCATGCAACGAGCATTCACCACCGAATTGAAGTTATCCAATTTTTTCCACGCATCCTGGACCATAAACTTGTAATGCGCATGCGGCGCGTCTTCAATAAGTTCACGCGCCATTTCAATAACCGTTACCTTATGGCCAAGCTCCGCCAGGTACATGCCAGTCTCAACCCCTATTTCACCGCCGCCGATCACCACCACTTTTTCGGCCAAAGCAGCTTCTTTGCCAAAAACAGCACTGGCAAGCACCACGTTATCACCATCGACGCCGGGAATTCCCGGAATAACCGCCTCGGAACCAATCGCAACAATAACCGAAGCGTAGCCCTGGCCTTCAAGCATAGCTTTAGTTGTTTCAGTGTTGAGGCGAACTGTTACCCCCTTCTTATAAAGTTCTCTAACCAGATAGTCCTTGAAGTTCTTAAGCGGCCACTTAAAAGAAGCATAATCAGCATGTTTCAACTCACCGCCCAGATAATTAGTTTTTTCGAACAACGTAACCTCATGGCCTCGTTCAGCCGCAACAATAGCCGCCTTCATCCCGGCTGGGCCACCGCCTATTACTGCAACCTTTTTAATCCCCGTAGGTGCAGAAATCATCCGGTCAATCTTGTCCTCAAGGCCGACCAGTGGATTAACCGAACATAGGCTTCGGAAACTGTCGCTGCCATTACTTACATGACACTTATTGCAACGAATGCACGGAACAACATCCTCACCGCGCCCTTCATAAGCCTTCTTGCCATACTCAGGGTCAACGATCCAGCTTCTTGCCATACAAATAAGATCCGCCTTGCCCTCAGCAATAGCCTTGTTAGCCCAATCGAGATCCTGGAACCCAGCCGATGCCCCAATCAAGATTTTCCCGTCTCGGGCAGCAACACTAGCCTTAACAATTGCGGTCTCAGCCAGATATGGTGTAGGGTTTTCCGCTGTAGAAGTATACCCCAGCGGATGCTGGGGATCCTGTAATCCCGCCCGGAGATGGAGAATATCAATTTTGCCCTCAGCCAACTTCGCGAACTCAATCATTTCCTCCACCGCATATCCGCCTTCCGGTTCACTAACGCTGATTACACATTCCAGCGGGAAACCCCTGCCGCACGCATTTTTAATACTTTCAAAAATCTTCAAAATAAATCGGGCCCGATTTTCCAGACTGCCGCCCCACCTGTCAGTCCGTTCATTAGTAAGTGACGACAAAAAGCGCGTATGAATAGCGCCACGGTAACAACAATGAAGACTAAGCATATCAAAACCAAGTTTTTTTAGAACAACCGCTTCCTCCACAATATCAGCAACATATTTCTCAATCATTTTCTCGGTAATCTTGGTGATATCGATCCTGGCAAACGGTCCCCCCATCGGCCCGCCGCCACCGTTTTTTTCCGTATCAGGCATCTCAACACTGGGAGAATTAAGGTATCCCACTGCCAGCGCACCATAAAAATGGAGTGCATCAACCATCTGGCACAGATAATTCTGACAACTGTAATCCCGGAGATCTACCATATTAAAATGTCCCGGTACATTATCAATGACAGAAGACCCGAAATTACGTTCCTCATCCACATGAAGATGATTAATCGTAATCGCAGCCGCCCCATTCTTAGCCCGATTAGCAAAATGAGTAATGAACTTTTCCGTAGGATAAGGCTCAACCCCCTGCAAAAAATGCGGTGTTGAAGCTGTTGAAGTCATTCTGTTTTTCAAAATAGCATTACCTATTTTTATTGGCGACAAAAGATCTGAATAGCGGTTATTCAACTTATATTCCTCCTGCTATAAATTTTTCTGATATATTTGTAAATTCCTTATATAATTGCAATTCCCTTCATAATATTTCACTGCGTTACCACCAAATGCCACACTATATTAAAATTGCCACCTAAAAACAGCCTCTTGCACTTTTGCAAGAGGCTGTTAATCCATCAATCGGCCTATTATTGACCAGCTATTTTCTCACCGACTTCAGCGGTAATATCTTGTCCGTCATAAATTGCTTTTCCTTTATCAAGAACAAGCGCTAATCCTTTCGCTTCCACAACCGTTTTTATTGTCGTTTGCCGTCAATTATATTTGGAATTCATTTGCCGCCGTCTGCAAATCCTGAGCTAATATCGCCAAGGCCTGACTCGACGAGGCTATTTCTTCCATAGAAGCCAATTGTTCCTCAGCTGCCGCCGAAACGCCCTGGGCCTCACTTGCCGATTTTTTTCCAAGATTATCAATCGTTTTTACTGAATCAACAATTTGTTGACTGCCACTAGCCATTTGCTGCATCGCCGCAGAAATTTCTCTTACCTGCCTTGACACGTCTGTCACCAATTCAGCAATTTCCCTGAAAGCAGCTCCCGCAACATTGACAACTTCAGCGCCTGTCTTTACTTCCCTGGTGCCATCATCCATCGCGATAACCGCTTTATCCGTGTCAACTTGGATCTCGCCGATTAATTCGGCAATTTTTTTCGCTGCATCCTGTGATTGTTCCGCCAATTTACGTACTTCTTCCGCAACTACCGCAAAACCCCGGCCTTGTTCTCCGGCTCGTGCCGCCTCAATAGCTGCATTCAGGGCTAGAAGATTGGTCTGGCTGGCAATCCCCGCGATAGTATCAACAATTAGTCCTATTTCCTTAGAACGTTCACCTAACTTAGTCACAACCTGCGCCGAAGTAGTAACTGTCTTTTCAATTTGATTCATTTGGGCAACTGCTTTTTCCACTGACTGGTCACCGTTTTTCGCCTTTTCCGCTGCATTGGTCGATTCCTCTGCTACCTGATTGGCGTTAGCGGCGATTTGCTGAATACTAGCCGACATCTGTTCCACAACCACCGCGGTAGCATTAGCCGCACTCAATTGTTCACTAGTTCCCTCAGCCACAGTAGTAATCGACGTAGCAATTTGGTTGGACGCTTGCGTCGATTGCTCCGAACTAGCCGTCAATTCTTGTGAAGAAGCTGCCACCTGTTCAGTAGCATTAAGAATCTTCCGGATAAGCTGGTTCAGATTTTTCGTCATTTGCGCAAAGCTTTGTCCCAGCCGGCCAATCTCATCATTAGAGGTGATATTTACATTAATCTCTGAAACATCACCATCAGCAATCCGATTGGCGATTAATTCCAACTCTTGAATTGGCTGAGCAATCCGGCGGGCAAACCAGACAATGAACAAACCAGCTATAACCAGCACCACTACGATAGTGATAAATGACATCTTCGTAAACGCAGCCATTGCGCCAGTTACCTCAGCCGCCGGTACATTTATGGCTAATGACCAAGTAGTTCCCTGTATCGGGGCAAACGCTACCATTTTATTAACCCCATTATAATCATAACTGGCCGAACCAGTCTCGCCTTTGATCATGCGCTCAGTCAACGTCCGAAGTGATTGCGGCGTTTTTTCATTTTTCAACGCATTATCCTTCATCACTTTGTCCTTGTCCTGATGAACGATCGTCAAACCGTCATCCTGCAAAACATACGCATAACCAGTCTGTCCAACTTTTATATTCGATACCTTATTAATCATTTCATCTAAGCCAATCTGCCCGACCAAAATACCATTTACCTTGCCATTAACCTTAACCGGGACAGCTACATTTACTAGCAGTTTTCCGGTACTTTTCGATACAACCGGGTCGGAAATATTCGCTTCTCCCTTTATCCCCTTTTGAAAATAAAGCCGTTCACTGATATTCCCGGTTGTGCCATTCGAATGAATATAATTACCATCCGGCGTAGTGTACATAAACCCATCAAACCGGTTATTATCCTTCATAATCACCGTCAAAAAAGCGGCGATTTCCGCCTTGTTGCCACCTTGGAACACCGGAGCTGCCGTTATTCCGGCAAGCTCGGCTTGGCTCTTAATCAGCCAATTGGCAATATTATCGGCCGAGTTCGCCGCTTCCTTGCTTATACTAACATTAATATCATCAATAATAATACTTCGCGCTTTCCAATAATTCAGGCCGCCTATAGCAATCATTGCTACAAATGTAATACCCAAAATAACTGCCATTAACTTAGTTTTAATGCTTCTCACAATTAGCCTCCTGACAATTTATTCAATACTTGTATTATTTTCGACATTTTCTCTCTTTTTTCCTCTATTTTTTCCCATAGAAATTTCTTATGGAAACTAAGGAAAAACAAATACTGAATTAATTACTCTGGGCCGCACCGGAGGAAATGCCGCCCATTATTGCGATAAAATATCAAGTTTATTATTAGGATAAACTACGTCCCTCGCCTGTTCGTTCCATGATTTTGCCCACTTTATCCGTTGCTTACCTAATCAACCTTTACTCCCATTGCCTTATCCAGCCGGGCTTTACTTGCATTATAATCATAAAGCGCTTGAATATAATCGGTCTTCACTTCCGTCAACGTCAATTCTGCATCGACAACATCCAAATTAATCCCCATCCCGGCCTCATAACGTTCTTGGGCAATATTGAAATCCCATTCCGCCTGTTCCACCGAGATCTTATTCACTTCAATTCGTTTTTCCGCTTCCTTCATATCTTGATAGGCCTGGCTGACCTCCAACGAAATATTATCGTTAAGTTGTCTAGCCTTCTCCTCGGCAACCCGGACCCCGCACTCCGCCTTCTTAATCTGAGCATCAGTTCGCCCGGAATCAAACAACTCCATCTGGGCCACCAACATAACCGTCCAACTGCCATTTTTGGTCCCAGCAAAATCAACATCCTGCCAATCTTTAGCCCCTACCAAGCCAACCGTTGGCCGATTAGCACTTTCAGCCAACTTGATTTGTTCTTTTGCAATAGCCACCTGGGCTTGAACTGCCGTAATTTCCGGTCGCTTACGTAGCGCAAATTGGACGCACTCATCAAAGCTCATTTGAAACGGCTGATAAGCTAATTCTTCCTTCAAATGAGTATCGTTTCTTAGCGGCAGCCCTACCACATTATTAAACTTATACACCGCTAAATCATACTTATTCTGGGCTTTAACCAGGCCATCCTGCGCTTTGGCCAATTTCACTTTGGTCTGCAAAACATCAGCCATTGCCACCAGACCAACATCATACTTGTGCTGAACATTTTCAAGATGACGACTAAAATCTCCTACCGATTGCTTAGCAATGGTCAGCAAATTGTTAGCTGCCAAAATGTTGAAATAGGCTGTCGTTGTTTCTAATCGCAATTGTTGCTTAGCACAATCAATATTATCATCGGCAACATTAGAGCCAAGTTTTGCCTCGGCAATCTTGCTTTCTAGCTTTCCGCCAGTATACAGTGGCAACGTTAGTTTGAACTCATTTTCATAATATCCATAGGCTGGTATCGGTGCTAGCGATGAGTCAAACGATGGTGCTTTGTTGGAACGTTCCCCGACAAATTCATAACCAAAACTAAAGCGCTTGTCCGCCTTGGTCAATTCTAAATTCCACGCCGAGCGATTTTTTTCAGCTTCAGCCATTTTCATCGTCGGGTTATTCTTAATAGCTAAGGCCACACTGTCATCAAGTGACAATTCACCAGGAGCAGCCGTTGCCACATAACTAAAACTACATAAAATTGTGGTCATCACAACCAAGCTGCTAAAATATCGATTAAACTGCTGCATATAAATACCCCTTTCTGGTGTCTACGAAGGTTTAACAATCTTGCGTTTTCTTATTAAACATGCTGAAACTAAGCCGATAATAGCAAACACTTCCAGCACAAAAAACGCATCATCATAGGAAAAATAAATCGATTGTTTTTGAGCCGCTGCCGCTAAAAAGGCCACAGCTTTTTTATGGGCCGCACTCAAACTCACACTGCTGTGCACAAACATCTGCGTCGTCTCAGCCAACGTATTCTGAAAAGCAACCGACGCATGATTAACATGCTCCGCGATATGCTCTTGATGAAACACTTGCCGCTGTTGAATAACCGTAGCCATCACCGTTACGGCAAACGAACCTGCCACCTGCCTAAGCGTATTCATGATGGCATTGGCCTGTCCAATCCGATTTGGAGCGATATTTTTCAGTCCCAGCACCGTTGTTGGCATGGCCGCCAATCCAATCGAAGCCCCACGTACTGCCTGCATAAGCACAATCATCATAACATCTGTATCCGCATCAAGATTAACCAATTGGCTAGTCCACAAAATTGACAGCAAAAAGCCCACTACAACCAACGGTTTTTCCCCAAACCTACCAGATAATTTCCCGGCTAGCGGCGTCGCAATAAGGCTGGCAAACGCTGATGGTATCAACAATATTCCTGAATCCAGCGCCGAATATCCCATAACTCGCTGTAAAAACAGCGGAATCAAATACATGCTTCCCATCAACAAAAATTGCACCATAACCGTAATAAGGTTGCTGAACGCAAAATTTATATCACCAAACAGTCTTAGATCCAGCAGCGGTTTTTCAACCGTAAATTCGACAAACGCAAACAATACAAACATCGCAAAGGCAACGTAAAACAGGGCAAGTATATACGGAGCATCCCAGCCATCGTCAACCCCTTTACTTAGAGCCAACAATAAGCAAAACAAGCCGATTGACGAACAAAAAAAGCCCCATATATCAAACTTCATCTGCTCAAGTTTTTTGGTTTCCTTTAAAACAAATGCCCCCACAATAAATCCGGCAATTCCGATCGGCAAATTAACAAAATAGATATATGGCCATGACAAGTAATCCACCAAATATCCGCCCATCGTCGGCCCGATCGCCGGCGCTAATGAAATCGATAATCCCCATATGCCGAGTGCCGAACTACGTTCACTAATTGGGAACGCCGCAAAAACAATATACATTGAACTAGGAATAACAAACCCGCCGCCAAGTGCCTGGAGGACCCGAAAAATAATCATCGTTTGATTGCTCCAGGCCATGCCGCACAATAAAGAACCAGTATTAAAAATTATCAAACTAACTAAATATACCCGTTTTGCCCCAAACCGATCACACAAATATCCGCTGATCGGCTGTAAAACCCCTAATGTAAGCGTATAAGCCGTCAATATCCATTGCGCATCAGTAGCGCTTACCGAAAAAGCAGCCATCATTTTCGGCAAAGCAATATTGGTACTGGTCATATTTAAAACACTGGCAAATGAACCAATTAATATTGTAGCTAATGCAAGCCACTTATATAGTCCGTTTTCTGCTTCCACTTTTGGAACGCTCATATCATAATCTCCTGCTACTTCACATGAATGTTAATAATCACCTGCATGCCAGGCCGGAAAACTACATTGTTATCAGCTTGTGGCAAACTGATTTTTATCGGTATCCGTTGGGTTATCTTGGTAAAGTTGCCCGATGAATTTTCCGCCGGGATTAACGCAAATGTCGAGCCGGTTGCACTGCCGATTTCAATCACCGTCCCACTGAAAGTACGGCCGGGATAACCATCAACCGTATACGCTACTTCCTGTCCAAGTTTTACCTTGCCAATCTCGGTTTCTTTAATCCGGGCATTCAGCCAAACATCATTACTATCAACAACCGAAAAGAGCACTTGCCCGGCATTTACCACTTCGCCTTGATTAACCGCTTTCATCGCAATAACCCCATCAACCGGGGACGTAATAACCGCGTCCTCATCATTGACTGTTACTGCGTCCAAATTCGCAGCCGCCTGTTTCACCATCGCATCCGCCGCATTGATATCTTCAGTCCGCGATCCAGCAGTCACTAAATCCAACTTTTGCTCATCCGCCCTGTTTGACTCTTTGGCCTCTAAATACACAGCCTCAGCATGATCTCGTTGTGCCGCGCTTGCCGCTCCGTCTTGATACAGCTTTTCAACCCGCAAATAATTCTTATAGGCATCATCTAAACCCGCCGACCCTTTATTGACATTAGCCTCGGCCGCCCCTATTTCTTGCGGTCTGGATCCAGACAGAACCTTTTGATAGTTTGCCTGAGCCACAGCCAAGGCCGCTTCCGCCTTTTTCCGCTGCACCTCAATATCTCGTTTATCCAACCGGGCAATCACCTGGCCCGCTTTAACTGCATCGCCGTCTTTCACCAATACTTCGGTAACTCGCCCCGAAATTTTGGCGCTAACCCCAACAATAGTTCCATCAATTCGTGCATCATCTGTGCTCACATAACAGCTGGAGCGATACCACCACCAGCCACCTCCGGCAACACCGATTGCTAAAAGTATAATTGCAACAACAACTACTAATTTCCGCCGATTCATTTTGAACACATTCATTCTCCTCTGTTTTTAAATTAAACCAAAAAACTTGTCAAGACAAGTTTTTAGACAAAAAAAACTTCATCATCAATTGCCCATAAGTTTTTTTAGTAGGCCTTTTAATAGCAGAACCTCACTATCCGAAAGCCTTTTCGTCATCCTTTTTTGATAATCAAAAATTACTGGCAACGCTGCTTCGGCAACACATTTTCCCGTTTCCGTAATATACACCAGCATTATTCTTCTATCTTTGCAATCTGCACATCTATGTACATAAGCTTTGCACTCCAATTTTTGCAGAATTCTAGCGATATTTGGTTCATCTTTAAAAGTTTCAATCGCCAATTCCCGTTGGGTTTTACCATCTCCTTCCCATAATCTATTTAATACAATCCACTGTTCTGGAGTAAGATCATACGGTGCTAACACCGAATATATCTCGTTTTTATATCTACCAGCGACAATATTGACCAAATAGCCTAATGCGTCATTAAGTTTATATGCCATTCAAAACTATCCTTTCAAGCACTTGTCTTGACAAGTATTTTACTGTATTTTTTCCCAGCTGTCAAATTTCTTATTATTCTGTATTAATTCCGCCTAGTTTTATAGGCATCCATTGTCTTCTAGGGTCTTCCAGCGGGAGGCCTTTTTTTACTTATACGAGGGGGCGGTAAGAATGGATAGTGACAACAACAGCCCCTCTATTCATAATACATTTTTCGTATCCGGCTGAATTAAATTACATTCTTACCACAAAATTTCTCTTTCATATCCGTCTTTTTTACCGTTTTTGGCGTCTCACTGATTTTTTACCGATCAAGCCCCAAATATGACCTTCAGTTTTTACAACTACCTCATAACCATTCCTAAGACATATAACTTCCACTCTCCAGCTACAAAATTAGAACTTACATTCTTATTTAATATAGTACTCGTTTGTAATAGTTTCTTGCGCAGTAATACTGTTTGAATTCCAATGCAACAAACCAAAAGCAACGTCAATTCCTAAAACAATAAGAAGCACTCCGATTAAAAAATGCATCATATAACGATCCAACTATATTCCACTCCTTAATTTTATTATCGATCGACCTGGCACAAAAAAGTTTATAAAATTGCATTAAGCTGATCCTTCTCTTCTTATTATAAAATTTTATTATACCAGAAATGTTACAGAGATGTTACAACAAAAAACCCCACCACATCGGCAGGGTACTGAATAAAAAGCTATATCATCGATGGGCACAATATCAACGTTCAGGAGGCAAAAGATATTATGCCCATCGTTGTTTTATAGCTCTATCATATTCTTTTATTTTGACAAAAATGTTACATTAATGTGAAAAATTTATGAACAAAATAACCATCTCCCTTTATTACTCTGTGTTTTACATTAATAAGTTAAAGATATTTCATCACTGCTTGAGCAGCAGCAAATTATTCGTTTGTGCCATAATTGTCAAAGCTGCCCGTTCCTTATCCCCTAATGCGGTATATTCCGATTGTCGAATTACATAGTATGCGCTATCGTTTCTCATAACCGCCTGTTTTACATCGCCGCTGGATTTAATTTCCGCTCCGTACACCCCAGTGTAAAATGTAAACCCCGGATGCAGGGGTTTCATGATATACACTGGCGATTTTCCATCATATACTGTCCTAAATTCGCCGGCAATAGTATAGGTGGTAAATTGAGGAGCTACCGCTGGCACTAATATTGTTACCAAGACGCCTGCTACAATAGTCATCGCCACGACTTGTCCCCAAAAGCTTCTAGCAGGATTATTTCGTCTTACCGCAAACCATACCATACCTGTCATCGCAATCATCACAACCGCAAGCACCGCCAGTCCTACCGCCAATTCAGGCATATCCCTAACGCCAAAATACATCCCGCCAACCAAAATAACAACAAGTCCGGTTAAAACAACGGGCCAACTGTAGGGCCATTTCTTCTGTTGTTCCCCTTCAAGCCAGCCCCCAAGATACCAACCAACCAGCAACGCGATCGGCGGATACATCGGTAGGATATACGTTACTAGCTTAGTACTCGAAATGCTAAAGAAGATAAAAATGAAAAACGCCCAGATATTTAAGAATAACAACGTCCGGGCCTGATTCCCCCGTTCAAGCAATGAAGCACGAACCGCTTGCCCGAGCAGCGCCGTCCACGGGAAAAAGCCTATAATCAACACCGGTACGAAAAAATACCAACTTGATGTATTGGCGTGCTCCGCCATGGTAAACCGCGTAATGTTGTTATAACCAATAAACGTATCCAGGAAAACCGCGCCATGAATTTGATACATGATCATATACCAAGGCAACGCCACTAAGGCATAAATAACAACCCCAACCGGCAACTTCATATTTTTCAGTTCATGCCACCTTTTAGTTGCAAGCAAGTATAAAAAGATGATAGCCCCGGGAAACAATAGCCCAATCGGCCCTTTAGTCAGCGTCGCTAAGGCCGCAAACAAATAGAACAAATAATATTTCTTGTCCAGAAACGAAACCAAGGCTGCCGTTAAAAACAACGTTAGTGTCGTATCTGTAACTGCCGCTTTCGCTACATAAAAATACTCGATGCTTGTCGTTAGTACCAGCGCGCTGACGATACCAATCGTCTGACTGAAGAACTTTTTCCCAGCCCAATACGCCAGCCATACACACAACACCCCAAAAAGCGCTGATGGAAATCGGGCTGCAAACTCATTAATTCCAAAGATCTTGAACGATGCCGCTACCAGCCAATAATACATCGGCGGCTTGTCATACCAATATTCTCCATAAATCCGCGGCGAAACAAAATCATCAAAGGCAATCATTTCCTTGGGAGTCTCCGCGTAAACTGTCTCATCCGGATCAAGTAACGGAAAAGCCCCTAGATTGAAAAATATGGTAAATGTCGTAAGCCCCAGCATAATCCAAAACAATGCTTTATTTTTCTTCGTCATAAAATTCTCCATAGCACAAAAACTTAGCTAATATTTTTACCTCATCCCCGCCGAAATTCATTACTGATAAACCGCCTTACATCCATTTTTTTGTTAAACCCCACTCTCGTATTTGCCGTGGTTGTCGCCACTGAGTGGATTATACAAAATAAAAATGAAACAGTCCTGAAAAAATAATTAATTTTTGCTTAGAATACTTAGCATCGTTGAAATTTGATATACTTTATTATCCTCAGCATATATTTTGTTATGCGAGGTGAGAACTGCCGTGAAGATTTTACACTTAAGAAAACAGCAGTTTATCCTATTTCTATTACCTGCTGTTCTACTATTAAGCACCTTATATGCACACGATCACGCCAACAGCCTTAACGGTAAGCTTATTGTAATTGACGCAGGTCATGGTGGCATTGATCCGGGAGCAAACCGTCCCGGCATTCTTGAAAAAGACATTAATTTAGCAATAGCCTTGGAACTTAAAGATGTACTAAATAATTATGGTGCTAAAGTTCTCTTATCCCGTCAGACTGACGTAGACCTCAGCCCCGAATGTGACAATGAAAAAGTACGAGGCCGCTATCATCGCGACTTAGCGGCGCGGGTGGAAATGGTTGAAGAGTCAGACGCCGATTTATTTATCAGCATTCATGCGAATGCCGTTAACAATCCCAAACGGCACGGAGCCGAAGTCTTTTACTATGCCAAATCCGCAGCTGGAAAAGGCCTAGCCAATTCCATACAAATCGAGCTCTCAAAGGTTACCCAAGTTGTCCAAGCAGCGAAAACCGCCGACTACTTTGTCTTGCGCCGTAACAAAATTCCCGCCGCCCTGATTGAGGTCGGCTACATTACTAATGCCCAGGAAAAGACCGCCCTGCAAACCACTGCATACCAAAAAAAGCTGGCTGAAGCAATCGCCGCAGGCATTCATAATTACTATAACTAGAAGGCTTATCCGCCAATATAAAATCAATTATTTCAAAAACTAATGTCCCCCAAAACATCTGCTTTGTAGGGGACATTAGTTTATTTTTCATTTTACCTAATTATTCTTTTAACTTAAAAGTATTACACGCCGTGCCGTCAGCAGATTTAACTTGAAGATCACCGCATGACCTAACCTCAATGTTTTCCGCAGTACAGGCAAAACTCTTATTGTGATGGCATTCTTCACACATACACTTCCCCACTTTAGGCATTATCATCCCTCCTTGATTATTAGTTTATCTCTTTAAAAACAATATATAGCTGTGATTATCTGTAAACCAAAACTGTTAAAATTTAGTCATCAACTTTCTCTATCGGTTGCTTTCTCAACTCGGCACTCAGCCAATAAAGCGGCCGCTGCTTTACCTCTTCAAAAATGCGGCCAACATACTCACCAATGACCCCAAGGCCGATTAACTGCAGCCCTCCAAGAAAAAGAAAGCTCGCGCTTACAGTCGCCCAGCCGGGCACCGCATCGTTAGTAAACAATTTTATATAAAACACGTGCAGCGTCAGCCCCATACTAACGCAGCCAAATAGCACCCCAACATATAGCGCAAACCGCAGCGGCATTTTCGAATACGCCGTAATCCCATCCACCGCAAAACCAATCATCTTTTTCAGGGAAAATTTGGACTGCCCGGCAAACCGCTTGGGCGCTACAAACTCAAGCTGAATTTGCTTATACCCGATGGCCCCGATAAGACCGCGGATAAACCTCGCATGTTCCCGAAACCGTCGGAAACTTTCCACCACTTTTCTATCAAGCAGCCGAAAATCAGAGCCTCCTTCGGTCACATGCACATCAGCCACCGCATTCATCATCTTATAAAACAACCCGGAGGTGAATTTCTTAAACCAGGACACGCCCTCCGTATTAATCCTGACGGTCTGTACCACTTCATAGCCAGCTTCCCACTTTTCAATCAATAGCGGCAACATTTCCGGCGGATGCTGCATATCTCCATCCATCGTAATAACCGCATCCCCGGTGGCATGATCCAACCCGCAAGTAAGTGCTATCTGATGGCCAAAGTTACGGGCCAGGATCAACGCTCTGACTCGTCCATCCTGCGCTGCTAACCTGTCAAGAATAAGCGGCGTGCTATCCTTAGACCCGTCATCTACAAATATCAGTTCAAAGTCATATTCCAGCGTCTCCATATAAGTACAAACTTCCTGATGGAACACCGCAACATTGTCTTCTTCATTAAATACAGGCACTACAATCGATATAAGCTTCATAATATATTCCCTTTTCCCTAGTATCTTTACAATATAATCCTAATATATACTGATTATGACATCATTAGACTAACATTAAAATTCCATTAAAAATTCAACCACAAGGATAGACAAATATGCCAGCCGTTTTCATAGTGACCACTAGACACAATATAAACTGCTTATATATGATTCTAATTATAGCTTATCCACAAAAAGAATAGACGCGTTCAGCGTCTAATTCAAACCCAATAATCACACCCGATACTTTATCATATTAACATATACCATCAATATAAATCTATAATTAAGAAAATTATCTACTGAAATTGCAGACTTGTTACATGAAGCGGCGTAATATTATGTTTCTGCGTTATTACCATCGGCTGGCCCTTGCTTTCTCGATGATTGCCAGCATAACGAATATTAGCGAATTCGGCCAAGTCCTTATCTACTGTTACTAAGTCTTCACGACTTAATTCTTTAACACTATTTTTACCGATTGCCTGAATCGCCAATTGGATTTCTGTTTTGCATGATGCCAGAAAGTTCGCTAAATGTTCAGCTGCTAAATCTACATCTAATTTATCCGCCAATTTTCCATTATATATAGCTAATTGGGTCGGCGGGGCTTGGGGCAACGCTTTGATCATCTGGGTATGAAGCGCAGCAACAACAGCTATTGTCCCAATATATACGGCATCGGCCCCCAAAGCGAGAGCCTTAAGAAAATGGCCTGGCGTAGTCAACCCACCTGTGACAATAACACTGAAGTGATCGCGAAGATCGTTATTTATTAGCCAATCGATGGTTCTTACCAAAGTATGAAAAGTTGGTAGCCCTACGTTGTCTTGCAAAGTTGGGTTGGCTGCCGCAGTGCCACCTTCAGAACCGTCAACAACAATATAATCCGCCTGCGTCTGGGCAATAACCGCAAGCTCATATTCAATATAGTCGGTTCCCGCTATTTTCACCCCTACCGGTACATCATATTGGCTTTTCATTTCGTTGATCATTTTTATGTAGTCTTGGGGGGTTGATTTTCCCGGCATCCGTGAATAAATAGTAGCAGATTGGCCTTCTTCAAGGTGCCAAGTTTTTCCTAAATGTTCGCCAATTTGTTCAGCTTGCATCGGTTCATCAACCGCTCCCCCCCATGCGCCTTGGCCTAGTTGAATTTCAATAGCATCCAGGCAGCCTAATTGTTCTGGCCCACTAAGAAACCCGCCACGATGGTATTGACCAATTAAACATTTCGCCGCTGATCGTTCTTCATTGGTTACCGCTGATTCGCCAGTATTCGTTGAAGTGCCTGCCAGCGTGGCGGCTTTAGCTAAGGCTATTTTAAGCGGCAAACTGAGTGAACCGCCATAGGACATCCCGGTGATCATAATCGGTATATCAAGTTCCAAGGGTTTCTTTGCTGCAGCTCCAATAACTGTCTTGGTGGAAACTTGAGTATAGTCGGCAGCAGGTAAATGGAAAAGCTGTCGGGGATTGAGCAATAGTTTATCCCAAGGTGATAATACGATAGGACTTCCTAACGGCCGGGTTAATTCTTTGCCAGATTCGGCCCGCATACAAGCTTCCATCATGGCGCGAGGCGATAATTTTTCAGTAACCGTTACCATTGAAAATGGATTATCAGGATAGTCCTCAGTGAGCATTTTCTTTAAGATTTCATCATTGACTGGATCTATGATCTGCATCAGCAACCAATTAAGCACTTATTCACAAACCTCCTTGCAATTCTAAAAATATAAATTTAGCTTTTCCACTAGCAAATCGTATATACATTACACCCTTGATTTACTCAGCCGTATAAAACTAAGTCTATCAATATATAATATATTTTGTTCGTACAGTTTATAATCTCCTTTCTCCACTGAACAAGGCCCCTTCGGCCTTGTTCTCTTTTTTGCCAAAGTGCCCTCATACCATCTAGCCTTAACTCTCGTATAAATCCATACACGTCTAGGTATAATATTTTAGCAAAGTATATGTATTCCTAATAAACAATGTCAATGCGGCCTTACTCTTTTTTCACCATATGATCCGCTCTTCAATTAAACTTTGATATGTGACCCAACACTTAAATATAGTTTTGCAAAATCCTTCTTTAACTCTGGCTCAAACATAAAAATCACTCGGCGTGATCTCTATTTTTCGCCCAGCAAACAACGCTTCTACAATTCAAGGAGGCTACTAGTGAACTACCATAAATCAGTGATGTTTGGTCTTACACTAATATTTATTATCATCCAGGTCTTAGTGATGCTTGGTTTGGGCAAGAAGGAATATCCCGGTTTTGTCCAGGGTACTCTGGTTACAACTTGTATTATTGTTCTGTATACTTTCTGTGAAAATAAATACGGTATATACATGAACAACTATATACGAGCAGCCGTATTAGTTTACCTTATCGGTGACAGTTTAGGCGGACACTATTTGGAGTATTATATTACCTCAACCGTTTTTGATAAGGTTCTCCATGTTTTTGGCACCTATTCTCTCTCTCTATTTTTTTATATTCTTATGCGTCAATTGTTGACAAGTCCAGTTTCTCGAATAATCATCTTTATCTGGGTTTTTTGTCTTGGTATGAGCACAGGCGCAATTTATGAAATCATTGAGTTTATCGGTGATACGCTTACAAAACCAACCTTACCGGAGCAACCCAGTTTATGGGATACTGACTTCGATCTAATATCAGATTTTATCGGAGCGATTATTGCAGCAATTCATGCTAGCATTTTAATGAAGCGCCGAAACATTATATAGAAGAAGGCCTATTCTGCCTTGTTTTTTTGTTTTTGTCACTTTCAAAACCCAGCCAATACTAAGCTCCATATAATTCAAGGCTTTTGCAACTTAAATTTATGGTCATTTTTAAAGAGTACTAAATTGTATCTTATGTATAAAAATAATATATGCTACTCAAAAATCAGCCAGGACAAACTCGACCTCAGTCCTGGCTGATTTTTGTCTCACTCCGCTTAATATCAGTCTGGATTATTCCGCTCCCAAATCTATTTTTATAAATCATAGTGGCTAAGTAACCATCGAAGTTCTTGAATCGGCACCAGCCTTTCCCCTTCTTCTTCATATACCGCTATCAACAAATTAAGGCAATTAATAAATATCCGGTAATGGTTATCTTTCCAAATTTGTTCCATAGATTCATACCTTTTTATTTTAATATATTCTGTTAACTTCATATTTGTTTTACGCCCATATCATAAATAATAAGAAATGGCTATTTGTCGATTACTAGACAAATAGCCATTTCTTATTATTGTAAAAATCGAGATTTACACGGCGGAGACGAGCCGCGTCCCTGCAAATCCCCTTTTTCAACAAACACTTCAACAGTGCAATTAATAATCCAACTAACTAGCGGTATCCTCATAGTCATCGAAATCCTTCGGCGCGTTCTTGCTTTCGGCAACTAGAGTACCTTCCGATTTGCATTTGGGGCATTTTCCAAAGCTATCCTCCAAAATCAAACCTGTCTCAGATTTGAATTTTGTTCTACATTTCGGGCATACATAAAACATCCAATAGGCTCCCCAAGACATCAAACCACCTCCTTTTCTCGTCCACTCAATTATACAATATCATTATTGACTATTTCAAATTAGTTTCTTCATCCCCAAGCTCCGGAGTGTTTGCAATAATGCTCCTGGCTTCCTCGGCCAGCTCTGCGGGAACATATAAATCAACCCCATAAATTGTTGTACCCATGTATATTTCCAAATATCCGCCCGGACCTCTGAACTTTTTCAGTACCGGAATTCCATTTGAATTTAAAAGCGCTAAAACTATTTCAGCTTCAATGGGGTCAATCGCGGTAGTCAGATACGCGCCCCCGGCATAATACTTTTGATTATCATTAGCTGCTTCAATACCTTTAATTTCTTCGATAGCTTTAGTTGCTTCAACATCGTTAGTTTCCTCAATAAGCTCTAACTCATCTACCAGCTCCACATCACAATCAAAACAAGTCTTAAACCCTTGCTGATACTCCACTCCACACTTGGGACACCATGACATATCAATTCCTCCCATGAACAGTTGGAGATATTCCCATTTTTTCTTTTTCCTTCTACGTTCGTTCTTGTTTTTGTAATTTCTCGAGAATAATTACAATTATTAATAAAATGTTTAAGCATAATTCAGATTTTAGCTTATACCAGCTGCCAACTTTTATCAAGAGAAAGGTTGCAACCAACGTACTACATTGGTTACAGCCTTACGCATTTATAGGATAGCTGTCTAACACCAAGAGAGTTTATTCAAAATTTATTTTTTCTTAAAACCCACCACGGAGCCATTGAACTGTCTTTGTGCCCCGCACCGACCAACTCCCAAAGTATTGCTACCAAACTATTTATTTTTGCGGCAAACTGGAAGAATGGCATGAGCGGCAAAAGATACAACCGGGAAAGATCACTCTCTTTCCGTTCCGACAATAGAACAACAGATATTAAATAAATTACCGTAAGCAGGAAAAAATAAAACAAGTAAACCGCAGCCAGCAGAGCAATTACAAAATCTATCCGGTATTCAAATAATAACCAAATCGTATAAACGAATACCATTGCCGGTATAAAAATATGGGTAAAAATATTGATCAAGATACCAAAAAAGTTGCCCCAGCCCATTAACCTCGGATTAATCGTGTGGTAGTGTTTAAATAAAATAAAGGGATAATCGCCCTCCCATCTTATCCGCTGTTTAAAAAACTTAGCAAAACTGTCCGGGACATCGGTGAAACATATTGCTTCCGGATCAAATACAATCCGAAACTTTTTCTGAGACTGGGCAAAATAATTTTTGATCCGCATCGTCATATCAAGATCCTCCGCCGTTCCCGCATCCCAGCCTTCAACTAAGTCAAGCACTTCCCGGCGGAAAATTCCAAAGGCACCCGATATATTATTCACCATATTAAACTCACTTAACGCCGTCTTCGAGGAATGGATTGCAAGAAAATACTCTATCGCCTGAAAAGCAGCACATAAAGTTTCATTAGCATTTCTCACTCTAAGGCAGCCGCTAACCGCCACAACCGAATCATCCTCAAAATGCCTGGTCGCCCGCTCAACCATATTATTGTCAAAGGACGTATCACCATCTACTTTGATAATGATCTTCCCTGTGGCAAAGTTCAGCCCCAAATTGCTACTTGACACCACGCCACTGCGTTGCCACTTGGGCAATATAAGCATTGACCGGTTTGAATGCCCATTCACCCAACCTTCCATCGTTTTTGCTGCCCGCATCGTCTCAACATTAATCGAGGCCCCATCAATGACCAGCAAAAGCTGAATCTTTCCCGGATATAGCTGTTCAGTAAGTGAAATAACCGTCTTTTCAATATCGCGCCCTTCATTATAACAAGTTATAAGGAAGGATACTGCCGGAAAATAAGGGCGACGCTCCCCCTCTCGCAACCGGTTTAACTTATATTTTATAAGCCCGATAAAAATAAACAGCGTCCAGGGAATCTCAAAAAACAGCACATAGGGCATTAGGAAAACTGCCGCCGCTATTACGTCACCATTTATAAGCTGAGCAATCGTTAAGTTGTATAAATTATTAACAATACTATATATTAAACTATTCATCTAACATCCAACATGGTATCCTCGTATTCACTAAGCAGCCCTTGCGCAACCGGTCCGCTTCCCGCATATTCCGCAGAAATTGAAAAACACTTAACATACATATTAATCCGCGCCCCAGCTTCTGGCGAAACCATATCAGAAAGTTTTTCTATTCTCGACGCCAGAATTTCGCCGCCCACTTGTGGGGTCCGCGGTAAAAGCACCCAAAACGTATTTTCTCCGGTACTGGTTGTTATATCGGTCACTCGTACCAATTCTCTAATGCGCTGACCAAGTTCATCAATTAAATTTTTAAATTGAGCCATTCCCGCCCGGTTCTCTACGGCCTCAAGTCCGACAATTTTTATACATAACAAGGAAAAATCCTCATCACTATATCGGTTCTTCATCTGCAGCAGCCAGTCTGCTACCTGATAAAAATATAACGGTAATACATTGTGATTGCTATCAAACAGCGAAAACTCAACATCAATTACGCCAAGCTGCACCGCCCTTTTCCCTTTTGCCGTGATGGCCAAATTATACAGTTGCCTAACCTCTAAATCCTCTGTGGCCGACTTGCGCCGACAATTTAAACAATCCGCCTTAACTTCCGGTTCGATAAACCGTTCCCCACAACTATTGCAAGAATAAGCTTCTACCGGCCGATCATAATCACTGCCGATGTGGCGGAGCGTAACATTACAGCGCGGACACATCAATAGCATTCCATTTCGGAAATCTTCTTCCGCCGCTACATGCGCACAAGTAAAACAATGGATCATCTTTTTCTTGGAAAAATCGATATTGCCGCATGCAGGACAAGAATCTATATAGTTCATACTGCCGGTGTGGCAATGCGGGCAAAGACGAATTCTATCAACAAGGCCGGCTTCAACCAGAAATCCCTGAGCAGCTAACGATGACACCCATTCCGCAGAACTTTGCAGCGGTGTTTTACTGGGATATTTATCTGAAACCAAGCCGAAATGATAAGCTGATTGCATTGATTGCTCAGCAAACCCGCCGATAAAAAATGCCGCCGGATATTCATAAATCCACGGCGAGACAGTCAGCGCCAACGGCGACAAAGCGTATCCATCTTCCCGGCAATATAAAAAAGTTAACAAACGTAAATCATCATTGACGGCATTTGTCGCCATTGATAGTTTTTCCATCCGAAAAATGATTTTAGAAGCATTCGGCAGGACCTCTTCTTTAGTTATTCCAACCCCGTCGGTAAAAACGTCTAGCTTCCCCATTGATTTTGTCAAATATATCGGAGCAGCATAAAATATTTCCGAACGCCGCAACTGACAGACAGCATTAAACATTGCCTTAACTACATTATCATCTTCCGGGGTTAACCCATCAATTAATACAATCGCTGGAACCTTGTTTGCTTCCAGCATAGCATTAACCGAATTATAACTGCCATCCAAGAAGTCGGGATGAGCCAGCAGTTCGCCGCCCAAATTCAAACGATATATCTTATTATTCACGCTAGTACTCCTAAACATTAGTAATGTATAGCTTCACTTTTTTTACCATTCAACCACTATCGGCAGACCATCAATTGTTTCTTCCTCCTGCAAGGGCTCCAGCAGTTTAAGGAACACCTGAACCCGCCGCATACTAGTGGGGTAAATTTTCTCAGAAATCCCGTTTGGCACATTATCAGCAACCACCGGCGGCTGCTCGACCACCGCTTTGATTTTCCTGTTGCTGCCAGGCAACTTCACGATCGCAGCCGTTCCAATATCTGTTTTCTTTAAATCTTTAGGATCAACATAGGTCATTATATGTGCTGATTCCGTATTAACTATAATGGCAAGCGGTTCTCCCGCCGAAAAGCTTTGTCCATCGTTTACTAATATTGAACTTACCTTTCCTCCTTGACCGGTTTTAATATCAAAAAACTCCTCAGTCATACTTTTTAAAGCTTTGATACTTTGTTCAATTTGGCTGATTCTCATCGGATTAACTGTCGGAGTTGCCTGATTATTAACCAAAGCTTTCGCTGAAGCCGCATTAATTGCCGCCAACGACGCTTTAGTTTCCCTTAGCTTGTTTTCGGCTGCATCCACTTCCGCCCTGGTTGCCGCCCCTTGCTCCATAAGCCGTCTTGTGTCATTGCACATCGTTTCGTAATAAGCAATACTTTGCTTCACAAGTTCAAGCTGCTCAGAACTCCCACTAACCTCGGCAGACGCAACCTTACCTTCACTTGCGCCACCGTTAATTGCCGCCTCACGTTCCGCTTCAAGCAAGGCAATCTGTTCGCGGCGGTTTTCCTGGATTTTTCGTTTCACCCGGAAAATTACCGTATCAGGACCGACCATGTCACCCTTTTGAAAAAATACTTTTTCCACTGTTCCTGCTTCAATCGAATTTATCGTTCGCTTCTCCAGCCAGATCGTTCCCGGCGATGTAACAAATGCCCAATCTAATAATATTTTGCCAATTAAGATAATAAATGGCGAACCTATCAGAAGTAAAATAATCATCCACCGAACTTTGGGAAATACTCTTTTCGCTGCGCCATATGGCACTTTTACATTATTCTCGATTGTAGAATCACTTCTTTTATTTGACGAAAATGAAACTTTCATTGTGTTTCACCCTTCTTGTAATCTTCCCAAGCCTGAATAAATATTCCCTTGAGTCCGTAATTTGCAAGACTCCCTTCAATTAAATGCATCGCCTCAATAAACTGTTGTCCTCGTTTAGTCGCATAACTTTCCGTTAGCGGAATATCGCTTTCCACACTCTGCGCCAAAGAAAACTTCACATAAGGATTTGCTGCCATAATTGCCGACATTCTTTGAGCTACCGCAGAAGGGTTATCCGAATAAATCATTACAACTACCTCTTCCAATCCCAGCCCCAAAAGCTTCTGCCTGGCAAGTACCCCAAGCTCGCCTTCTAAATACCGGGGATGAATCGAGATAGAAACCGGCAAAGTTGTTACCTCCTTTACCGCCTTTATTGTATCAGCCAAGCCTTTAAGCAGTTCTGGCCGCCTTGCCGCGGCGTCCGGTAATGAATCCGGTTCAATATCAAGATGTATTCCGGCAAAAGCAAAAGTCCGAAGTTTCTTAAGCAACGCAATAAGTTCACCGCGATGAGCCGCTTCCGCCCAGGTTGGATCGCCAAGCATAATATCCATACGAATCCCTTTTCTTTTTGCCATATTAAGCAAAGCTTCCAGTTCAAGCTTGCCGTTTGGCAATAACAATTCAGAAATTTGTTTAGGCGTAAAAGAAATAAGTACGCGCGAAAACCCCGCCTCAGCTATTTCATTTATTGCCGCTTCCCTTGTATCACTTTTAATAAATGGTTGAGCATTCCAAACATACACCCCAGCCTCCGCCTTCTCTAATAGGAATGCTGATTTTTTTTCAGCCGAATTGGCCGATGCTTTTTCGATTGCCCTAACCGATACAACGGGAAACTTTAAATTAGGCATCCCCGAAAAATCAAACGGTTCACTTATATCCTGGGTATTAATCGAATCAAGCCAATTGGGTGCCAACAACTTATTAACCATCACATCATTTACATTTATGGGAAAAAAACGTTCCGCCGCTTCCGAGTTTAAACCACCTGGGTATATATAGCTAACAACAACAATTGCCGCATCCAGATATTGTTCTTCACGCTCAAGCATTTCCATGGCTGTCTTATAATACTGGGACTTACTATGCTGCAATTGTTCAAAAGCATCTCCCGGCAAAACCTTCTGCCGCAACATTTTCTCCCGTATCGCTTCCGCCATAACAATCAAATGCGACGCCCGCGCATTAACTTCAGCAGCCGCATAATCAGCTGTTGCCAAGGCTTCTTCCGTCTGTCCGGCAAGTTTCAAGCGAATAAATGTTGTTTCTTTTTTTACTCTGTCAAGATCAGCCGCCGCCGCCAGCTTAGCCTGATCGTTTGCACCATTTGCCGTAGCCGGTTCGGTCATTGAAAATGCAACATAGGCACCCGTTCCTGTAGCACCGGGAAAATCACGTGTTGCCGTTAATCCCAGGGCAAGATTGCCCTCCCGCTCAGTCCGCTTATTTTCCTTAGAAAGCTTTTCATATTGCGCAATAAGCTTATTTTGATATACAACTTGCGGTTGACTATTAACATCAATTATTCTCCCGTCAATATCCGGCAACGACGGCGCTTTTAACTTGCTACTTTCTTCCCATTTCCGGCCCGTAGCAAGACAAATAACATTCAACGCTTGATTTTGCTGAAGTTTCGAAGCTGCCAAGTCCCGTTTAACATCATGAAAAAACGATAAATATTCCAATCTGTCAGCAGGAAGCACTAGCCCTTGGGCCTGACGACTCTCTAAAATATTAGCCGTTTCCGTTTCAGTACTTAGAAACCGGTTCGCTAATTTCTCTTTCTGTTGTTCAATCCACAAAGCTGTATACGCTTTTCTCAGCGCAATCAAATTATTTAATACCAGCATGTCCGAACGATGCTTAGCATCAATAATCGTTGTTTCCGTTTCAAGCTTCCCGAGCTTCTCTTTTTGCAAAGTTCCTAGCATCGGAAAATTTATTCCCCCAGATAAGATAAGCTTATTATAGCTAAGCTTATCTTCACTCGTATCGAAGGCAGGTTCATTACTATTGCCAAAAGTCATACCACCGAAATATTTAGCCCCATTTTTTTGCCTTTCAAATTCCGCAAGCGCTTCAGCACTAACAACTTTCGCTGACGCTACCATAACTTCCGGCCCGTCGTTTATTAGTGGCTCAATCTGTTCTAGTGACACTAACGAAACATCCGGCACGTTCGCATCAGCTAAAACATTCCCCGGCACAAGGAATAGACCCATTGATAATAACAATCCCCTCAGTCCGGCTTTAACGTAGACCACATATTGCTTCATAAATACACTCCATTATCTTACTACGAATATAGTGCCAACTTTTTCTATTCGTTCACCATCTATTAATCCTGCTAATTCATTTTACTTAAACTAATAACTGTGTTTATTACCATTTTTCTCTAAGTATCACTAAATTTTGCAATTATCCTTATGTATGATTTCTTTGACAATATTCGATTAAACCTGACTCAATTCCTTCAATAAAGTATCCATTTCAAATTGCATCAAACCTTACCTTGTGTATAATTTACACAAAAAAAGTCCGCAACATCACTCGATGCCGCGGGCTTAATAAAGCTCCCATAAAAAGAGTAGGTAACCGCCTATTTTTTTAGAAGAAAGAGTCGTCATCCGTCATTCTTTGGATTGCTTTAGCCCCCACATAAACTACTGTCCCAACAGCTACCGCCGCTAGAAGTGTAGATCCCATCATCATATGACATTTGCGATGGTGAGGATACCTTCGAAAGCACATAATAACACCTCCCAAATTATCTTTCCCCGCGAATGGATCCGCAAATCGCGAGATATATTGGGATAAAATTGGCCAGATAATTCCTTAAATGAGGCGTAAACCAATCATTGGTATAAGCAAAAACCGCTCTAATCCACTACTTCAATTCCCACTAACTGCATTAAATATTTTGCATTGGTACTATTACAACGCCCACTGCGAAGCTTGTAATCAAAATATATCTTATCGCCTACGTAATTCTCCGTAAAATGGTAATTCGCAATTTCTTTATTATTGTCAGTTTTTATACTGCATAGTTCAAAATCATGGGTTGAAACCAACCCGATAACCCATGGTTTACTCAAATTCTTCACCACACTGATCGCACCCGTAATCCTGTCGTTAGAATTAGTTCCGCGAAAGATTTCATCAATGAGAAAAATCATTTTCTGTTTTTTCTTCAAATGATCTATAATCATTTTTATTCTTAACAATTCAGCATAAAAAGTTGATATTCCATTACCTAAATCATCACTAATCCGCATCGACGTAAAAATATCCATAATTGAGCACTCTACCCGGCTTGCACATACCGGCGCCCCGGCATAAGCTAACACCAGATTTATCCCGATAGTTCTTAACAGCGTAGTTTTTCCGGACATATTAGACCCGGTAATTATACAAATTTCGTTTTTGATATCAACGTCATTACAAACCCGCTGTTCCGCCGGAATTAATGGATGTCCCAGATTTTCCGCGAAAACCGCTGTCCCGTCTTCAGTAAACTTAGGAAAGGTCCACTCCGGATTCAGCCGCGCGATAAGCGCCAAACTGGCCAGTGCCTCAAATCGGCCTATCGTATAAAACCATTCCTCTATTAACCTGCCATATTTATCTTTCCATTCTTCCAGGGCAAAAACGCAATGATAATCCCACAGCAATAAAAAATTCAAAACCATATAACTAATTGGATTGTAGTGTAAATCAATTGCTTCCGCTATATTGTCCAATTTTTTCATAACAGCTGATGCCGCTCGATTATTAATCGCTAACGAATTTTTCATTTGCCGCAATCTAGGCTCGTCAAACTCCGTCAATTCTATCTTCTTAATTAATTTTTCATAAATTTTTATATTTTCCCTGAAATTATGTACCGTATTTAATATTGAAGAAAGCTTCGCATAGCCAAATAACGAAATAAGGCCTTGAATTATTATTAACGCCAGTGGTATATAAATCAACGAGCTTGGTATAATCGGAATTGCTAAAATGAATAAAACCGTTATTAAAACAAGTAACCTGCAACCAGCCTTAAGCCAGCTTTTCTTAAAATTCTTTCGCGAATTATTAACATACGCTAACAACGGCCGAGGATCATTGCCAATTCCTTTTGCCAGCATCCCTTCACATTGTAAATCCTCACAAAAAGCAGTTTTTTTAGCTAGTTCCTTAATTACGTTTTGCCGTATCTGTAATTCCTTAATATTAGTCTCCGGTGTTTCTAATATCGTCTTAAGAATTTGCCGTCCATGAAAAGTATTAGTAATATTAAGCCATTGAAACAATGATTTAGGCCCAAATATATCTAAATCGTTAACAAACGAATGCTTTGGATTCATGAATTCTTTTCCATCATTAACAAAATCATTCCATTTGCTGCTTGTTCTCGCCAAATTGTTTTGATTTATCTCGATTATACAACTAAGTTTTTTCAGTTCCGCAAAAATTTTGTCATGTTTCTTTACAAAATACCCAAAGATCAACACGGTTAATAATACTACACCCCAACAAGCCTCCGCCTGCTCACTACGCCAAAAAAGCACCGCCAACCCTATCCCCAGAAGCACTATTATCAAGCGGATATTGCTAATAAGATTTGCTTGTTTTTTTTTCTTTCTCTCAATACCAGAAAATTTATTTATAGATTCCGATAATGCCTTTTCTATATTATTCATAAATTCTCCATCCATCATAATTTAAAACGCAAAGAAAAACAAATTCTTCCTTTATATTAAACCATACTTCCCTTATAAATACTAGGCGGTATAGCACTTCTGGCGGCAAGCCCCAAGCCGATGGGCCTTGACCGATTACCAGCGGAAAATAAAAAAAACCGCTAGACAGCCTTTGCCTTAGCGGTTTTGGTTTATTTTTCTATTGTCTGGTTTGGCTGAACTTTATTTTTAAAATTAATCAGGCCAAACCTTAGCGTTCCTTTTACCGGACAGTTGGAAATACAGTTAAAGCAATTGATACATTGCGCGCTTCTTATGCTATTTTTATTGGAAATTGTTATATTCATGGGACAACTCTTGTCGCATTTCTTACACTGTATACAAGTGCCTGAATTGCGTTTAATGGTGAAAATTCTCAATAGGCTGATAGCCCCAAATCTTGCTCCCTCTGAACAGAAGTAATTGCAATAGGGTCTTTCGAAAATAATTGCCACTACGACAAAGATAACCATAATTACTAAGGCGGTAGTCTGAGCAATGGAAAAATTCATTAACTTTAAAAATACTAACCTGGCATCATACTCACGAAAATTGATTATTCCGGTTGTTGCTATGGCCATTAGCAATACTGTCAAAACGTATCTTAGAAAAACTAAATATTTTTGCAGCTTCAACGGCGTCTTTAGCTTATTTTTAATAAATAAACTTCCCAGCTTTCCGAAAACGTCCTGAATAAAACCAAACGGGCAAAGCCAGCCGCAAAAGAAAACGCCCGCTAAAAGTGCCGATACTAAATATGCTATATGCAGAATAGGACTTTTCATTATAATTACTGATAAGCTTAACAATAAAAAAACAATTTGAACGGTAAATCTTACTATTTGTAATTTCTTCATTTTTCCTCCTTCAACCGCTAGACAATATTTCTCTCCTAGTATAAATGGTAATTGTGACAAAAAAATGTATTTACTGTGAACATTTCCGCAATTTAAATTTGCTGACGTTTAGCATAAACGAAGGAGGTTGGTAACTCTGATACTGAAGCAAACATGGCAATAAAGGTTTCGATTGCGCCAAACAGTATGATGCGATACCTATTATTGACAAACTTAAAACCGCTAGCCAACTCATAGTCTTACTTTCATAAAAATCCCCCAATATTAAAAGTTATCTCGAATCGTGTTACGAATATGCGTCCAAAAACCACAAGCTCATCCTCAAAAGACAATTCTCTTTTGTAATTACCAATTATCCACATTCTTCCCCAGCACCCCGCCGATCAGGCTTAATTCATCATGGTAACTATTTAACTTTGCCGTCCGTTCATCAGCCGTCTTCGCCGTCCCGATATCCGCCAGAATATCCTTATATCTTTGCGCAGCTTTTTCATATTGATAATAAGTTAAATGATTGGCAATCGCGTTCGCGCTGACTTCAGCCTCGATCGGGGCCGTGATTTCATTACCGTCCGGGCCATAATATTTGCCGTTCCTAAACGTGGCCGGAATCATCCTGGCCCCGGTATTTATTAAGACGTTCTTTGGCGCTTTGGTTTTATATAACTCCGCAAAATCTTTGGGATTAACGTCTAACCCTTGCATTTTTAACGCCAGACCAACCGAATACGCCAGCTTGTTGTCAGCTTTAGGGTTAGCAATAAGCTCGCCTAATGCTTTACCGACCGCCGCCGCCGCGGCGTCTTTTTTCTTCTGACCATATAAATTTTGCGCAAACGGCATTGCCTGCGAAGCATCCACCCCATTTTTAAGCGCCGCCTGAATAAACTTGTACATATCCGCATCACTATATGTCGGCGCTGCCACCGGCGCAGTAGGCATGCCGCTATTCGGCGGCTGCCGGCGGGGAAGAAGCTCCGCCAGTGATGGTGCTTCTGCCGCCAGCTTTTGCCCCTTGTTGTTCTCTGCTCCCTGCTGATAACTGAATTTAGGAAACGTCATATTCGACAGCACATCAGTTTTTTGCGGTTCTGGATATAGGCTATTCGCACTAGCACCAAGCGTAAAACTTTTGCCATTAGCCGGATTATCAGCCAGCCAAGCTTGCTCTGAATTATAGAGATTATTGGCGGAAGTCACATTATTATCCTTAGTCGCAAGCCCTTGCGCTTGCTTCAGCAATTCCTGCAACCCTTTATTCTGCCGCTGCCGTTCTAGCTCCGTCTCACTCGGTTTAAAGGCTTTGTACGCCTGCATAAAAGCATCTGTGAAATTACTCATTCAATCGCCGCCTTATTAAAGACTCTTGGCATAAATCCCCAGTGCCGTACCTAAAATGTCGCTTAACCCATCCGAAGACGCAGTCGAAGTCCCGGTGGTAGACGTTGAGGTGTCCTCCGCCGACTGCACCAACGACGTAAGATACGAGAGCAGCGTGTCATACTGCGAGGTACCCTGGCTATACAGCGTATTACCGGTGTCCGACAGCGCGCTGTCGGCACTGGTCAGCGTACTCGCGGCGTCCGTCATATTGTTGACTTCATCCTCATAAGCATTCAGATACAAATCCGACAAACTGTCGGATAAATCAGTAGCCACATCTGACGCCTCACTCTCTAAGGCATTTTCATGCGAACTGCCTGACCAAAAGCTGCTGTTATTGAACAAATCATTAATCGAAGTTGCCGCACTGGTCCAAGTATCCATTGCCGCATCAGTGATCGCATCTGCCGCATTGGACACATATTCATTATTGGCCACATCCAAATTATCGCCGTTGGCATATGACGCCAGCGCCGAACTTCCCGTCAGATCAGCCAAATTGCTAGCCGCTTCCTCCGTATAAGTATTAGTCGTACCGTTGGCTGAATTGAGGCTGGATAATAGCTCATTATACAACTCCTGAAAATACTCCGCCGAATCTCCGGTGTAGGAGGTCGTTGTGCTGTCAGATGATGAACTTGTCGAACTCGAACTGCCCATTAGCTCAACTCCTTTACAAAAGTAATCCCGACCGGTTTAAGCCCCTTAATCAGGCGATTAACTGCTTTCGGCCGGTTAGTGGTAAGCTCCATTCTTTTAAATCCCGCTTGTTTAGCCGCCGCCGCCAATCGATAATACAACGGCAGGATACTTTTTCCCCGTGCGGCGTAAGGAAAGAGAATATGTATTTCATCCAGAAAAATCCCGAAGGCAATAAACACGTCTTCCTCCACGAGGATATAATTATCGGTTATTACCTGGTGAATTTGGTTAACCGTCAGCCGGGTCGGGGCACGGTAAGCATAGTCCATAATCATTTCATCAAGGGTCATGCCAGGCCTCCTCCAACGCCGTTACCCGACTGGTTAAATTAGTTATTGAAGTATCGTAGCTTGCTGCCGTGCTACTCAGCCCCGCCACCGTACTCGCCAAAGTCGTTACCGTTGAATCCAGTGTAGTCAAACTTGTCTCCATTGAATCAACACTAGAACCAAGTGTCGTTACGGTGTTATCGAGCGTGTCCAGCGAATCCGCTAAACTGTCAACCGTACTACTTAACTCAGTCAGCGAACTAGACAACGTGGACACAGTAGCGGTCAGCGTGTTGAAGTCGGTAATAATCTCATTGACCTTGGTGATAATCTCAGAAAATTGGTTGTACACCGCCCGTTTAGTGTCGCCTGGCAATAGCGGCGCACTTGGCAATTTTATAATCTCACTCATCACCCTTGCCCCCTCGGCTGATAATACAATGTATAGCCAGTCACCTTGAACGGCTCCCCGGCGTTGGCCGTACCTAATTTGATGCACAGATACCGGGCGGTAATATCCACATCAACCCACGGCGGATAGGTCTTCGCCAAAGCAAAGTCATACGGCCCGTACCAAACAATATCCTCATCCACATTGTCGGCCGTCCCCACATATACCGGCAGCCCATAGTCACCCTCGCGCGACGTCGCCAGTTGAATCCTCAACAGCCGTTTCAGAATAAACGGGTCACCGAAATCAAACAACTTCGACGTCACATAACAGTCGATAGCGGCATCATTAAACGAATTACCGGTCACCTGGTAAACACTACCGCTGGCGTCACCGCACAGAGTAAGCGGCGAATTAGCCGAATTGCTACTCGAATCAATTTCGGTATTCCACGAATCAATGGTAAAATTCATCGTGTCAATCGTCAGACTCTCCACCCGCTTGTACTGGACAAAAGCTGTCATCGGCAGATCGCGGATCGACCACGCCTGGATGTCCGGCTGAAAGGTCAAGGCCTTATCGGGATATCCGTCCAGACTATCAATACTTACAAAACTAAACCATACTTCCGGCGTAGTATTAATATAGAAACCGGTCGTAAGGGCCATATTCTCCGGGTCAAGCAGCCGGAAAAATTCGCCGGCAATCGCGTCGCCAATTTTCTTTGGCTCAATCAGGTCAAAGCTGTAAAGGTTCTCATTGCCGATAAAAATATGCTGTTTGCCGGTGCTGACAATCGCCTTAGTAGCGAGTAAACCAATCCCATAAATCTCCGACCTAAGATTCCAGATCGTCGTTCCACCAACATAGTACATAACTTGGATACCGCGTTCCTTATATACCACCACATAATCACCAATCGGCCGCATATCCTGCACATATGACGGATCACTGGTAAAGTCGCCATAACCGGCCTCCTGCCGGGCCGCGTCATCATCAATAATTGACCAGGCGCAAATATCGCCGATGCAACTCCACCTCACCCGTTCGGGCCGCTCATTGCCATCCTCCGTCGTACCGCCCAACAACAAAAAGTTTTTGACATACAGCAAGGTTTTACACCGCACCTCCGCTATCCCGCCCTCGGCGTACTGCGTCCCGGCAGTGTACCAGGTAACGCCGCCGTCACTGGTTGTCGTACTAGACGACGTTGACCAGCTTGGTTCACTAATGCCGCTAATCCCTGCAACCGTACATCGGTAAACAAACCCGGTTTCCGTCACCGGCCTGACATAATCACCCACAACATAGGTTGTCGATGCCGCCCATTCATCCGGCTGGGTCAACCCCGGCAACCTCTCCACCGTCGCCATTTCGCCATCCCAATACTGCACCGGATCAATAAAATTAGTAAACACAAAATAGTCTTCAGCATTGACCGTAGACACCGGATGCTCCGTCATACCGTTTAGCGCCGTCCCGGTAATATCAACAAACGTATAATCTGCTGAATTCAAATAATAGACATTTGTCGTTGTAACCGCCATTAGATACATATCGCCGTTATATTTGTAGTAGTTATCCAGGGCCATTAACACGCCAGCCAGCTTATTTACGCCAACATTCATCCAGGTCACTGTACCGTCCGTAACTGTGTCATAATAGCTCGCTGGCCAAGTTGGCTCAGCCGTGCCGCTAATTCCGGCGGCAGTACATTTATATATTGTGCTGGAGGCAGCTACATAGTCGCTTTCACCGTAGGCCGTAGCAGCCGCCCAAGCAGCAGCAGCAGCAGCATTAAGGTAGGAAGTATAGCCGGTTACCTTTTTTACATAGCCAGGGCCGAAGGCAACATTATTGCCATCGGCCCAAAATTGTTCGCCAAGCAAGTTCACCGGCGCATACTTATTGATGCCCTTATCCGGGGCGTTGACCGTTATGCTTTTCATCGTCATCACCACTTGATAATGTAATTGACGACAAGGTACGGCGGCATATTATTATGCGCCACACCGCCCCCGGCTGCTGCCGTAGTTTTAGCGACATCAGCTTCCTTCACCACATCATCCCCGCCCCAGCCGCCGTTTTCAAGATTGTTGCCACTGCCCCCGCCAATCGAATCCAGCACCAAATCATGTGTATGCTCAGGCATTTCATCCGTCGTCAAAGCATGCGTAATCTCGCCGCCGGTTGCCGCCAAAGTTGCGTAACTAGTCCCTAACCCCAGGGGAAACTTATCCTGTAAATCCGGCACATTAAACGTCGTACTCCCATCGCCTTCGCCATAACTGTCGCCAAGCGCCGCATACAACTCCGCATAACTTGTCCGCGATACCGCCGACCCGTCACATAACAAATACCCTTCCGGCGCACTGCTGCCGCCGTAAAGCTGAATGACCCCGGCGGGCAGCTTTTGCTGCACCCAAGCCGTATTAGCTTCATCATAATGCTCATCACAACCGTAATCGGAATTATACCCTGTCACCCCGTCAACCAGATCCGCCCCGCTGGGCCGTCCGTCCGTATCCCACACCGCCGTCCTTAGCGCCGGAGTACTGCTGCCCGGATAATTCGCTATCGCCGCTAGATTAGTTTCAATATCTGTTTTTAGTTCCCTAATCTGGTCGTCCAGCACATTCCCTTTCTGCGTACCCGTCGGAGTCGTCGCATCAATATCAGTAAACGCCATCTTGCACCTGCTCTCATCTAAACTTAGGCCTAAAAAAACCGCTTAACGCGGTTCACAAAACTACCCTTTGCTTTAATAAGATTTACAGTTCTTATTAGCTATCGAATGCAATTACATTATCGGGATATTCATAGTCCTAAAAATTGCTTTTTCATCTTCAGTGAACTCATCAAAACTATTAAGCCTCACATACTTATCCACATAATTTTTCTGAACTTTAACCTTCCATCCCGGACCTCGATTTTCTTCTGATATCACATATTGTCTGACGGTCTCTTTTTCTATATCTACAACCGTATACCCAGTTTCACCATAAACATATAGAATGCTGTCCTTTTCCTTATATGCATAGATAGGTCCTTCAAGGGTTACCTTTCTTTCAAGATCCATCAACATAAGCGGGCTTTTAATTATTTGGAAATTCCCATTCCCATAAAATTCCCTAGTATCCCGTCCAGCCTCGTGCCTAACTTGGCTTGGATGCAGAACTATATAAAGAGTAAAACTGACAATGATTAATATAATCGGTAAAACAATATACATCAAACACGCTTTCATCCACTTAAACATTGCTTATTCCTCCGCCGGGTGAATATAGTTTATCTCAATATAATACTTGACCGGTTTTATCACGCCTAGCTTTTCATCTATGTACGCCAGATCATTCGCAGTCCAAAGAAAAGCGTTGGCAAGGTCTTTATTAAATCGTTGCTCATTAGGTGTTACAAACTCGGTAAAATCAAACACTTTAACCGCCAATCCCACAGGGATAATTTAGTAATAGCGAGCCACACTAATATCACCAACTAATGGGGGATTTGTATGGGTAGCTCACAGCACTATCGGTTTCATAAATTATCAACCGTACAGCCCAATTCTTCAACGCTTGAAACACTTCAAAAATTAAAAAAATTACAAAATCTAGTTCAACAAAGTAAAGTTGCCGCGGCGAATATCCGCCAAGTAATAAAAGCGCTGGATAAAGTTGCGGCTCAGGCGGGACAACCTTTTCTTTTCTCGAAATGCCTTGAAATTAATGAACGACTAGTACGAAATACTCTGGCACGCTGTGATGATGTTAAGTATCGAACGTTTCGAGCCGGCCAAGCAAAAGCTCTGTTAGTGTATATAAACGGACTGACAGATACAAACAAACTAGAAACCAACGTCATTGATTGTTTAATTACCGCTGCCCATGTATCGATTATTACGAAACCAACCGAAGTCATAACCAATATTCTAATAGGTAATTGTCTTTTGGTAATCGACGGATTTTCCGATGTGTTGGTCATCGATTCGGCTAAATATGAAAAACGACAAATCAGCAAAGCTGAAAACGAAGATGCTTCCAAGGGACCTCATGATTCCTTTAATGAAACCCTTAGCGACAATATTGCTTTGGTAAGACGTCGGACCAAGGATTCTGATTTAAAAGTCGAAATATTGGAGATTGGGGCCCGAACAAAAACTTCAGTTGCCCTATTATATATTGATGACCTTGTAAAACCAGGGCTGGTAGACGAAGTACGCAATCAGCTGCTGGCAATTCGCATTGATATGGTGATTCTAGCCGCTAATATCGAAGAGTTTCTAACTAACCAAGTTTGGAATCCATTTCCCAATGTCTTAGCTACCGAAAGGCCGGATAAGACTGTTGCCGGGCTGTATGATGGCAGGCTAAGCATTATTATTGATAATTCCCCGTCAGTGCTTATCCTTCCCGTATCCTTGCAGGATTTCATGCAGTCCGTAGATGATTACACCACCCGGCCTAGCGTGGCGAGCCTAATCCGATTTAGCCGCTATATATCGGCTTTCCTCGCTATTTTTTTGCCGGCGCTTTATATCTGCGTAGTAGCTTACCACCCTGGCATGATACCATCCGGGCTGTCTTTTTTCATTGCTGAACTCAGGGCTAAAACTCCATTTCCCGCTTCTATCGAAGCCTTACTAATGGAAGCACTTCTTGAAATTTTTCAGGAAGCCATTATCCGTTTACCGCAAAAGCTATCTGCCGCTGCCGGTGTTGTCGGCGCATTGGTCATCGGTACGACAGTTGTCGAAGCCGCGCTTGCCAACGCGCTGTTGGTGGTAGTAGTTGCCACAACCGGCTTAGCCTCGTTCTGTATGCCTTCCTATACTTTTGCCACAGCCTTGCGGGTTTTTCGAATTCCTGCCCTTGTCGCCGCGGCTACCTTAGGCCTGTACGGAGTTGCCATTTTTTTCGTCGTCATGATTGTTTATCTCTGCTCGTTACATTCGTACGGGGAATCCTATCTGGGAGATCTTTTTGACATTACCCTCCTCGAAGATTGGAAGGATGGCTTGTTGCGTTTCCCTGCTAAATTTTTAAAATCACGCCCCAAAAGACTTGGGACAATAGATAAAACAAGAAAAGGTGATACCAGTGGCAAATCTTGAGGCAAAAGATAAAATGTCACCTTGGCAATTAGGCCTCGTTATCACCTCCGGGCTGCTTACTGCAAGACTTCTCCCCACAACAACTCTGCTTATTCGTGACGCCCAACAATTCGGATGGCTGAGTTCGGCGCTGGCAGGATTACTTTTTTATTTCGCAGCATATCTTATGATTCGTCTCGGACAACAATTTCCGGAAGAAACAATTGGTGAATATGTTCCCCGCTTGGTTGGTAAAACATTGGGCTTTTTTATTTTTCTTATTTTCATAACCATCCCCCTGCTCAATATTATTAATTGTGGAATAACGATTACTTCGTTGTATTCTACCTTTTTGTTTGACCAGACCCCTCGCGTGATTTTACTTATCACTCTATTACTGACGGTAATTTACTGCACACTACAAAATTGGGGGACGATTCTGCGTGTAATTCAAATATTAATTATTGCCCTGCCCATGCTGTATATGTTCTATAGCCTTATTTGGATAAATTTTGATCTTTTAAATCTGCTGCCACTTTGGCCGGATAACTTTACCGGAATATTGCAGCCCATTCCCTATCATACCGACTATTATCCAGGGTATGAGGCCTTACTGGTACTCTTGCCATTAGCTAGCCGGGGAAAAATTAGCTTTGCCCGGGCTGTAGGGTGGGGGTTCCTGGTGGTTACCTTCATGTATGTCCTTGGTATCATCGTACTTGTCGGCAGCCTTACGGTGAAAACCGGCGCCATGGTCTCCACACCGGTAATTTACGCAATGAAAAGCGTAGAACTGCCCGGAACCTTTATTGAGCGGTTGGAAAATTATATGATTACGCTTTTTTTCCCAGTTACATATATTTCTATGGTTATAAGTTATTTTGTTGTCGCTGAAGGCTGCCGAAAATATTTTAAATGCAAGGACCACCGGACTTTTATTCCTATCTTTTTGCCACTGATTTTTTTCGTCAGCATCTTTGTTGACAACCCGGAACGTCATGCAATTCTTATTAAGTTTAGTATGTTTTTAGCCATGTTCTTCTCTTTTATCATCATTCCGCTGCTACTATTTTTAGCATGGCGTATGAAAGGACGTACCCAACGATGCCCGACCGAATAAGTAACGGAAATGCTGCCAATATAGCCTTGAAAATTATCGCAGCTGGAATTGGCCTTTGCGTCTTTCTGCTTACAACCGGCTGTTGGGATTCGAAAGAAATACAAGACCGCAATTTTGTCTTAGTTGCTGCGATTGATGATGCCGATATAGTAAATAAATCAGAAGCTGACAAGCAAAAAGCTGTCACACAAACCTTCGTCCAAAAACAGGGAACCAAAGAATATATGCTTAGTCTTCAGCTCCTTAACCTTGCAAAAACCGAAGGTAAAGGAGGTGGACCACAAGCCCAAAGGACTTTTGTTTTCTCGAATATCGGCAAATCCCTTTTTGAAATGAACCGAGATATACTCGGACAAAGCAGCAAGAGTTTATATTGGGAGCACCTCTCGGCCATTGTCATAAGTGAAGCTGCGATTAAAAAGCAAGGGTTACTGCCTATTATTGACTTTTTGCGCCGCGATCCAGAAATGCGTTGGCGAACAAAAATATTTATTACCCCCGGAGAAGCCAGGGCCATCGCCCAATATATTCCGCCAAACGGAGAAGCTGGTGGACGATATTTGGACGGTATGCTCAAAAACCACAAAAAAAATATTCACACAGCCGGAGCGAAAACGGATATTGGTTTTATTTCTCAAGCGATAGATAATGATGCTGACTACGCCATACCCCGACTGGACTATACTGATAACGTGCTCAAGTTAGGCGGATTAGCCTTATTTAAGAACAACACCCTGGTTGGCTACGCCGATGAGTATATTACTCAAGGAATAAGATACATCTATGGAACAGAAAGGTCGGCCATTATATCTGCCAAGTGCCCCGAGCATCCAGATGATGAGATAGTTTTTGAATTATTTAAAAACGATACAAAGTTTATCCCTCATATAGAAGGTGATAATATCTATTTCACGCTGGATATCACCATGCGCGGAAATATTGGTGAAATTAATGGTATAGCTAAACACGACATCAATGATCTTGCCTTTCTGCACCGCGTGGAGCAGGCTATTGCCCAAACAGTCTCGCAAAATGCTCGCGATGCTTGGGAATTTCAACAACAGCTAGGAATTGATATTCCTAATACTAAGGCTAGGCTTAAAGGAGCTCATCCCTTCAAATGGAAAAGTTTTGAGGATCGCTGGGATGAAATCTACCCCACAATCCCCTTGATCGTTTCAGTCAATGTGAATATTCAAGGAATCGGTGAGCATGATTAGTTAGGTATACAGAACCCCAATAAGCACAAAGATTATGACTATACTGCCCCAGATTACTGTTGTCCACCAGGCAAGATAAGCATCGCCAGTATCCGTGGTTTGTGCGCTTTCTATGGAATAAAGCCGCCATGAAATAGCGGCGGCAATGATGCAGGTCACTATCATACTAAAGGTGCAATAATGTACGATGATGTATATGACCTTCTGATAGGCCGAATAAAAATTCAAACTTGGCATAATTCTCCCGGCAAATGTTTTTAGTTATTATTACTATCTTGCTTAGGTTTTATTAGCAACTATCAACCAAGTTGTCAGGTTTGCCTAACACACACTAAATGCTCCTCATTCATAGTCTATAATAAAACCCACTCCAACTATTTTGCCAAAAGGAGGAATCACCATGGATTTTTTCGGAAACAATCGAGCCCTTTGGTTTATTATCCTAATTATTAGCTTATGGTTTTTATTGTTTCCTGAAGTCTTTTCCAGCAGTAGTTGTTAATATCGCAACGGCTCATTGTAAAATGAAATGTAACAGATAAATATAATTCCTTACCTGCCTCCTCATATACGAAGGTCCGGGCTAAATCAAACTGGCTCAGGGCCTTCTATTTTATTTTCCGCCCCCAGAGCCGCTCCACCAGGCATTTGAGTATCATCCGCTTCAACCATCCCCAAGTTGCTGGGCATATCGAAACGCTTGATTAGCCGCATTAACTCCAGCTTTAAATCTCTGACCAGCATCATCAAGTAACTGTCCACTCGCTAATTCGCTGACAAAAACGCCAAACAGCTTTTCTAAACATACATCGTAGGCATCCACCAGCGCGTCCGCAAAAACCTTGTTACCGTCCATAAAAAACCTCTCCGCTAAAAAATTAGCCCCGGCGATTAAACCGGGGCAGCGCAACTTACTGCTTATTAGCAGCTGCTTCATTCGCCAAAACCTTTTCTAAGTACGCTTCGATTTTATTAGTCAAAGCACTAACTAAGGTTGAAATTACAATGCTCTTAATTGCCACCAATACCGCCTTCTCCATGTTGTCCCGAATCTTGACCCATAATGAGGAAGTAGTATCAATTTCACTCTCAAGCTCAGAAACAACTTGCTCAACGGCCTCAGTTGAAGCATCAGTAATTAGGTCTGAAAGTTCACTGAGCACGGCGGTAATCACGCTAGTCACCGCGCTGGCAGCTGTAGCGATTAAGGTGATCGTGGCGCTAACCGTGTCACCAGCTTCGACAGTAACCTCAACCGTATTAGCTGTGTAGCCAGCCAGCGTCGCGGTAAAAGTCTGCGTCCCCACCGCCAAATCACTAAAAGTTGCCGTACCATCCGTCCCGGTGGTCACCGTAGTGGTTACAGCATCAATTGTTACGCTTACCGACACCGCGGCTAACACTGTTTCGGCGCTGTTCTGAACCGTAATAATTACATCACCAATGTTTTCCGTCGTAGCGCTCTCCGCAGAAAATCCACGAATCGGTTTAGGTTGCGGAAACGGCTGCGGGTTGGGAAAAGGTCTTGGCTCTGGACGTGGCTCCGGTCCCGGCTTTGGCTTAGCTTGCACTTCGGCAAACCTCTGTAAATTAAATTTCTTTTTCATCATATAACACATCCTTTTTATATTTTTTAAGAACCACCGCACTATACCGACGCTGGTCCTTAATCTCCAAGCAACAACTTTGGCCTCTTCTTGACATGCAGAATCGCCACCCTTGCGGCCTTTACTTAGGCCTGCACCGGCGGCGATTCTGCAAATTTCATAAAGTTGTGGCATCAATTATTCTTCAACCTATTCACTGGTCAAAATTAACCTTTACTGGTCCAGCAATCACTAGAGTATTTGTTGTAGTAATCATACGGCAAATAGAAATAACCTAAATCCCCCCAAGTTATCCCCCAAGAGTTCCTTACAATTAGCTGACTCTTAGCATCATCGTAGCCAACCACCAGCACCGCGTGACCACCAAGGTCTTGTTCAGTGCTGGTATCCGGCATCGGCACAACACCGGTATTAGCAACATCATCATTCTCGAATGAATCATAGACCTCAATACCAATTACCACCGGCAACCCCTCGGCCAAGGCCGCTTTTAGCTGAGCCAATGACGTAATACGGTGATATTCAGCAATTTTAAACGGCACCGCATCTGCAGTCATCTTATTCGTCGGCGGGTTAGTAAAGGTTGCTTCAACATAAGGCCAGTCAGCTTCCGGGCACACGCCGATCTTATTCAGCACCTTCATCCCATCGCGAATCTCTGCACCGCTGTCCTCGCTTACCGTTCCTTCCAGCAACCGTTCCTCGTAATACAGAAACAACCGCGACAGTTGTTCCCATTTTACTTCCTTGTTAACTAGCAGATACTCTCTTAGACCACTAGCGATGGCATTAGCCGTGCAACTCCCGAGATTTCCTTGATTAACCACCGGACTGCACTTTTTCCGCAGATCCACTTTGGTCGGCAGATGGGTCTCCGCTTTAAAAATCGCTGAACAAAAAATATGGTCTCTTAAGTCTTGGCTGTCCTGTTTGAGTAAGTACTTGTGTTTCACGCTATCCCCTCCTTTAAAATTAAAAGCCGTCTATCATAATAACAGCGGCTAATTACCAAAATTATCTATACGTTTCTCTAAACTAACTATTTTGCTGATACCACAGGGCCTTTTCCCGCAGCATATCACCACCAGACCATTTTGCATCGCCCTCATGCAAAACCCAAAAGTCCCATCTTTCAGTATCACCGCCCGGACTTCCATCAGGATTAGGACTTGGCCCGTAAATTCCATTTGTACAACCATTGTCCTCATAGCCCGGATCTTCACCATCAAGATTATTGGCGGCTTCGGCATGGGTCATAAAATGTTTAATATCTATCGGCAAAGCTAACTTCTTACCAAGCACCGCCAACACCTGAGCTATCACCTCAATCTGAGCTTCAGTCGGCGGCTCCGGGCCCAGATCATTAGTAGAGCTAGCATTATAAGCGCATAACGCGGCAACCGCAATCGCCCGACTGTTACGCATATAAGTATGATTTAGATGCGTTGTTAAATCGCTGACCGTAGTGTAGATTGTACCGTCCTTATCAACCAGGATGTGATAGTCGGTAAACTGTTGACCATAATGCCCAGCCGACCAGTGGATATAAACATGGGTTATATCCCCGGCGGCAGCCTGCGCCATCGTTCTAAGCCCAGCCAAATCAATTTTCGCCATCTTACTCCCCCCTTTTTTTCTTCATTACTATATAAATACTCACCTTACGCCAAATAGTACCGTCTTCACTAACCGAAAGATGAGCCTATTTATCATCTCTATTTTAACACCCTAAACCGGACGAAAAGTGTCATCTTCGTATCAACCTTTGCCCCGTCATTTCAGCAATTTTCTGCAGACAAGCCCACTTACTTTTTCTCCCCCTGAGCCGCTACCGCCGCACTTAGTTCCTGAATCGCCTTAATCATCGGCCCAATCAATTCCAAATAGTTGATCGACAGAACATCCTCCCCACCGCAAGCCGCGTGATCTTGATACCCGGCAAAATCTATTCCCAGCTCATCCATAACATCCTTTAACTCCTGGGCGATTAGCCCTTGATGGTAACGGCTCCGGGTTTTTGAGCCGTCATTATCGGCAGCACTCGGATAATCCTCCCGGTAATTCCAGCGAAATTGACGCGGCTGGAGTTTATTAATAAACTCCAGCCCCAACGCCGTATCGGCAATATCGGTTTTATCCCGCCGGTCAAAGCGAGACGCCAGCGAATAATAATAAACCGTTGTCGCAGAATTGCCTAATTGCACCTGGTTCGCTGCTGTAATATCCGCGCTATACCCCAACGCCGTGCAATTGATATACGTTGCCAACGACGCCCCGGCATTAGCACCGATTGCCGTATTATAGCTGCCGGTCGTATTTAAAGTTAACGCCCCATCGCCAACTCCGGTGTTATAATATCCCGCCGACGCCGCTAACACATTAGTGCCAAATTTAATACTGCTATAAGCATCACTGGCAATCCCACCGTCCGCTGCTAGGCTCCCGGCTAAAGCAGTGCTCCCCGCAACCGCCAGCGTCCCGTCCAAGGTTGTATTGCCGCTGACCCTTAACGTGTTTAACGCGCTGACCTTAACCGGCTTAGGTCGCTCCGCCCGGCACAAGGCATAAGCAAAAGCTTTGGCCACTGCCACCAAGCCTTCTGCCGTCGGATGAATATTATCACTATACCACTCTAGATTACTCCCGAAGCAGTCCTGCACATCGGCCATCCCGTAGCCATTAGCGGCACACAGCCGTTTAATAATACTGCGTTTTAATGCCCCTTGGGTATAATAGCTCGTCGTCACCCCCGTAACTTTCGATACCGCCGCCTCAGTATAAACCGGGAAAACCCCAATAATCGGCACCGCCCCATCCGCCGCGATCTTCGCCGCAATCGCCGTTAAATCAGTTTCAAAAGTTGCCTCACTCACCGCTCCTTGAACATCATTGGTTCCCAGCATCACCAACACATAATCATGCGAACTAAACTCATAGCTATCAATGCTTGCCGCCCAGCTAACCGCCGACGTACTGCTAATTGCATAATTGGTAACCGCAACCTTCCCAATCCCCGGCATGTTCTGAGCTATCGCTTTCAACATGGCGTCATAAGAAAGCGTCGACCACGCCCCATAGCTGATACTATCGCCAACAATCCCAATGCTCAGCGGCCTAGCGGCTTGAAAATTATCTTTAGTGTACGTAATAAAATTATTGATCGTCACCACCGCCGCAATATGATAACTGACCGCAAACCCGGCGGTAGTTATCTCTAATGACAAGCTAAACAACCCCACCCGGTATTCATTCACATAAACTTCTACCGTATCCTTAGCCACAACCCTCAGGCGCAGCGCCACCGAGCCAGCCGAATACAGGGCATAAGCATAACCATTCGGCAGCGCATACAAAGTTGTCGCTATCTCGCTGGCGCTGCCGTCGCTAGCCTGAAACACCACCATCAGCCCGGCAGTATTGCCATAAAGAGCAAAGTCGTAGCGCTGAGTCTCGGTCATAATAACCGCCGACACAAATCCAGTCGAAGTAACCGTCCCCGCCGCAAACGTAACTTCATACGAATTGCCGACATCCGGGGTAAAAAATACCCCTTCCTGCCCGGAGCTAAACGCCGTCGGCCAGGCTATCTCATTAGCGCTAGCCGTGCCGGTAAAATCACCGTAGCTATTCACCGCCGTAATCGCAGCTGTCGTTAAGGTAGTCATATCAATACAGCTGAATTCCTGTTCTCCGATGAAACTAGCCGCAGTTCCTAAGTTATACAGTTCCCAGGGAACATTGACATTCGCCGGTTTGGTAAAAGTCGTTCCATGCCCGGAATTATAAATAGTTACCGGAGTTAAAAAATACATATCTTTGATATTTGGGTTTTCATCAACCTGAATGATAACGTCCTGGTCGGCATAAATATGGCACCCGGTTAAATCCGGCCTGGTTCCGGCAAAATAATACGTAGCCGGCCCCGGTAAATAGGCCACAACCTGCGGTGCTTTGATAACCGGCTTCACTACGGTTGCTGCCGTTATTGTTGTAGCATCATCAACTTTTATCACCACAACTGCCTGGGTTGTCGTAAGTTTGGTGGTAAAGTTAATTGCGCTGGAACTAAAAGCATTGATTTCCGTACAGATACCCGCTGAGTCTAATTCCGCGATTAGCATATACCCGGCAGCAAGACCGGTCATATAGGTTGTGCTTGGCGACAAATCAACTGTCGTGTACAGCCTTGTAGCATTAGTTTTTAGCGTAATCGCACTGCCAATTCCCGTGCTTATCGTCCCCTGTGTCCAGGTCACCGCCGCTAATACATCATCCGCCGCTTCAACCGCCGCTGTCCGCAAGGCTTTATATGCACTGAGGTCATCAGTCGTCCCGTCCCCTACCGCCCCATAAGCCCGGATATCGGCCCACGGCCCGGCGGCGATCACCTCCGGCACCGTCAACGTTCCGGTCATGGCCGTACTTCCATCCAACGGCAGCGCCCCGATTCCCACTGCAGTAACCTCATCCGTCCCCCCGCTGCCATGAGTCGTGGCATGAGCTGTCGGTGTCCGGGCATCAGCCAACCGCGAATCATCCGTGGCCACCGCATTAGTAATAACGCTGACCTCATGCGCCCCAACCGCGAGCTTATGGGCAGCGACAGCGCTGGCGGTATTGCTATAAGCTGAAGCCAGCGCACTAGAGATTTTGCTATTCACACTAGTTAGATTGGGAAACTGGGTATTATCCGCAGCCTCGGTGCCAATAACCAAATAGCCGGTATCGCTTATATAACCTGGCTCCCCCGGCAATAAATCCGGTTCCTTCGCCGAAGTACCCCGTCTGATTTGCAGCCGTTTCCCCATCAATCCCACTCCCCAAGATTTAATTCCATCGCTATATTGGTTCCTGCCGCCGCGCTTGTCCCCGCATTCGTCCTGACATTCCTATGCACCCCACCGTTCCCCAGCGGATCACTGGCCAGCCCCAGCCCCCGGGTAAAGGCCAGCTTATCCTCCGCCAGATATCTTTCCACAATATACAGCCCCTTTTTCCGCCACAACTCACCCTTGGCTGCTTCATCAAAATAATCGAAGTACTCCGCCGCCGCCAAATAGATAAACGCCTCCGGCAATTCCACCGTCGTCACATCACTAGCCGACGACGAATCCGTCAAATCCTCCGGCCAAAACTCACCGTAGATTTTTACCGTGCCGGAAGTCGGCACAGGAATAAGCTGAAAATTCGCACTTATTTCCAGGTAATATTTAGGAGATCCGGTTTCAGCAAAATCCCTAAACCCCAGTTTTCTGGCTTCCTCAAGGCTCTTTAGCCGCGTCAGCGCAGTTAAATTATCATTGATATCAAGATACTCCACCGCGCGAACCGCCTTAATCCTTTCCCCCGCTCCGTCAATCACCCCGGCAGTATAGCTAACCGTTCGGTAAGCAAAAAACTTCCTTATCACATACTCCCTCAGCACCGCTCTTCGCGCCGCGTTCATAAATAATAACAGCAGCTCCCGATTATCCCCCGTTACATCCTGCCGGGCCGTAATCAGGGCTGCCTTATCCAACATCGCCGCTGCATCCATCTATTATTCACCTCCCTTAAACCCGCGCCATAGAAGTCCTCAAATGCGAATTTGCCTGCAAAAATTTCATAAACGCTTTTGGGTTAGTTTGCAGTTCGTATTTTTCCTCCGCCGACATATGCGCCCACATCGCCAGCGGAATCCTCGCCACCCGCATAAAATCATGACCTTTATCCAGATACCGTTCCCTTCCCATCCGTTGCTCGTAATTGCGCCGAAAAATATCACTGTGATCATACACCGACACCATTTTAATGGTATCGCCACGGCTGTCAAAAATCTGTTTAATTAACATATTGCCTCCTTGCAAAACTAAAACCAGGAACCGGGTAGTCCCGCTATTCCTGGCTTTTATTGTATCGAAGCTATACCACATTGTGGTCATACCCCGGCACCATTTTAATCCCATTGTTAATTAGTGAGGACTACATGATTAAGTCCATAGTTTGTAGCCGAAGTACTAATATCACCAGGCAGCACCATTTGCCGAAACTTCCCATATACATAACTGTCACTGCCTTGATTAGCGTTACCCTCAAGAAAAAAAGCAGCAAAGCCTACAACTTGTACATTACTTGAACCATTAACGGCAAATGAATCAATAATAGGAGAGACGACAATTCGGCCAGAGTTGTTCTGTACCGTGTCGAAGGTGGCTGTTGGGTCAAGATTAATACGATAGGCAATTCCCTGACTAGTAGGTCCTGAAATATTGCCGGTCTCGGTAGAAATCCAGTCCCCAATATGAAATGTACCTTTATATCCATACTTCAAATTATAAAGATAAACGCTGGCACCAGTTCCCCCCAGGGCTAAGGCTTGAAAATTGCCATCAAAGCCACTGCCAGCACCAACTTTTAACTTATAGGTTTTACCAAATACCAAATTTTGTTTTACTATGCCAAAGGGCACTATTCCTATATTCCCACCAGAAAATGTTTTGACCTGAGCAGTCGTAGTAGCAGTCACATTAGCCATCGATTCATTCCAAATGTTAGCAAAAAAGAGTGGTACCTTTCGGCTAATTGTTACGGTCACTGAAGTATTATCGTTTGCAACTGTAACTTGAACTATATCGCCCTTTTTTCCATTCAGGTTAGCGTAAGTATTAGCGTCTGCTTTTGCCTGAGTATAGTTCCCCGGTAAATCTTGTGCTCCAGCTAGCGCCGCAGAATCCGCCGCATTAGCTAACTGATATTTATTAACATATAAAAGTCCGACGTCCATTACCAACGCCGCCATTCCACATATAACAATCACACTCAAAGCAACTAGAACGGCAGTTGCACCCTTTTGGTTTCTTAGCGTTTGCAGGATAGATGGGTCTACTAAATAATTTCGTATCATCATAGCTATCTCCTATGCTATTCTCTATCCTCATTCTAAGATTTTAAGTTCTTATACACAATAGGCCGTAATTCCTAGTTTTGCAACCATCTTTCGCTTTTTAAAATCTTTCAGCATACTAATTTTATCATGTAAACCATCCCAAAAAGTGACAGTTTTGCGACATGACGCCCCCTGCCGCCCTTACTGCCCTTGATCATATTACTATATTGGAATAAAAAAATCCCAATTGGCAACTCTAAAATAAATTACAATACCGTAAACATACAACTGAGCAATAGTATTTTAGGAGGTGCTGGTATGGCACTCATCGAATGGAATCAAAATTTCAGTGTTAGTGTCGCCGAACTTGATAAAGAACACAAAAAATTAGTAGACATGATCAATTCCTTACATGAGTCAATGAAGTCCGGCAAAGGAAAAGAAATAATAGCAAAGATTCTTGATGAAATTACTGATTATGCCTTAAAGCATTTCAATCACGAGGAAAAATTAATGGTTCAGTATAATTACCAGACATACGAAGAACACAAAGCAGTACATGATAATTTCGTCAAAAAAATTGCAGAATTAAGAACGCTGCATGATCAAAAATTACTTCATGCTGGACAATTACTTAATACCTTGCAAGATTGGCTGATAAATCATATTTGCGATGTTGATAAAAACTATAGCTCCATTTTATCGGAAGCTATGAAAAAATAGCTAACGTAATCCGCGGCTAATTACGCCGAAAAATATCACTGTGGTCATCACCTGCCGCCATTTTGCTGGTGTCTCCGTAGCTATCAAGAATTGCTCTGCTTAAAATATTGCCTCCTTTGTTTGCCGTTCATGGTAATACATATAAACCCGCCCCGGTGAAATAATAACTCCGTCGGGTTATTATCAACTTGATAGTAAATTTCACTGGGGGTATCATATGAAAATTAGCGGTAGAAACAAGTTAGAAGCTACGATTAAAGAAATAACCAAGGGTTCAGTAATGGCGAAAGTCGTCATGGACTATAACGGCACTGAACTAGTAGCTGCAATCACTGTAGATTCGGTAGACGACTTAAACCTCAAAACCGGTGATAAGGTAACTGCTTTGGTTAAAGCCACGGAAATGATGATAATAAAATAACTGCTGAATTGAAGCCCCCGGGTTCAAAAACCTGGGGGCTTCTGGCTTTATCTGTCGGATTAATCTCATGCATTTATCACTGCATAAACACCCTATCCTGACAAGCGCCAAAGAAAACAACTTTGGTTAATTACTAAACTAATACCGTTCAATCCGCTGAAAAAAAAGCTATTCAAAGAGGTGCTCCAATGCTGACCGTAGACATTACTAAGCAATTGCCCGATTTCGCGTTGCAAATTAAATTTGCTATAAACGACGCTGTCTTAGTTTTGTTTGGACCATCTGGCTGTGGTAAAACCACCCTGCTTCGTTGCCTTGCCGGACTGTTAAAGCCTGACGCCGGAAAAATCATTCATGACCAGCAAACTTTTTTCAATTCCAGTACCGGAATTTTTATTCCGCCTCGTCAGCGGCAAATCAGCTACATGTTTCAAGACTATGCACTTTTCCCGCACTTGAACGTCCAAGAAAACATTTGGTACGGCGCTAAGCGACAAAATCCAGAAGCTCCTCATACCTATGAACAACTGTTAAGCCTGCTCAATATTGAGCATTTACCCAAACGCTATATCTATAAGCTTTCTGGCGGCGAAAAACAGCGAGTAGCCTTGGCCAGAGCCCTCATGGCCGAACCAAAAATCTTATTGCTGGATGAACCCTTGTCGGCCTTGGATACCGTCACCCGTATAAACCTGCATTCTGAATTGAAGAAAATCCAAAAACTGTGGCAAATACCATTCATTCTTGTCACCCATGACTTAAAAGAAGCTAAAAGCATGGGCGATCAGGTTCTATTTCTCGACCAAGGACAGCAGGTAACTGCCCCTGCATTCTGGAATTCTCACAATATAATTAGCGGCCGCAACCAATTCCCGGCAACGGTAAAGCATATTGTCCGCGATTTAGTAATGTCTAAAGTAGTAATGGAAGATAAAGACCGCGAGTATATTTCAGTCATTACCACTGACGCTGTTGATGATCTTGAACTTAAACCAGGTGATCAAGTCACCGCTTTAGTCAAAGCCACTGAAATGATGGTGCAAAAATAGCGGCAAACTACATTATGGTCATTAGCTTAGTAAAAGCTACGAATTTTATCATAAAAGCCATCCATAAAACCGAAAGGCCACTACTATACCAAGCTTTATTCACGGGCGAAAATTTAGAATTTTCAATTGACGATTATCCACATGGATAAAATATTCTTGTTTTTTTATCCATGTGGATAATTAACTTATCTAATCAATCATGTTACAATAAGACAATGTTTCTGGAAGAGTACCCAATATATGGAATGGAATTTAATAAATATAACCACTATTTTCAGGAGTTGATTTTTTTTGAAAAAAATACTGACTACGCTTTGCTGCGTAACTCTATTGAGCGCCGGAACACAAGCTATCGCCGCACCGAGTGGCGACGAAGACTGGCTAGGTTCGGTAGAAGTCGGGCTGTGGAATACCAAAGCTACCCTTACTTCAATACTGGAACAAACCGACTCTTATCTGCCAGCCACTGCGAATTTATCCGGTAAAAATGAATTTTATGGCGCCCTTAACTACCGTCTTAGCGGCCGCTGGAGCATCGGCTATAAGCATTATAATATCGCTACCGCCAACAGCAATATTTTTAGTGGTACTAATACTGACTCTTGGTCAGTGACTTCTCAAGGAAAATACAACGGCAACAATAATGAGCTGAACTTTATTTATTCTTTGACTAAAAATTCACGGTTGGCGTTGTTTGCGGGCTACAATAGAATTCATAATGAATTCACAACAAATGGGGTGCTCTCGAGTTCAACAACTGCAACTACGTGCAGTGGCGCTGTATCTAATTCGAGTTCGGGCTCGAGTTCATCATCATCTTCATATTTATATACCGACGCAGGCACTCGCAACTATCTGCAAGGCGGCCTGCTGGCCAATGCCACGCTTAATGACCGGCTTACCTTGTACGGCCAAGCTAGCTTTGGCGGACATAGCCTATTTCAAGCGGAAACCGGCCTGGGCTACAAATTAGGTGATACCTGGCAAGCCAAACTAGGCTATCGCTGGTTTCAGGTAAATACTCCGTTTACCGAACAAGCCGGTACTTCTCCCGGAGTCATCTACAACAAAGTCAAAGCCCAAGGCCCGTATATCGGCATAACCTGTTATTTCGGCAAGTCCAAACCAAAAACGACACCGATTCCGGTTAAACCGGCCGCCCCTAAACCAACCACGGTGATTTACCGGGCAAGTATTTTTGACTTTGACAGCGCTGATGTAGTTGAGCAGAAGTCTGATCAACTCAGAAAAGTTGTTGATATCGCCACCAAAGAGCCTAAAACCAAATTCCATTTGGTCGGTCATACCGACGGAATTGGCAGTGATGAATATAATATGGATTTGTCGTGGCAAAGAGTTAAAACGGCCCAACAATATTTGATCGCTAAAGGCATCGCAGAAAGCCGCATGACAATTGACGCCAAAGGCAAACAGGAGCCAATTGCCAACAACGATACAGAACAAGGCCGAGCCCAAAACCGCCGGGTAGACATCCAAGTAATTTATCCGGAAACTACAAATCAACCGTCGGTTGACAATAATAAGAACTAGCATTACAAAAAAAATAAAAAATAAGTAGAAGCCCCTGGGTTCAAAATTACCCAGGGGCTTCTACTTGTCTACCGTAATTATTCTCTTTCCCTTACTGCCCTTACATACAAATTTTGATAATGAACGGCAACGTAAGCGCGGAAATGATGGTTGAAAGCGACACCATCAGCACTGCATAGTCTTTATTTTTATTAAAACTTTCAGCAAACATGGTAGTCATCGCACTTGCCGGCAACGCCTGTAATAAAATAAACGTATTTATCACCGTCGAATGGAGTTTAAATAAAACTGCCACCACGTAAAGCGCTAACGGTATAACTAGCAGCTTGAGGAACGTTCCATAATATAAGCTCATATCAGTGGTCAACTTTTTAAAATCCGCTCGCGACAGCAAACTGCCAATTATAATCATTGATAATGGCGTTGTCATCGAGCCCACCAACTTTATCGGCGTTAAAACAACCTCGGGAACCTGAATTGAAAACATCATAATAAACAGCCCAATAACCGCCGAAATAATTCCTGGATTCATAAACGTTTTTAGAATATCTTTTTTACTGCCCATATTGCTAAATAGCATTATTCCATAGGTCCATATAAAAAAATTGAAGAATATCCCGAATATCGCGGTATATACTACCCCTTCCGCCCCAAAAACGCTCTGCGCTACCGGAAACCCAATAAAGCCGCTATTAGAAAACACCAGGGCAAATTCCAGGATATTACGTTTGCTGGCTTCAACTTTAACTAATAGCAGCTTCGCAAATACCGGCGTAACACAGAAAATAATCAATCCATACATAAAGGCTTTACTAAGATTGGCGGTAACGTCAGCACTAAAAGTAAAACAAAACGAATCAATAACCAATAATGGGGTTGTTACATACAACAATAATTTTGCCAACCCATTAGACAACTTTTCATCAATTATAGTTTTTTTCCCACAATAATAACCGATTCCAGAAATGATAAATAGACTTACTAACTGTTTAATAATTGTATCCATTGGCCCAAATTCTCCTTTAGCTAAACCAGCGAATTTTGCTACATATCGTCACGTTGTTCAAAAAATGCTTATAAATATGCCCCCTAAAATCCAACCACCTTCACTCAAGCTTTTCGGTTAAGGTTCATCAGTTGCTCGCCCCACTTTGCGACTTCATCGAGAACCGGCAGGAATTTTTCTCCAATCTCCGTCAGTGAATACTCAACCCGTGGTGGAATTTCATTATACTGCACTCTATTAACCAATCCGCTTTCCTCAAGCTCTTTAAGTGAACTCGTAAGCATCATATTGGTTATTCCGGTAACGCTTTTTTTCAATTCATTATAGCGCAGCGTTCCATTCTGCGAAAGAATCCACAAAACCGGCAGCTTCCACTTGCCGCCGATAGTATTTAATGCATATCCCACCGCGCATTTATCTTTTGAAAAAACAATCATTGGGACTTCAACCTCCAATACTCAGAAAAAACTTACTTAATCACAAAAAACTGCATACTTGTTAAATAATTACCAGCATCTATAATTATACTAGATTCACTAAAACAATTCTATGGAGGTCATACAAATGCACGAGGTTTTAAATTTTCTTCAGGACTGCGGAATATTCTATGTTTCCACAGTAGATGGCGACAAGCCAAAAGTTCGTCCCTTTAGCTTCGTAATGGAATATCAAAACAAACTCTGCTTTTGCACCGGTAATCAAAAGCCATTTTATAAACAGTTAACGGCAAATCCCAATATTGAAATTTGTGCAACAGCGAAAGATTTCCGCTGGCTGCGCCTAAGCGGCAAAGCCGTATCCTGCACTACCAAAGCAGCCAAGGCTCAGGCCCTGGAAATAATGCCAGCGCTAAAAAATATATATTCCGTAGAAGATAGCATTTTTGAAATCTTTTATCTTGATAATGCCATTGCAAATTTCTGCTCAATGAATGGTGAATCCAAGACCGTTACCCTTTAATCCAAACAATACTTCTTTCCGCCATAAAAGAGGCCCATTAAGAAACTGCATTGCAGTTTCTTAATGGGCCTCTTTTACCTAGTTCAGGTTATTGTCCATACCTTATCAACGAAATTTATGCTTCCTACTTATCAGTAATTTTTTTTAGTACATCTGCCGTAATATCTACCCCGCCGCAGACTACATCCCGGTTGCCAATCACGATCGTCAGACCTTTTTCTTTGGCTACTTCATTGGCCGCGCTTACTACCTTATCCGCAATAGGTTTTAACAGGGCCTGACGTTTTTGCTCTAACCGCTGTCCCAGTTCATGGTCAAGCACTTGTTTGTCATGGTCATTCATCCCCGACGATTTATCCGCGAATTCTTGTTTTGCCGCTTCCTGTACTGCCTTTAGTTCTTCATTAGCTTTAGCCGTATCCGGGTGATGATTAACAAGATACATAAAGTCAACATAACCAACGGTTGAAGCCGCCGCTTGCACACCAGAAATCACCGTAAACGACCCCATAAGTAAACACACTGCCACTAACACACTAACTTTTTTCAACAAAATAAATCCATCCCCTTCTATTATCGTTATTCTCAACCCTAAGCTCTTTCTTTCTCACTCGTCTTTCGGCACAACCTTAAGCTCCGGCTGACTGTTTTTCTCCAATACTCCGGCCTGAATCAACTGATTAACCACCTTCTGCTGTACTTCCAGTGATTTTATAAAGCCATCCAACGGCATAATCAGCCGTTTTTGTATTTCCGCTACCGGCTGACCATTTTCACTTTTTAATTGCGGCTGTACGCTCATCAGATCAATACGAACAATATTGCCTGTTACATGGACGGCGCTGATGCCGTCGGCAAAGATTTCTGTATTCATGTTGCTACCACCTTTATCTGCTTAGTTTCAGTACTTGTTATCTTATATTTTGATAGTAACTTTCCCTAACACCAAAGTCACAGCACTTAACAAGTAATTAGCCACCCAAACCGCAACCAGCGTCGGACCAGCAATACCGCTAACCACTTGGCCGTCCAGCCAGACCTCCCGCCATAACAAAGCGGACCTGGAGTCGGTAAGAAAAACTTCAAATTTCCTCATCCTATACTTTTTATTCTGTGCTGTTATTTTTTCGACGAAAAATCTTTTATTCCTCTTTACCCTATACCGTTGCCAGCCATTAGACTACTCTTCCAACATCAGCTAACTATCTCATTCAACCGCACCGGTCGGTCAAAGAACTTCAATTTGTCTTCATTATGTATGGACAACTCCGTGTACCTACCTAATCAATACCTAACCGCCGACTGATGGTCTATAAATATATTTTGTATTTTTCATTAAACTCGAAACCGCATCGATATTAGTACATATTTATTAACTATTTTTCGAATATTTCGAGTCGTTGTAATAGTTTAAATAAATGATTATTTGTATTAAAAGATAATTATTATTGACATTCACCCCAGCCTTTGGTATTATTAGATCAAGGAAAGGGGGAAATACCAATGAAAAAACTTTTTGAACTTATCGCAAAATATCCAGTAGCTATGCCATTGCCTTATCTCTATGGAAAAGCTAACAACAGCAAGTAATCACTTGCTCCCTACGTTATACAACTATTTATAGTACATATATCGAACCCGCTTATATAGCGGGTTTTTTGCTATTTTAAGATAATAATATTAATCCATCAAATAGCTGCTTCTGTTTTCCAAGCAGGTAGTTTCCGCATCATTGATTTTGCCGCAGCTTGGGCTGCGTTTTCTTCTAATCCCTGGGTCTTAATAATAAAGTCAGTTAAAGAAATTAATTTTTCGCTGTAGGATTGCATCGTACCATCCGGACGACTGCAATACCGGCAATAATCCTTTTTTGAATCCCCCATCGCAAAATCCTCTGGATTTTTCATCGGCATCCCACAGGCAATACATTGTTTCATTTTATTCAGCCTCCTTATCTTTTGGCTCTATCGCTATTAACTTAATATAATGCTGCAGTAATTCTTGACCATATTTTTATTTTTATAGGAACTTATTCATACCACAGTTATAAGTCTTTTGTATCTATTTTTACTTCCTGGAATTACTCATATTTGAATTTCATTTATAAATAAATTGTTTAAATTTGTAAAAAATAGAGGAATTTAAAAGTAAATAGCCAATTTTTTAACAATAATTTCAATTTTAGGTAAAGAGAGTTGAACTGCATGGATAGAAAGCAATCTTTAATAAAAAAAGGTGTTCAACCAAATTTCGAAACTGAAATAAACATAAATGATCTTAATTTATCTGACGTTCTTGATATTGAATTTATACAAAGTTTACAAGATTCTTTTGCAAAAGCAGTAGGAGTGGCCAGTGTTACAGTTGATCTGGAAGGGCACCCCATCACTCGTCCTAGTAGTTATACTCGTTTTTGTATGGATTATACTCATTCAACCCCCTGCGGAGAAAAGCGATGTGCAGAGTCACATCAGCAGGGCGGGAAAAAAGCTGGCCTGCTTGGAAAACCAGTCGTGTATGAATGCCATGCAGGACTAATTGACTTTGCCGCTCCCATTATATTAGAAGGACGACAAATTGGAACTATTTTAGGAGGTCAAGTATTAACAACTAGTCCAATTAAAGAAAAATATCGTAAATTTGCCCATGAAATTGGGGTTGATGAAACTAGCTACCTCGAAGCGTTAGGAGAAATTCGTCAATTGTCTAAAGCGAGTGTTGAGGCCGCTGCAAATATTCTTTTTATAGTTGCTAATAATATGTCAACAGCAAGATATAATCAGCAAAAATTAACTGCAAGATCCAATTTACTTAGTAATACTATTGATGAAATAGCACAAGTAATGCAAGAAATATCTAATTCGGCTAAACGGATAAAAGTAGATCCAATAACATTAGATAAAAACATCAATGGCGTCATTAACAAAAAAATCGATAAAGTTATGAATTTAACTAAAAACATAGCCGATATGATAGCAGCTCAAAAAACTGAAATGGATCGTTTAGAGCGACTAAATTTAGTCGGCGAAATGGCCGCTAGCATTGGTCATGAAATTAGAAATCCGCTTACGACTGTTCGAGGATTTTTGCAATATTTCTCTAATAAGTCCGATTTTGAAAAATTCAATAATACTTTCAATGTTATGATTGAGGAATTAGATCGTGCTAATGGAATTATTACTGAATTTCTTTCCTTATCAAAAAAACGTATCGTAGACCTAAAAGTATCGGATTTAAATAAAATCATTAAAAAAGCAACCCCATTATTGCTAGCGCAGGGTATGTTTAAAAACATCAATATTAAACTAGAACTTGAATACATTCCTCCATTATTATTAGATGAAAATAAAATTATACAATTACTTTTTAATCTAGTTATCAATTCAATTGAGGCAACTGCGAAAGATGGCACTGTAACAATTAAAACCTTTATAAGAAATGAAGTCACAATTTTAGCAGTCTGCGATAAGGGGTATGGCATTCCTAAAGATATTTTTGAGAAAATTGGAACTCCCTTTGTATCTACTAAACCGCAAGGAACAGGTTTAGGTTTAGCCGTATGCTATAGAATTGCTGAAGATCACTCTGCATTGATAAATATTAATAGCCACGAAGGCGAAGGAACTACAATTGAAGTCATATTTAATGCTATTGCTGGCGCCATGTAACAATTATGATTATAAAGCACTCTCTTCTCCGATAAACAGCCTTTCTGCAACCGCCGCCAATAAATAAATCACAGCAAAACTCCTAATTTATTATTTAGCTGTTTGAGCCTTAGAATCACCGAACGGTTCCGAATGTATTACTACATCACAAGGCGCAAGACGAGTTTCAATTAATGTTTCTATTTCGTCGCAGATATCATGCGCTTGCCGCAAGGGCAAATCAGCTTCTAATATAATATGCACATCCACTAACCGTTTACTGCCTGACCTTCGCGTTCGGAGATTATGATAGTCTTTAATTCCCGAATGATTTTCAATAATATCGCGAATTATCGCTTGTTCTTCCTCCGCCAGCGCGCTATCAGTAAGTTCGCTCAGACTCTTCTTCGTCATATCATAACCTGCTTTGAAAATGATCAGCGCAACTACTATCGCGATCACCGGATCAAGCCAGATTAAGCCAGTGACTTTTATCGCGATTAAACCCGCCAACACCCCCACGCTCGTCCAGATATCCGCTTGCAAATGCAGGGCATCCGCCTCAAGGGCATGGGATTGGGTAGTTTTGGCAACTTGAAACAATCGCCGGGATACAAAATAGTTTATGATAATGGATATGATCATAATAGCAATGCCATATTCCAAATCCTTTGGCATTGCTTCAGCCGATAGCTTTTGACTTGCTTCATATATTATCCAAAGTGCGGCCACAATAATTAACAATGCTTCAACCGCGCCAGATATATTTTCTATTTTTCCATGGCCATAGCTGTGCTGCTGATCTGCTTGTTTATCCGAGGTCGAGACCGCATAGTAAGCAATCAGCGCGGCTAACAAGTCCACCGCCGAATGAGCCGCTTCCGATACAATACTAACCGAGCCGGTAAAAATCCCCACAACTAACTTAGTTAAAACAAGAACAGAATTTGAAAAAACCGAAATACTAGCCGCACCTTTTTTGCTGTCAAAAGACAAAATTGATTTTTCATTCATTGGCAAGCTCCTCTTATATTAAAATAAACCTGCGGAACAACTTAGTCCCACAGGTTTTACCTGCTGCTTAATAGCCCAGCTAGCCCGGAAGCCGGACGCCTGATCCAATATAGGATTACATGATATTACCATATAATCCTATATTGCGCAAGCTACAATATTTTATTCATTCGTATTATTGTCCAAACCTACGGAAATGCTAGAATAAGTTCTATCATATCTGACAAGGAGCGGTACTATGCAGTTCTTTTGGGATATTATCTTCGCCAGATTAACCTTGCTAATCATCATCAGTCTAAGCGCGCTTTACATTATAAGAAAAATCGTTCTTAAATATCGCGCTAAAACCAGTGGGTTTATAATTACCCTAAGCCGCTTGTTGCGCCAATACCATAAACCCCTGGGGATATTGGCTATCCTGTTAGGGTTAGTTCACGGTATTTTATCCTCCAACGACATCCTTACCTTCAACCTTGGCACGCTTAGTTGGGTGCTATTGATACTTCTCGGCGTTAGCTGGTTCTACAAAGCAAAATTTCAGAAAAACTGGCTGTATTATCATCGAATACTCGCCAGTTTATTAATCCTTACTGTCGTTCTTCATATCGGCGAAGTTGGTGGTTTTAGTTCAGGCCTGCTTAATATATCGCCAAATAAAAAACTAATCCAAAATAACCCTAATAGCGATACCTCCCGCAAAAACAATGCCCCTGACACAACTAATATTACCAACGCAAAGTATAAAGACGGCACCTATACCGGTACGGCCAACGGCTATCGCCCCGGTTTAATTGTTCAAGTGGCAATAACTAACGGAGCAATTTCTAACATTGACATCGTCAGTCACAACGAACGCTATCCTAATTACACCTTAGCTATAAAACAAGTACCAGCAGATATTATCAAGCACCAATCTACTAATGTCGATGGTGTTTCCAGCGCAACCAAAACTTCTAATGGTATAAAAAATGCTGTTAATGCCGCTCTAGCCCAAGCTATTAATCAGTGATTCACCCATATCCATATTTATAACCGCCACAGCAAATCAAGCCATCGACAATAGTACATAATTATTAACTATTTTTTGAATATTTCAAGTCGTTGCAATAGTTCGAATAAATGATTATTTGTATTAAAAGATAATTATTATTGACATTCACCCCAGCCTTTGGTATTATTAGATCAAGGAAAGGGGGAAATACCAATGAAAAAACTTTTTGAACTTATCGCAAAATATCCAGTAGCTATGCCATTGCCTTATCTCTATGGAAAAGCTAACAACAGCAAGTAATCACTTGCTCCCTACGTTATACAACTATTTATAGTAAATATATCGAACCCGCTCATATAGCGGGTTTTTTGCTGTTTTTATATAAGGTTATTTCTCGAAAAAGGATTGCTTATATTTATCTGGAAGTTACTACATGTAAAATAAATATGTACAGCTAAGCCGCTATCCTCATCATAAAACCTTTAGCAACAACGGGGTGATGACTTGCCGGATACTTCCCGCGAACTCTTTGAACAACTATACACCGACAATTATATAAAAGTATACCGACTGGCCTTAGGACTCACCGGCAATCAACATGATGCCGAAGAAATTACCCAAGAGGCTTTTTGTCGAGCTTTCCAAGCCTATAATACCTTTCACGGTGACTGCGTTTTTTTTACCTGGATCTACCGAATTACCCTTAATGTAGCCAACAATTATTTAAAACAAAGAACAAAACTCCGCATCTATGAACTTACTGAGGATTTAGGCTATTCCCTCGACCAAATCATTGACCTTAACCCCGCCAACGATCCTGAAACCGAAGTGCTTTGCCGTGAAGTAAAATTCAAGTGCCTGCAATTTTTTATGGAGTGTCTTCCGCTCAAACAGCGAAAAGTTTTGTGTATGGCGTTTATTGTTGGTCTTCCGTATAAACTTATTGCGGAAATTATGAACTGCTCAATAAGTTCAGTTAAAACTACACTACATCGTGGCAAAAAACAAATCGCCGGCTACCTCGAAGAAAGATGCCAGCTAGTTAAGAAATCCAACCCCTGCACTTGCAACCAATGGGTCCGCCGCGGCCTTCAACAAGGTTGGCTAACAAAACAGAATTTAGCCAACCCACGCCCGAGTATTGTCATCCAGGCTGAGAAAGATGTCGTCAAACTACGGTACTTGCGCTACACATACCAAAGTCTTTATCCAGAAACAATTGACGAATCTCTAGCTCAAAGAATCCATAAAGGTATACAGAACAAAGAATGGACTATTTTTTCTTAATATTTTTGTAACCTTCGGCCTCCTTATGTTGTCTAACTTATAGACAACAATAAGGAGGTCAAGCTATGAACAACAACCAACTAGAACCGACAACAAAAATAACCGATTATAAAGAAAGAATCAAAGCTTTTGGGTTGGAGCTGGGCGTAGATGATATCGGTATCGCGTCAGTATCCAATTACAACAGTCCCCTGTCGCCAAAAATCGAATCAATCTTCCCGGAAGCTAAATCCATAATCGTGCTCGTATACAAAGAACCAGCCAATTGCGACAGTCCAAACCGGCAGATTGCCATCAACGGCCGACTGGATTTAATCGAGTTTTCTCGTTCCTGTAACTACCTACTGGCCCGGTTTCTTGAAAAAGAATTTGACGCCAGAGCTATGACCGTGCCATATTCCTATCCTATCGACATGAGCAAACACGGGATTGCGGATGTGTCCCTGCGCCATGCGGCGGTAGCGGCAGGACTCGGGACTATTGGCCGGATCAACCTAGTAATTCACCCCAAATTCGGCGCCCGGGTAATCTTTACGGCCGTCCTCTGTGATCTCGCACTACCATCCGACCCTCTTGTAACTGAGGATTTTTGCAACAACTGCAACATTTGTGTAGCAAGCTGTCCGGTAGGAGCGCTTGCTGAGGCTGGCAAAACCGACGTCAGCAAATGCAGTCCGTACATTCAGCCCCATGGATTGAAAGGTACCATTGCGTTTTGGCAAAAGTTCGCGGACAGCTCGCCCCAACAACAAAAAGAAATGCTTATGGATAATTCCTTTATGGAGCTGTGGCAGTTCCAGATTGTCGGAAACATATATGTTTGTTTCAAATGCCGTAACTCCTGCCCCATTGGCAAGCGATAATAACCTTCCCCGCCAAGGCTTATCCTTACAGCCAAAAGTAAGTTCACTTGTTAACTAATTCAATCGCGGTTTCAAATAACTTTTTTATTCAACATAGTTTTTCATTTCCTTAACATGAATGAACCTGTCGTACACCAACTTTGAAACCAGTGTCTTTGAAGCCAGTATCATTGACAGCTTGCCCCAGGACTGTTAAAATATCACTTATGTTAATACTCGTATAAATTTGGGAATACGGCCCAAAAGTCTCTACTGGCAACCATAAATTGCCTGTCTACGAGTGAAAATACCTCGGGGATATTATTGTAAGAATTACCAACAACCTTTAGATAAAGTATCATTCAAACTTTATCTCAGGTTATCTAAGCAAAATCCTGCCGGTGAAATTTCGCTCATACGCTCGAAGCGAATTTTCATCGGCAGGATTTTTTTGTATCCCGAAAAAATCAAGGAGGTTCTATGGAATTATTAAAGAACAAAATTCAAACTGAAGGCCGGGTTTTCAATGATTCTTTACTGAAAGTTGATTCGTTTTTAAACCATCAGTTAGACCCGCAACTCATGCTAAAAATGGGTGAAGAATTTGCGAAACGCTTTCAGGCTGAACCGATTACTAAAATTCTAACCATCGAAGCCTCGGGAATTGCCGTCTCAATCATGGCCGGTTTGACCATCAATGTGCCAGTCGTATTCGCCCGCAAGAAGAAATCAGCAGTAACCAACGACTTTTACTGTGCCCAAGCCTATTCCTTTACTAAACAAGAAACAAATACCATTACAGTAGATAAGAAGTTTCTTGACCCCACCGATAAAATCCTTATCATTGATGATTTTTTGGCCAACGGCGAAGCTGCGTTAGGCTTAGTCGACATTGTCAACCAGGCAGGTGCCACCGTTGTAGGTATCGGCATTGTCATCGAAAAATCATTTCAGCCCGGAGCCAAAAAATTAAAGGAACTCGGCTACCGCGTAGAATCTTTGGCCCGCATTGCTTCTTTTTCGAATGGCAATGTTAATTTTTTGTAATTTAAGGAGGCATTATGAAATTTTTTCAAGGAAAAACTATGCTGCTTGGCGCACAACATGTATTAGCCATGTATGCTGGTGCCATCATTGTCCCGCTTATTGTCGGCGGTGCGCTTAAACTGACCGCTGCCCAGCTTGGCTATATCATTGCCGCCGATTTATTAACCTGCGGACTTGCAACCCTCTTACAAGCATACCGCACCCCCTTCTTCGGCATCGGCCTGCCAGTAGTGCTCGGCTGCACCTTTACTGCCGTCTTTCCGATGATCAGCATCGGCGGACAATATGGCCTTCCTGCCGTATACGGCTCAATTATCTGCTCCGGCTTATTTGTCGTACTAATTGCAAATTATTTTTCCAAATTAATAAAATTCTTTCCCCCTGTCGTCACCGGCTCCGTTGTCACCATCATCGGCGTTACCTTGATACCTGTCGCCATCAATAATATGGCCGGCGGTCAGGGCAGTCCTGATTTTGGCTCGCTGTTCAATATTGCTCTGGCCATGGGGGTCTTACTTTTCATTATCCTGCTAAATCGTTTTACCACCGGGTTTATTCGTTCTATTTCAGTATTGTTGGGACTTATTGCCGGCACAATCGCCGCCGCCCTGATGGGATCTGTCTCCTTAGACAATGTAGTCCAAGCCTCCTGGTTCAATACGCCTTCCCCCTTATACTTTGGCCTGCCGGTATTTGAACCCAGCGCCATCATTACCATGATCATTGTTGCCATTGTCAGCATGATCGAATCCACCGGTGTCTTTATGGTGCTAAGTGAAATCTGCGGTAAAGAGTTGACCGGAAAAGACTTGGCAAATGGCTATCGAGCTGAAGGACTTGCGGTTATGCTGGGCGGCTTGTTTAATTCCTTCCCCTATACCACCTTTTCGCAAAACATTGGTCTGGTCCAGCTCTCCAATTCTAAAACAGCAAATATCACCATGGTGGCTGGCTGTATGCTAATTCTGTTAGGCTTTATCCCTAAATTTGCCGCGTTAGCCATGATCATCCCCAACGCCGTTCTGGGCGGGGCCATGATTGCCATGTTTGGTATTGTAGTAGCATCCGGCATCAGAATGCTCAGCCAGGTAGATTTGGCCAGCAATGAAAATCTGCTGATCATTGCCTGTTCGGTAGCTTTAGGGCTAGGCGTAACCGTAGTTCCCAACCTATTCGCAAAATTCCCGCCCTTACTTAAACTTTTTTTTGAAAATGGTATTGTAACCGGTACCTTGACTGCCGTCATCTTAAATATCATTTTAAACATGACCGCCACACAAAATAAATCCTCATACCATGAAATAAAATCTAATGTCTAACCAAAAAAGAACTGGCGCACTAAAAGTTTAGTGTGGCAGTTCTTTTTTGCATAATATTGAGGTGTTCAAACCAATCCACAGCGTTACGTTAATTTTAAAAAGTTTTATTGATTTTTTTAGAAAGGGTAATGAAAACTCTACGGTTTTCATTATACAAAGTGTATATATGAATTGGGTTTATCTTGGCTTAGCCATTATTCTTGAAGTTTGCGGCACTATTTCGATGAAATTATCTGACGGAATGACCGATATTAAATATGCCGTAGTTATGTTGCTATTTTATATTTTAAGTTTATCGGCCCTGTCATTAGCTTTGAAAAAGATTGAAGTAGGAATAGCTTATGCTATTTGGTCAGGGATCGGGATTGTGTTAATTACAAGCATCGGCATCATCTTTTTTAAAGAAACCTTATCGCTGCCGAAAATAGTTTGTATTCTACTTATTTTAGTCGGAGCCATCGGCTTGAATTTATTCGGTACATCACATTAAGGAAAAGGTGTTTTCCATAAAATCAACACAGTTCTATTGTTTACGGAATGTGGATTTATTCGACGTTATTGGATAAGAGCTGAATTCAAATTCCCAAGACTTAATTTTGAACCATCTTCTTACCAATTTTCATAATGAATAAATTCTTGAAGTATTTTGCGAGGTCGATCTCCTGGACTTTCGTTAGCGTAACCAAGCGTAACAATACCAACTACGTACTTATTAAGAGGTATATTTAGAACCGGTCTAATGTCTTGTTGCGTAAACCATGCAACCCAACAAGTTCCAAGGCCTAAATTAGTAGCCTCAAGTATAATATGCTCAACTGCTATTGAAGAATCTCTTATAATTTGCTTAACCTCTTCTTGTGGACTTAGTTCATCTATTATAATCGTCTCATCCTTTAATCTAGAAGACAGATCGGCAACACAAACAATGAAAATAGGCGCTGAAGTCATCCATTTTTGATCATTTGATACTTTAGCCAGTTGTAGCTGCGTTACTTTGGATTTTATAACAATAAAATGCCACGGTTGGGTATTACTACCGGATGGAGCAAGTCTTGCGCTCTCGATTATTTGAATAATTTTTTCATCTTCTACTGATTTATCAAGATATTTCCTTATACTTCGACGTGTTTTTATTTGTTCCAACATGTAATAATCCCCTCCAATATTATGTTTTTATAGCCGGTTGTCTTCTCGGACGCCGAACCTGATGTGCAAGCGTGTTTAGTGATTTTTGCTGTTTCTTATGCACTTATTATACTACGACTTGCCTAAGACATCAGTAACATTAAGCCCTAAAGGTTATAAAAATTGTGGACTCGTTATGATATACTTGATTCATCAAAAGTAATTAAACTACTTCATCATCCAGCTATACTTTCCTAGGAGTATCCTATTTAGCTTAACCATATTTTAAGGAGGAGTAAATATGAAGCCAGCCTTATTAGTGATTGATATGCAAAAACATTACGTTTTTACTGATGAAGAAAAAACCAAGCTAGTTTTGCAAGCAGCTCAGTTTATCAACGACGGAATTGCCCTCTTTCGCAAAAAGCAACTACCTATTATTTGTATCCAGCATATCGAAACGGAATGCGGCGTTGTTCCAGGGACCGAAGGCTTTAATAACATTGACCAGCTGCAGCTTCTTTCGTCAGATATTTACACTAGTAAAACCTATAACAATGCTTTTAACAAAACCAATCTTGAAGAAATCCTAAGAAACCTCGGGGTCGACACCGTCATTATAACCGGCTACTGTGCGGAATACTGTGTCCTTTCCACTTACCGGGGCGCGCTTGACCGTGACTTTGCCCCAATCCTCCTCCGCAACGCAATCGCCAGCGGCTCAAAGGAAAATATTCGTTTCGTAGAAAACATAAACAACCTTATATCCCTAGGCGCATTGCAGACAATGCTGTCCTAAATTCTTTAGCCAAAACACTCATACCTAATAACCTTGTCCCGTTAGACCTAGCACCGAAAAATAGCACTACCCACCTGGCCGTGACGGCCAAGTGAATAGCGCTATTTTTTATCGTATACGCTTTTAGGTAGCTCAGTCAACTAGGCTAAATGCCTATATTCCTATAACTTAGCCCCAAATCTTGTGGTTTATAATCAAAATTTATAGGTCGCGCCAATACCAACGTCGCTTGTATTACCACCCACGTCAGGCATAAAAGAATGATAGTCAAGATTAAGGTCGACATTACTGCTTAAACTAAAATTAGCACCAACCCGTAATTCTTTAAATCCATTACCACCAATCAACGAAGCATAGCCTTGACACTCCGGAGCTAATGGCCCATTTACTGCCAATCCCAAATACGTTTCTGAGCCCGAATCAAAGTTTCGACTGCCGACAATACCTCTAAGATTACTAGAAAATTTAAACTGCCCATAAATATCACTGGTATTGCCATTACCCCAATCGTCGTTCTGGAACCCCAATATAAAATTATCAGTAAACTTATGCTCTAGGTAGAAAGTATCGCTGCCAAGTCCTACTGCAGTCTGGGTTACCTGCAGTTCGTTAATTGGCGCGGCAAAACCAGTACTGACACCCAAAGTAAAAAGAGAGACTAATACAAGTAATATTTTTTTCAAAGACAATCCCCCTAATGAATTATTGTGTTTTACCACACTGTTTGAATTCTACAACATAAAAGAACATCCTTCGCATATTGTCATTTTAATATTTGGTAAACCTGACGAAATTATCTAATCATCCCTCCAGGCACACGACGCGAGAATAATAACAAGTTGGAGCTTGCTAAATTAGAACCTATTTGATATACTAAATTTACCAGTTGATCGGCGACGCAGAAAGTGGAATGTAGTTCTACTTAGCCTAACGGCAATTAAGTAAAATTTTTATAAACAATGGTTTCATTTGTAAACTAAGATTACTGAAAATTCAAGAAAATACCGAGTTTTTTCGAGTAGCTTGGATATGGATTCAGAATAACACTCTGATGAAAAGTATGCTTGCCTAGCTCGTTAGAAATGCTCAACAAGTCTTTATTTGTTGGCGTTCTACGGGCTAGGTTTTTTGTTTTTTCTGCGGAGCATAACTGGGCGAATCCTGTAATTAGTTCAAAATTAGAGCAAAGGAGCGTGAAATCAGATTCATTAATTTAAAAGCTATCGGCATTATCTACATCTGGTTGATAATGTTGTTTCCGCGGAGCTTATATCGGTATTGTCATATTAGTAACTGGTGTTTACTAGAGCTTTTATCCGATAAAAAATGATAAAGAGGAAGTGAATAAATGATGAAACTAAATTTGAATACAATGTTTATCCCGAATTCAAATTTAAAAAGTGTTGGTAATAAAAGATGGATTATCCTTAGCCTGCTATTCTTTGCTACTGCGCTTAACTACATTGACCGCCAGGTCATCGGTCTCCTAAAACCGACGATTGCCGAAGATCTGCATTGGTCAGAGATGGATTATGCCAACATCGTTTTCTATTTTCAGATGGCCTACTCGATCGGTTATGTTACCGTCGGCCGCTTCATGGACTTGGTTGGTAACAAAAAAGGGTTCTTTGCCTGTGTCGGGGTATGGTCCCTCGCTTGTGCCGTACATGGCTTGGTCCGTACAGTCACCGGGTTTAGCGCCGCTCGCTTCTTTCTCGGATTAGCTGAACCAGGAAATTTCACAGGCTGTCTCAAAGGCGTCAGCATGTGGTTTCCAAAGTCGGAGCGGGCCTTTGCCATCGGAATCTATAATTCCGGTACTAATGTAGGAGCAATGTTAGCACCGTTTTTGATTCCCTGGATAACAGTTATGTGGGGGTGGCAATGGGCCTTCTATCTCACCGGCGGCTTAGGTTTTATCTGGCTCATCGCTTGGGCACTCTGCTACCATAGCGTGAATGATCATCCGAATCTAACCGCCGAAGAAAAAGCATACATTCAGAGTGATGGACCCGAACCAAAGGTGGAAAAAGTTCCGTACGCAAAGATTTTGCGTTTGCGCACGACCTGGGCCTTTGGAATTGGTAATTTGATGCCAATGACTATTTTTTGGTTTTACCTCTTCTGGCTACCAGACTTTTTGGCGAAGACGCACGGCATTAAGCTAATGGAACTCGGCTTTCCGCTAATGGCCATCTATCTGGCGGCAAGCGTCGGCAGCATGATTGGCGGCGGAATCTCCTCAAGCTTTATTGCACGTGGCATGAAAGTATTGAAAGCCAGAAAAGTTGCCATGTTGATCTCCATATTATTTATTCTGCCGATTATGTTTGCCCCATCGGTTAGTAGTCTATGGGGTTGTACCGCCATTATTTGCGTGGTAGTTGGCTCGCATCAAGGCTGGACTGCTAATATGTGGTCGCTGCTCACTGATTCATTGCCGGAACGCGTTGTTGGCTCGGTATACGGCATCGCTGGCTTGCTTGGCTCAGTTGCCGGGATGGGTATGGCTAAGACCGTTGGCTATGTTCTACAAATGACCGGCAGTTATTATTCACTATTCATTGGCATTCCTGCCGTCTATTGCATCTCTCTACTAATACTGCATCTGTTCATGCCCTCAGAACCTGAACAAATATGACGCCCCCCCCAACCTCGGCGAAAGTCATAATCATAACAGCAGTAACTTGGCTAACACCCACGTTACTGCTGTTATGATTATAGAATTGTTATTTACGAGCTTCACATATCTATTAATCGTTTTAACAGTTTGACGTAACTTCGAATGCATACTCAGTTATTAACTAAAGATTAACCGCATAATATAACTTAGTAATGTTTTACAATAGGGGGGTTAGACTATGCCAGCCCATTACAATGACGAAAATCTTAGTGAAATAACTAATAAATTTTTAAAAATTTTCACCGTCCAGCCTCATAATTATTTAGTTGACCAGGGCGATTTCTACAAGGTTGATCTTTTTAAATTATGTAATGAAGGTCTAGTAAACAGTTGTTTTGGCAACAATAGCGATAATCCCTACTTTGCTTGTGTCATGCCACCCGCGCCCTGCCAAACTGTGCCAAATCTTATCGAAATCGAAAACGGCAAGTATATGGCATTTCGTTTAGGTTTTAACGAAGCCATCGTAATTATCGGAAAAACGCCGCCTGAAGTAAACTACTTTAGTTACTGTGCTTTTTTGACATCTCGTTTTTCAGAACGTAAAAACAACGCTACTAAAGACTTCCCCATAACTCCATTACGTAATAAACCAATTAAAGATCAAACAATTACGCGCGAAGTAGTATTCAGCTGTTTAGGTGAACCACTCAATAATCTCAAAATAAATACCCCAGGAACTCCAAACGGTACCCCGGGTTGTCCGTTTGATCAGCCTTTCCTAATTGTATGTACTGCAAATCAAAACTTACAGCAAGAAATATATAAATTTGCTCTCCACGCTGGTTTTTCCTCCGATTCCCTAAATACCATAATTATTCCCCAAGCGATTGCCAATTTAGGCGTTAATGATCGTAATACAGATACATTTACTATCATCAACCGCATATCGAGTCGAGATGAATACGATGCTAAATTATATAAATACCTTCATAACCCAGGCGTTAATGTTTTAAGGGTAACGGCAAACACTACCAAAGGAACAGCCTTTCCTATTCCATTTCTAACCCCGCGTGGAACTGGGCGGACCGAATTTCGCTATAGCAAACCAGTCGATGACCTACGAACTAAAATCATCGAATATTATAATAGCGATTATGAAGCAGTTGATATAACAACTGATATCTGGCTTGATGAAAGTTATATTGCTCTTCAGCAAGGCCTTAACAACTTAGGTGAGGCTCGTGATACTGTGTATTTGGGAACCGGATCATTTAAATTGCCGCAAGATGCGTTTGTCGTTGTCTACGGAGTAAACCACGCCAAAACGGGTAAATGTACATATTCCAATATTGTGGCCTACGGAAATAAATATGATAACGGTGTCGTAAGTGTTAGTAACCAGGAGTTAGAAAACAGTGCCTTTCACTTTTCAAAAGAACCTGACACTGGTTATCTTTATGCCTGGAGATTTGGTTTTTACGAAGATCCATCCTACAATTATACTCAGATACCGACGTACAATACGGATGAATTAATTTTGAAAAACCAGCCTAATACGCGCAAAATTAATCCCGATGAAGATATTTATTTCGGCTTCAGAGCCTATTTAGAGCCTAGCACTAAAGTAGGTCCAGCTTGTAATGAATTAATACTTGACAGAGTCCTTGTCTTCTTGAAAAAGAAACTAATTCACGACAAACAACTTAACGAATAATTTTAAAAAACCGGCAGCTCCTCTCCCATTTTACACCTTCAAAGTAAAAAACCAGGCACCGGGCCTTACCGCAGACCCGCCGTTCCTGGTTTTTGTGATTTTCATAAATAGCTATTTATTGGACAACTCATTGAATACTAAAGGAATCTTGTGGTATTCTTTCGCCTCCTCGTTTATCTCATCAATCGTCCTAATATGCTATACTCTAATTAGTTTAAGGAGGGATTAAATATGATAGCTGAACACCAAACCATAAAGGGGAAAATCCAAACAGAACTTTGCTCCCTTATGAAAAAATATGAAGAAAGCGAAAAGCCCTCAACAAAATGGGGTCTGCCACTGGTCGGATTTGCAGATGCAAAACATCCCTTTATTTTAAATCTTAAAACCATAGTAAGCCCAAATCATGAACTCCCAACCGATGTATTAAATGATGCTTCTATTGTCATTGCTTATTACATTCCCTTCACTAAAGCCCTTGCTAAAACAAATATTACGATTAATAAACTAGCGTCATCTCAATGGGCATTAGCCTACGAAGAGACAAATGCCATGTTTAAATATTTAAATAAATACATGATAGACTATTTAAACACTATGGGCTATAAGGCAGCAATTTCCAAAGAATCTTCAACATTTAGTACAAAAAAACTTATAAGCAACTGGTCGCATCGACATTTCGCTTATATAGCCGGGCTTGGAACCTTCGGCATAAATAATATGTTGATTACAAAAAATGGCTGTTGTGGTCGTTTTTCCTCTATCGTAACCAATTTAGCTGCAGTTCCGGATAACCCCATGATAAATGAACTATGTTTATATAAAAATAGCGGAAGCTGTAAAGTTTGCGTCAAAAATTGCCCGGTCGGTGCTCTTACCGAATTAGATTACAATCGTACGAAATGCTATACTATGTTAAAAGAAAATGCCGCTATTTATACCGAGTTTGGCAATTCTTATCTTGATGAAACATTAACGAAAGCAACTAGTATTGGCAGTGAAGTTTGCGGAAAATGTATTACATCTTCCCCTTGTGCTTTTTTAATAGCAAAAAGTTAATATCTACTATAAAGTAAAACGCCATCCGCTTAGTGCAACGCTAAACCGGCTTATTTTTAGTCTCTTAAAATACAACCTCCATCTCCGCCCCATCCCGTAAGCAAACATTCAAGCTGCTGCCGTCACAAATCGTTTTCTTCTGCATCTTTGTCAAGCAACTTGCATTTTTCCCCATTATGAACTGCCTCTGTACCGGCAGATATAGCCGTTTCATAATACCAGATTTTATAGTCGATTTTCTTCATATATTCTTTCAGAGCGGCAATCTGTGCATTAACTTCTTTTTTGTGTTCTACAAAAACATTAAGCCGTCTTTCCAGTGTTGCATCGCCCTCAAGACACCAGTCGATGAATTGTTTAATCCTTTTGATCGGCATTCCGGTCTGTTTCAAACAGGTGATGACCGCAAGCCATTCAAAATCAGACTCCTTAAAATTTCTCGCGCCGCCCGCAGTACGGTCTACAAATGGGAGCAGGCCTTCCTTATCGTAATAGCGCAATGTAGAAATTGTCAGGCCGGTGCGCTCGGCGACCTTGGACACAGTGTAACCCATCCTTCACAGCTCCTGTCACTTTAACTTGTAAATATTATATAGTGTAAAGTTAACTCAAGGTCAAGCTTTTATGGTTATGATAAAAAACAAAATAATACCTTGACCTATAGTTAACTTTATCTTGTATTCTATTCTTATACACAGGAGGGATGTACTATAAAAATAAAAAATACTCACAGCAAGGCTCTATCTGATCTTGCAATTCACTGCGGATATGAGAAATGCAGCATCATTTCGATTGACACAACGGCTGATTACAAGAATGATTTGGACAAACGGCTAGACTGCTATTCTTTTTCAGATATGAAAAAGCAACTTTTTTCTATCGGAAGCAATTCTAACAGCGGATGAACAGCAATTACTACATACTTTACAGCCAAAATTCCGGTACATCGAGCCATACAATACTTGGAAATTTAAAATTAATGCTCTAAACACTCTTAGCGACGCTAAACAAAACCCTGATACTTGAAAACAACTATTAGCGTTTGCGCTTAAAGATCCAAAAACTGAAATATAACAAATGGCTATATTGAATTTGTTGACGAGGAGAAACTAAATGACAGAACTCGAAAAGCTCGATGCCGGTCTTGAATACTGTTTTTTTGATGAAGGTGTTGTTGCACGAAAAGAAAATGCATTGCGGCTATGCAAAAAATTCAACGCAATTGATCCTAATAATTACAAAGAGCAGCTTATCGCTATTAAGGAGCTTTTGGGTTCTACTGGCGAAAATGTCTATATCCAACCGAGCTTCAACTGTGACAACGGTAAGAATATTCATGTCGGCGAGGATTTTATTGCCAACTACAATGTAACCATTTTAGATATTGCACCAGTTCACATCAGCAACTACTGCATGATTGGCCCCGGTACGTTGATTGCGACAGTGGGACATCCCTTATCGCCTATTGGGCGGCGTAAAAAAGGAGCCCAAGGCAACCCAATCACCATCGGTAACGATGTCTGGATCGGCGGAAACTCTGTAATCCTTCCCGGCATTAACATAGGTAGCAACGTCATTGTCGCTGCCGGCAGTGTTGTGACGAGAGATGTTCCTAGCAACTGTATTGTCGCAGGAAACCCAGCTAGAAAAATAAAAAATTTAGTAGATGATACCAAAGAAAATCAGTTATAACAAGGGAGAATTAAATGGAAAAGTCAAAAGTATTTTTTACAGACATGCATGCAACTAGTGAAGCAAATCTTTTACAGAAACTAGAACGTCTGATGAGAAGAACCGGATTTGAGAAAATTGATTTCAAGAACAAATTTGTAGCAGTCAAGCTGCACTTTGGCGAACCAGGCAATTTGGCGTATCTTAGGGCAAATTATGCAGGTGTTGTCTGCAATTACATCAAACGCCTTGGGGGAAAACCATTTGTGACAGATTGCAATACGCTGTATGTTGGTGGCAGAAAGAACGGGATTGATCATCTTGACAGCGCTTATAAAAATGGCTATAACCCTTTTTCAACCGGTGTACACACCATTATCGCCGACGGTATTAAAGGAACGGAAGAGCGGCTTGTTCCTGTAGAGAACGGGGAATATGTAAAAGAAGCCAAGATCGGCAGTGCCATTATGGATGCCGACATCATTATTTCCCTGAATCATTTCAAGGGTCATGAACTGACGGGCTTTGGCGGCGCATTAAAGAATCTAGGCATGGGCTGTGGTTCTCGCGCAGGAAAAATGGAAATGCATAGTGCCGGCAAGCCCCATGTAGACATGAACCTCTGCATCGGCTGTGGGAAATGTCAAAAGATCTGTGCACATGATGCTCCTGTCATTACAAGTGGCAAAGCTTCAATCGCTCACAATAAATGTGTGGGATGCGGACGCTGCATCGGTGTCTGTCCTAAAGATGCTGTTCTTGCCGCTTTTGATGAAGCGAATGATGTACTAAACTGCAAAATTGCAGAATATACAAAAGCTGTTGTACAAGGCCGTCCAAGCTTCCATATCAATCTGGTAATTGATGTAGCTCCCTATTGCGACTGCCATGCAGAAAACGATATTGCAATCGTCCCCGATGTAGGTATGTTTGCATCTTTTGACCCGGTTGCTTTGGACATGGCCTGCGCAGATGCTGTAAACCGTCAACCTACCGTTTCCGGAAGTGTTTTGGAAAAGCACGGTCATAAGCACGGGGATCATTTCACTGATGTTTCCCCTGAAACCAACTGGATTTCTGCCTTACAGCACGGACAGAAGATTGGGCTTGGCACTATGGAGTACGAATTGATTGAAATGTAGCAAAAAGGCAGAGATGATCGACTTGTATTGAATCAAACGTCTGTGAAGACAAACCTATCATATATAATAGGTTTGTCTTCTTTTTGCAGGTTAATTTGTTAGAAAATATATGTCAAAAACGCATCCGTATGGTGCGTTTTTTTGTTATCATTTTATTAACAGTGTTGATTAGGTTCTGAGTAGTTTTCTTAAATAGGAAAAGACTTGATATTTCCTGTTTGCAGGTTAATTCTGGCATTATGTACTTATGCCATGTTATAATTTAGATGTAATAAATATCAAGAGATATCCAACATAAAAATAAAGAAAGGCCCTTGCATTGACCGATAGCTAATCGACATTATGCAATATTCAGAATATAATAATAATATAAACATTAATAAGTTAGGAGGATGATTACTATGCTTAAAAATTATCCTGCCGCTTATCTATTTATTATCTCATTATTATTTTTAATTGGTCTTACCTTAATTACACCGCTAGTAGAAGGATGGCATATCTCTTTGGCCATCCTGTTCGAATCCCTAATTTTTGTATTAGAGGTAATCTGTTTATTTTTCCTATTCGGTACAGTAATCGAGCTAATAAATAATATACATTTTCAAAAACGGCATCACTAAATAAAACGCAGAAATCAACACGGCCCCCAAGCTGCACCCGTTTTACCTGGATTGGATATCCTTGGATAAACAAAATATTATCTAATTTAGCTGCACAAAACAAGGAAGACCGGGCCTTTCAGACCCGATCTTCCTTGTTTTGTGATTTTATCGTACATTACTAAACTTCTTTTTTTGAAGCGTGATTTAGTTATTGCTCTCTCAATTTATCCACTATTGCTTTAGCAAAAATAGCGCTGGACTGTGGATTCTGGCCAGTAATCAAGTTTCCATCAATAACGACATGCTCTTGCCAGGCAGCTTTGCTTATGTAATTGCCACCCAGTTCTTTTAGTTTATCCTCTAACAAAAATGATACCAATTTAGTTAATTGCACAACCTCTTCTTCTACATTACTAAACCCAGTGACTCTTTTATTAGCAACCAGCGACTGACCATTATCGAGGAAGGTATTAACTAGACCAGCTGGACCATGACACACTGCGCCAATAATTTTATCAGTTACCATGAACCGTTTTAATAATTCGGCCAGTATATAATTCCTTGATAAATCGAACATCGGGCCATGTCCGCCCGGGAGGATAAGCGCATCAAACTCTTGATCTTTTACCTTCAAAAGAATTTGCGTATCTTGCAGTACGGCTACAGCCGGCTGCCAAGCTTCGGGAATTTCTTGACTGGTGCTGCGAGGGTCAAGCGGTATCTTTCCCCCTAAAGGACTGGCAACGATAACTTTATACCCAGCACTAATAAATTCATTATATGGTATCGCAAACTCCTCTAACCATAGTCCAGTAGGACGATTTTCAGTAATATAACCGACATTAGTAACGACAATCAGTATCTGGCGTTGTATTGCCATGCCAACACCCCTCTTTTAAAAATTAATTATTATATTCAGTTCTCCTTTTAATTAGCTTTTCCTCTTTATAAAACTTCATTATTAACCAAGATTTATTTGTAGTAAATATAAAATTATCGGCCCTTAAATTGATTTTGCTGTTTTTAGCTATTAATATTATAGTTATATTTGGTATTGCTATTGCGACTGGTATTGCACCGGGTATCTAATATAGTTGATTACTTTATCTATTTCTTGTTACTTGCAGCCACAATCTGGGGCTTCTATTATCTGACGAAGAATTGGCCCCACAAAGTTCTATTGCTGCCGTATTTTGCTGCTGAGACGGCTCCGCAATTGCCGCCGGACAATTGCCCCGAAAGCCAGCATAGTGGTCATACCCCGGCAGCTCGCCCTTACTATCTGTTATTTCGAAAGGAGCGAATTTATATGTCAATACCTCCTGTAAGACTCATAAGGTATGATGAACTGATAAAATTGCTTAAACTATATCAACATTTACATCCAGACGATCCTGATGTTATTAACCACGAACATCTAAAAAAACTTTGGAATGAAATTTATAACGATCCCCATTTATACTATTTGGTAATCGAAGATAACAGCGGCTTGGTCAGCTCCTGCACCCTATCAATAATAAAAAACCTGACGAGAAATTTGCGTCCCTACGCTTTAATTGAAAACGTCATAACCGACCCCAGTTATCGCGGCAAGGGCTATGGTACCGCAATATTACACCAAGCAGTTGAAATTGCTATGAAAAACAACTGTTATAAGGTAATGCTGCTGACTGGCTCAAAAAAAGAGCAAACGCTAAATTTTTATGAGCGAGCCGGTTTTATTAAAGGAATTAAAACCGGCTTTATTATAAACATTGGTTAGCTAACTCCACCATTACCCCGCCAAAACAAAACCAGAAATTATTCCTAGTTCATCAAATTAGTAACCCAAACCGCAGCCTATAACAAATTAACAAGGCAATCGAAAAAACAATAAAATATAATTATGTACATTATGGATAATTTCGGATAAAATAGTTAGTGATGAAACTAATTAAAAGCAACTTATGAAAATCAATGTTTTTTATCGATGCAGGTCACCGTTAGAAATGCTTCCTACATTATTCAATTTTGGGAGAGATGCTAATGACTTATAAAATTCTTGCTATCAACCCCGGCTCAACTTCAACCAAAATAGCCTTATTTGAAAATGAAAAAGAACAATTTCGGCAGAATATTGAACATTCAAGTGCGGAACTGGCTAAATTCAAATCAATTGTGGAACAGTACGATTTTCGTAAAGATGCCGTACTAACTTTCTTAGCAAAAAACAACGTAACCGTAAGTGAATTATCTGCGATAGTGGCTCGTGGCGGAAACCTGGGGGCACTGAAAGGCGGAGCTTACCGAGTTAATGCTGCGATGGTCGACACTCTAATCAATCGCCCAACCTCACAGCATCCGGCAAACATGGCCGCGCCTATTGGTTATGAGATTGGAAAATCCATGTCTATCCCGGTATATATTTATGATGCTATTTGTGTCGACGAGTTACAAGATATTGCTCGAATATCCGGGATGCCGGTAATTCCGCGAGTTAGCTACGCTCATACTTTGAATATGCGGGCGGTGGGACGAAAGCTAGCGGCACAATTAGGCAAAGATTACGCCTCCCTTAATCTTATTATTGCTCATCTGGGTGGAGGCATTACTGTCAGCATCCACCACTCTGGTCGAATGATCGATGTGATACCTGACGATGAAGGACCTTTTTCGCCGCAACGCGCGGGCCGTGTCCCCTGCAGTTCACTTATTGATGAATGTTATTCCGGCAAGTACGATATGGACACTATGCGCAAAATGCAGCGCGGTAAAGGCGGCTTAGTCGCTTATCTTGGAACAAATAATGCGATTGAAATCCAAGAAAGAATAACAGCCGGCGACAAGAAAGCAGAATTAGTGTTTCACGCGATGGCTTATCAGATCGCAAAGGCCATTGGTGATTTGGCCACAGTAGTAAACGGCAAAGTTGACGGAATAATCTTAACAGGCGGGTTGGCCCATTCCAAACTGTTGACCGATTTGGTTAAAGAACGGGTCGAGTTTATCGCGCCATTCCATGTTTCCCCAGGCGAAAATGAAATGGAATCATTGGCGCTGGGCGCACTAAGAGTATTGCGCGGTGAAGAAACGGCGCATGAGTACGCTTTAACTTAATCTAGCACCCGCTGATCTCTGGGCCAAGTCTGCTTAACGAACTTTATTACAATCGGCAGCGTGATTATTATTAAAAACAGCCCTACCCACAACAAAACAGTTTCATCAACCGCTCCGTCAATTACTGTAGTATTCCCTGGCAAAGTCAAAAGCACGATTACCCCAATTAGGTTATTTAGCGAATGAACCATTATCGGAAAGAGGATATTTCGCGTACTAAGATATAGTAAACACATAAATATTGCAAAAAAAACTTTACCAAATGGTTCAGCATGGATAAGAGCAAACAGCAGCGAAGAAATAACAATGCCAGCTTTCACTCCCCATCTTTGTGACAAACGATTAAGCATTACTCCGCGAAATATCAATTCTTCAACAATCGGTGTAATTAACGAAACTCTAACTGCTAAACAAATTTTAGAAAATGTTGAAGCTGTATGAAAATGTTTAGACAAAGTCTTATCTATTTCTCCACCTATATTAGGAAACCATTGTTCCAACCCATACACAATTACAAAAACAACCCCTAGCAGAAATAGCATTACCGCCAACATTTGAATTATTATTTTCCAATCAAATTTGACTAAAAAATCTTTATATACATTCACCAGAATTTGTTTATCATCTATTTCTTTGACGAAATACAATATGATAATTAGATTGCAGAACAGCTCTTCTAATTGGGCATCCCACTTTAGACCATGGTTCATCAGCCCAATAATAAGCGGAACTAGAACGTATATCAATACAACTTTTCTAATTTTAAACTTTGTAAAGACATCACTCATATCCATCACCCAAAAAAACTTCTTGACTAGTATTTATATTACCATATATTGTATTAAAGGTAAATTACTGGACCACCCTCTCTAATTTAGCGCGGCGCTCCTTGTTGATTAAACTTCAACAAAATAAGATTATTACGCCTAAAACCCACCTTGACAGCACCGACACGTGAGAGCAGCTCGTTCATTTATGAGGTGCTCTCACGTTTTGTATATTCTTGTCACCGGCACTCCACCGAGAAAACCGGCCGATAACGACTGTAAATTGAACACAATCAATAGACGCGCGGCGTCAGCTGAAACTCCGACAATCAACACATATTTCTGCTATTCAGCGCAGTTAGCGCCTGCTCCCGTCCGTAGCATCAAGTATTAAGGTCCGTAATCCACGCTTGCGCCGCCTCGGCCTTACAGACAAAAGTAAGTTCACCCAAAATGTTATGCGCTTCAGCGTCAGTCGCTTTCGGCAACGGCGTATCCTTGAATGGCCGCAGGAAATCAGTCGAAAGATACTGCGTATCCAGCACAAACACATCCGTATTGCCGATTTGCCGATGCGGGATAAAATTAACCGTTCCGAACGACGACACATACACATCAACGGCTGAATAAGCCGTTTTAGATTTTGCATCCACATTGACATTTATATTAGTAATAAACGCATTGGCAATATTCTGGTTATCCCCGGATTGGAACACATACTTAGGCACGCCCCCCGCCTCCCACGAAGCTTGCAGGGCTTCTTTCAACAACGTCTCCGTATAAGCGCGGGTTGTGCTATTAGACTGCTTATTCGTACTGATAAAGTACGGCAGACCGCCGGCTATCCGGGCCGTCGACGTATCGCCATCCTCGGCGCTGGCCGAAGTAAACCAGGCCTGTTCAACATCCAGCGCCAGTTCCTTCAATGCATCCGCCATCGCTTCGTCGATTTCAGATTCGATCCCGCCCCATTTGGCAACAACCTCCTGAGTCCCGGTCACGCTATAGCCTTGTTGAAAAATCTGGGTATAGTTGCTGGTCCGGGTTCGAGCCTTCGCCGCCTCATACGTAAGCTCCCCCCCTTCAACCGCGGTATTGGTCTTGGCAGCCCGCAGTGCCTTATTCAACCAGGAATGAGTCGTCGCCACCGCTTTCCCCTGCCCCACCATCGAATACAGCGGCGTTTCCTCCGGGGAAATCATCGTTACCAACCCGGTAACATCCTCTTTATTGCCGACCGCAACATAAGTAGTTAAACTAGCCATTTATTCATCCTCCTTGCCTTCTCCGCCATTCACCGATCATCTTTACTTTATCTTGCGGTGAGGCGGTCTTAAACTTATCAAAAAAAGCCGCATCAAGTGCGGTTTTATTTGGTTTCGGCTGTTCAATTTGCTTACCGCTCTTCTCAAGTGCCGGAGCCTTAGGCGGCTGTTTAGGCTCTTCCGCCGGACTCTTCTCCACGCCGCGAAACTCGTCACGCAGCCGATTAAATAACTTGACCGCCGGCTCCTTGTCACCCTTTAACAACGCTTGGGCCACCTCTTGGCTGTCCTTCTCCAGCAGCTCCTTATTTTGAATCTTACCCACCGCATACTCAAACGCCTCCGCATCAGCGGCTTTCAACTCATCAAACACCCGGCGCACAAACCCCTGTTGCTGCTTTGCCTGCTGCTCCTTAGTCTCGCGGGCCTGCCGCTGTTGCCTAAGAAACGCCCGGCCATCATTATACGCATCCTGCATCGCCTGCGGCCAGTCATGCGTTGCTTCCGGCAAATCCGCCAAATCAACGCCGAACATCTTGGCAATAGTGTCCTTAACCCGTTTGGCCTCAGCCTCGTACACCTCGCTGGGCTTAGCCTTAGCCTCTTTCGCGTCCTGCTTCCTCAAACTATCCGCCATTTCCTGCAGCGCCTTTTTTTCCCCCGCAACCTCCTGAAACTTCCGGCTTATTCCCGCTACCATAGCCGTATACAACCCCCGGAGAGCTTCAGGTATTCGGTTTGGGTCAAGCTTGCTGATATCATTGACCACCGTTATTTCCTCCACCGTATATTCGGGTGGCCTATCAGTTGGCTCAGCTTGCTTGGCCAGCTCCGCCTGCGGCGGTTCCTCATTGGACGGTTCTTTACCCACGCCACCTTCCTCGGCCGGGTTCTCTTGTCTCGGTTTAACCTCTTCTGGCACCCGCACCACGCGCCGCTGTCCGTTCTTTAGCTCAATCGCAAATTGCTCAGCCGCCCCCTGTTCTTCTGGTTCAGCGATACTATCCGGGGCTTCTAGTTCCACCGCAGTATCCGTGGCGGCGGCCTCCGCTGCAAAAAGTTGCAGTTCAAGCGATTGCCCCCATCGTTTATCCTCCATCTTGAATTCTCCTTATTTCTCTGTATTTGGCCTCACCTATTGCTATATCGGCCTTAATCTTGACTAAAATTTCATCATACACCACTAACTGAGCCTGGTACCGCGGTAGTTCCGCCACCGGCGCGGTTCGGATTCCTTGCTGGCACTTGTCCTCCAATCCCGCCATCAACCACTCCAGGTACGGCAATGCCATTTTTGCCGCTTGCCCCGCTTGAATTTGGCCCTGCAGACGTTCGAGCCGCCGATCGCTGGTTTCCAAACGCTTCACCCCCCTTCTTTAACTGGACTTCGATCATAGCTTTCAGCCTGGCATCTTCGACATAATCCTCCGGCATAACCATCAAACCAAGCTTTTGCATGATCTGAATCTGCGCCGGTATCGGCATATCCCGGAATGCAGTTGAAACATGTTTTGTTAATTCCTCCCCCGCCGCGTTTTTGTCCTGGCCCTGCATCGCCGCAAACTTTCGCATGACTTCCGGGGAATTTATATACTCATCAACATTCTTGCGTCCCATCTGCTCCAACAGCAGCTTGACCAAATTATAAGCTTTATCCGGCGTCACCATCCCCGGAAACATCGTCCCCAGCTTTTCCAAAGTAGCAAGAATAAGCTGGGTCGCTTCGATTTCCTGCTGTTTATTGGTATTACCAAGCCCGACATTGACCACAAGATCCAGCTTACCCTCAAGGTCGGACGAGTCGATCTCTATATCTTCATTCAACAGGCGAATATACTGTTTCTTACTCGGATACTGCTGGTTTAACGCAATCAAAAACCGATACATTTCCACATAACCGGTTTCAGCCATCACCCTGGCAATTAACTTAATCTTCTTATTAGCCTGTTCGATTATCGCCGTCACTCCTGTTGCCGTAGGATTAAGCGCTTTAGCATCAGTCCCCGTATTATACTCACTGACCCCAATCGTCCGCCGCAGCCTGCTCTGCATATACTCCAAAAACGGCATTGTCGCCGGACTTAGTGCCGTAGTCGGCATCGCCATAACCGCTTCCCGGGGACTCCCTTCCACCCCAATATCCGCTGCTTCATTAATCAAATCATCCTGGTCAACAATCCGCTTATTGACAAACCGCCGCCCCTCATTGCTCACCAGCAAATGCCGGACCACCAGCCTGGTCATCGCCACGTTGATATGCTGAATCTCCGCCAACAATTCAATAATCCCTTTATCCGGCACAACATTCCACGGATCAGGCATTGCCAAAAGCTCAATAATCGGGTGGCGCCGCCCCATATTGTTATACTGCGCCCCAATCAATACCCGTTCCCCGGCAACCGTAAATATCCAGTCGTGCAATTCATCAGTCGCTTCGAAATTCTCAGCCAACGGATATTGGCAATAACACTCGTCAATCGTTATCTCCCGCCTTAAATCATCCGTGCCATAATCTATTTCCTTAACGTAGTTCCGCCGCTCATTTTCATAACTATCTGTTACTGCCGCCCCAGTTTCCTCCTTAGCCTTGTCAATATCAAAATATACCCCCTCCCGCTGTTTGCGGTTCAGATAATCAATCGTCCGCCGTACTTTGTGCTTAACAAACTGCGCCTCCTTCAGCCGCTTGGCATTAGATGCCCACTGCACCTCCGTAACTGGGAGACATTCCACCAGCGGTCGGTTCTCCGTAACAATAGTTTCCTCGTACTTGACCGAATAAATTGTCGTCACCCTCACCCCGTCGCCTTGGGAAACTACCTCAGTCTCGCTAATCGTAACCTCAGGGTTTTCCTCTAAAGCCCACAGTCCCTGCTCATTCAGCACCGCCCTTTTCTCCCGCACCTCCCGGTGCTGAACCCACGAAACCTTCATAAACCCAATGTTCATCGCTAACGCCGACAACATCCAATAATACCGGACCATAAACCCATCATTGAGCCGCTCCACCTGATAATTGATTAACTCCTGCACCTTCTTCGCCCGCGTGTCATCCTCCGCGTTCTGCCCTTGAATACACACCACCTCATCCGAAGCCGAAAAAATCTCAACCAAAGCTGGCATAATCCACATAATCGTGTCGTATACTTCGCTCGTCGTCAATGGCATCTTCGCCAAAGCCGGGTACTTCTGATTGTAATATTCAGCCGTGGCATCAAGCACATTCTGCCGCTCCAAATACTTCGGTTCAAGATAACTCTCATAATACTGATTAGCATCGTCAAGCGACGGCTTTAAATCCAACATGATTTGTTCCTTCTGCGCCTCACTAAGCAACTAATCACCTCCTCACAACGCATCCCCTGACAGGATCTTTTTCAAATATGGTTCAGAGCAAATTAAAAACCCCCCGGACATTTCCAAGAGGTTTTGGCGAAACTGACATTATTTTATTGAGCAAGTAATTCTGTAATACGATTATAGCATTGACTCAGTTGGCAAAAGTGACATATTTGCGACAAACTCTGTACACATCCTTAATCAAAGGCAGCGGCCTTGGTTTGTTCGCAGCTAATCGTTCATATATGCCAAAACCGAAGCTGCTTACTCTTTCGAAGCTTTTACCACAACACCATTGTCATCAAAGTCTACCATCGTACCAGCTACATAAAGTTTAATACCGTCTGGCGATAACAGTTTAGCATCTTTATTTAACGTTCCCTTAGTGATTTCGCCTTTATCATTTAGTTCAAATTGTGTCCTACTCTTAAATTCAACAAACCCAGGAAACTCGATACTATAGGTAACTTCACCTTTATCATTTCGAGGCCCGTTCTTATAATCATCCACTCCCGGATATACGACATTATCAATGTAATTTTGAGTTAAAATTTGCAACCAACCAACCGGACGTAAATAAGTATCATTCTGTAATGTTCCTGATTGTAACCTTCCGTTATCATAAAAGCTGACTTCAGTGTGCGCGGCTAGTTCCACAAGACATACTTGATTAAGCGGAATTTCTGTACAGGAACCGATCGTACCTTTTATTACTTCTCCCTTATCATTGAATCTTATCCTATCCTGAAACGGAACTTTGTGCGATACATCGTTACGGTCCCAATCCGAAGATACCAAATACCCAAGTTGTGGTGCTACACCTATATGAAAAAATGCGGCACTCACTAAGGTACCTTCAAGAACCTCGCCATGCTCATTTATAGTAACAACCGTTCCCTTCTTAAATTTCGGACCTGCTGCCCACCAGTTAGTCACTGCCATTACTCCAGGCGGCAATAGTATGGTGTCATTGTCAAGTGTTCTGGTAATTAGGGCTGCATTAACCCTGGTATTATGGCAAAAAAATAAAAAAGCCAGCAATATTGTTCCGGTTAATACCTTTAATAGAATTTTTTTCACAAAAATCCCCCATCTTTTATGCTCCTATATTTAAATTAATTTTCCATAATTTAACATTCTATTTATGAACTTATTTTCCTTCCTTAATTTAGAGTGGAACTGGCCAACTTCTTCATAACTTATCGTGCAACACACCTAACCCATATTTATTCTCAAGAGCTAAGCATATTCATTTTGCAAATCGCTTAATATGTGTTGTTAAATATTGGGCTAAAATAAATAGTCCATAGCCTAAATAAACCGAACAGAACTATCATGTTTGTCTCATTTTGGGCAGGGGGACATAAACACCGGCCCCTTGTAAGCTTTTGAATCTGCTTGAGCTACTTGCAGTTCAAGCTCATCTATAAATAAAGAAAGCGAAGGGTTATGGTTATCACTTCGCCACGCAGCGACTATCTCGACAATGGCATCTATTCCTTCAATATCAATATACCTCAACAGGGGACTAGAATAATTTTCAAGAACCGCCCGCGGGAGAATTGAAAATCCACCGCCAGATTCTATCAGTGTTAACACCGTTTGCATATCTGGTACTAACTGTACTTTTGGGCTAACGCCCCGCTCAGTACAAAGCCGCAGTATAGTATCCAAGCCCCGACTCGATCCATTACGGTCAACATAGAACAGCATTTCCCTATTCAAAAGCGAAAATTGGCCCTCTACTTTTTCAGCTAACGGATGATTAGCCGCTAAAACCAGCGCATCTCTTGTTTCGTAAATCCGCCTATAATTTAATAAAGGCAAAATATCTTGCTTACTCTTTAACGTTATTGCAATGTCTGTTTCGCCATTATAAAGAGTTTGATCTAAATAATTAAGGTGTATATGTTGTTTTAAAGTTAGCTCAATCATTGGATAACCTTGACGGAATCGGGAAATTAACTGAGGCAAAAATTGCCGTTCTACCGATCCTAAAAAGCCAAGATTCAGATTACCGATGGTGCCTGTTTCTGCTTGACGGGCAATCTGTATCATCGACTCCGCTTTGGCAACAATGGTTTTAGCCTCTTTTAATATTGCTTCTCCAGCGGCAGTAAGTAGAACCGAATGCTTGTCGCGGAGGAAAAGTTTAACACCTAAAAATTTTTCCAACTCAGCAATTTGATGGCTTAGGCAGGGTTGAGTAACATACAGACCTTTTGCAGCAAGTGTGAAATTAAGTTTTTCTGCTAAAAAAATAAAATATTTAAGTTGCCGAATCTCCACCATGGCCCTCCTAAATTGTTATTAAACTCTGATAACAATTCGCAATGACGATAATAACTTCTATTTATTATACAAGGACAATTAATTTTATTATACTAATTATAGTAATTCAGCAATGTACTTGGCAAGGGAGAAATGTACATGAAACTATCAGCCAGAATAAAAACATTAAGAGAAAAAATGGTTACTATGCCGGAGATCTGCGTGGAACGTGGGTACCTCTTAACCCAGTCTTACAAGGAAACTGAGGGCCAACCAGAAGTAATCAGAAAAGCTAAAGCAGTAGCCAAAGTCTTGAAGGAAATGCCAATTGTCATTGAAGACGACGAACTGATTATTGGTATGCCTACTAGTAAGCTTCGGGCTGGAGCCTTAACGCCTGAACTTAACGCAGGCTGGTATGGCAAAGAAGGCGAACTATTGTCAACAAGAGAGTGGGATCGGTTTGTTCCCTTAACTGCTGAAGAAATAAGTAAAATGAAAGAAATCGCCCACTATTGGCAGGGAAAATCGTTAGCCGATAAATGGAACTCAAGAATACCTGAGGCTGCCTTAAAATTAAATGGTGTGGTTCAAGGCGGCGGTGCCTTTTGCTGTAATAATCAATACTTTGGTCACGTCAGTATTGATTATTACAAAATTCTTACGCTGGGGCTAAGCGGAATAAAAGCCCAAGTGGATCAAGAATTGAATAAATTAAATCTTGCCTTCATCGAAGATTTAAAAAAATATCAATTTTTAACCGCTATAAATATTATGTTGGATGGAGCTTTAACTTTTGCTCAGCGCCATGCCGATGCAGCCATTGAATTAGCCCAAAAAGAAACTAATCCTAAAAGAAAAGCGGAGCTTGAAGAAATCGCCGCAATTTGTCGCAATGTTCCGAATAATCCGGCGCGAAATTTTCGTGAAGCAGTACAAGCTACGTGGTTTACACTGGTAATAGTTATGATCGAAGGCTGGGGTACCGGAATAGGTTTTTTGCGCCCTGATCAGTATCTATATCCCTTCTACAAAAAAGATATTGAAGCCGGGCAAATTACCAATGAACAAGCTTTGGATTTAATCGCTCTCCTATTTATTAAATTGAACGGTCCGGTAAATCCTTATTCTTCCGAATTGGTAAGGTGTTTCTGCGGGTTTAGTTTGGCAGCAACTATTACGTTGGGTGGTTTATCTCCAGATGGTAAAGATGCTGTAAACGAACTTTCCTACCTTTTTCTTGATGCAGAACAACAAGTTGCGTTAAACTCGGAAGATATAGTAGTACGAATCCATAAAAAAACTCCGCTAGCCTTTGTGTTGAAGGCCTGTGAGGTTGCAAAAGCGCTTTGCGGCAAAGTCAAATTTGTAAGTGACGAAACCGTTATTACCCAACTTATGATTGATGGAAAACCTTTAGAATGGGCACGAAGCTATTCTATAACCGGCTGTAACACCCCAACAATCCCCGGGTACTCTTTAGATGTCCCTGGCGGAATAGTGAATACCCCCCTAATGCTAGAATTAGCATTAAACAATGGTGTTTGGCGGCAAACCGGCGAACAAATTGGCCCTAAAACCGGCGATCCAAGAAATTTTGTTTCATACGAAGACGTTTGGCAGGCATTCAAAACACAACTGGAAGCTTTATTGCCAGTAGCACTTATGTTTAAAAACACTGATAAACAACTTTACGCTGACTTCGCCCCATGCCCATTCCAATCTGCCTTGTTGCATGGCTGTATAGAAAAAGGAATTGACGTTAACAGCGGCGGAACAGCTCCGTATATCACTTACGCGGTATCGCTAGGTGGAGTGCCTAATGTAGGCGATTCGTTAGCAGCCATTAAAAAGGCAGTATTTGAAGATAAAATAATTTCCATGGATAAACTTCTTGTGGCGTTGGACAAGAACTTTGATGGTGAAGCTGCCATTCTCCACATCTTAGAAAGCACGCCAAAATTCGGTAACAATGATGATTACGTTGATTCCATCGTCAATGACATACTTTCTATGGGCAGTGAGTTTGCAGCCAAAGTGCCGGGAGTCGCGGGAGCAATATCCAACGTAGCAGCAGCGACAATTACCGCAAACATTCCGCTGGGATATTCAGTCGGTGCTTTGCCTGACGGCAGAAAAGCCGGGGAAGCTCTTTCTGAAGGTGGCATTTCACCACATCAAGGCAGAAATGTTTCCGGCCCGACAGCAACTATGATGTCCGTAGCAAAACTTGATCATTCGAGATTAACTAACGGTTCAGTTCTAAATATGAAAATTAGTCCTGGGGCTTTAAAAGATGCAGCTAAATTGCAAAAATTGGCCATTCTTATCCGAACCTTCTGTGAAACCGGAGGTATGCTGGTACAATTTAATATTGTCAGCACGGCTACTCTTAAAGATGCACAACAACATCCCGAAAAGTATAAAGACTTATTGGTGCGAGTAGCTACATTTAGTTCATATTTCGTGGAACTAAGCCCCGAATTGCAAAACGATATTATTGCTAGAATGGAGTTTGAGGATGTCTGATGTCGAGTGCCAAAGCAAAGCTATTAGGCGCTCTGAAATCCATAGAAAGAGTAGACATTATGGCGGTTCATGAATACGTCAATGTAAAATATGAACAACTTAGCAAAGAGTATAAGCTAAAGGCTGAGCCTATTCCGCCGGAACGTCAAGAACAGATAAAGAATCTTTTTGAGCAGTATGGTTTAAACGTACAGCTTGGTGGCTAGTAGTCCAGTCACTCCTTTAGCTGACCCAAACGTGGGGACGTTGGTTGTTGTTAGCAAAACACAACCAACGTCCCCACGTCTTCTCACGAAGCTTTTACTATGAATTATAGATCGCAATAACAAATGCACCATCAGCAGCATGAAAAACCGGAAACCGCCTTACAACCTAGCCCCCACCAAATGCCGCCAGGGCTTTTTCGCAACATTAAAAATCGACGCCGCGACATAGCCCACCGCATCCATCATGTGCGAATACTCATTTTTGTCCGGTTCCTCTAGCAGCACCCCCGCTACCTCTTTACGGTGATAGCCCCCGGTAAAGCCACCAATGATCCAAGTACAGCGCGGATCAATCAACAACATCGGCTGACCGTCCGGCGTCAAACTAGTTAACTTCTTCCGTACCGCTTCCCAACGGGCCATTGCCGCCACCGGGCCGGGCAGCACCACAATACCGTATTCGCTTTGCAACAGATCATTCGCCGTCCGCTCATCATTCTGGCTGCGCTGATTGCCCGCCGGATCACCATAATCGCTAAACTCATACCCCGGGAAATAACTAACCGCCTCCGCCTTAACCACCTGGCCATGCGCCAAAATACCACAGTCCGTCGACTGCAGTTCCGGATACAATATCACCATCTGACCCTTGGCCGTAGTCTGGCAGAAACACGTCGCCGGCGTCAGCCCATAGTCCCAGCCGCGCACGATTGGGCGACCCGCCACTGGCCGGATGGGATCTTTCGCAACATGAAAGTCCCGGCGGAACTCTGGATACCACGGTCGGCCAGAAAAATAATTAAAATTAATCTCATATTCTTGTTCCCACGCGGCGGTCGTAGTCCCTTTTTTCTGCTCCGCTACCCATTCAGGATTATCCTTGGCCGGATCCGCCGAATAATGCACCCGCAGCACCTGCACCCCATTATGATCATATTCGGTTATGCCCTGCATTGTTATCCTCTCCCACTAGCCACTGGAAAAAGCCCGGATTTGCGCTGGAGTCAATAACAATCTTCCCCCCACCCTGGATGGTCGGGCGCAGCGCCTTCCAAGTATCCTCGGCCTTATCCCAAAACGCCATCTCAGTACAATATACCCGGCTGGCAGTATATTGCCGCAATTGGTCCGGCCCTTCGGCTATCGCATAGAAACTCGTGCCGTTCGCTAACTGAATAGTTTCATACCCTCGGCCATCATTATCCCTTATCTTGCGATTAACCTTGGCCCACGGATACCCCTTCGGCAAGTGGTTATACATAAACATTATCCGGTCATCACCCAGCAAATACGCACTGTCCGCCGCCTTCTTCGACTGAACAAATATCGTCCAATTAGAATTAAATAACCCTTCCCACAAAATTAACGCTAAAAGCCGCCAGGTCATCAACATCCGGCGGCTTTTCGGGATCGCTAGTATATTATACTGAGTAAAACACTTATCCACACAATAAAGATACTCCAACTTAGGAAACGGCTTTACCCGCCCCTCGTCCGCCTCATCGCGCGTCACTATACATTCGTCAATAAACTTCGCCGGCTTATTAGCCCACGCTTCAATCATCAGCGCCCGATCTACCATTAATGTATTCATCAAGCAACCGCCTCCGCTCTTCCTTATCAAACAAGTTAAAATCCATCGCCGTCTCTTCGTCCTCCTCATTAACGCCGCACCGCTCAAAACGCATCGCGATAACCCGGTTAAGCCGGTCAATTACCATCAGCTTTTCCGTTACCCTTAACTTAATCGGTTCGCCGTTCTCATCCCGGCCCAGCCGCCAGGCATTCAATTGATCACGCATGTCCTCCAACATTTCAAGATCAGCCATAACCGTTTTCTTAATATATTCACTGGCGGCTTCCTTCGTCGGCACGACCCGCTCCCGCTCGGTCTCCTTAATAAATTTGCCAATTGTCGTCCTTGACACCTTTATCCCATGACTGGCAAGCGTAGCCTCAATTTGCCGGTTGGAATGCGTAAGGCACAACCCCATGATCATATTACCTATTTCCTCTGTTATCTTTGGCAAGTTGTCACCCCGCTTTTCTTTGAGTAAACTTGTGGCAAAAATAAAATTGTGTCATACTATCAATAACTGACGCATATTCAAAACATGAGGAGTGATTAAACTGTTTAAAGTCACTGTTGATGGTCAATATACCGGATGCGGCACTACCTACCTGGCCGCAATCAAAAACCTCCCCGCCGAATTGCTTACCGCCGTTTACTCCCGAGCCGATCAAATGGTCTGCCAACTGCCGGCCTTTGCCGAAGCCACCTTTCCCTTATCCGGCAGCGAATCAATCCGTTATAATGCCGAAATCGAAGCCCACCTTGAAGCCGCCTTTGATTATGCCCTGGAAATAAACAATCACAAAATTAAATGGTCAGAAGATTAACCGCCTCCGGGCGGTTTTTCTATGTCCCGCCTGGTTTTTTGCATAAAAAAACCCGCTAACGCGGGCCTTGCCTGTTCTATCTTAACCCCGTGGTTAATTTTCCCCGGTCTTCCCGACTTGGATAATTGAGTTCACCATCATCATGATTCACTCGGTCCCTAAGCTCCGCCAACTTACCATCATTAAAACTATCCTCCGTACCCAAGTACCCGGTAATTCGCCGCACTCGCGTTATATGCGACAATGGACTTATTACCACATCCCCGCCATCCAGCGTTATCACTATTTTCCCCAGGATACCTAAACTTTTCCCCTGCCTCTTCCAATCCTCTTTCCCTAGCGTTGCGTAATAACCCATCTCCGCCTCACTCATATTGTCAGGATAATCTACCCGTATTCCGTTAGAATTTCCGGTCATCATCTCACCCCTCCGCAATTATTCCTACAGCTCAATCATTTCCATCCCAATACTATGATATTCCCAACAATGGCTCCACATACTTTTCCGCTGTTAGCAACTTATTATTCGTCAGGCTTAGTGTTCCCGGTCAGTTTCGCCAAATCACACCAACTTCAATAATCCAATTTCTTTGTTTTCATTATTTTACATTTATGGATATAATGTCAAGCACATTTTGCATATATTTAATTAAATCCCAAACCTAGATTTAATCACATTTCTTACTTATAACTAAAATTCCTAATACAATTTTAATACACCTACCTAGGCCAAAAGTGGCAACTTTTTGTCAAAATAGCCCCGCCCATAAAACCGGCAAAGGAGAACGACTATGCCCACCGCAGCCGCATATATCCGGGTTTCAACCGATGAACAAGCTGAACAAAACATTTCCATTCCGGCTCAGAAGTCCCGGATTATCTCCTACTGCCACGCTAAAGGCTGGACAATCTACGACTACTATATCGACGATGGCTACAGCGGCAAAGACTTATCCCGGCCAAACATGGCCCGCCTGATCACCGATGCCCGCGAAGCCGCTTTCGATACCGTTATCGTCTGGAAACTAGACCGTCTTTCCCGCCGCCAACAACATGTTCTCCACCTGATTGAAGATGTTTTTTCCCCCCACAACATCGGCTTTTCCTCCGTCACCGAAAACATCGATACCTCCACTCCGGCAGGCCGGGCAATGATCGGAGTCTTAGCCGTTTTTGCCCAGTTAGAACGCGAAACCATTATCGAACGCACCCGCATGGGAAAAAAAGAAGCCGCCCGCCAAGGCCGCTTTGGCGGCGGTATCCCTTACGGCTATGATTACGATAAAAAAACTAAAAGCCTTGTAATCAACCCCATCCAGGCTGAAGCGGTAAAACAAACCTTTGACCTATACCTCTCCGGACAATACGGCTTTCAAGCCCTGGCCGATGAACTAACCAGCCTCGGGTTCAAAAGTCAAAAATCAGGCACAATGACCAAAGACCAAGTTAAATGCATTCTAAAATCCCCCTTCATTGCCGGATTAATTAAACACTTAGACCGGCACTATCCCGGACAGCATGCCGCAATTATCGACCTAGCCACCTGGGAAAAAGCCCAGAACCTTATGGCCGAACGCTCCACCCCAATACCAATTAAAGCTGACACCAACCTTCTCACCGGACTAATTTGGTGCGGCAATTGCGGTGCCAGGATGCGGTTTAAATCCCGCAGCTGGCATAGCGCCAACGCCTCGGGAAAAAACTTTTACTACATCTGCTATGGCCGCGCCGGCTTTAAAGCCATGGCCCCGGAGTACTGCAGCAGCCCCTACCATTCCGCCAGCGAAATTAACGCTAAAGTTATCCGACAGCTGAGCGAATACTCCTTTGACCCCGAACAAATAAAAGAATTAGTCGGCCAAGCCTTCCAGCCGGTTGACAATACCCCAAACCAAACGGCCCTCCACGACGAAATTTCAACAATCGACAAACAACTAGAACGCTGGTATACCGCCTTCGAAAACGCCACCATCGCCGTCGAAGTAGTTACCGCCCGAATAAAAGCCCTGACCGACCGCAAAACCGCCTTACAAACTACCGTACGCAGGCTCGAACATAACATGCCACCCTCTCTTAAACGCGACTACGTTAAAGAAATCCTATCACTCCTACACAATCTCCCAAACGAATGGGCCGAGTTTACCACCGAACAAAAACGCGGCCTAGTCTTTAACCTGGCAAAAAAAATCACCGTCCAAAAAAACGGTGAAGTATTGGTAGAATTTGATTTATAGACGAAGGCTAGAGTGTAATGCCCACTCCCCTACCATTAATTCTTATGTGTTACCCTTGATAATTAGCAATTATCCTTTTCACTTCTTCTACCCTTGTATCACCAGAAGGGACATATTGGAGAAACAACTCAAAGTCGATTATTGCCGCTTTTTCTCTTCCCAAGGCATGAAAACTTATTGCTCTAAGAAAGTAAATATCGCCAATTTGCGGACTTAGTTCTATTGCTTTAGTGTAATCTGCTATAGCTTCTTCATTTTGCCCTTTATTAGCATAAACCATTCCTCGATTTATATAGGCATATGTATATTGCGGATTTAGTTCTATTGCTTTGTTCAAATCTGCTATCGCCATATCATATTGTGCTCTATCCTTATAAGCACTACCCCGATTATTGTATACCTCTGCCCCTTGTGGATTTAGCTCTATTGCTTTATTAAAATCTGCGATCGCTTCTTCATTTTGCCCTTCTTCATAATATGCAAAACCTCGATCTGCATAAACTATTGTCATTTGTGGATTTAGTTCTATTGCTTTTGTGTAATCTACTATCGCTTCATCTTTTTGGCCTTTATGATAATTGGCAAGACCTCGCTTATGGTATACATCTGCCATTTGCGGATTTAGCTCTATTGCTTTATTAAAATCTGCGATAGCTACATCGTAATCCCCTTTATTATAATAGACAATACCACGATTATCGTATGCCTTCGCCATTTGTGGATTTAGTTCTATAGCTTTTGTATAATCTGCTATCGCTACATCTTTTTGTCCTTTATCAGAATAAGCGTTACCCCGATTTACATAAGCTGCTGCCATTTGTGGATTTAACTCAATCGCTTTTGTATAATCTGCTATCGCCATATTATATTCTTCCTTGTGCTTATATACACTTCCTCGATTGAAATATATTTCTGCGTCTTGCGGATTAATCTCCAGTGCCTTATTGTAATCAGCAATAGCTTCGTCGTCTTGCCCTTTATCAGCCCAAGCATTTCCCCGATTCATATAAGCACCTACAAATTGCGGATTTAACTCTATTACTTTAGTGTAATCTACTATCGCCAAATCATATCGTTTAATTTTAGCATAGGCAACACCTCGATTATTGTATGCCGCTGCAAATTGCGGATTTAGTTCTATAGCTTTGGTTAAATCTGCAACAGCTAGGTCAAGTTGTCCTATAGATATATAAACATAACCTCGATTATAATACGTTTCGCCATCTTGTGGTTTTAGCGCTAATACTTTGCTGAAATCTGCGATAGCTAAGTCATTGCTCCCTTTGTTAGAATAAGCACTGGCCCGATTCATATAAGCCTCCGCTTTTTTCGGTTCTAATTCAATAGCTTTGGTTGAATCCGCTATTGCTAAATCGTATTCTCCCTTATCACAATAGGCTAGACCGCGACTTCTATAAGCAATTTCAGCTTGTGGATTTAGTTCAATAGCTTTGGTAAAATCAGCTATCGCCAGATCATATTCTTTCTTTTCACCATAGACAATACCACGAACTATATAGGCATATGCATTTTTCGGCTCTAATTTTACCGTTTCATTATACGCCAGTATAGCATTATCATAGTCTCGCGCTTCTACAAAATGATTTCCCTTTACAAACCAATCGCTAGCGGATAATTTGGATTTGGCACTAACTATATTAGACATCATTAAAAGAGATACGAGCAAAGTAGAAAACAGTATTAACTGTTTTTTCTTGAAACTTCCCATATAACCCACAGCCTTTCGTTTATAGTGTAAACATATCTAATCCAGGCTTACGTCGTATATTTCCACTTAACCAAGTACGTCTATAGCACTAACCCTCTATATTTTTTACCAAATTCAAATCTACTTAATTATAACATTTATGGATAATTCAGGTAAGTAACCAACTTATATATTTTGCTGTTAGTTAAACACAAAATCAAGTTGTCGCCAAGTATTGGCTTAGCAGAAGCTGTTGTACGTCCACTTATACTAAGCTACAATTAATATAAATGGAAATAAATTAAAGGGAGTGCTTTAATAAAACCACGCCCCCGCGAAAGAAATCCTTTCCATATTGCAAAACCTCCCCAACGAATGGGCCAAATTTACCGCCCCCGAAAAACGCGGCCTAGTCTTTAACCTGGCAAAAAAAATCACCGTCCAAAAAAACGGTGAAGTATTGGTAGAATTTGATTTATAGACGAAGACTAGAGTGTAATGCCCACTCCCCTACCATTAATTTTTATATGTTATCCTTGATAATTAGCAATTATTCTTTTCACTTCTTCTACTCTTTTATCATCAGCTGGGATATATTGGAGAAACAACTCAAAGTCGCTTATTGCCGCTTTTTCTTCTCCCAGGGCATGAAAACTTATTGCTCTGCCTAAATAAGCCTCTGCAATTTGTGGATTTAGTTCAATTGCTTTTGTGAAATCTGCTATCGCTAAGTCACTTTTGCCTGCTTGAAAATAAGCTTTGCCTCGATTGCTATAAACATTTGCATATTGTGGCTTTAATTCAATCGCTTTTGTATAATTTATTATCGCCGTATCATACTCACCCTGTTTAGCATAGGCAATACCACGATTATTGTATGCATATGCATATTGCGAATCTAACTCGATCGCTTTTGTATAATCTGCTATCGCCAGATCGTATTGACCCTTTTTATCATAGGCGATACCACGATTGTAATATGTTTTTGGCCCTTGCAAATTCAACTCTAATGCTTTGGTATAATCCGCTATTGCTATATCATATTCTCCCTTATCAAAATAAACATTACCTCGATTATAATATGCCACTGCCATCTGCGGATTTAGTTCGATCGCTTTATTGTAATCGGCAATAGCTTCGTCGTTTTGCCCTTTATTAGAATAGGCATTTTCTCGCTTATCGTATGCCTCTGCCATTTGTGGATTTAGTTCGATCGCTTTATTGTAATCGGCAATAGCTTCGTCGTTTTGCCCTTTATTAGAATAGGCAAGTCCTCGATTACTGTATGCCTGTGCCATTTGCGGGCTTAGTTCTATAGCTTTATTGTAATCAGCTATCGCTCTGTCATATTTCCCTTCATTAGAAGAAGCATTTCCTCGATTATCGTATGCCTCGGCCATTTGTGGATTTAGTTCGATCGCTTTTGTATAATCATCTATCGCTAAACCATTTTCTCCTTTACGATAATAATCAAGTCCTCGATTGTAATATATTCTTGAATCTTGCGGTTTAATCTCTTGGGCTTGGTTGTAATCGGCAATAGCTCTGTCCCTTTCCCCTTTATTAGAATAGGCAAGTCCGCGATTATTGTATGCCTCTACCATTGGCGGGTTTAGTTCTACAGCTTTATTGTAATCCCCTATCGCTAAGTCATTTTCTCCTTTATCATAATAGGCTAGACCACGCATTACATAATGCTACTGCCATTTGTGGATTTAACTCAATAGCTTTTGTATAATCTGCTATCGCTATATCATATTGTTTTTTGTACTTATAGATACTTCCTCGATTGAAATATATTTCTGCGTCTTGCGGATTAATCTCCAGAGCTTTGTTGTAATCGGCGATAACATTGTCCTTTTCCCCTTTGTCATCCCAAGAATTTCCTCGATTCATATAAGCAGCTACATCTTGCGGATTTACTTCAATAGCTTTTGTATAATCCGCTATCGCCAGATCATATTGCCTCTTATAATTATAGGCTAGACCACGATTATGGTATGCACTTGCATTTTTAGGATCTAATTCAATAGCTTTTGTATAATCCGCTATTGCTAAATCGTATTCTCCATTATTACAATAGGCTATACCGCGACTTCTATAAGCAATTTCAGCTTGTGGATTTAACTCAATAGCTTTGGTAAAATCAGCTACCGCTAAATCGTTTTGTCCCTTATGCAAATAAACAGTTCCCCGATTATAATACATTTTCCCATCTTGCGGTTTAAGCTCTAATACTTTGCTGAAATCCGCAATAGCTAAGTCATTTCTCCCGTCGTTAGAATAAGCACTGGCCCGATTCATATAAGCCTCCGCATTTTGGGGATCTAATTCAATGGCTTTAGTTGAATCAGCTATTGCTAAATCGTATTCTCCCTTATGCAAATGAATATTTCCTCGATTGTAATATACTACAGCATTTCGTGGATTTAGCTCTAATGATTTATCGTAATCGGCAAAAGCTAAATCATTTCGCCCTTCCTTGGAATAAGCATTTCCCCGATTCATATAAGCCACCGAATTTGTTGGATTTACGTCAATAATTTTTGTAAAATCCGCTATCGCCAGATTGTATTGTTCCTTTTTTATATAGCAAATACCCCGATTCATATACGTATCTGCACTTTTCGGCTTTATTTCAACAGCTTTGGTATAATCCGCTATTGCTAAATCGTATTCTCCATTATCACAATAGGCTAGACCTCGACTTCTATAAGCAATTTCAGCTTGTGGCTTTAGTTCAATAGCTTTGGTAAAATCAGCTATCGCCAGATCATATTCTTTCTTTTCAACATAGATAATACCACGAACTATATAAGCATCTCCATTTTGTGGCTCTAATTTTACCGCTTCATTGTACGCCAATAACGCCTTATCATAGTCTTGCTCATTTATAAAATGCGCTCCCTCCGCGCGCCACTAGCCAGCGGATAATTGGGATTCAGCACTGACTATAGTAGACAGCAATAAAAGCGATACGAGCAACGTAAAAAACAGCATTAACTGATTTTTCTTAAAACTTTCCATACAACCCACAGCCTTTCGTTTACAGTATAAACATATCTAATCCCGGCCACGTCGTATATTTCCACCTAACCAAGTACGTCTATAGCACTAACCCTCTATATTTTTTAACAATCAATTCCCTTTAATTATAACATTTGTGGATAATTCTGGTAAAATGTTTTCAACAATCGACAACAAACTAGAACGCTGGTATACCACCTTCGAAAACGCCACCATCGCCGCCGAAATAGTTACCGTCAGAATAAAAGCCCTGACCGACCGCAAAACCGCCTTACAAACTACCGAACATCACACGCCACTCCCTCTTAAACGCGACCACGTTAAAGAAATTCTATCACGCCTCCACAATCTCCCCGCTGAATGGGCCAATTTACCACCCCCGAAAAACGCGGCCTAGTCTTTAACCTGGCAAAAAAAATCACCGTCCAAAAAAGCGGTGAAGTATTGGTAGAATTGGATTTATAGACGAGGGATATAGTATAATGCCCCCACTCACCTACCATTAATTTTTATGTGTTATCCTTGATAATTAGCAATTATTCTTTTCACTTCTTCTACTCTCTTATCATCAGAAGGGATATATTGGAGAAACAACTCAAAGTCGCGTATTGCCTCTTTTTCTCTTCCCAAGGCATGAAAACTTTTTGCTCTGTAAAGGTAACCATTTGCATATTGGGGTTTTAGTTCAATAGCTTTTGTGAAATCTGCAATAGCTACATCGTTTTGCCCTTTATTAGCATAAGCACTTCCTCTGTTCATATAAATAGCCGCATCTCGTGGATTTAGTTCAATCGCTTTTGTGAAATCCGCAATAGCTACGTCATTTTGGCCATTATCAGCATAAGTAATACCACGATACATATAAGCACCTGCATCTTGTGGATTTAGTTCTATTGCTTTGCTGTAATCTGCTATCGCTACGTCGCTTTGACCCACTTTAGAATAATAATTTCCCCGATTAAAATAAGCATCTGCATATTGGTGATTTAGTTCAATTGCTTTGTTATAATCGGCAATAGCTGCGTCATTTTGGCCCATATCAGAATAGGCATTTCCCCGATTCATATAAGCACCTGCATCTTGGGATCTTAGTTCAATAACTTTTGTATAGTCCGTTATTGCCATATCATATTGTTTCTTATTAGAATAGATTATGCCACGATTCATATAAGCGTCTGCCATATGTGGACTAAACTCAATAGCTTTTGTATAATCATTTATTGCTAAATCGCATTCTCCCTTGTGCACATACATAGTTCCTCGATTGTAATATGCTTTTGAATCTTGTGGATTTAGTTCAATAGCTTTGTTATAATCGGCAATCGCTACGTCGTTTTGACCCGTTTTGGAATGATAATTTCCCCGATTACAATAGGCATCTGCACTTTTTGGATTTAGTTCAATAGCTTTGTTATAATCCTTTATTGCCATATTATTTTCTCCATTATGTGAATAGGCAACACCACGATTATTGTATGCATCGGCAAATTGCGGATTTAGTTCAATCGCTTTTTTGAAATCCGCAATAGCTAAGTCATTTTGTCCCTTAACAATATAAATAGCACCTAAATTGTTGTATATTTTTGCATTTTTCGGTTCTAATTTAACCGCTTCATTATACGCCAATACAGCATTATCATAATCTTCCACTTCTACAAAATGCTCTCCCTTTATCCTCCACTCTCCAGCCGATAATTTGGATTCAGCACTAACTATCGTAGACAACAACAATATAGCTACGAGCACAAAACAAAACGATATTAACTGATTTTTCTTTAAATTTATCATATAACCTCGCCTTTCACTTATATTAGAAACGCATCTACTCCCTGGAATTAACCCATATTTATAAAACTACCCATAAATATGGGTTAATTACCTTTAATTATAACATTTATGGACAATTCTGGTAAATAATCAACTTATATCGTTTGCTGTCAGTTAACCACAAAATCAAGTTGTCGCCAAGTATTAGCTTAGCAGCAGCTGTTGTCCGTCCACTTATAATAAGCTACAATTAATATAAATGGAAATAAATTCAAGGAAGTGGTTAAATGGTACGGAAAATACTTTTCGTTGGGCTTTGCCTCGTTTTCTTTATTAGCCTGACCTGCTCAGCCGAAGAAAAAAAAGACGAATGGCAAGAAAAGGCCTTTAACTTTACAACAATTAAGACGGTTCTCATTCAGCTTTCAGCAAATAGCGATATTACCATAAATGATGATGACAACAAAAAGTTGGACGATCTGCTTAATAAACAAATTTCCCAATCTTCTAACCAACGGGTCCATTTTATTTCCCCCAGCCAACTCGAAGACAATATCGGCAAACTTATTAATACGGATATAGAACAACTGCGGGTTGACGATAACGCCAAATATTATGAAACGCTGCGAGAATACGCGCCCCTGGTGGCTGATGCTGTCCTCAAAATTAACATCAAGGCCCTGACAACAACTCAAGTAGCTGTACCAAAAAGTACCCGTTCTTATGTGGAGTTTCAGACAACTTACGTTAGCGTACCAATATTTTTACCACGCGGCGGGACATCTTACACCACCAAGGCAGTTCAAGTCCCAGTTACGAGATACACCGTAGTCCCGGCTCATAATGATAACGTGGGTCACGCCGGAGTGGAATTTACTCTAGAAACGTGTAATAATCAACAAAAAGTATGGAGTTTGCTAGATATGCGCGAGGGCACGGACAAAAAACCGCTGGAAATGACCGAGCACATCTTTCAGCGGGCAATAGATCGATTTCGGGCGATAACTAATTAACTAGAGCACTAAGCTTTAAACCTGCTTGGACGCAAAATGAAACAGCGAAATATCAAGTTATTAAAAACAAAACAAAAAACGTTAAAACCGAATCGGTTTCTTCGACCATCAATATTACGGTAATTAAGAAAACTGACACTGGGTATATTTTCGAGTTCCAGTGTGAAGACTTTGACATGAATAACAATTTACCGGCCGAATTTAAGGTAGCTCTAACCGAACTCGCTAAAGGAATAAAAATAAAATACGCGACGGACCGCTTCGATAGCTATCAAAAAATCGTCAACTGCGCTGACGAAAAAGCGCGCACTTCAATCAGCAACTACTTGAACTCTCTTGCGGAAAATGACAATTTTATTAACCTCAGTATGGCAAAAGATATATCACCTTTGCATAATCCCTACTTTTTAGGGCAAGAGTTTAACATCGGCGATACATATGTAATGCAAGTAAGTTTGCCGAATCCGCTAAACCCGTCACACCCTTATACCGGATTGGTAAAAATGACTGCGTCAAGCACCGGCGATTTTAAGCAAATGCTCATCGAACAAGAACTCGACAAAGAAAAATCGGCTGAGATATTGCAGAATACCATGCAAAATATATTCATTTCGTTACCGGGCCACCCGCCTGGTGATGGATTCAAAATCACCAACCTCGAAATTAAAGACACTTATCAATATTCTTTTGCCAAATCCAGCAGCTGGGTTGAGCATGCTTATTAACCCGTATGCTTGCGGTTGACGAAATTACCAATACTGAAACTACCGAATTTATTCGCCGGAAATAAATTCGGTAGTTAGTCCCCCTTATATAGGCGAAACCAAGCGATTTATAAGCCTATGAATAACGGTAAATATCAGTACTAATAATCGAACAAGCCCTTATATTGGCTCATTTCCTTTTTCCAAGGGCACGAGCTAGAAGATCAGCCGGTACTTATACAAAATTTTTCTTAAGCAATATTTGTTTGTTTAGAATGATATTATATTTTCTTATTTTATTATATAAAGTAGCCCGGCTAATTTTAAGTTCTTTAGCGGCAGAAGAAATATTGTAATTGCAATATTTTAAAGCGTTTATTATTATGTTTTTTTCTTGAGTCTCCAGTGAATTTTCCGCGGCTAGCGAATTAAGTTGATATTTGGTGGCTGTATCATACGGCAATTCCGCATTATGGGGGATAATTTGCATTACCTGCTCTGCCCCAATCAATTTCTCATCATAATTAATACTCAGTCGGTTAACTACATTACGTAATTCACGTACATTTCCCGGCCAATCATATTGACTCAATATTTCTAAGGCATCCTTAGATAAGGATATATCCAATTGATTTTTATGAATAAAATGCTTGACTAGAAGCGGGATATCTTCTTTTCTAGCTCTTAACGGTGGAACCTTGATTTCAATGGTATTTAACCTATAATATAAATCTTCCCGAAACTTGCCCTGCCTACATAGTTCCCTTAAATCTCGATTAGTAGCGGCAAACACTCGCGAATTAAGCGGTAATAGCTTGTTTCCGCCAATACGCTCATACTCTTTCTCCTCTAACACTCTAAGCAACTTGCTTTGTAACCTTAAATTCATATCACCAATCTCATCTAAAAGAATTGCTCCATTAGCAGCCAACTCAAATTTTCCTTTTTTTGCAGCTACAGCACCTGTAAAAGCACCTTTTTCATATCCAAATAATTCAGATTCCAGTAAATCATCGGGTATAGCTGTACAATTAATTTTTATAAAAGGAGTGAACGATTTCATATTCTCTGAATGGAATCCGTTTGCTAAAATTTCTTTTCCTGTTCCCGTTTCACCAATTATCAAAACAGGATAATTAGTTTTTGATGCTCTTCTGCATTCTTTTAACATATCCTTGATAAGGCGGCTTTCACCAATATAGTCATTAAAAGTATAGTTTGAATCCACTCGCGCTATTATGTCATATATATTTTTAAATTCTGACTCAGTATATTGGGTCATACTGGCTAAAATATTTTTTAAATTAGTCAAACTTTGAAACAACACCATTCCTAGTACGCCGATCACTTTCCCGCCTGAAATAATCGGAATAAGATTAGTCATGCACTTTCTGCCATTAATAATGACCATAACTCCGGTTTCATGTTTACCGCTCTTTAAAACCTGTTCAAAAGGCGATTCAGAATCGATAGCGCTGATATGCGTACCTATAATATCTGCTTTTTTCGAGTTTACAAGTTCTATTGATCCCTTGCTACAATAAATAATCCGCTCATCCTTATCAATTATGATAGCAGCATCAAATGCTATATCTAAAAGCTTATCTAAAATTCCATTGCGTGTTTGAATTTCTTCTAAAGTAAAGTCAAAATGCACGATGCATATTCCCCCTTAAGTCTATAGTAATTACCTAATGGTTTACAGTCAATAAAATTGTAAATATTTTATACATTTGTCTATGCAATAGGCTAATTAATTTACATAAACTCATTAAGTAAGTTTTGTTTTTTTATAAAACCGGCAGAAAGTAAGCCAGCTTGAGAACGCATTAATTTTGGCATAGTTTTTGCAATTCTTATTTATTTAAATATTCATTTAAACCATTAAATAGAAAGGAGTGCACTCTCATCTATTATAGTCTTTAGTAAAATCAACTCTATCAATAATACAGCGGAGGCAATAATAATGACAAAAAAGGTTCCTGTAACGAACAACGACCGAGAAAAAAGCTATTTCAAGTATTATGAACAAAAATGCATAACGGGGCCAAAAGAAAAATTCGATATGATTACCCCAGAACCTTACGATAATGCAACAGCACTACATATTCAAAACAGAAACGATCTGTTTAAGCCCGGTGATTTGCCGGGAGAATTTGGCTGGTGGTTGCTAGAAGATGGTACCGCGCTAATCGCAAACCGTACATTTTTCCCAAATGTAGATGGTCAAATGTTTGATTGGTGGTTTGCATGGCATGCAATTGACCGTCTGCGCTATGCAATTTGGGACAACGAGGACCACTATGATATATATTTAGATGACCCTGCTCATTCCAGAGATATGAGTCTTTCTATGCAGGAACGTCATTGGGGAAGTATTCATAACATTTGGGAAGACATCGGTACTGGCAGTGTTGACTTACTTCGTATCGAGTTTAAAAAACCATCGGATCTTGGCTACGATATGAGTAAAATTGGTACAAACGCTTGCAATGCACTATGCTGTGCAAACGTCAAAGTCATCGGCAGTGGAAACATGCCAGATGTACCTGTAGTTATGACGCACTTTTTACGTCCTGTAGCCGGTGGTTCCGAACTACGCTCACGTTTTTGGTTTGGTTGGCAAATTATAAATGGAGACCCAATTAAATGTATCCCTGATGGTGTTAAAATTCCTGCCATTGGCCCTGTTTGTCTGCTTAATCACAATGTTAAAGAATTTTCAAACCTAGCACGCATTTTACCTGATGTCTATTCAGAAGAAAAAGATAATTGGTTCTGAATTTATAATAATGAATAAGACTTTTTAGAAAAAATCAATAAAGTTCTATTCTTAATAGCGTGTATTACTATTCAGCTAATGCGCACGTTGCATTATGATTAATATTCTTATGCTGAATAGTTATACACGCTTGTATAATTACTGACATTTGTCCACAAGAAAGAAGGATTAATTTTATGAGCTCAACAAAAAATAAAGCTATTTTTATTCAAGCTCTAATTGGCGCAATTTTGGTTACAGTATTGTTAATACCGTTTCAAGCTTTAACTTCATACGCTCCTTATACTTGGATGATATTTATACCATTAATATTGTTTTTCTCTTTTGGCGGTTCGCAAAAACTATTACCAGCGATGTTTTTAAGCTTTTTAAGTGGAATTCTATGGGGTATTGCATTTTTTTACTTAGCAGCTATTATGAACGGCTTACCTATGCCTATGGTTTTTGGTATATTAACTACCGCTTTAATTTTTGGTATATTAGCAATTCATCTAATTCTATTAGGTAAAACCCCATTCGGAATGGTTCCATGTGTTTTGATAGGGTTTGTTGAATCGCTTTTCATTTTTTTAATAAAACCTTCAAATGTATCTTCGATAGGATCAATTCAACTAATAGCATTTTTTGCTTATGGAATTGTACTTTCATATATACTTGTTAACGTAAGCGGTTTCTTTTGTAAATTAGCTTTAGGTAAAGATTGGCTTAACTCCTTTAATGAATAGAATGTAGCAATAGAAAAAACCCGCTTCAACTTTTAGTTTTAGCGGGTTTAATACTAGTTTACACCCAACCCCAAATACGTATTTAGCGTTGGTTTATCACTTTACCATACTATTTTTAACCACATTTTTTATTCTGCCAATTACTAGGCGGTTACTTCTTCTGCTACTTGATTTGACTTTTTCATTGCGACAAAGAAAGCAACAATTGTACAAACAATCAAGATTGCAGCTGAAGCTCCATATAAAAATCTGAATGATTCATTTCCTGAAATAGTTGCCATAATAAGTTGAACAAATGGTGCTAGTAAGAATCCCATATGAATACCGCTTGTTACAAGACCATAGGCCCAACACCAATACCTGTAATCAATCTAGCAATTAAAATCTAACTCATAGTTTGAGCTAAAAACGGCAACATACCAGCAACACCATAAATCGCCAGTCCCACGAGAATCAGCTTCTTCTTATCAAATTTTTCCGCTAGCTTTCCTGCAACTACACTCATCGGAATTGATGCAAAAATGGCATAATAACAATTAGCTGTAATTGGAAAGTTGAAGCATCAGGAAATGCCGCTGCTACTGAACCTAAAATAGGAGCAACTACAGATAACTCATATATCCACACGAATGGTATTAATAATATTGTAGAAATATTAAATTTTGTACGTCTACTTATCGGAGCAGTTACCTTTATAATTTAAACTTTGCCACAGCCTCTTGCAATTTTTCAGCTAAGTTTGACAGATGTTGGCTGGAAGCAGCTATTTCCTGCATCGATGCTGATTGCTCTTCGGTTGCCGCAGAAATGCTTTGCGATTGACCAGCTATATCTTTATTGATATGTTCGGATTCTTTAACTTGTTCAAGCGCAGCTTGACTGCTTACCTCAAGCTGGCTTAGGGAATTAGCTACCCCCTCTGAAATTTCCGCGACCTTCTTTACATGACGTTCAATATCCATAAACGACTGTCTGGCCTTGTCTACAACTTCGGTGCCCCGTCTAACTTCCTGTGTCCCGCTGGACATAACGTTAACTGCCTCATTCGTCTTTTGCTGAATATTGCTAATAAGCTCGGTAATCTGTTTCGCAGCAGCTTGGGATTGTTCTGCCAAATTGCGCACTTCCTCAGCAACTACCGCAAAGCCACGTCCCTGCTCACCCGCCCTAGCGGCCTCAATGGCAGCGTTAAGAGCCAATAAATTTGTCTGACTGGCAATACCAGAAATTGTTTCAACAATTTTTCCAATTTCTTTCGACTGCTCACCAAGCTCAGCTATTACCACTGAAGAATTATCGACCGTCTGCCGGATATTATCCATTTGAGTAATAGCCGTAGTGACAGTTTTATTTCCTTCACTAGCCGCCACAACCGCACTTATTGCTATATCGACAGCATTTCTTGTTTCAACTGCTTCTTTTTTAGCCTCTGCCGTAACATTTTGCATTACAGACAACGTATTATCAGCCACCTTTACCTGACGCTCAACCCCTAATGTCGTTTCATTAGTAGCATCAGCCACATGGCTTGCTGCCTGTGCCGCCTGATCGGCACTTGCCGTTAGTTGTTCAGAAGAAGCGGCAATCTGTTCGGATGATCCGCTAATATGCCGCGTCAACTCTCGCAAATTTTGCACCATAAGTTCAAATACCCGCGCTAATCGCCCAAGTTCATCTTTAGTTGTAACTTCGATTTGCGTAATACTAAGATCCCCATCAGCAATCCGACTAGCCACCCACTCAAGCTTAGCCAACGGTTTCGTAAGCCGATAACAAAATAATGTGATTACCAAACCAGCAATAATTATACTAACAATCATTATCAAGAGCATAATATACTTTTGTTCATTGATATCCGCCATATATTGAGTTATTGGCATATACGTAACAATATACATATTTAGTCTATCGGATTTAATATAAGCCGCAATACATTTTTGGCCATCTAATGTAAAGCTACCAATCCCACTGTTATTGCTTTTAATTAAACTAAAAAATTGATTTAAATCCCCTTCCGCTTTACTAAAATCCAATGTAAGAATTTTCGACGAATCTCCGGAAGAAGCTACTAATCCTGACGATGTCATGAGCAGTGTATTCTGCTGCATTGCTGAATTATCTGCAACAATACTTTTAGTTAACGTATTTAATTCGATTGGCAAAACAAAAATTCCTAGAATTCGCTCGGTGCGATCATCCACAATAGGACACGCGATTACTATATCTGGCATACCTGTAATTGGTGAAACTATCGGATCGGCAATATATGAATTATGGTTTAAAGAACTCATTACCGGATTAAACCATGGTTCATCACTATTTTTATGCCCCACCGATTTGCCACCAGTGCCATCAATAAAAATTTCCCCATTGCATGAAATAAAGATATTTTCATATAAGCCGTTTGCATTATTAAATTTTTTCGTCAAATTATTGGATATCCTAGCCATTTTTGCTTTATCAATCTGATTAGTTAACGCAGTTTCTTGCAAAAAATCGACAATATAACTATCATTTGCATTTGACTGAGTAATATCAGCCAGTTCTTTAAACGCCACTTCCAATTGATTTTTCTTTTCATTGGCAGTACTAGTTAAAGAATTAGTTATTTTACTTTCAATGATACTAGCTGAATAAATACTCGCAAAAAAAGTACTAACAATCATTGGTATTACCATACAAATAATTGCAACTAGAGAAATCTTTGCAAACATACTACGAATTACTCTTTTAAACATAGTGCATCTCCTTTAATTTGTTTAAATGCTACTATTCATTCTAATTAATTAGAGTGTGCTATTGATTTTGCTAAGAGCTTATTCTTAATTTTCTTAAATTGTGGCATTTGAATAGTTCAGATGTTGGTCCAAACCCGAATTGCTGGAAAGGACAACGTGGTAAAAAATTCACTCACTACTAAATGGTGTTCGAGATGGATAAAAAACCCGCTTCAACTTTTAGTTTTAGCGGGTTTAATACTAGTTTACACACAACCCCAAATACGTATTTAGCGTTGGCTTACCACTGTACCATACTATTTTTAACCACATTTTTTATTCTGCCAATTACTAGGCGGTTACTTCTTCTGCTACTTGATTTGACTTTTTCATTGCGACAAAGAAAGCAACAATTGTACAAACAATCAAGATTGCAGCTGAAGCTCCATATAAAAATCTGAATGATTCATTTCCTGAAATAGTTGCCATAATAAGTTGAACAAATGGCGCTAATAAGAATCCCATATGAATACCGCTTGTTACAAGACCATAGGCAGCATCTCTATGAGCCGGCTCAACTTTTTGTGAGGTTAAATTTAAAATGTAAGGTGCAAGCATTCCTGAACCAAGTCCAATTAAAATGTTAGCCACCGATTGAACTGCAAAGTCGTGTGCACAATATAAAGTTACATAGCCAATGGCAAAAATAGCTATCGATAAGAAAACCAGATAATTTTTCGTTTTATTATAGAAATTCGGGAAAATTGCTCCAGATATAATGCTGGCGCCGCCTGGCAAACAAACTGCGATCCCAATCATCCACGGCAAACCGATACTTTCCGTAGTCATAAACAAAGCCATGTTTTCAATGTTAAAGGCGAAGAACATCCAGTTAATTGTCATAAACCCAACTAATGCATACACAATCTTGGGAATACTTTTACTTGCCAAATGATTATCTACTACATCAACTACAGCCTGCTTATTGGGGGCAGATTTTGGCAAGCCAAATATAGCAATAGCCATGATAACAAGACAAATGGCAAAACATAAGAATGGATATCTCCATCCATACAATAGAATGAAGCCTACTGCAATACTATCAAGCACATTGGCAATGTTAGCTACACCAGTAGCTAAGCCCAGCATTCTTTGTCTTTGCGTCCCCGTAAAATGTTCTGCAATCAATGCATTCGGTAACGGTAGTACCAGGCCAACACCAATACCTGTAATCAATCTAGCAATTAAAATCTGACTCATAGTTTGAGCTAAAAACGGCAACATACCAGCAACACCATAAATCGCCAGTCCCACGAGGATCAGATTCTTCTTATCAAATTTTTCCGCTAGCTTTCCTGCAACTACACTCATCGGAATTGATGCAAAAAATGGCATAATAACAATTAGCTGTAATTGGAAAGTTGAAGCATCAGGAAATGCCGCTGCTACTGAACCTAAAATAGGAGCAACTACAGATAGCTCATATATCCACACAAATGGTATTAATAATATTGTAAAAATATTAAATTTTGTTAGTTTTAAATTTTTCATAGCTTCCTCCTGTTATTCTTATATTTAACTAAAGATTAAACGGAAACCCCCGTTCGTACATACACGCGTTCTGTTCTATCCTTTACAGCTTCAAAATATAGGCCTAGGGACATTCTAATTCAGATTGATATGATATAATAAGTAAGATTGCTTCCATTGCTTATTTTTCTCAAATGATAAATCTAATTGTCCATGTTCATTAATTCACATATAGGGCATATCCGTATACGCTTTTACACTTTGAACCTGGTCCATATATTTCACCTCCCTTTATATGACTCAAACTATTACATTTATCATTAGCCGCTAACCCTACTTAATTCATATATATTGATTTCCAGAGTTACCCTTAAACCTATTATTTTTTCTATAACTATTTCATATTTTACAGAAAAGTCTTATACTTTAATATTGTAGTTTCTTATGATTTTATTTAATATATTCATATGTTTTAATATATTCGCATCTTTCTAATTATTATTGGAGGCCTTTATGTACAAGCTTATTATTGTCGATGATGAGGAAATTGTTTTAAATAGCATTCAAAAGATATTTAAAATGGAGAATTACCAATTCCAAATAGTTGGTACGTTTACTAATCCCCTAAAAGCTTTAGACCAAATTGAAGCTCTATCGCCCCACTTGATTATCACAGATATTAAAATGCCTCATATGGATGGCCTGGAGTTTTCCGCCAAAGCCAAGCAACTCTTACCTCAATCTCAAATCGTGGTTTTATCTGGACATGATGATTTTGTCTACGCTCAAACCGCAATAAAACTAGGAATTAGTGATTATTTATTGAAACCGATTCGAAAAAAAGATTTTGAAGCAATGCTTACCGCCATGCATAAAAAAATCGAAGCTGAATTAAGCTCCGAAGAACAATTAAAAACGTTGACTAATGCGATGCTGTCAAACTATTCTATCCTCAAAAATAAATTTTTCACAATGCTTATGGAACACGGTGATGCTTTAGACACAACCATACAAGCTCTATACGATCAGCTAGGTTTCTGCTTTGCTAATACTAATTTTATATTAGTAAAGTTTGTCATTGACGAGATCTATGTAGAAGACGATTACATATCCATTATTGAGAAACTAATCAGTGAATTTAAAGAACACATGCAAGGCTATGGCTTCATTGAAGAATTTTATACTGATGAGTACTTATATTTCTATATGTATGACCTGAATAAAGAAAATTTCTTGCAGGAAAACTTTTTGAACAAAGTTCGCCAATATACTGAGGGAAAAAATAATCATGGTTTAAAACTGCTGGCAGGAGTTAGTCAACTACATTCTTCGATGTACAACCTATTCTTTGCCGGTTCTGAATGTGATGAATTCATTTTAACTTCAGGTACAAATTTGAATGACAATACGCCGCCTATGGACAACCTTTTCTCAGTAGATTCAACCACCTATTTCCCCTATTCAGAAGTAGAAAGTTTATTTTTATCGATCTTCGCCAATGATAAAGCTAAACTGTTGTCCTCTATCGAAACCATCTTAAATCTTCCCACAGTTTCAATATATAAAGATTTTATGTATAGTATGGCAATTATAGTAATGATCAGAATGTATCAACTTCAAGATAAATACGATTCGCAGAATAAGCACATTACTAGGGATTTACTGAAAATAGAACGTCTAAAGCGGCTCTGTCCGACCACTGCGCACCTTAGAAAACTACTTGTAGAAAAAGCTGATGCCCTTGCCGATTTAATAAACTCTCAAAGTGTGCTTGCTCCTTCCAAGACAATTTTAGCTGCAATCCAATATATTCAAAATCACTTCAATGAAAATATTTCTCTTTCCACCGTGGCCGAACATACTCATATCAGCAAAAACTATTTATGTGATTTGCTGAAAAAAGAGCTGAACATTACATTCATTGATTACGTTACTAACTTACGGATTGAAAAAGCCAAATATTATCTATCTAATACCGATATGAAAATGTATGAAATATCCGCAACTGTTGGGTATAATGATTACGCTTATTTCTCCCAAATCTTCAAACGACATACCGGGGTTAGTTTGTCTAATTATCGTAAGCAACATTAAACAAGGGGGCTGTTGCCAACGAATTTTTTCGTTAATGCAACAGCCCCCTTTTTATAACCATTCAAACCTGAAAGATATTTTACTCGATCAAATTCGGTATGGTTTTCGGCAAACGGATAATGCATGCCGTTCGCACTTTGTCCACGATCTTATATTGTATACCGTATTCCATACCGTGAATAATTTTAATTCTTCGGTTGATATTTTGGATACCATAACCCTTACTTTCAAAAGAAAGATACTCAGTATTATTTACATCAAATTCCAGGAGTTTCTCCATTTGCCCTAAATCAATATTAGCACCATCATTTAATATTGTAATATACAAAACTTCTCCCATAACTTGAACTTTAATATCAATAACTCCGGGTCCCTCCGAAAGGCTGATACCATGTTTAATACCATTTTCTACAATCGGCTGCAAAACAAACCGAACTACCTTTAATTTTCTGGCAGCTTCTTCAATTTCATAGTTACAGGTAAGTCGATCACCAAACCGTAACTTCTGAATAGTTAAGTAGCTTTCGATATACTGTAACTCATGCTCCAGGTCGATAAATGAGCCATTGTTTTTGGTGAGACTCAACCGAAAAGTATCGGATAAAGCTGTTACCATTTCACTAATTCTTTCATCACCATTGGCCAAGGCCATCCAATTGATACAGTCTAACGTATTATATAAAAAATGGGGATTAATCTGAGTTTCCAAAAGCGCCAGTTCCGCATCCTTTTTTTCTAAATCCTTGATATAAATTTCTTTTATTAGAGTTTCGGTACGGTTAACAAGCCGTTGATACGATCGGTACATAGCCCCGATTTCGTCTTTTCGGGAATTATAATCATTAACGTTTAATGCTAAAGTTTCTCCCTTGGAATGTCCCCCATGGTATAAATCCATCATGTTTGACAAGGTATGAATAGGTTTTGCCATATTACCGGCGAGAAAAACAGCCATAAACAAAAGAATAAGCATTACAATACCCGCAACCATAATCATTTGATTCCTAACTGAAACGATATTGTCATTAACCTCGGTAAACGGTGTGGCAACTAGTAACTGCCAACCGCTGTTTTTAAATGGTTTTTTCCCCACAACATATTTTTCATTATTCACTTCAATAATTTGAACGTCGTTTGTTGCTATAATCTTATCAAAAAGGAAGGAATAATCCCGCACCGGTGTGTTCTTCAAAATTACTTGATTATTCTCATCAATAATCCAAACATTTGTCGTACTACCCCATCCTATATCCTTTAAGATTCCATCTACATAACTTTTATTTATATAAATCATAACTCTTCCAATGGGTATTTTATAATCTTCCAAACTTCGAATCACTCGGGTCAATATTACATCATTACTTTTAAACTCCTCTGATTTTGTTTCAGATAAAGCATGTCCATACCAACTATAAGGTTTCGTTTCCTCGCCAAGCTGCGAAAACCACCATTTCTTTTGTATCTGGTTTATTGTTGAAACATTTGTATATGCTTTTTCCGTAGAAAATATAACCGTATTCTCACTCATTAGCACAACACTATTTATATACTCTCGATTTATAATAAAGCTATTAATAAAATAACTGACATCACTATTATTGGGATATTTTTCTCCGCTCCGCGCCTTTTGCAATAAAACCTGAACATCCTTGTCATAAATGATATTTCTTGATAAATTTTCAGTCTCACTAGTTACCAATTCCACCTGATTTCTCAACCGCTCCATGGTAATCGTCAACGAATTTATCAGTTCACCTTGAGCACTTCTACTAAGAAAATAATAGAAACCGGCTGAAATAATCAATAATACTGGAAGCCCAATTGTAAGAAAAGTTAAAAATAATCTCATTCGAAAATCAATTTTATTTTTAAACTGTCGAAACAAATGGATTTCGCTCTTATTCCAGGTCAACAAAACACCCCCTGCAGCTACAATTATTCCTTCGGCAAATAAGCTAAATGCTTTGCCCCCGCTTCAATAAATTTCTCAGGGGTAATTGCTTTTGCAAATAGTTTTTTAGTAAGACTTCGCCATTCATCGGCCTCGTTTTGTGGCAATATCGAATACCAAAAGCTTGTATAATACTTTGCCTCATCTACCATGGTTGTAAATTCTTTTACCGGAAGAGGCGGATCATTAGGAGGCGTCAATTTATTATCCGCCATAAGATTAATATAGCCGTATTTCGTAACGTTTATTTTGTTCACTTCTTCCGAAAACCTCAGGCATAACTTAGCAGCTTCGTCTTTATGTGCGGTCTTTCGACTAATACACAGACCCGGCTTCAAAGTATGATTAATATCGATTAAATAATGACCATAATCGAAGTCAGGCTTCGAACCACTATTAGGCCACTGAATTAGTCCAATTGAATCATTGCCCATATTTTCAATCAAGTGATAAACAATAGTGGATTGATGCGGCAATAAGAGAGACTTGTTTTGAACAAAATTATGAATTGACTCCACTTCACCAGTTTCTAGATAATCCCTGGGAAAAGCACCTGAATCCACAAGTTCTACTACCTTATAAGCTGCATCTAAAAAAACCTTATCGGTAAATTTTATTTTACCGGCCCTTAGCTTGTCAAATGCATAGGGGTCAATTCGATTTACAATCATATCATATAGTAATTCTCCCAGCCAACTATCTTTGTCGCCAAGCTCAATGGCAGCGTAGTTTGTTTGGTGTTCTTTATTGTAAGCGTTGACTGTATATACTAAGTTCATTAGCTCATTCCAAGTTTTTGGCGGCTCTACGCCTATTTTCTGCATTAATGATTTATTGTAGAACGTTACGGCATACGCTTCGACCAGGCAAGGAATGATGTAGTTATTTCCATCAGAATAAGGAACCAAATAAGACTTCTTATAATTTAAGCCCGAATTGTTTATATAATCTTGTACCGGTAAACAGGCCCCGGCATTTAATAAAAAGTCGGGAAAAGTCCCGCCCCATACCGCAAAGATATCTGGAAGCTCATCGCAAGCTAACGAAATTCTTAACTTATATTTCAACTCTTCTGAGGCAAAGGTCTTAACATTTACATTATAGCCAAGTTCCTCCCCCAATGATTTCCACAAATCAAGATAATGGGTACCGGGTGTGTTTTGATCAAAGAAAATCCAGACATTCAATTCCGGTTTCTTATCCTCTACCGGAGCGTTTGGCGACACGGTTTGTGGCTTGGCACAACTTGAAGTGAATAAAGAAAACAAAACTATAAAAACAATCAATAATATATGTCGATAAGTGCACTTCATATAATATCTCCTCGTAAATCATATCGATATTTTTAGTAAAATTACCGTACTACTTTAGTTCTCGCCACCAAGCTGAGCATGGATACCTTGCCGCCCCAATCACGACAACCTCCCCAATTCGCGGTGTAGCAACTTTTATCTCCCGTCTTTCCGCTTCACTAAGCAGCCGTTCAACTTGATTCGTCCAGTCAATATTCGATTGACTGAAGCTCCCCCAGTGAATTGGCACCATAATCTTCCCCTGCAGATCGATTTGGGCTTGTACTACCTTTTCCGGAACCATATGAATATTCCTAAAAGCTTTATTGCCTTGACCACATTCCATCAACGTTAAGTCAAATGGACCATATTTTTTGCCAATTTCCTTTAAATGAGTGCCATAACCTCCATCGCCACTAAAGAAAACATTATTCTGTTTACCGGTAATTACCCAAGAGCACCATAATGTCTTATTTCGATCAAACAAGGTTCTTCCAGAAAAATGTCGACTCGGCGTACAGGCAAAAATCAACGCCTTAATCGCCAAAGTTTCCCCATAGGTAAACTCGGTAATTTTCTCATCTACAATCCCCCAGTTCCGAAGTCGTGCGCCAACCCCGCGCGGAACACAAAACTGTTGCACTTTATCTTTTATTTTCATAATAGAATAACGATCAAAATGATCGTAATGATCATGCGACAACAAAACAACATCTATTTTCGGAAACTCCTTCGGCGCGAGCGGCAATTGTTCTGTAAACCGCCTACCGGTAAAAATGGAAAATAGCCAAAAAAGATTAGAAAAAACCGGATCGCACAATATAGTCATGCCTTCGATTTGCATAAAAACTGTGGAATGACCGAACCATACCACTTTTGACGTCTCGGCATTTAGCATGTCACTCAGATTAAGCTTGTCCACCGGAAGCACCTGATGCGGCCTCCTATTTGGATATTTCTTGAACCGGTTATATAATATCTTCATCGTTACATCCTCTAGTCAGCTTCATTTCTTATCCAGCCATAACCAAAAATTGTTGTCAGTCGGCAGTCCATCATCCCCTGCCTTCTCCCCTTAGTCTAGCATAAAAAAAGAAACAGGGAAACCGCCCCAAGCTTTCCCCGCTTCTTCTCTTCAATTCAATTATTCCATTAACAAAATGCCCCTGGAAAGCTAGCCTGCCAGCAGTTGAGTGACAATATGAGCCACTCCATTATCATCATTAGTAGGCACTACATATTTGCAACACGCTTTTACTGCCGGCTCGGCGTTGCCGACAGCTACGTTTATTCCGACTCTTTTAAGCATCGAAATATCGTTATAATTATCCCCAATCGCCATTACCTTCTCTAGCGAAATTCCTAGGTGTCGGGCTAAAATTTCCAGCGCATTGCCCTTCGACACCGACGGATGAACCATTTCAAAATTATCCACACTAGCCATCGTCATTGCCATACCTTGAAAAGCGCTAAAATAATCCCGCCCGGTTTGTAGTTTAACGGCATCAATAGCAACGGCCGTCACATGGCCAACACTAACTTTTTCACGAAAAATCCAGTCCAGATTTTCAACTAACTGCGCATCTTTAGCCGCCGACAACCACGCCACCCGTTCCTTAAGTTTCTCCTTATTTAACGCCGCATCAACAAAATTATTAACCCGATCAAACTCGCTGCTTAACCGCTTAATGGCACTAACCGGTAAATAAGTACACTTGGCAGTACCAATCGAATAATAGTATGCATTTACATTTAGCCAGTCCAGCGCTCTTGTTAGCGGTGCTATATCCAAACCGGCCTCATGAATACACTGTCCATCATTCGTGTGAACAAACGCACCGTGATTAGAAATGATGTATGGAGCCTCCAATCCGGCCCGTCGGCAAATCTCCAGCGCATTGCCGTATGGCCGTCCGGTTGCGACCACAAACTTTACCCCGACATCCTGAGCCGCTTTGAGAGCATCAGCGTTAACCGAGCTTATTTCGCGTTGCTTAGAATCAAGTAGTGTTCCATCTAAATCTGATACAATCAACTTCAACCCCATATTAAGCTTCAACTCCTAATAAAATTTAAACTACAGTAGCCACGCCTATGAGCCTCCAACAATTCATCAAACAGCATCACCAAATTTTGGCACAAAAAATACCGAAAACGCAAATCTCTGCTTGTCGTTTCGGCTCACAAAATCATTATATATTTTTAAGGAAATTGCCCCCCAAAATTTATAACTAATTTTGAAGGTTTGGCCAACCTAATGTCACCATCCTATATTCTGCCGCACAATATTATTAATGCTTTATAAATTTATTTAATTCTAACCTATCGGTTTGTTACTGTCAATACATTCTGGAAATCTAGTGCTTGCTGCTATTAAAAACTACCAAAGCATGATATAATATTCAAATAATTTATCAGCTATTGAAAAGGAACAAATTGTTGCTTGCAATGCTGCTAAAAAATACAATTGAGGTGCAGTAATGGGAACCTATTTCACAATTAAGTATACTCCGGAAGAAGCTGATAAATGGATATCTTATGAAGATAACGCGGCATTAGGCCTAACGAAAAACGCCGAATACGACTTATTGGCTGAAACGGTTGACGGCAGCAACGTTTACTACATTATCAATGATAATGAAATAAAGACCTATGACATCTGGAAAAAAGCCCAAGGTGACTTGGTAGCCTTATTCTAAAGCGAATCACACAACCTTAGCCACCTAGTTCGATCTAGGAAAATTGAACAATCTCAACAAAAGAATCCACCGAAATTCGGCGGATTCTTTTGTTTCATTTTCAGTTATTGGGTTGTGGCGGTTCCGGTTGCGGTGGTATCGGCTGCTGTGGTTCTGGTTGATGCGGTACCGGTTTATGTGGTGCCGGTTTATGCGGCACTGGTTGCTGTGGCGCTGGACGCCGACGCTTATTTTTATGTGTGGGATCAACAGGCGGCTGCCCATCATTAGCATCTAGCATTTGATATTGAGGAGCTTCCCCTGCTTGATTAATATCATGAGCACTTACTATCGTAGCTAAACTCATAACAAATAAAAATAGTATTAAAGTTGATATTTTTTTCAAAATTTCATTCTCCTTTATTTTTTACTTATAAACCGCAAGTTAATTATAGCAAAACTATAACTATTTTCCTATTTTTATTTTTCTTGCCAAAGCAGAAAGCTCGCCGAATACGACGAGCTTTCTGCTTAAATTATAATTTCACGCTTCTCTTTACTGCCTTTTAGTCTACTTTTTGCATATTATATTTAAAGTTTTAAGTTTTCACACCCGCGAATATCCACAAAGCTATTTCACAGGTTTACAGCTTATAAAATTCCTCAAAAGATGAAGTTATAAACGTATGATCTAATACTCCCGCTAATTCTCGTACCGAATGCATGGCCAATATTGGATTCCCAATATCGATCGACCGTATATCTAAATGAGTTGCAGAAATAGGCCCGATTGTTGAACCGCCTTTTAAATCAGAACGATTCACAAACTTTTGCACTGGCACACTCGCCTTTTTGCATATTTCTTCATAAACCGCATCCGAATTACTATCGGTAGTATAACTTTGATTTGCACTAATTTTAATAACCGGTCCTTTATTTAGAAATGGTCTAAGTACTGGGTCATGCTTGTCTCCCAGATTTGGATGGACCGCATGCGCTAGATCAGCTGATAACATAAAAGATTTCGCAAGGGCACGAAAGAAATCCTCGCGCCCTTTCCCCTGGGAAAGCACGATTCTTTCTAATACATTAGAAAAAAATTGTGAATCGCCGCCTTGTTTCGTACCGCTTCCTACTTCCTCATTATCAAAAGCAATCATAACATTTGTTGCTGCTACAGCTTCCACCCTAGTAAGCGCCGCAATCCCCGCATGAACCATCGCTAAATCGTCTAATCTTCCCGAAGATATAAATTCATTATTAAGTCCGATGATAGTTCCCTTTTCATATTCATAAAGAAATAAATCAAAATCGATAATACTATCTACCGCCAATTTTAATTCTTCCGCAATAGCATTTAAGAGATAATCGCCCTTCTCTAAACTTTCATTTACCTGGGCCATCAGCGGCAGCAGATCCTTTTGCGCGTTAAGCTCCACCCCTTTATTGATCTCTCTGTTCATATGGATAGCGAGATTAGGAATAATAAGGATTGGTTTTCTGATATTCACCAGTCTAGTTTCTGGATACAATATATCTTCACTGCGTACAGTAATTCGTCCAGCCACCGCCAGGGGGCGATCCAGCCAAGTATTTAATATTGGCCCGCCATATACCTCCGTATTAAGCTTAACATAACTGCCTTCACTGGCAATCTCCGGTGCCGGTTTAATTCTAAAGCTCGGCGAATCCGTATGTGCTCCCACTATTTTGAAGCCACACTCTTCTATATTTCCCGTTCCCAAAACAAACGCGGCAATTGCTGAATCATTCTTTGTAACAAAGAATTTACCGCCCTGTTCAAGGTTCCAAGGGTCCGCTTCTTTAACTTCCCTAAAACCGCAATTACTTAAAATATCCTTCACTGTACTCACCGCATGGAACGCGGTCGGACTTTCATAAATAAAATCGATAAGCTGCTGTGCAAAATTCAATTCTTCTGTCATTATTCTACCTCCAGCTAAAGTTCAATAAGAACATCAATTATTTACAGTATACACCATTGATTAGCATTCAATAGCCCATCTTAACGAAACCATCCGTGAATACACGGACGACCGCTCGCAAAAAAGCCGTCCCAACGGACGGTCACCCCTTAATAGCACTCGCTTTATCAGCGCTGTGCCAACTAGGCGGCAGCGCTTTCGCTCTATCTATGGGCTTAGCCTCCGGCTACCCCATGGATGCGGTTATCACCAGCAAATTCCGCCAAAACAAGCTTTGTTCATCCGTCGAAGCCGAAAGACTGCTTTCATTTACCAACACCG
>Ga0316604_10000076_pt1 | contig 172146 bp, 158 predicted proteins | sample OWC_soil_day20_C_FD_207650 | JGI IMG/M metagenome (GOLD analysis project Ga0316604, IMG submission 207650) | Wetland soil microbial communities from Old Woman Creek delta, Ohio, United States - OWC_soil_day20_CT | ecosystem: Environmental > Terrestrial > Soil > Wetlands | place: USA: Ohio... | reverse complement strand
TTTGCTGTACTTTTTTACAAAACCGGTTCAGTAAAAAATACAAAGTTAACATATTTTTTACTACCAAAAGAAAGGGAGCTGTCCGAAACAGGTTTTAAAACCTATTTTGAGACAGCCCCTTTTTTGCTAGTTGCATTAAATTCCTAATAAATCAGCAACCACTACAGGCATGTCTTCCTTGGCACAAACCAAGGTATGTCTTACCGGTTTATCGGCCAATTCCGCCAGAGCTGGCGGAACCTTTAGTCCGGTACGTTGAGAGAGAGCTTGCAAGGCGGAAAATTCTCCCTCCTGCGCCGAAAAATTCTGGCCGTCAACCGCTTGCAATACACTTTCATTAAATTTAAACGGACTGGCCGTCGATACAATGACGCAAGGAGTATCATCATTGGTCTGACTGCGGTACTGTTCATACACCTGCCATGCAACTGCAGTATGCGGATCCATCACATACGCATACTCGCGATGCACTCGCCGAATAGCCTCTACGGTAAGGTGATCGTCAGCCCATCCCGACCAGAACAGACTTTGTATATTGGCTAAATCCTGTCCTGTTACAGAATAGCGGCCTTCCGTTTTTAGTTTCTCCATCCATTCTGAAACCTGTTCGGCATTCCCGTTCGTAATATGATACAATAACCGCTCTAAATTGCTGGATACTAAAATATCCATAGATGGCGATAAAGTTTTAAAGAATTCTCTCTGCCGGTCATAAACACCTGTCTGTAAAAAATCAGTTAAAACGTTATTACTGTTTGATGCACAGATAAACCGCGCAACCGGCAAGCCCATCAATTTAGCATAATAACCGGCCAAAATATTGCCAAAGTTTCCTGTCGGTACTGCAAAATTCACTGGTTGACCAAGCACAATCCGTCCATTGGCGAGTAAATCTGCGTAAGCGCTAAAATAATAAACAATCTGAGGAGCCAAGCGACCCCAGTTGATGGAGTTGGCAGAAGAAAACTGCAAACCGGCAGCTGCCAATTTGGCCTGAAAATCACGATCCTGGAATAATATCTTCACACCAGTCTGAGCGTCGTCAAAATTCCCTTCAACGGCAACGACATCAACATTATTACCTTCTTGGCTGACCATCTGCAAGCGCTGAATTTCACTTACGCCATTATGGGGATAAAACACAATAATTCGTATCCGGTCAACATCTTTAAACCCTTCCAAAGCGGCTTTTCCTGTATCGCCGGAAGTCGCAACCAAAATTACGATATCGGATTGTTCTTTATTTTTCGCTAACGCCAAAGACAAAATTCGGGGAAGCACTTGCAACGCCATATCTTTAAAGGCGCTGGTCGGCCCATGCCATAATTCCAACACATTTTGACCGTCAACCGGATGCAGCGGAGCAATTTCCGGACAATCAAATTTTTCCATATTATAGGCAGCTTTGAGACATTCGGTTAGTTCCTGCTCGCTATAGTCAGTAAGAAAACGTGATAATATCATCTGCGCCCGTTGACGATAGTCAAGAGGAACCAACGCTGCAATGAAATCATGATCGACTTGTGGAATGTGATCAGGAACGAACAAACCGCCATCCGATGCAATTCCTCTTTGAATAGCCATGGCGGACGTGACTGTTTCCTGCCTGCCACGAGTACTGACATAGTTCATAAATAACATCTCTCCCAAATGATTTATATTTTTGCATCCTCACTGCGGATCAATACGCTTACTTGTGCATTCACCGCACGTATCAAATCGGCTGGCGGCAAGACAATCTGTTTACCCCGCATACCGGCACTGACGGAGACTTCCGCCCACTGCAAAACGCTGGCATCTACATATACAGGGTAATGTTTTTTTGCGCCGATAGGCGAAACGCCGCCGCGAATGTATCCTGTCAGCGGTTGAACTTCCTTTAACTGAACCATTTCCACTTTTTTGTTACGGCTTACAGCCGCCAAAGCTTTCAAATCCAGTTCCGCTGCGCCAGGAATGCAGGCCATCAAAACACCGCTTTTGTCACCTCGAACAACCAGCGTTTTAAAAACTTGCCCAACTGGCAAACCTACTTTACGCGCAACAGCTTCAGCACTCAAATCACTTTCGTCTACCTGATATTCACTTATTTTATAAGAAATACGTAGCCCGTCAAGGATGCGGGCAGCGTTTGTTTTCACTGGCTTTCCCTCACTCAAATGGTAATCAGCTCATAATCCATTGACCCCATCCCAATTTTAGCAGCATGTTCGATCTGGATCAATGCGTCATGATGGGAATAAGAAATTTCTGCAATCGTTTTTCCATAAGCGGCAGCCGTTAAATCCAAGGTGGCTTTATCAATTGCAACTGGATCGGAAGATGCCAAAATACCAATATCCCGGCCCATTTTTGCTTGTTCGGCGCCTAAGCAGTCGCAATCTTTGGTCATGTCAACCATCACGTTAAAAAAGAAACATTTGCCGGATTTTCCTTGCAGCGTCCCGTAAGCATGTTCGGCCATACTCCTCTGCATGTAGCCGGACTCACGTCCCCAATCATATTTCACCGCATCAAACCGGCAAACCGCCAAACATTCACCGCAGCCTATGCAGCGTTCTGCAACGATAAAAGCGCATCCGTCTTTTTCAATAATTGCGCCTTCCGGACACCACTGAATGCATTTCTTGCAAAACTTGCACTTCTTCTGCTTGATTTCCGGCAACATTGCAGAATGCTGCCGCATTTTACCCATTCTGCTCGCCAGACCCATGCCAAGATTTTTGATACAAGCTCCAAGACCGGCAGCCACGTGACCGGTAGGATGCGACACGACCAGCAACGCATCGGTAGTCAGTATTTCCCGGGCTACTTTCACGGATTGATGCAATTCAGCCTCAATGACCACTTCCTGCTCTGACGTACCGTTAAGACCGTCAGCCATAATAAACGGCGCTCCAACATTTTCAATTCCAAATCCATGCCGATGAGCATGTAAAATATGCTTCACCGCATTTTCCCGTTCACCCTTATACAGCGTGGAAGTTTCAGTTAAAAACGGCATCCCTTGTTTTTCTTTTACCTTATCAACCAATTCCCGAATTAAAGCCGGTTTTACATATGTCGTATTACTCTTTTCGCCCACATGCAGTTTGATGGCGACAAAGTCCCGTTCTTCAATTGCCTTGTCAGCTCCGGAAACCTCATATGCCTTTCGCATTGCCGCTGCCTGTTCCTCTACAGACGCTCCATCTTCCAACTTTATCAAATATACTTTTGCCGTCATACTTCATTCACACACCTTATTTTGTATTTTCAAAAAACGAAAGCGCGGTTGCCCGCGCCCATCGTTAGAAGTTTAGTGTCATATGTGTCACTTTAACATTTGGCACAGCTTGCAGTTCCGTTTCCATTTCCTTCACCGGAATATTCTCGCCGCATAATTGCAGCAGAATAATTCCACTGTTCGTGCATTCTGCCATGGCTGCATCATGCAGTCCCAGTCGAACACGAATAAAACAACCATACTTTGTCAGAATGTCCTGCACTTTAACCGCTGTTTCGTTCCGGTGTTCTTGAACAATCGCCATAATAATCGGACAATCACTCATTACAGATCCCACCTTCATCCCTCCTGACAAATCATATTAGATTACATATTCCACAGTTCAGCAAAATTTCCTGCTTTCCCGCGGTCTTAGGACAAGTTTCTTATCTGTCCGCTAATAGTATTCATTAATAAAATTATTGCATGGAGGGAAAAATGCATTGAGCAACTGGAGCGTTTCATCGTTCGCAGAAAATATGCGTCCCATCTTCTCCAATTGCAAGACGCTCAGACGCCCAAATAACAACTGCGTCAACGTGCCAACCGAGCACTGGAAATCCGGCGTTGGATGAGCGGCAAAGCTAATCTTTCCTTGTCCATTTGCAACGGTCAAAATGAAAACATTGTCATTCCATGCAGCCAATTCGTCAGTAATTTGGAATACGATCGTCCCCTCTACGTTTAGAGGGTATTCAATTGCCCCCAATAGTTGAGCAACATCGACAATTCGTCCAGTCATAAAAGGGAACAGGCGTATATCCTGTTTAGGATCAAAGAGGGAAAATGCAGTTAGATCATCAATCGGTGCATTCCACTCGATCTCTTTCACCTGTGACCGGTGATTATACAGAAAATGAAAAAACTGTTTTTGAGCCGTTTGACAAGAATAGACCAATTCCCGGACTACAATCCGGTTCTGCTGAATCGTGTACATCACGTAGCCCTCCGGACTTCCATCCACCGTCAACAAATAACAAAATCCGTCCTCCGCATGCAAACTGTCTATTGCCGCTTTCCAATCGTTATGAGAACGAATGACATATCCGTGCCGGCCTTGAACAAATTTCTGATACGCAGCTTGAAGATTATTGTAATCATTTGATCCGTTACGCACCGGGGAAAAAGTTCCACCGGATAAAGAAACAGGCTCTAGATCTTCCAACGCCAAGATATATTTATAGTGGTGATAACAAATCTCCCATTGATAAGGATAATAAAATCCAGCTTTAAATGGCATCAGGATACTGGCGTAATGGCCCCGCTGCCTCATTTCGACAACGGCCAGTCGCAACAATTCTTTAATTCTGCCGCCGCTGCGCATTTGTGGATCCGTCGCCACACCAATCACATAGGATACGGGTATTTTACGTCCACGCAACAACAACTCATAGGGAATGAGCTGCAAAGAAACTGCAAGAGTGTTCCCTTCATAGCCGACAAGAGTATTCTGCGCTTGGTAATATTGGGAAAAAAACCAAATAAAGAACGGATCTTTTTCATTCTCAAAACAATAAGACCATAACCATTTTACAGCTTCCGTATCTTCATTCCGGGCAATGCGAACTTCCATTTCAGCACCCCTTCTGCAAGGTTACCTCATATTTCTCAACCAGTTTTACAGGTCTATATGATTCTTTTGCAATCCGTAACCCTTCAATGCCCATATCCTCTTCCCGGTTAACAAACTTCATATGGGACCAGTCATGGCGTAAAAATTCCTGATTAATCACTGGGTATATTCCCCTGATGTCCGGATTCCCTTTTTCCACATGGATAAGGACAGTATCTGAATTCAATTGCTCACCCAAAGTAAAGGCTTCCACTTTTCCCGAAATTTTAATGACTCCTCCTCGGAAGCCCAACTGACTGTAATTCTCTAACCCATCTATGATTGCTTCTCTTTCCATAATCAAGCTGAGATCGCCCTCACATTCCCGTTTGGCACACCATTCCAGCTCATATTCAATACATTCCGGCACCAGTTCCTTGCTGAGCGGCAAATATTGATACTGACTAAATTCACGTTTAAAGCTATTAATGTGATTCATCTTGTTGCGATAATTTCGGCCCTTCAATTCAATTAAATCACGAACATTATACACGTAATCAAAAACTTCCCGCCGGGGCTCTATCTTAAAGCGGCCTGGACGCAGCCGAGTAAGGCATTCCGTCATCAACGGCGAAACACCGCGCATGCTGAAGGATATTCCATTTGCTGCAAAATAATCTACAGCACGATCGACAGCCCGTATAAACCCTTCTTCTGTTTGTCCATAGGGCGGCAGCATATACGGAAGATTATCGTATGCCGCCAAAACAAACAAAAAGTTTTCTTCTACCGCCCATCGTATCGAATAACCTTTTCGCCACATAAATAACGTTGTAAAATTGCATTCCGATCCTTCATAATGTTTTTCATGAAAATAACGATCAAATAATGGCTTATCCGCCAAAGAAACTGCCTGGAAATTAATAATAAACACTCCTTAACACTATTCATAGTAATTTAACCGGCCTTACTCGCAAATGCCGTCAAATAATTGCCCGGCCTGCCGGACATCCACATTTCCTCCGCTGAGAATAACGCCAATTTTTTGTCCGCGCAACGGCAGGTTGCGCGCAAATAAAGGCGCGAGACTCACTGCCCCGGATGGCTCAATAATAATTTTAAGTCTCGTCCATAAGAAGTACATCGTGCGCAAAGTTTCCATGTCTGACACAGTAACCATATCATCAACATAGCGACGAATCAAGGGAAATGTGTATTTGCCCAGACTGGCAGTCCTGAGACCATCGGCAATCGTAGGCGGATTTTCAACGGACTGCAATACTCCGGTCTTGAAGGACCGCGTTGCATCATCTGCTAATTCCGGTTCAACACCGTAAACTTTACAATCGGGCAGCATATGTTTTGCACTGACCGCACTGCCGCTCAACAAACCGCCACCGCCACATTGTACGAAGAGATAATCAATATCTCCAACTTCTTTTATCAGTTCAAGAGCCGCTGTTCCCTGTCCCGCAATCACATCTTCATGATCAAAAGGCGGTATCAAAGCAAATCCATGTTCAGCAATTAATTCTTGAGCCACTTTTTCGCGCGACATGATCGCCCTATCATACAAAACAATCGTCGCACCGTATTCTTTTGCTGCTGCCAGCTTTACTACCGGAGCATCTTGTGGCACAATAACCGTTGTAGCCACATTCATTAATCTCCCGGCCAAAGCAATCGCTTGCGCATGATTACCGGAAGAAAAAGTAACGACCCCTCTTTTTCGGGCGGCGGCATCCAGACAACAAATCGCATTATACGCCCCGCGGAATTTGAAAGCACCCATCCGTTGAAAGTTTTCGCATTTTAGAAAAATGTTGTTTCCCGTTTTTTCGTTTAACAAGCGCGAAGTCATTACCGGAGTTTTATGGGCGACGCCATCAAGACGCTGTGCAGCAGCCAAAATTTTTTCAAACAAGAATAAGCCCCCTTTCATAATCTATCTTCTTTTAACCATTTGCCAGATGATGATCTAATAAATAATTAAAAGGACATTTTTAACACTACAGAGAATTGTATACATGTTTTCCACACACAATCCATCATTCCTGCTAAAAGAGGTGACATTTTTTGCTACGAATAGCTTTAGGACAAATGGAAGTAATTCCTGGTCGACCGGATATCAATTTTCATACGATGTTATCGATGATTGTTTCTGCCCGCGACCAGCAAGCAAATATCATTATATTCCCTGAAATGGCTATCCCTGGTTATTTTTTGGGTGATACTTGGGAGCAGCCTGCTTTTTTACGTGATTGTGAGATGTATGGTCAAAGGATCGTTGAAGAGTCTGTTGATATCTGCATTATCTTTGGCAATATCGGCATAGATTGGAATAAAAAAAATGATGACGGACGCTTCCGTAAATACAATGCCTGTTTTATCGCTCATAACAGGAAGTTATTGGGCGATGATAACTTTCCTTACCCATTTCGGATTAAAACCCTGCAGCCAAATTATCGTGAATTTGATGATAACCGGCATTTTTATAGCTTGCCGAAATTGGCTGATGAACTAAATAAACAAGTCGATGATCTCTTGCAGCCCATCCGGTTGACAATCGCTAATCGCCGGTTTCGTCTTGGTTGCCTGATCTGTGAAGACTCCTGGAGTGATGATTATGCAATCGACCCGGCTGCCATATTATTAAAGAACGGGCCAATCGATTTGTTTATCAACATCTCCAGTTCCCCTTTCACTTTGGGGAAAAACAACAAGCGGAACCGTGTCTTTGCCCATAATACGAAACAATATGGTGTGCCTTTAGTATATGTTAACAACGTTGGGCTGCAGAATAACGGAAAAACGATTTATACATTCGATGGATTTAGTACTGTCTATAATCGAATGGGAAATATTATTGAGTATTGTCCGCCGTTTGACCCCCTGTTAACGTGCATTACGCTCGATTTTTCAGCGGATGATTCAACACAAGCCATTAAAGCTGTTCCTGACGACCATGGGATTGATACAATATACCATGTTTTGCATTACGGAATTCGTCATTTTCTAAATTCCATTCAGATGAAAAAAGTGGTCATTGGCGTTTCCGGCGGTATCGATTCTGCTGTTACTGCTGCTTTATACGTAACTATTCTCGGTCCTGAAAATGTTCTCCTGGTTAATATGCCGAGTATCTACAATTCGCAAACTACCAAAGATTTGGCTTCCCAATTAGCAAAAAACCTTGGTTGCCTTTATGCTATTATTCCTATCCAGGAAGCGGTAACATTTACAATCGCACAAATCAATCAGGCGCCGATCTCTAACCAAAAAACCGGCGATGCGTTTCATCTATCCGTTTCCCCTTTTATCGCCGAAAATATCCAGGCCCGGGACCGTTCCTCACGGGTTCTGGCTGGCATAGCTGCAGCATTCGGAGGTGGCTTTACCTGCAATGCCAACAAAAGCGAACTCACCGTCGGCTATTCGACATTATATGGCGATCAGGCAGGCTTTCTTGCCGCCATTGCCGATCTTTGGAAACATCAGGTTTATGAGATCGCCACATATATCAACCAATCAATCTACCAAAAAGAAGTGATTCCGCACGAAACAATCACCTTAGTGCCCAGTGCCGAATTATCATTTGATCAATCGGTCGATGAAGGCAAGGGAGATCCTTTGATTTATCCGTATCACGATTTCCTTTTCCGCGCTTTCGTGGAACACTGGCATAGGGCTACGCCGGAAGATATTCTTTCCTGGTACATGGAAGAGGTGTTGGAAGAAAAACTCGGCTGTCAGACCGGTTTAGTAAACCGTATATTCAAAACCCCGCAAGAATTTGTCGATGACCTCGAACGCTGGTGGAAGTTATATACCGGAATGGCTGTAGCCAAAAGAATACAGGCCCCACCGGTATTGGCCGTCAGTCGCCGCGCTTACGGTTTTGATCATCGTGAAGCGCAAAACACCCTCTACTACACTACACGTTATCACACGCTGAAAAAGCAGTTATTTAAAGGAGCTGAAGCAAATGTTTGACAATGCCGAGGGTATGGTGTTCCGACCGCCTAACGAAGCAAATAGCCTCATTCTGCGCGTTACAATTGGATGTTCCCACAATACATGCACTTTTTGCAGTATGTATAAAGACGTTCGGTTTCGCATACGTCCCTTGCCGGAAATCATCGCGCTGATTGATGCCTATGCACGTAGGTTTCCTCATGTGCGGCGTGTGTTCCTTGCTGACGGCGATGCACTGATCGCGCCAACAGATCATCTTTTGACTATTATGAGTTATCTACACCAAGTTTTTCCTCGTTTAGCGAGAATTACTTGCTACGGTGGACCAATATCCATCTTGCGTAAATCTCCCGAGGAATTGGCCAAACTGCATTCCGCCGGACTTTATACCGTCTATTTGGGCATCGAAAGCGGCGATGACGAAGTGCTTCAAGCCGTCAACAAAGGAGTTACTGCCGCTGAAATGACAGAAGCCGGACAAAAGATTCTGGCCGCAGAAATCAAATTATCTGCAATGATCATCATCGGATTAGGAGGCCAAACCCATAGCCGGCAGCATGCAATTCATACCGCACAAGTGATCAACGCCATTAACCCAACATTCCTTAGTGCTTTGACCTTGATGCTGCAGCCTGGATCCGCCCTGCGTCAGGCTGCCGATAAAGGAAAATTTCAGCCCCTGTCGGCCTACGCTCTAATGCAAGAAATTCGACTGCTAACAGAAAACATTTCTGTTGCCAAACCCTGTTTATTCCGCAGTAATCATATATCGAACATTCTCCCGCTCGCAGGGACGTTTCCCAATGATAAAGAAGCCCTGCTGGAAGAAATCGACATCGCACTTGAACATTGTCCTTCCAATCAGCTCCCGTTTTATAATGACAAAGGATCCTTTTAAATAGACTTGGAGGAAAACCGGAGGTTCAAATAATTGATCCTCCGGTTTTTACATTTAACGTTTTAGAAGGCGTAGGATGAACCATCCAAGAATGCCTGCTGCCACCAACAGCAAAGCCATTGGCAAAAAAATGAAGATAAATAGCAATATAAGCGCCAAAAAAATCAGTTTGACAAAAAATCCTGAAGGTCCTGTTGAATCGAACTGAACATGGCGGACATAAATTCTTTGCCGTTCTCCAGCCCATTCATGTTCAGATCTTGGACTATTTGGGACTTCTTCATCCTGGATGGTAACCCCGTGAAATTGTTCTCTTTCTTGTGGGCTTAAAATTTGCACAGAAGAACACGGATTTCCGCATTTAGGGCAATCTTTGCCTTCATCCATTTCGGCAGCACATTTTGGACACCGCTGCATCCCAAACCCTCCTAGCCATTTTAATCATATCGCAATATCCACAATATGGAATATGCAACTTATTTGTTTTCTGAAAGATCTTTCTGTAAAATATCAGGAAGAAAACAGCAGAAAAATAAACCCTTCTTCATTTAGATAACGCGGATCATATCGTTTCAGCTGCAACGTCTTATACACCTTGGTTTTGTTATTATAAATACTTGCTGCGGAAGTATGGAAGTCCTGGGCAAGCTCTTCTGCAGGAATTCCATGGGGCGAATTGATGCGTGAGTATATGTACAAAATAGCGGCTGCCCAGGCATCCGGTTTGCGAACAGAAATCTCAGTAATCTGTGAAAAATCATGCCATAGTTTTTGCGCTAATTGTATATCATGGAAAGAAAACCCATATTCAGGCATCGATTTTGAAAATGATTTCTGAACATGATTATCAGGAATGCAGGTTTCAATAACCGAAGGAAAGTCTCTGCCCATCTGTTCAAAAGGGGTAACATTCACTTTTGCCGTCGTAACAAGCATATCTATCGTATGTCGTACTAACAGAGAATGGCGATTAAAAAAATCCGGCCAAGATGCTTCTGGATACTGGATCATAAAAATCGCCTTTTGACGCAATACTTCCTGACGGATACGACGCCGCAGATTCAAACTGGTTTCAACACTCGTTACATAATTGATCAACATCGTATCACGCAGAAAAACATGTCCGAAAAAGATCATCTTTTTGATTTTTTTATAGTCAATAGCCGGACAAGGCAACTGGAATTTTTCACCCGAAAACAAATTAACACATTCTATCCATTGTTGGTTCAAAATACGTTCAACATAAAAAACAATAAACCGAACGTTCAACATTTCATTCAAAATACGTTGTTCTTCGGAGGTCAAGTTCTTTTCGTTGGTTTCATGAAAATATACCAACGCTTTTTTATCATTGGCCAGCAAGTGATAATCCAATAGAAAATAATCCCAAAATCCCAACCAAAATTCCTCTTGCTCTTCATCTGGAATTTTATCACACGGACCCGTATACAGAAGCAAAGCCCGCCGGAAATCATCATTGAATTGGTCCTGTTGAAAATACGAACCCAATCGTACCATTAACCGTTCGATTGCTTCTTGCGGATCTTGCTTGCTTTCAACGTATCCATTCGAGCATGTTTTCCCAAACGCTTTATTTAAATCGTTATCCAAAAAACGCAACTCTTTTTTTTCAAGTGGCATCGAATTGATCGCGTCTATTTTTTTTCCTGCGGTTAACAAACGGATCGCACGTTCTAATTCATCAATGCCATGAAGCATCTTTTTATTCTGAAGGAATTGATAAAAAGCTAACAACACCTCAAAAAAATGAGATATCGTTTTTAACGTTGCTTGGAAACCAGGAACACAGCCTGCCAGCCACTCAATAACCAAACTATATTCCCGACAAGTAATTTCATCAAGATTATCATGCTCCGAGTGCGCCAGATAAATAATAAAGCACCGCAGATTTTGCCAAATATCACGTAATTCTTCGTCATTTGCGCCTTGCCAAGCCTTTTGGCGCAATAAACCTTCTACCCAATCCTGCTGAATTAATGGCTCCCAATTGATTTCGCCGTTATAAAAAACCTGTACTTCATCATAAACATTTTTCATGAATACAAAAAGTCTCCTTTAAAACATTACCCAACTCCTCTATTATAGCATGTTTGCGCATAGGCTTCCATGGCTTCCGAAGCGCTTTATAGCATAGGGATCCAAACTATAATAAGACTTGGCGCATGCCAAGTCTTAGACTTTTGAAATGGAAAATTGTGTTTATACTTTGCGAAAACTAACTGCTGCCCATACGATTAAAAAAGCCGGGCAGTTTTTTACTCCTCAGCTTTACAATGAATTATTAAATAAACATTGTGATCGCTTTATACATCAACCCGCTTGTTACCGCAGCAAAAGGGATCGTGAGTATCCAGGCAAATAGCATTTGCTGAGCTACGGTCCATCGTACGGCAGACACCCGTTTGGCTGAACCGACTCCCATAATAGATCCTGAAACCACATGTGTTGTACTTACCGGCAAGTGCAAATTTGTAGCGGCAAAAATGACAATTGCCGAGTTCAAATCAGCAGCAAAACCATTAATTGGCTCAAGTTTGAAAATTCTGCCGCCCATTGTTTTGATAATCTTCCAACCGCCGACCATCGTTCCCATGCCCATAGCAACCGCACAGGATAATTTTACCCACATTGGCACTTCCAAAGTCGGAATATGACCCGAACTAAGCAAGGCAAGCGTGATAATCCCCATAGCTTTTTGCGCATCATTCGAACCGTGGGAAAATGACATCAGACTCGCTGACAGAAGCTGCATTCGTTTAAACCCGGCGTTCAGCGAATGCGGAGAAAAGCGTCCGAAAATCCATAGCATGCCGATCATTATCAAATAACCGCTGCCCATTGCAATAATCGGCGATAACACCAGCGACAAAAATATTTTTTCGATGCCAATCATATTAATTGCATCAATACCGGACGCCGTGATCACTGCACCCAATAAGCCCCCGACCAATGCATGGGATGAACTGCTGGGAATTCCAAACCACCACGTTAACAAATTCCAAACAATGGCGCCAAACAGCGCTGCGATAATCACCTGTTGATTGACCAATGAGGCGGATTTGATAATATCCCCGCCAATGGTCTTGGCAACTCCGGTACTGTATAACGCCCCAATAAAATTGAGACAACCGGCCATGATAACAGCGACCTGCGGCGACAATGCCCGGGTGGATACGGAAGTGGCGATAGCATTCGCCGTGTCGTGAAAACCATTGATATAATCAAAGGCCAGAGCAAAAAAGACCACAACATAGAGGAGCGTCAAATCAGGCATATTTTACAACGACTCCTCTTAACAATTTCGCTATATCTTCGCATGTATCCAAGATATCTTCCAAATGGAACAAGATCTCTTTCCACTTAATGATTTCAATGGGATCATTACACTCTCTAAAAAGTTTCGCCACCTCAATACGATACAGATGATCGCCTTGCATTTCGTACTCACATACACGGTTGCAGCGAACCTCAAGTTTGTCTTTTTGTTTTTTCAATTCCGGAAGGTAACTAAAGGACTTGTCAATCTGCTTTACACTTTTTACCACTAGTCCTGCTAATTCTTTTGCACCTTCTGACGCAGCTCCGGTATTATACAAATCCATACGTTCAATAATTCCTTGAATTCCGTCCATCAAATCATCCAATTTCTGCGCGATGCTATAGATGTCTTCACGGTCAAGCGGGGTGATAAACGTTTTGTTAAGCAACCCAAAGATTTGCGCAGTATTGGCATCCGCTTGATGTTCTAAATCATCAACCTTTGTCATAAGTTCTAAAAGATTTTCATGATTACTCATAGCTTCGACCAATACATCGGCTGCTTCACGGATAAGCTGAGTGTTTTCTGAAAGATTGTTGAAAAATTTTTCTTCTCGCGGTTTTAAGCGAAATCCCATACTGTCCTCCTGATTATTATCTAATCTCAAACAATTATATCATATTAACCACTGCTTTGAAACGCCATTATGTATACTTTAGCGCTTTAATGGCTTATACTTTTCTTCACAAGGTTCATCGACCTGCCAATCAATTGGTTTTTTACCTATAGAAACCAAAATTGCATTTGTTTTCGAGAATGGCTTGCTGCGGAAAAAACCCCTGCTTGCAGACAAAGGACTTGGATGAGGCGATTTAATAATATGATGAATTTTATTGGTTATCAAACTTGTCTTCGATTGTGCATGGCTCCCCCATAAGATGAATACGATGGGGTCTTGCCTTTCATTCAATAAGCTGATGATTCTATCTGTAACATGTTCCCAGCCTATTCCCCTGTGCGAATTGGCTTGCCCGGCAATCACAGTGAGAACTGTATTTAACAACAATACGCCTTGATCAGCCCATTTTTTTAAATATCCGGTTTTCGGTATCGGGTAATTTAAATCATCATGCAATTCTTTGTAAATGTTCACTAATGATGGCGGGGACTGAACGCCTGGCTTTACCGAAAAACTGAGTCCATGCGCTTGGTTCGGTCCATGATAGGGATCCTGACCTAATATGACAACCTTCACTTCTTCATATGCTGTATAATGAAGCGCATTAAAAATATCATACATATCCGGATAGACTGTCTTCGCACGGTATTCTTTGATCAAAAATTGTCTTAAGCTTTGATAATATTCTTTTTCAAATTCATCTTGCAGTAATTCCTGCCAGTCATTTTTAAAAACAATCATTCTCATCACCGCCTTGGATTATATCACAGAGATCCGTCTTCTATTTTAACATCTTTTATCCCGAAAAATAAAGCTCGAAAAATCGTCTCGAAGGACAAGCAGATTTAGCATAAGAAAAACCGCCCGATGAACGCAAGCGGTTTGTAGGGAGTTCATGTATACTTTTCTCTTAGCAGTCTAATCTCTTTTCCATAACCCGATACCTCATTGGGAGTCTCCAAATAAAATGGTAAATTTCGCAATTGAGGATGATTGATGATTTTGACGATAGCCTCCAACCCGATTGTTCCTTCCCCAATGCGTGCATGGCGATCTTTCTTACTGGCATAAGGGGTCATACTGTCATTTAAATGGATCGCCTTTAGCTTTTCAATCCCAATACATTTGTTAAATTGTTCCAAAACATCATCAAGCTCATTAACGACATTATAGCCGGCAGAATAGACATGGCAGGTATCAAGACATACTCCCATTTTTTCTGTCAAATTCACTCTGCCCAAAATCAAGCTAAGTTCATCAAAACTGCCGCCTACCTCACTGCCTTTGCCTGACATGGTTTCCAATAGTACTGTTGTTGTCTGTTCCGGTCGCAATATCTGATTTAATAACCTCACAATTAAATCAATGCCAGCTTCTGCACCTTGTCCAACATGGCTGCCCGGGTGAAAAGTATAGAAATTATTTGGCAAGTATTCAAGATTACGCAAATCCTCCGAAAGTACCATGTGCGCAAATTCTCTAATGCGCGGGTCGGCGGAGCAAGCATTCAGTGTATACGGAGCATGGCCCAATAGCGGCGCAAAATGGTGTTCCTGGCCTAAAGCAATCATTGCAGCCACATCTTTTTCACTTACTTTTTTTACGCTGCTGCCGCGCGGATTACGGGTGAAAAACTGAAATGTGTTGGCTCCTATGCTTAAAGCTTCCCGTCCCATATGTTCATAACCCTTGGATGCAGATAAATGACAGCCAATATTCAACATGAATGGCTTTTCTCCCTTCTAAAGTCGTTTTTGCAAAGAAACCAATTCGGTCCTCTGCCATTCCCGCCGGCAATAAAAATCCAATGCCAAGTGGTTACGCTGATCGGCCAATAAATCCATTCGTTTAGCCCCACATCCTTTAGCCCATTTTTCAACTGCATCAACCAGTCCGGAACCAACCCCATGGCCGCGCTGTTTTTCTGCTACGACTAAATCTTCAACAATGACTTTTGCGCCGCCTTCAGCAGTAGATACAAGTAATTGTCCTGTGCACATTCCTACAATCCGTCCATCAAACTCAGCCACCATAATACAGCATCGTTCCGGTTGTTCCAACATGAGAAAAAGACCTTGCCTCTGTCTTTGGACATCAACAGTAAAATCAGTTTCTATCGCAAATAAAACGCCTATTAGGTCCACTAAAGCACCGATATCTCGTATTTCAGCTCTTCTAATCACACTATTTTTACTCATTGCGCCCCCACCTCTCTGTTCGCTTTTGATTTGGAAGTGACCGCAAAAATTGATAATTAGTGAATACGGAATCCGACCGGTATCGCTTCGTCAACAAAAAGTACTTTGCACTCACCATCTGAAGTATCTCCGGCCAATAGCATGCCTTGACTTGTAACGTTGGAAAACTTAGCTGGCTCAAGATTAGCAATCACAACAATTTTTTTACCTATTAGCTCCTCCGGTTCATACCAAGGATGAATACCGGAAACAATAACTCGTCCGCAAAGTCCATCATCCAACTCCAAACGCAGCAAATTTCTCGATCGTTTCAGCGCTTCACATTTCATGACTCGGCAAACCCGCAAGTCAATCCTACTAAAATCATCTAAAGTAATCTGCGGCGCAAGAGGCGCAACAGCCGTCTTTTCTTGTGAATGCTGGCCTTTCCTATCTTCTGCGCCAGTTGGGTTCTGTTCAACCATTTCATTTTTAGTCATTACGGAAAATCTCCTTTTTAGTAATAGTAAAGCTCCCTTATCAATATTCCAACTTTGCATGGTAAATCCTTTTTGCACAATCCTATTTAGCCACGAAATGATGCAAAACTGTTCACACGGATACCCCAATAAGAAATAACCCGCAAAAGATTTCTCTTTTGCGGGCCTTCTTGGCACTTCACTTTTTTTGACTTGTCTCATTTTTGTTAAGCTTTTTCCGCTAAATCGCAGATTATCACTTAACTTTTTCGAGGGGCAGAACCTCTCTAGTTTACAAATCAACACGCTACCAATGCCAATTTTTGAACTACCTTCTACTAGCGCCTTAGCTCTCATTAGCCAAGTAAAGTATAGAAAGATAGTTTTTACAGAGGGAACCATCCGAACTTCCCCTCTGGGTTTTCGGCGCCTCACCAGCGCCTACCGAACAGTTCCTTCTGGTAATGTTACTATACCATAGTCCGTCGTAAATTTCAATAGATATTTTTTGAAAATTCTGCATTTGCTTAAATCAATTTTTAAAACTTTCTTTTATCCGGCAACTTCCACGTCGGTCTTTTTATCCGATTTCGCACCCCAATAACCGGCTAGCAGCGATCCGGTAAGATTATGCCAGACACTGAAAATCGCTCCGGGAATTGCCGCGATTGGATCAAGGTGAGCCATAGCCAGTGCAACAGCCAACCCTGAGTTTTCCATCCCGATTTCAAAACAAATCGCCTTCGACTTATGAAAGTTCATGCCTACAGCACGAGAAGCTCCGTAACCCAACCCCAGGCCAAGACCGTTATGCAAAGCAACGGCAACGAAAGCAATCAATGCAACTGTAACTAATTTTGCGGCGCTGAGTGCAATAACAATGGAGATAACAAATACGATCGCCCCTACAGAAACCAGCGGTACTAGCTTGATAAACTTATCAACAATCGAACCCGCTAAAGCACGTAAAGCAATCCCTAACATTACCGGGACAAGAACGATTTTCAAAATATCAAGCAACAATGCCTCGGCGTTAATCGGGATAATTGATCCGGCCAGAAGCAAAAAGATATAAGGAGTAACAAACGGTGCCAAAACGGTATTAAAGCTCGACACAGTGACCGATAAAGCCGTATCTCCCTTGGCCAAAAACGTCATTACATTGGAAGCCGTTCCACTTGGACAGCAGCCAACCAAAATCACACCGGCAGCTAATGCAGGCGGTAAATTTAAAATTTTGGTAACAAGGAGCGCAACTACCGGCATAATAAGATAGCGCAGGACAATTCCGTAAAAAACATCTTTCGGCCGGCTAAGTACCAGCTTAAAGTCATTTAGACTCATGGTAAGACCCATGCCCAGCATGATAATTCCCAGCAAGTAAGTGATCCAGCCTTTATACGGTGCAAATAGAGGCGGAAAAAAGAATGCCGTCAACGAAAAAACAATCACCCATAAAGGAAACAATCTAGTAATAAATGGAATAATTTTTTCAAAAGTATTCATCATTTCCTCCTACTTCAAAACTGCGCCGGTGTTGGCAGAAGTAACCAATTTTGCATAACGGCCCAAATAACCCGTAGTCACTCTCAGTTGAGGCTGTACCCAGGCAGCTTTGCGTTTGGCCATTTCTTCATCGCTTATGTTCACATTGAGTTTGCGTTCGGGAATATTGATTGAGATAATGTCGTTTTCTTGAATTAAACCAATTGGACCTCCATCCATCGCTTCCGGCGAAATATGTCCGATGCAGGCGCCGCGGCTGGCTCCGCTAAAGCGGCCGTCCGTAAGCAGACCCACTTTTAACCCCATACCCGTAATCACTGCAGTCGGATTGAGCATTTCACGCATCCCCGGACCGCCTTTCGGTCCTTCATAACGAATAACTACAATATCACCGTCTTTAATTTTGCCGCCAATGATTGCCTCAATAGCAATTTCTTCCGAGTCAAAAACCTTGGCCGGTCCTTCTAAGACCAACATATTGTCCTCAACCGCACTTTCTTTAACAACCGAACCAAAAGGTGCAATGTTGCCTGTCAAGATCGCGATGCCACCACGACTGCGATAAGGCGCCTCCACACTTTTAATTACATCCGACCGCATGATTTTGGCATTGGCAATCCGTTCTTTTACCGTGCCCGTCACAGTAATGGCGTCAGTATGAATAACCCCTGCTTTCGCCAATTCATTCATTACAGCGTTAATCCCGCCTGCTTCATTTAAGTCTTGCATGTGGTGGGTACCGCCGGGGCTTAATTTGGTAATATAAGGTGTTTTTGCGCTGATTTTATCAAATAACGTCAGCGGCAATTCAATCCCTGCTTCGTATGCAATTGCCGGTAAGTGCAGCACCGTATTCGTCGAACCGCCGATCCCCATGTCAACAGCAATTGCATTTTCGAAGGCTTCCACGGTAAGAATGTCTCGCGGTTTAATATCTTTCGCTACCAAGTCAAGAATAATTTTACCTGCCTGTTTTGCGAGCATAATGCGAGCGCCAAAGTTTGCCGCCGGAACCGTACCATTTCCGGGAATACCCATTCCAAGAGCTTCTGTCAAGCAGTTCATGGAATTTGCAGTAAACAGACCGGCGCAAGAGCCACAACCCGGGCAAGCTGCTTTTTCCATCGTATCAAGTTCTTCACTAGAAATTTTACCAGCTTCAAACAACCCGGCAGCTTCAAACATATTGCTGACACTAATATCTTTTCCTGCGTAACGTCCCGCCATCATCGGTCCGCCGCTGACTACGATACAAGGAATGTTCAGTCTAGCAGCAGCCATTAACATTCCGGGAACAATCTTGTCACAGTTAGGAATTAGAACCAAGCCGTCAAAAGCGTGACCGTTGGCTACCGCTTCTATTGAATCAGCAACAAGCTCCCGGCTGGCAAGCGGGTATTTCATCCCGTCATGACCCATTGCGATCCCATCGCAAATGCCGATTGCAGGGAATTCTACAGGCATGCCGCCAGCGCCGGCGACGCCGATCTTTACTGCGTCGGCAATCGAGCGGAGATGAAAATGTCCGGGAATAATTTCATTAAAAGCATTGACTACTCCGATCATTGGCTTTTTCAAGTCATCCGGCGTATACCCCATAGCATAGAACAAGGATCTGTGAGCTGCTCGGGTAGAACCAATTTTCGCGATATCACTGCGCATAGTACCACTCCTTAAAAATTTTATTCTTTGAGAATTCTATATTCAGCATAAATGATTTATCTATTATTTTCCTGCAATTATTTGTGCCAAATAATAAAAAACTTGCGCCTAAAAACACTGTAGGCGCAAGTTTAGATTTATTGCTGCTTATATTAAATATTATGCGTTTTTCTATATTGCTTGGGTGACAGTCCCATTTTGTTTTTAAAACAGGTGGCAAAATAGGTGCCGTCATTAAACCCTACCAACCCGGCAATTTCGGTAATTGTCCGTTCTGACGAAATCAATAGTTTTGCTGCTGCGTTCAGTTTTTGTTCTTGAATAAAATCCACTATAGAAATTCCGGTAAGCTGCTTAAACGTCCGGCTCAGATGGGACGGACTCAAATAAACAGTATTCGCCAAATCATCGAGGTGTATCGGCTTATCAAGGTTTGCTCTGACGTATTCGTCTATTTTTCTTACAATGTCAGACTTGTGCAAAGTTGGACCAGCCTCATCATCATGATCTTCCATATACGCTGATATTTTGCGAACAGCGTCAACAATATCAATCGGTTTGACCGGTTTTAAAAGATAATCACATACTCCGGCGCGAAAAGCCGTCCTGGCGTAATCAAAATCATCATAGGCGGAAACAATAATGATTTTGGTCTCCGGATAATCAATCAAAATTTTTTCTGCTGCATGAATCCCGTCAAGTTCCGGTATGCGTATGTCCATAAATACAAGATCGGGCTTGTATTTCGCAGTAATGGTTATGGCATCACGACCATTATCCGCTTGTAAAAGAAGCTTTACCGGCAAATTTTCTTTTTCAATGACCGATTTAATAAAAGAACGGACCACGACTTCATCATCAACAACCAATATTTTAAGTTTCTGCATAGCTATCACCATTTGCAATAGGAAAAGACAAAACAATTTGTGCGCCTTTCCCCGGTTTACTGAAAATATGAAAAGACTGTCTGTCGCCATAATAATATTGAAGGCGGTTTTTTACACTCTCAATGCCTATACCGCTCTTTTTCTCTTTTTCCTGCCACTTTATGGCTTCAGGGTTAAACCCAACACCATTATCGCTAATTTCAATTTGAATGTCTTGATCCTGTTTTCTTACGCATATTTTTATAATTCCTTTATTTTTACTCCCCTCGAGGCCATGAATAATTGCATTTTCGACCAAAGGCTGAAGCAGCAAACCGGGTATCGGCACATCCGACAAACCCGGCTCCACATCGGTAGATACGCTTAAGCGTTCGCCAAACCGGGCAGTCTGAATAGCAACATAATTATTAATCATTTCCAATTCTTCCTGCAGGGGAATAAGCTGTTCTGTTTTCCGCAGCGTATAGCGGAGCAAATCCGAAAGGTTCCAAACCAAATTGGCCACCCGTTCCGTTCCGTCAATATAAGCGAGTTGGGCAATTGTACTTAAGGTATTGAATAAAAAATGCGGGTTGATTTGCGAAATCAGCAATTTAAAATCAGCCTCTTTCAAGGCTTTTTCCAATTGCGCTTTCGCGACTTGTTCTTTAATTAAAGAAATGCGGCTGTTTGTGAGCTCTGTTTGTCGAAGCGAAGCAGTCGCCATTTCATTGATATAGTTAGCAATCACAAACGTCGCTTCGGCCGCTGCATAAAGCCTGCTTTTGGGTTGAAGCTTTGTGCGCAGATATTCAGTTGTAAGAGCATCGACACCTAACCCATACTCTGAACATAGTTTGATGAATTCATGCTTTATTTGTTCAAGGTCCGGTTTAGAAATAAAAATTTGACCGCATTTAATAAAACCGATCGGCACGTCACCATTAAATATCGGAACCATAATACTGGCGATATTGTGACAACAAAAGAATAAATGCCGGTCATTTGATAAGGTTGCGCTCTGGCAGGCCGGAAGGACATGATCCCTGCAATGTTTTCCATTGCTGGCATTGCGCAGCATTGTACAGAAAGGCGGGTAATTGTCCGTAGTAACTAACAATTCACCGGCAGAATTTAGTACTGCCAAGCTAAAGTCAGTCGCATCCGCTAATTTATTCAAGAGACTGCATAATGCTTCCGTATCAAGAAACCCGAATAAGTTTTTCGTATTACTTTGATGTTCTGCATTCGGTCTGGCAAGCAACTGCTGGAATTTCGATGGCGTATACACAATAATCAGTTTTAACTCTGTATCCAACAGATTAACAACCTTATGTCTGGCGTAGGGAGGAATATGCTTAATATCGCCTGCACTGATTGTTTCAGTTGTTTCATTTATTGTTTGAAGACCCTTACCCGAAATGACATAGATCACTTGTTCATCACCGGAGTGAAGGTGTTCCCCTTGTATTGTATTCGGCTTAAACGTTACCAACCCAACGCTCAAGCGCTCTATATCAAGATTATTAGGTTCAAAGAACCATAACAAAGTACCCCATTCAAAATCTTGGATTTTTTCAAATTGATTGATGTTATTAATTGATATTCCCCCCTTCGCAACCGCGCATATACGACCTCTAATACTAGCACAGAGGCGTTTCTTCCAATCAGCCTTCGCATCGCTTCATTAGATCAGTTCCTATGCGTTTTTTCCAAATTAAGAAGTTTTTCCTTAATATCAAGACCGCCGCCATAACCAACCAATTTCCCGTTTGCGCCGATAACACGATGACAAGGAACCATGAGCGCAATCGGATTTCTATTGTTGGCCATACCAACAGCACGACAAGCCTTGGGTTGACCGATACTCTCAGCAATGTCCTTATAGCTTCTCGTTTCCCCATAAGGGATCGCTTTCAGGGCTTCCCATACGTTCTGTTGGAAGACAGTCCCATTTGCTGCAATCGGGATATCGAAAACTTTTCGTTTTCCGGACAAATACTCCTTGATTTGCTGCGCCGCTTCTTTTATTAATGGCGTTTCTTTAACCAAAGCGTCTACTGGTATTTTTCCATCGTCAAAAGTAAGTTGGATGATCGCTTCTCCGTTATCGGCAATCCCAATTTTTCCAATGACTGTTTGATAAAAAAATATACTTTTCATTTCTATCGCTCGCATTCTGCATGTTTTAGAGCCCACACAATCCAATTCTCATTATATTATATCAGATCCATTTCTGCTCATCTTATAAAATATCACTTTTTTCGAACTATTTTAAATCATACTTTGCACAACATGAAAACAGTCCGTATCCTTCAGAGATACGGACCGATTCATCTTAACAGTACAATTAAAAATCTACTCTTTCCGGCGGTTTGCCAGAAAAATCGGAAAGTATAGCTGTTCCATGTTCAATATAAAATATTTCAAAGATAGGGTTATCCGGTGTGTGATAAATTGATCTTATCAACCCATTTGCAATAAAAATCTTTTCTTTAATTTTCAAATCATTACTAAATTTCACTTCCCCGTTAATGCGAATCCAGGCAAATCGAGGTGAAAAACTAGAAAATTCTACATATGGATTAGCCTTTAACTGTTCAAACAGATCTTTGGTATTATTGGAACAGAAAAATAATTTTCCGTTTTCTTCCACCGCGAATTGAAAAGGTCTGATTTTGGGTTTGCCATCCGCAATGGTTGCCAAAAATCCCATACTATTGTCTTGTAGAAATTTTATAATTTCATTCACTTGTCGATTCCCCCCATTTTATCTTCGTCAACAGTCGACGAGCCTATCCTGCTATAGCAGCTTTATCGTGAAAACAGCCACCAGGTATCCGACTCCGAAAGGACCTTCATATGATAGCACTTCTGTCGCATAGTCTTTCCCCGCAAATACGCCGAACAAGAACAATATCGACCTTAAACCGCATTCTGCTCCATTCTGAAGAATTTCGGCATCAATCTCCATCAAACTGGTTACGTCTTTATTCGTGATCGCGTTAACAATCGCCTCATCCAGTTTTGGTCCTGACGGATCATACCCATATGGACCGTCGGGTTTTAATACATGCGATAAATCTCCGGAAGCGATAACTGCAATACGTTTGCTTGACTGATCGATTTTTTCACCATACTGTTTTCCGAGCTCAAAATAATATGTATAAGAAGGATTGGTGACCAATATTTTCTCCAACTCCGTATCCGGGGGCAGCTCTTTCGCAAGATAATAAAGCGGCACTTGATACCCGTGCTCACTATGCGGTGAAATCATGACTATTTTATCCGGTTTTGCCGCGGCCAATCTAGATGCTGCCAACTCCAGGGCTGAGATTGTTTGTTTTACCTTTTCAATCTCGGTTCCGCCAATTTCCGGAATAATGATAGGGGGATGGGGACTAACAGCGCCTAAAACGAGCATGATCTACGCCTCCCTTTATACATTGCCCACATGGATATGTTTTATTCCGGCTTCTTCGCCGATTTTTTCAGCCATTTCCAACGTCTCCAGAGGAGTAATTTCGGCATCCATCATTTTCCAATTAGGAAAAAATCGAGTTACATGCCACGGTACATCTCTGCTGAGTTCCGTACCAATGAATTGGGCGATTTTTTCTAATTGGCCGGCTTTATCGTTTACACCCGGTACAATTAACGTTGTAATTTCAATGTGTACTCCCGCAGCATGAAGGTACTTGAGGTTCTCCATAATCGGTTCGGCCTTACCACCGCAATATTTTTCATAAACACCGTCATTTGGTCCTTTATAGTCTACATTCGCAGCATCCAGGCTGGGGGTAATCGCATCAAGCGTTTCTCGCGACATGTACCCGTTCGTCACCCAAATATTTTTCAATCCTTTCTCTTTGGCTAACTTCATCGTCTCCAGTGCATACTCTACAAAAATTGTCGGCTCAGAATATGTATAAGAAATGGAAGGACATACATATTCAAGAGCTCGCTTCACATGCTCAGCCGGAGAAATATCAATGCCCTCAATTGGCTTGTTTGGTTTTGGGCTTTGCGATATTTCCCAGTTTTGACACCAGGAGCAACGGAAATTACACCCAACGGCAGCAAAGGAATACGTTTTTGTTCCTGGCAAGAAATGATACAGAGGTTTTTTTTCGATTGGATCGATGTGGACAGCGATTGCTTTGCCATAGTTCAAGGCATAGAGTTTTCCCGCGATATTTTCCCGAACGCCGCAAATCCCTCTTTTCCCGTCTGCAATCGTACATCTATGATTGCAGACGACACATTGAACATTACCATTTTCTTTTTTATGATATAAAATGGCTTCCTTCATCTGCTACATCACTCCTTAGCTTTTTTAGATAGGCTCAGTTGATCTTTTCAAAGGGTTTCGCCATGATCAAAATAATTCTTGCCGTAGCAATTCCGCTTTGTCCGTCTTTTCCCAAGGAAGATCGAGATCATCTCTTCCAAAATGTCCGTACGCCGCCACTTGTTGATATATCGGCCGTCTTAAATCAAAAGTTTCAATAATAGCTGACGGCCTTAAATCAAAGTATTTTTTTATGAGTTTTTTTATTTTCTTTTCTTTTATTTTATTCGTTCCAAACGTATCTACCATGATGGAAACAGGATGGGATACGCCAATCGCATACGCCAGCTGAATTTCACACTTGTCCGCCAACCCTGCCGCTACGATATTTTTGGCAACATACCTTGCCGCATAAGTTGCCGAACGGTCAACTTTAGTTGGATCCTTACCGGAAAACGAACCTCCGCCATGCCGTGAATAACCGCCGTACGTATCCACAATAATTTTTTTTCCTGTTAAGCCCGTATCTCCCTGCGGGCCGCCTATGATAAACCGGCCTGTTGGATTCACATAATATTTTGTCTGGTCATCCAATAATTCTGCCGGTATGACAGCTTTGATAACTTTTTCAATGATGTCCGTTTTAATCTGTTCCTGCATCACAGTTTCATCATGCTGACAAGCAATGACAATGGTTTCAACACGAACGGCTTGATGCTTAAGGTATTCCACAGTGACTTGAGTTTTTCCGTCCGGCCGCAAATACCGAAGTTCTTTTGATTTTCTCACTTCAGCTAACTTTCTTGCTAATTTATGAGCAAGCATGATGGGCATCGGCATCAACTCCGGAGTTTCATTGCAGGCAAAGCCAAACATCATTCCCTGATCGCCTGCTCCAAGCCGATCCAACTCATCAACTGAACCTTCTTTATATTCAACTGATGTATTTACGCCAACAGCAATATCGGGCGATTGCTCATCAATTCCGGTGAGAACCGCACAACTATTTCCTTCAAAACCAAATTCAGATTTTGTGTAACCAATTTCTGTAACGATATTCCTTGCAATTTTAGGGATATCCACATAGCAGGTCGTTGTAATTTGTCCCGTAATCAAGACCAATCCTGTGCATACAGACGTGTTGCAAGCGACTCTTGCCTCCGGATCTCTTGCCAGAATTGCATCCAAAATACCATCCGATATTTGATCGCAAATTTTATCAGGATGACCTTCCGTAACAGATTCAGAAGTAAAAAACCATTTATTCATTCTCTGGTCCCCTCTCTCTGTCTGTAATTTCCCCAAAATTCAAAACATCGTTCGGCAAATGCAATTTCGTTCGGGATGTAAATAGAACTGACTTTTCTAAATTTACTAACTATTCAACTCTATCGTAACACATCGCATCTTTAAAATGCCATATTTGATCATAAAAAATTCATCTGGATAAAGACTCAAACGGAACCGTCGCATGAGTCCACAAACAAAAATATCCTGTCACGCAAAGACAGGATATTTTTCCGCAATTTCAAATTAGCTCAGGATAGTCTTAGAGATTTTTCTTCTTTTCTTCTTCACTGTGTTCCACTTCTGTTTCAATCGTTTCCGTGTCGCCATCTGTGCGAACGATTTCAATCGTGCAGCGTTTGAAAACAGCGACAAGCACACCTAATACTGCCAGATGCGGCAGCATCACTGCGCCAAGAGCACCGATCGCCACAGGGATTTCCACTAGGACCTTGCCTTCATTCTTGACACGAATCTTGGTGACATTGCCTTCATAAATCAGCTTTTTGACTCTCTCAATAACCTGTGAGGAACGGGATGAAATTTCGTCGGTCCAGGTGCCTTGTTTTGCTTCTTCCAATTCAATCAAGGCTTCAATCACATCGCCATTGCTGCGCTCCAACGCCTCTTTGGCTTCTTTGTAAGTTACTCCTGCCCGGTCGCGTATAATGTCAATCTTCTCTAAAGTGACATTCTCCATATCCTTGCCCCCCTTATGCGATTTGCTCTCGATGGATCACATTGAATGCTTCTAAGTATCAATGTGTTGTATGATAAGACACTTACAGTATTATTCTATCACTATACCAAGCGTGTTGCCAGCAATTAGTAAAGAACCATGAAGCGAATGGGATCAACAGCCTTGTCATTTATCCTGACTTCATAATGAAGATGGGGACCCGTACTTCTGCCGGTACTTCCCACATAAGAAATCACTTGTCCTTTTTGTACATTTTGCCCGGCATTGACAATGTTTCGCGAATTATGCCCGTAAACGGTCACCATGCCATTCCCATGATCAATTTGCACAATATTGCCATACCCTTCCGACCATGTGCTTTGCACAACCTTGCCGTCGGCAGCGGCAACAACAGGCGTACCGCTACTATTAGCGATATCAATTCCCGCGTGAAATTCACTGCCGCCGCCCCAAGGGGAGTTACGCCAGCCAAAACGGGAAGTAACCGTTCCGCTAATCGGCCAGATCGATGGAATAACCGCTAGTTTATCCGTAGCTCTCGCGATTTTGATCATTTCTTGTCTCTGTGCAGCCTCATTCTGCCGTACCGTCTGCACCTCTGTTACTGCAAGGCCGCTTGCACTGAGTGTTTGATGAGTATTTGCAAAAATCCCAATTGAAAATAATAACAAAAAGCACAACAGAGAACTAATCCATTTATTGAAAATCATTAGGATTCGATTACCGGCGGTTTTCATTTTATGATTTGTTTCATTCAGACCATGCATTATCATACCGACTCCTTTGGACAGCACACACTGGGCTAAACCTTCATTTGGACCAAGTCTTTCTTCTATTATACAATAAATCCGCTCATTTTTCTTTCTTATTATTCTCATTTATCCTTCACACGCAATAACACTTGACGCACAAATCGAAAAGTGACAATATAAGAACTGCCAGGTGATCATGATGGAGATGAACTGTATGAAAAAGTTGAGCCGGAAAAATCGCATAATTTTTATTATAACCTTTTTTTTATTCATCGCGGGCTTACTGTCCGTCGCCAGTTATAACCTGTTCCCGCTTACATTTCCTATCCAGCAAATCGGGTTGAAGACTCCTCTTGCTGTTACTGCTGCCCCCATTGCGTCGTTACATAAGCCGATAAAAATTGTTTTTGCCGGTTCAGTGGAAAATGCAAACACCGTCCCTGTTAAAACCGAATTTTCCGGCACACTAAGTGAAATATATGTGATTCAAGGGCAAGCAGTTCAATCCGGCCAGCCTTTATTTACTGTTGAAGTATCAGCAAAACCCTTTACGGCCAGCGAAGGTGAAATAAGCCAGACAACGGAGGCCTCTCAACAAGCAAAAGCCAATTATGAAAATGCCTTGAAAGAGTTTAACCGTTACCAAAAATTATATGAAATCGGCGGCATCCCGCGACGGCAGTTGGAGACCGCCGCGGCTCGCTTGCAGGAAGCACAAAGAAATCTGTCCAATGACCCATACCTTTCTGCCGGCAGCGGCAATACGGAACCATTCGTCGGCCCTGTTACAGTGAAGGCGCCAATCGACGGCATTGTAACAGGGCTATCGGTCACTCCGGGAAAAACGGTACAAGCGGAACAACAGTTACTATCTTTGGGAAGCGGCCATGAAATGGAAGTGGTCCTACCGATTGACCAACAAGACCTATACCTGGTTCATTTGGGCAAACAAGCGACAATTGAGCTATCATCGCAAACCATAGCAGGTCAGGTATCGGCAATCTATCCAGAGATAAAAGATAACCAAGTTTCCGTTTTCCGCGCCCATATCAAACTCGGAAATTCTACTCCTGGATTATTGGAACTGGGAATGCCGGTTGCCGTCCGCATAGATACAGACCAATCCGCATTGGTCTTTGCAATCCCCACTGTATCAATATTCCAAGATAACCAAAATCGAAGTTTTGTATATATTGCAATGGAAGGCAAAGCTGTCCTCCAACAAATAACCCCCGGAGAAACCATTGGCGAGTTAACCGAAATCACCTCGAACTTGCCTCAAGAAGGAATGGTCATAACAAGTAACATCCAGGAAATAAAAAATGGTGTTTCGATCACGGTAATAAAGTAAAAACAAACGCGGGACGTTTCACGAACGTAGATCTAACCGACGAGACAAGTTTGCTTGAAGTTATTTTTGTAATTTTCTGACTATAATTGTATAATATAAGTGAGTTATGGTTTCCTACGATGACACTATTGCAGAGATCATTTTGCTGTTAGAAGGTCTACCGCTGCATGACACGCAAAAAAGGAGGATCTTTATGGAAAAATATTACCTCATCCACGTAGGGAAAGGCATTCTTGGCGTAGGCGATTCGTTAGAAAACGCGATCAGTGATTGGGAAAACAACCTTGGAAAGCCGTCCGAATTAAGTGCGGACGATATTTCTCCGTACAATAGTGAATTGACAAAACAAGGTGATATCGTTTATGAATGGATCGCGTCAGCCCCCGACGCCATGTCGCCCGAGCTGAAAAATTATTTTCGCGAAGCTGAGCAAGATTTCAATTTTGTTAGTCTAAATGGCAAAATGATTGATTTCGCGTTGGCGATACAATTAATGGATCAGGATCTGATTGAAGAGCTGCGAATAGAGCTTGAACCGTGCTCGGATCAAGAATTTGTCGATGCATATGCGCAAGCTCATCAGAGAAAATTTGGCGAAGACTTTATCATCGATTCCAATATCGGATAACATATACCGTTTTTCTCACACCATTACCATAAAAAGCAACCAAAAAAACTCCTGTCAGCATGCAGCTTGATTTGACAGGAGTTTTTTGTTATTCCATTTCAACCCTGTTTCGACCCTTTCCTTTTGCTCTGTATAAAGCCAAGTCCGCCTTTTTGAGCAAGGTATCCACACTATCTCCCGACAAATACTCGGCAACGCCAAAACTCATGGTAAGAAATACTTGATACTCATTTTGAGATTTTTTCACCAATTGTCGAAGTTTTTCCGCTGTCGTTACCGCTTCAGCCCCTGCTGTTCCCGGTAACAAAACAATAAATTCTTCTCCGCCCCAACGAGCCAATACATCCACTTGCCGCAAGTTATTCTGAAAAAGGCGGCTAATAATTTTTAGCACTTCATCGCCCACCAAATGTCCATGTCTATCATTTACCTTTTTAAAGCGATCAATGTCTCCCAAAATAATCGACATCGGTTCCCCAAATCGCTTAGTGCGCTGTATTTCATATGCCAAGACCTCATCAAACTTTCGGCGATTATAAATCCCTGTCAAGTTATCGGTAATGGCAATCATTTCAATCTTCTTAAGAGCCTTCGTCAATTCTTGCGTTCGTTCGCTAACCATCTGTTCCAACAGCTGAGTCTTATTCGCAAGTTCTTTTAAAGGATACGCTTCCCCTTTACTTAAATTAGTTTGTTCTTGAGACAAATGCAAATGCTGGATCAACCATCGCCGTCCCATTTTAACGAAAATTGCAGTAGTCCGTAAATGATCAACTCTAAACGGCACGTCACTAATACTTCCTGCGATATTCATTCCAGCCATGACAACCCCGACATGATCCGTTAACTCAATCACTTTCGCAAAAGCCAGTTCATAGACAATTGGATCCGGACACTGTGCAATATCACGAGCAGATAAAGAAAGACTGTCTTCATACGAAAATGCGGTTTCATCACCGGCGGTGCCAAATCCGCATATTTGGGGATGAAATAAACGAACCGTTTTCTTATAATCCCGTTCAACAAAAAATGTGTGTAAATAATTTTCAAATGCGATTCGAACTTCCTGTTCAAAAACGACATTGTCACTCACAGTATTGTCCTCTCCTAAGCCATTAGAATAATTTCCCTGACTCCGACTGACATTACGCCTATGACAATTGGCTATTTCTCCTTATGTTCTAACAGAAAGAATTATCTTATTATTCTCTATTTTCTATATGCATAAGGGAATATCCTCCATTTTTTTAAAAAAATGTACTCCATACACTTCTTCCCGTATTTCATGCTAATATACACTGCATTTCTCGATAAAAAGAAAAAGCCTTCAGCAATAAAGGCTTTTGATATGATCGGCGTAGGATTACGGCTTAAATGCCCTAATTTGTGTTTTTATAAATTTATCGGTCGTTTCTTCAAGATCATAGTTGCCGTTATGAATACACCAATCATTTACAAGACCTCTCATTAAGACGAAAAAGTACATTCTGATTTCTTCGGCACTCATCGCAGTGATGATTTCACCCTTCGCTTGCCCATTTCTTATAATATCTTCTAAAATGATTTCCATCTGCCGTCTTTTGGTGAACATGGGATTATTCATGCTATAAATTGACCGGATATTTTCCACTCCAACGGTGGCAGTGTGTAAGGCATAATGATGAAAAAAAGCGACAATCTGTTCTGTTGGCGAAGATACAGCAAGCAATCGATCTGCAACATATTCTTCAAAGTATTTGTCCAGCGTTTTATAAGCCTCTTGGAGAATCTCCGCCTTCGACTTGAAATAGTGATAAAACGTTCCGACCGAAATATTTGCATACTTAATAATTTCTTCCACTGTTGTACCTTCGTAGCCTTGTTGCTGCATTAGTTCAAAAGCTACACCAATAATTTTATTTTTTGTCTTTAACGCCTTAGGTTTCATCAAAATTGTGTCCTCCTGACATTATATCTTTAAATTAAAGTGCAATACTTCGTATCTCAACGTTTTTTGTATTATCGATGGAATTTTCATTATAAGTCATTCTACTTTTAATATAACAATGATTTCCAAATAAAGCAATATGATCAGTCATTCTTTTCTGTTCTTTTCGTTGCCTTTACCGGAAGATATGCTGCGAATGCTGCGGAAAATAACTATCAGAAGGACTGCCGCAATAGCAACCAGACTAATCTGCAACAGCCATGAATTTCGTTCTGTCCAAGGACGGATATCTTTAAACTGGAACGCCTTGTTTTCTTCTTCCGGTCCCATGGATACACGGGGCATTTTGCTGTAATCCAGATTATCCTTAAATTTTTGAATGTCATAGATCGGAGCTTTAATTTGGTTACTGTTCCAATACAAGAAATATTTTTTTGCCGGATCAGCCTCAAAAACTACCGCCGGATTAATGCCTCGAATCTTGATCTCCCGGATCGATAAGGGAGGGTTATTTTGATGATAGATTTTCAACTTGAGATAGCGGCGATTTGTTTTGAATTTGATAATCAGTTGTTTGGCCGCAAGTTTGTCCAACTGATAAGAATATAATTCTCCTTTCGTAACAAAGTTCCAATCTTTGTTATTCTCACTATCATATATTTCTGCCATTCTATTAAAATTTTCGGCACCCGTGATAATCTCCAACTCTCTACTGGGAAGACGAGAATGATATAAATCAAAAATGCATTCTTGCATACCGTCTTTGCTGGTTTCAAGACGGAACTCATAGGGACGCTCTTTGAGCCCTGCCACCATTAATGTTGGATTGACATAAGCCAATTCGATCCCTTCAAGATTTAAAGTTCCCTTAACACCGCGAAATACAGTGGCACGCAGATAACGAAAGTTTGTCTTCGGGAGATTCACTTCCATATGACGGCTCTTTTGCTCTTTCGTCAAATCAAAAATCGTACTATCCGATAGTAAATTCACCCATTCGCGCTCGTCCCTGCTGCCTTCCACCTGAACCTGGTAAATAAAATTTTTATCCGGACTCATAAAGTTGATTTGATGAATCCATCTATTTTGAGGGATCTCGATCTCGAAACTCAAGTTCCCTGCTGAGTCTATTCCCTTGTTGAGTACTTGAACCCGTTCCCGTCTTGCGGATGCCAACAACTCTTGATCCGTTATCAATGCATAAGGGATCTCTTCTTCATTGCTGTAAATTCGCAAATCCGGAAGTCCTGGTTGGGTTTGACTTACTACTTCATCGGGAAGTTCCAAAAAGTGATAGGCAGGTGAAGAAGCATCCAGGCTGATATAAGCGCGGGTGCGGAAATCACTTTCAGCGCCCCATACCGGAACAGGAAAGAGAACTGCTAGAACAAACAAAAACAGGAGTAAGAAATGAGTAAAAAACCTTGTTGGAATTTTTCTATTGCCCGGATTGGCTTTCATCATCATTCCCTCCCCGAATTTGATTTTTGTAACGATGGTAAAGCCAGGAAATCGCAAGCAAGATCACGCCTAATCCCATGAACGACATAATCCGGTTGGGAGTAGAAAGGTTCGACAAATCATAAAAAAATACTTTGAGAACAACAACGCCCAAGAAACCGAGTCCAAACCACCGGATCCCTTTCATCCGACGCCAAAACCCCAGAACAATCAATGTCGCAGCGTGCAATCCCCAAATAATAGAAATTGCCAATTTTTGAGTATTCAGTAATGAATATGCTTCCTGACGTTGCGCCAATCGCCTCAAATAATCGAAATATGCGTTAGTTTCCAGTGTGAAAAATAGAATGATCACCAAATTTAAGCTGACGAGCATGAAAAGCATGAAGTCAAAGTTGCGAAAAACTTTGGCCTCTTTGGTTTGCCGATGATAAAGCCAGGAAATCAGCGCCATAGCCAATATAAAGACGAGGTAGGCGACCGCTGCTTTATTTAATAGAACCGATGGTTCATTGCCGGTAATCCGAAAGGGTTGAATGGTTAAAGAAAGGAATGTCAGGATCAAAATCAAAAATCCGACAGCTGGGATTTTATTAGGGTTGATTTTAAAACTAAGATAAAAAACAATCACAGCTTCCATTGCCCAGGCCATTGAAATCCAATAACCGTTAAATTGCAAAGGAATAGCCACTGTCATAAAGCCTGCGGCTATCGCCAAAAGAGTCAGGCTGAGGTTTTTGGCTTCCAAATGGCGACGGTAAATAAACAATCCCAATAAAAGATACATCGTTCCTAGAAAAACCGCCCAAAACCCAATCCAATCATGGATGTGAGGATTTAACAATGTGTACGATAAAGCAAAATAAATGACTGCATTCAACAGAATGAGCTTGATATCCGTCCAGAGAAAACTTTCTTTAAGCCGTATATTGCGCGAAAAGGGAACTGCTAAATAAATTAAAAAGAACAACGTCAGATAACTGAAAGAAACCGTATCAAAAGTCGCATAATAGTAGGGTGTCCGGATCCCGGCTAATCCGGCTGCAAATGAAATATAAGTAAAGAAAAATGTCAGATAATTAAATACCGGCCACTTTTTGTAGTAAGCAACCACTAAAACCCCAAGATCCAAAATAGCAATATAGGTAAACAAAATTATGCGGTTGCTCTGACCGCTGCTTAATAAAAACGGGGTGGCAAACCCTCCGACGATCCCCATAACCCCTATAACCACAGAATCGTAACGGACAGCAAGCAAAGAGGCCGCCATTGTAATCAAAACCATCAGCAGGAAAGCAACCGGCTGGGAAATTAGGTGGTAAAACACAAAAGCTGCGAAAATGGAAAAATAAAGAATGGCTATTCCGCCCCCGGTAAACCCTTGCCCATAGACGAAAAATTTGCGGCGTTGAAAATATTCGCCCCCGCCCAGAAAACTCAATCCGATGACAATACCGATCACGATTCTTCCAAGCTCTCCAATAAGATGATTATCGAACGACCATTTAAGAAAAAAGGCTACCGCCAGCATAATAGCGATAATACCAACCCGGTTAAACCAGGTTCCCGCCAACTTTTCTTCACTCATTCCTGATAAAGAAAATTTGTTTTTCGGCCGCAAAATAATTTTCATTCGTTGGGGGCTCGGGTTTTCTGCCGTCGAGATAAATTGCTCTCCTACTTGCGGTTTAGAACCAATATCAGCGGAAAATCCAGTTTTTTGTTCCAGATAGGCAACCCTTTCTTTCAGTTGCCGGACTTCAACAATTAATTCTTCCAGCTGTTTCTCCATTTCTTTGTCTCCTATTCTTTGAATGGTTAAGTGGAGCATATGTGTATTTCGCCATGAAGACATCTAAATCATTCTTATTTTCTTCCCATTTTTTCTAAAGGACCCATGCGATAAATGTAGACTTACTTCAGATGGAGTTGCCTGTACCCTTTGGGTGCAACTCCACCTGAAGTTTAGTCGAATTTACTTCGAGCTACAGCCTGTTAGTCCCCGACATAAGAGGGCGGGGGCTTACAGGCTGTGTGAAGGATAAATATGACTTGCCTCAGAATGACGAAAACTTGGCGTTAGCCAAGTTTTCTTTAAGGAACAATACCTGTTTAATTAATCACATTGATTGCTTTGCCCTGAATAAAAGCATCAATATTTCCTGTCAATAAATCAATCAGCCTTTGCCTTGACTCAAGGCATTTCCACCCGATATGCGGTGTCAGAATGACGTTGTCCATGGAAAATAAAGGATTTTTCATGTCAGGAGGTTCAGGATCCTGAACATCAAGCGCCGCACCGGCGATTTTTCCGTTTTGTAAAGCTTCAATCAAATCCGCTTCTTTGATAAGCGCACCGCGGGACGTGTTAATAATGAAGGAGGATGGCTTCATTAAATTCAATCTCTCTTTGTTAATGAGGTGCTTTGTATCGACAGTAAGCGGACAATGAAGCGTAACAAAATCACTTTGTTTGAGTAAATCTTCCAGATTGACAGACTGTATTCTAAGATCATCCCATTGTTTTGGCGTACGGTTATGCACAAGAATCTTCATCCCCAAAGCCAGAGCAATTTTAATCACCTGACGCCCAATCCCGCCACTGCCCACGATTCCCAGTGTCTTATTTTGCACTTCGATATGCGGCACCATTAGGTGCTTGGTGAAATTATCAAAGTTGTTTCGTTGAAGCATCACTTGCTGTAACTTCATTGAAGAACATAGGTTTAGTATTCCGGAAATTGCCAATTGCGCAACTGCTTCGCTGCTATAACCGGGAACATTGCAAACAGCAATATTCTTTTCTCTTGCAGCGGCAATATCGATATTGTTATATCCGGTCCCGGCTTCGCAAATCAGTTGTACAGATGCTGGCAGCTGACGAATAATATCCGCCCCTATAGGTAATTCTTTCGTAATGACAATGTGCTGATCCTGAACTCTTTGCAAAATCTCTTCATTACTGCTTTCGTCATACTTTGTAACATTCGTCATTCTGTTAAGCAGCGAAAAATCAAGCTTGTGATCAAAGTCCAGTTTTTCCACGTTAAGGAATATTGTGTTTCTCATAATTACCCTCCCATTCTTATACTATTGAATACCCTTCCTAGGCCCGGTCGCACTGCATCGATATTTTTCTTGCTTTCATTATGGCAAACACGCCTTCACCAACACCAGGTTTACTTTCTTGCAATTTATTTTCCAAATCAAAAATCGTTTGACGCTCACCCACAACGGCAAAACCAGCTTTCTGCAAATAAGCCCTGATCTCACACGCCGAATGGAAAACTGCCGGTTTATAAAATTCACTGGTGTGCTTTTTCAGATCGTAAATTCTGCCCAATGGTGCATTTTTATCGATAAAGGCAACAATAAAATAGCCATTGACTGTTAAAATCCGCCAAACCTCTTTGAATGCCTGTAAAATATCCTTTAAAAAGCAATCCACAGTAACCATCATAACAAAATCATAGACTTCATTCTCAATCGGCAAGTGCTCGGCCAGCGCATCAATAACCTGTATTCCTCTTGCTGAAGCTTTCTCACGCATGTGTTTGGCCGGTTCAACGCCATGTTGAATACCAAGTTGCGCCGCAAAGACCCCTGTACCCACACCAATTTCGATCCCTTTGCTAAAATTCGGTATTACCAGCTTGATTGCTGCGATTTCAGAAGCCAGAATATGTTGATTTCGTTCAAACCACTGATCATATTGCTCTGCATTTTCATCGAAAAGAACAATGTTATCCATACCCCTCCTCCTTGCACACAAGCGTTAGGTAAAAAACATGCCATTCACCGGTTATGGTTGAATTTCATGCTCCTTAAAACCAATAGCCCAGTCTAATATAGGTTCGTCCTAATATTGGAAACTTCCTTTAACAACCTTGTTCTTCACATATCAATTTTTTGTAAGCTGCAGGATGGCGATCATATACAACATGCGTTCCCGGTACCAAGTTTTTCATTCGGCTGTTGGCAAAACAAGTATACGTTCCACACGCTTGCTTGCTCTGTTCTTGCAATGTAGAAGCCACAACTATACCATTTGGATCAATAATTTGACCCATGGAAGGAGATGTTCCGGATTGTGCAACGGCAACAAACATGCGATTTTCCGCAGCCCTTGTCTTGGCAACCGGAGTAACTATGGATGCGGAAAGACGGTTGGGCCAAACCAGGCAATCAGCTCCTGCCAGCATAATGGCCCTGCCCCATTCCGGAATTAGACCCTCCTCGTCGTGCAAAATTCCTACATTGCCCCATGAGGTTTCAAGAACAAAAGGCTTGCCACCATTTTTATGAGCATTTTGATAGATCGAAATCAATCCATTTTTATTAAAAACATAACTTTTGCTTTCCCCTTTTTCAATCATCGTAGCAATAACCATGCCCTCAACAGGAATTTCTGCGCAAAGATCATTTCGAAGGTCTTCAATAGCCAAATGGCTGGGGGGCATGCAAATCAAACGGCTTCCATGCACACTCAATCTTCGGATCATGGAAATATAATCCACCGCCGACAGGTCGCCGGCTGCCGTTGAAATATACGGCGTTATTTCAGATATAATTACCGGTTGTTCAATCACTTTTTTTATAGGTAATGAGTCAGTCGGTTCAACAAGCAATTTGTATAGATCAGGACAGCGGCTTGGGATGAGGTTGTTGGTTTCGCGTAAAATCTTTCCATTCTTATCAGTCGGGATGTCAACTGAAACAATCTCATCCGCATCAGACCCTGCCTGGTAATGACAACTTCCGTCCGGCCCATACACGGCGGATCGACCAGCATATGTGATACTATGAGTCTCCACGCCCCATTTATCCGCCATCGCCAGCCATACTTTATTTTCCAATGCACGGACAGACAGCAAATACGCACTCTGTGCATTATGAAGCGCCGCAATATCCGGACCGGTAGCAGTTAAGTTGGCCAAATCAATAATTAAAGCTGCTCCTTCTAAAGCCGCTAATCTGACTATTTCCGGCGATCTTGCATCACAGCAGATAACCAGACCAATCCTTCCGAAGTCCGTATCGGCTACAGCAAGATCTTCTCCTTCGGAAAACCACAGACGATCAATATGCCACAGGTATGACTTCCGTTTCTTTACCAGCTCATTGCCGTTTCGATCAATCAATAACGCTGTGTTATATAAGCGGTTGTCCTCTCTTTCAACATAACCAAACGCGACATAAGAACGGTTTTCCCTGGCAATCATTTTCACTTCATTCAACAAAACTGTGGTTTTTTCCAAAATCGCTGCAATATCCGCTTCCCGTTTTTCTAAATAATAAGCTGGGAATGCGCACTCCGGAACAAGAACCAAATCATGTGCTTTTGCCGTTTGCCGAATCATAATCATGAGTTTGTCAGCCGCATTTTGATAATCTTGAATGTCATTCGCTTGCGCTTGGATTAATCCCACTCTCATCACCGATTCTCCCCTCACATCCGCTCTTTATTGTTCTATTTCTTCCATGCGGTGATACAAAATCCTGCCCATTTTCATTTGCAGATTTCTGCATTATGCACAAAAATGCAAGAAATCCGAATGGAAAATCCGCCTGAACATAAGTTCAAGCGGATAATATCCCGTATAAACTATCCAATTGCATACTCAACCGCCGCTGCTGCATGAAGACCCATTGTATCAAAAACCGGGGCCTCAACATCAGCCTGTTTTATTAATAACGGAATTTCAGTACACCCCAGAACAATTCCTTCGGCCCCCTGCAACAATAACCTGTTGATAATCGCAAGGAACTTTTCTTTCGAATCTTGGCTGAGGATACCGGCGCATAATTCTTGAAAAATGATTGTATTGATCATCTCCCGTGCACTTTCTTCCGGTATAATTACTTCAATCCCATGTTCTTCTTTCAGGCGGTTTCGGTAGAAATCTCCTTCCATAGCAAATTTCGTACCCAACAGCCCTACTTTTTTAATTTTCCGGTCTTTAATTTCCCGGGCAGCCGCATCGGCAATATGGATCAGAGACATGCCCGTCTTTTCCGCTATACTGTCAAAAGACTTATGCATCGTATTGGAGCCAATAAGAATAAAGTCTGCCCCGCCCCGCTTTAAATGCAAAGCTGCTTCAACCAGCAGTTTGTCTATCTGCTGCCAATTGCCTTGTCGCATTAATTCTTCAATTGGTCCAAAATCAACCGAGTACATTAAACACTGTGCTGAATGCAGCCCTCCTAATTTTTGCTTCACTCCTTCATTAAGCAAACGGTAATATTCGAGTGAAGATTCCCAGCTCAATCCGCCGATCAACCCTATTGTTTTCAAAATCGCATTTCTCCTTCCAAAATAGTCACCGCTGCGCCACCAACTTTAATTGTACTGATTTCCTCTGCTTGCTTGCTGACAATAATATGCACGCAACCCGGACGCCCTACCTCCAGACCCGCTTCAGCAGCGAAAGCAGTTTCCCCATTGACGGCAATTAACTGATTGGCAGCAATATAAGCGGCAATACAGCCAGTTCCAGTCCCGCACACCGGATCTTCATTAACACCGACCAACGGAGCAAACGCCCGCATATGAAAACTGCGGTTAGGCTGAGCAGTCTCCAAACAAAACGGCACAAAACCTACGACTCCGCTTTTCTTGCTCATGATCTCAATGGCGGAAAAATCAGGTTTTGTACTGCTCAGCCTGGTCAAACTGTTAATCCCAACCACCAGCCACCACAGTCCTGTCGACACCTTCATCGGCTGCATTGACAGCAGGTCATTGACTGTAAGCCCCAATCCAGCTGCAATATCCGCTCGGCTGAGATCCACTTCCTGCATCTGCGGCGCTGCCTGCGTCATCATAAATATCGTCTGGTCGTTTTCTTTTATGATCTCAACCGGTAGAATGCCAGCTTTGGTTTCCTGATAAAAAACTTTCTTGGCCGGACTAAGTCTTCCCTCTTCGTACAAGGTAGCGAAGGTGGCAATCGTAGCATGGCCGCATAAATCAACTTCCGCATTCGGTGTAAAAAACTGCACTTTAACATCTGCCGCATCAGAATGCGAAACAAAAGCTGTTTCCGATAAATTCATTTCCTTCGCAATTTTTTGTTTAAGTTCATCAGTCAAGCACTTGGCATCCGTTACAACCCCCGCCGGATTGCCGCCAAACAGTTCTGTCGTAAAGGCATCCACCTGTTTAATTCTGACAATTCCCATGAAATCCGCCTCCTGCTCTTTTCGCTTTAGCCTATCAATCACTATTTTATCAGATTAATTAACAAATAAAACCACTAATTGGAGTATTTTTTAACCAACCAATATAAAACAAAAAGCCCTCGCCGATTTCTCCGCGAAGGCCGCAATGCCGAAAAGGCATTATTTTTTGCATTATAATAGTTAAAACAGTTCGGTTGCTCTGTCGGCAGGAAACCCGCCTTGCCTAAATATCCAATGTCGCCAGATAATCAGCTACAGTTTCGGCCCTGCGGATCAACTCTACCTTACCAGAAGGCTTCAGGAGCAATTCAGCCGAACGCAGTTTGCCGTTGTAGTTAAAACCCATGGCGAACCCATGTGCCCCCGTATCATGCATAACAACAATGTCGCCGGCATCGATGACGGGAAGTTCGCGGTCAACGGCGAATTTATCATTATTTTCACACAGTGATCCGGTCACATCGTAAACATGATCCGCTGGGAGATTTTCTTTGCCGACAACCGTGATATGATGATACGCGCCATACAGCGCCGGCCGCATCAAGTTCGTCATGCAGGCATCGAGTCCCACATAATTCTTATAAATCTCTTTTTTATGGAGAACTGTTGATACCAGATACCCATATGGGCCGGTGATCATACGGCCGCATTCCATGGCAATACGCAGCGGATGAAGACCATTGGCAATAATTTTATCTTCATAAGCCTTTTTGATCCCCTGTCCGACATAAAACAAATCTACCGCTTGCTGTTCCGGTTTATACGGAATGCCAATGCCGCCACCCAAATTGACAAATTCGAACGAGATGCCCACTTCTTTATGAATATCCACAATAAGATCAAACATCATATTGGCCGTAGCAATAAAACTATCGGGATTCAATTCGTTCGAAATCACCATGGTGTGGATGCCAAAGCGTTTGACACCTTTCTGCTGCATAATACGGTAAGCTGCAATAATCTGATCCCGGGTCAAACCATATTTTGCGTCTTCCGGGTAACCAATAATCGTATTACCGCTTTGCATCAACGGGCCGGGATTGTAGCGAAACGAAATAATGTCGGGAATTCCGGCATGTTTCTCCAAGAAATCAATATGGCTGATATCATCTAAATTAATAATCGCTCCCATTTCCCGAGCCTTCCGGTATTCTTCAGCCGGCGTATCGTTCGACGAGAACATGATATTTTCGCCGGAAATACCGCTCATTTCCGCCAAAATGAGTTCAGGCAAAGAACTGCAGTCCGCGCCAACGCCTTCTTCTCTTAAGACCTTCAAAATTGTTGGGTTCGGGGTCGCCTTGACGGCAAAAAATTCTTTAAATTGGGGCGCCCACGAAAAAGCCGCCAGCAATTGCCGGACATTTTTCCGGATTGCTTCTTCATCATAAATGTGGAACGGGGTAGGATATTGGCGAATGATTTCTGCCAACTGTGATTGGTTGAATGGCAATTTCTTTTCTGTCACTAGTCCGTGCCTCCTGCGCATCTATCTTATTTTTGGGTTTGATATGTAATATTTTAATTCTAAGCTACTCAGCCTTCCCTGTCAATCGCCCGAATGATCCTTGTCAAGTATTCACTATATTTTTCTAAGCGGAATCAAATTTTCCCCGGACAACACACAAATGATGGGACATGCTAAAATCATCCTTTTCGCACGTCCCATCATTTATGTCAACTATTCTAAATCCTAAGTTACTTCACACTTAGCCAGTAATCAATAAAGACTACATTCGACAAATAGTATCCCAGCGGTACGTTGATAAGAACCCCGATCAGGAACGCCAAGAGCGGCTTCCAGCCAAATGAGGTAAGCTCCCGGAACCTGGTTGTAAAACCAATACTCAAGAACGTCCAGGTAAACGTCCAGCCGCGCAAAGTTTTAATCGTTCCCAACGCATCTTTTGAAAACGCGGCTCCCGTTTTTGGATCCAGACTCGCAACAACCAGCGTTGTAAAGATGGATGCTACAAAAAAACCAATTACAAATTTGGGGAACCTCCGCCACACTTCGCCGTAGTCAATCCGTTCCGCTTGAACTGCCGTTTTCACTTCCCATACAGTAACGGATAGAATGGCTGCCATTAACGCCCACAAACCAACGAACATATCACGGCCAACAACCTTCATTAATGTAAATGTCTTAACGGCCCGGTCATCGCCAGCCGGTAAATTGACCATTGAATTATACTGTTCAGCCGCGGCAAATCCAGCAGCATCAGCAAACTCTGAAGTACCAATCCACGCGCCGGCAGGCCCTGGTTCCATTCCCAGCTGTTTCGCAGCAATTGGCAAAATTGCAATCATAATCACAGCAAAAATAACAACCATCGAAATAGCAATCGACACATGTTCTTTCTCAGCGCGGCACGCACCTCCGACTGCGATCGCACCAGAAACTCCACAAACAGAACCGCCTGCACCTAAAGTGGCGCCAAACCGTGGATCCATTTTGAAGACCCGGGTAGCAACCATGAAAATAGTAAAGAAAGTAATCGCCGAGACGATGGTCGCTTGCAGCATAGCCAAAGGACCAGCTTTCATGATAATGGTAAACGGCAATGTCGCACCCATCAAAATAATCCCTGTCTTAACGTAAAATTCAGTGCGCAATGCTTCCTGGAACCATGCCGGCAGTTTAACTGTATTGCTGACAAGCATACCAAACACCAATGCCAATAAAGGTGTTTCCAACTGGTATGTTTTCATGAATTGATTAGAGCCGAGGATCGTAATTAACACCGATAAAATGTAAAGAGCTGTAAATCCAACCAAGAACCGTTTTACATTATAGCCCATTACTTTCGCGCCGATCGAAAATGTGATTATAAAAAATGCAAATAAGTTAAAGAGTCCCATGGGATTTTTGCCAAGAGCAGTCGTCACTTTCCCAAAATCATTCGACCAGCTCGGAACGCTTACGGCCAGACTTTTAAAAAAGTCATACCCTCCATACAAAAAAGTAAATGTTATCCCTACCGTCAACGATAAAGCGATAATAATCGCCCAAGTATCGTCCCTTTTTACAAACGGTAGACTGGATTGTGGTGCTCCTGCCATATTTTCATACCTCCTGAATTATTTTTATTTTTATTTTCCGCTAGAAGCCCTGATTATTCCTGTTTTTAATTCGCTTTATCACTCTCCTTTTGGTTCCTAGACCTGAAAATTATGCTGTTTGTTTTTCACTCGAATGCATCTCATACTTTAAAAATTCAGCGATTACCTTGATCACTTGCTGATAAAACATCGGGATATCTTGTTTGACCGCATCCTGATAGAGTTCTTCCACCCAACTAAGATGTTCTTTGATGAAAACAGCCTGGCGTTCTTTGCTTTCATGCGCAAGCAAAAAAGCGCAAAATTCCAGTTCCAGGCACAAGTGGTCAGGCATGCTGTCGTATTCTTGCGGAATACTCAAGTTGTATTGGACGTATAATGCCTGCATATGCAGCGCAAAATCGCTCATTAAATAGCCTTTTTCTTTGGCAAAAGGAACTTCAACAGTTGGATCGAATGTCCATTGTCGATAAATTGATTCTACCGGCAATACTCTTTTTTCTACCGGGTAAATAAAACTAAGACGATAGTCATTTTTGAGTGCGCTTACATCACTGGCTAATTCGGGCCAGGATTGATAATTTGCCCGATCGATAGAATACTGCAGCGTCTGAAAAGCCGTTTCCAGAAAATCTACATTTTTTTGTTGTACTCCTTCATAGTCTTTTCCAGGTTCTTTCAATGCATCAGACAACATATGGTAAATAGCAATCCGATATCTTTCTGCATTTATTGTGATATCTTCCATTATTGTTTTACCTCCCTGTTCTACTAAACCTTAGACGATAAACTGTCCAAGTGGTTTGTCCGGCGTAATTAGGTGCACAGCACAGGCAAGGCAGGGATCAAACGAATGGATGGTTCGAACTACACTGAGAGGATTGGCTTCATCCGGTACCGGCAGACCAATAAGAGCGCTTTCAATTGCTCCCATGCGGCCATTCTTATCACGTGGAGATGCGTTCCAGGTAGTCGGAACAACAGCCTCGTAACGTTCAATCTTACCCCGGTTGATTTTAACCCAGTGACCGAGAGCGCCGCGTGCCGCTTCCGTCATGCCAACTCCATTTGCTTCCCAGGGAATATGCACTTCGGCTTCACAGGCATTTTCCGGGTTTACTTCTCTCAGCCAACGTTCCAGACTGCGGGTCATGACTTTTGCTTCCAGCATCCTAGCAACGATCCTGTCCATGGCCGAAATGCCATTTGTGTAAATTCCTGATAACCACATGCGCGCCAGTGGACCGACTTCGCATACGGCATTTCCATAACGCGGCGCTTTAACAAAGCTGTAGGCGCCTGATTTCGCCGGATCGGCTACAGTATGGACTGCGTCCGGACTTCCTTCTGAACCAGCTGCATACCAAGCATGAGAAACATCTTCTGTAATTAGCGCAGGATCCATCTTTTCAACTTGTCCGTTGAGGAAAATACCGCTATTAAAGAGCATCTCAGTTGATGCGTCATTCAGGGGGAAAGCCCCATAGGTCAGTAGATTGCCGCATCCTTTTCCCATTGAAAAATAATCATCATAAGCGCGGGCCAATAGACGGACGTCTTCCTCGTATTCATTATTGATAAAGGCAGCGATTTCTTCCAATAGACTTTTGGCCGCCTGGATCCGTTCCGGTGAGGCATTCCGAGAAGTTCCGCCTGCGACAATCGCTGCTTGATGCGGCATCTTCCCGGCAAAATGAGCGATCAATTCGTGGCACTTGCGTCGAATGGCCAGAGCAGTGAAATAATGGCTGCCGAGTTTGTCTGTTGCCGCTTGGTTCAAGCGAAAATCTCCTCGGTAATGAGGAATAAAAGGCGCTGTTTCCGGCAGCACAACGTAATCAGCCAGGGATAAATGATAGAAGTGCGTAATATGCGATTGCAAGTAGTTGGCGCCAAGAATAATATTGCGTAATAAACGGCCATTGGCGGGGACTTCGATCTCGCAGGCAACGTCAAGGGCCAATGCTGCAGCAGTAGCATGATCTGCCGGACAAACACCACAGATGCGCTGAGTTAGAAACACAGCGTCGCGGGGATCGCGACCGGCGAGGATCGTTTCAAAACCTCGATATAAGGTTCCGGCAATTTGGGCATCGCAGACCACGCCCTTATCTACCGTTACCATTACTTTCAAGTGACCTTCCAATCTAGTGACTGGATCAATGACGATTTGGCGCATTAATTACCACCTCCGGTGATTCTGCCAGTATGCGGCTGAGGAGTTGCAGTACCGGCCGGACCATACTCTTTCATCTTAATAAAGAACGGTTCACTGTCGTCCGGAAAAGACGGTTCAACGCAAGCAAGACAGGGAGAATTGGCACCCACGCACCAGTTGACGTTGTTGTTAAACTTGCGGCTCGGACAGTCGGCATAGGTCATCGGCCCTTTGCAGCCTAGTTTATAAAGGCAGCCTCGCTCCGACAAGCGGTGAGCGAAATGTCCTTCATCGAAAGCCGGACGGCGTTCACATATGTCGTGGATCAACGTGTTATAAAACAGCTTAGGCCGCTTCAGCGCATCCAGCTCCGGCACTCCATAATGGATAAGGTGCAGCAGAGTTCCCAACACCCAGTCTGGGTGAGTCGGACAACCGGGAACATTAACCAGCGGAACACCACGAATGATTTCTCCGACTGATTTACTACCGGTCGGATTGGGATAGGCAGCGGGTATCCCGCCGAACGCGGCACAGGAACCTACAGCCATAACCGCTTTAGCATCGCGTGCCATTTCTTTTACTCGGACAACGAATGGTACTGCCCGTCCATTTTCTTCGCCCAATGTGGCAAATTTTCCATCCGCTGCAACAGGAATGGTTCCCTCAATGACTAGATAGTATTGGCCGGCATATTGTTTGCGGACTTGGCCCAAAACATCCATGGCTTGATCTCCGGCGGCAGCCATCAAGGTCTGATGAAATTTAAGACTAATGACCCCGGTCAATGCTTCGCCGATTTCCGGCCCAACACTGTTTAACAGCGAAACGGAACAGCCGCTGCAGGAACCTCCCTGAAGCCAGACTACCGGCGGGTGGCCGGCTGCAGGACCGCTAAAGGCTTCAATGATATCCGGCATCAAGATCTGCGATAATCCCAAAGCAGTACCGGTCGCGCCGCACAAATGCAAAAATTCACGACGATCTAATGAACGCATCCTCTTTTCCTCCTAACCCCATCATTAAATATACAGCACGGTTGGCTTTGTGCCGAAATCCGGTCGCAATGGAGCAGCTTTCGCCAGTAAACGGGCAAAGTCTCCCTGAGGGTTATCCAAGTCGCCGAATAAACGGGCTTTGGTAAGACAGGTAGCAACGCAAGCAGGCTCTTGTCCCGCGGCGACAAGTGACAGGCAGAGGTTACATGCAGCGACAATTCCTTCCTCCGGCCGGTAGACGCGGGCATTGTATGGACAAACCGCCATGCAACGGCGGCAGCCCATACATTTCTCATCATCAATCAATGTGACTCCAGTGTTATCTTTGTGCGATGCAGACGTAGGGCAAACCGGCACGCAGGGCGCATCACTGCAGTGCTGACATTGCAAGGGAATTATTCTGTAAGAAACATTCGGGAATTTTCCTTTTTCACGGTCTTCAAAACGGATTAGAGCCTGTTCAGGCGGCAATTGATTTTGCTGCTGGCAAGCTACCAGGCAGGCAAAACAGCCCACGCATTTTTCAGAATTAACCAATAGGGCATAGCGCGGCATAGATTATTCACCTACCTTTCGGATTGTTACCACGACTTCCATCATCATGGCGTGACCGGAGATGGCTTCAACACGGTGGGGGCAGAAATCATTCGGATTGATCCCAAAGCCGTAACCTGTTTTCAGCCAAGGCGACAAGTTGCCATAACCCGCCGGAAGAAAAGCGGCATCAGGATGTACCCGCTCAGTTACTTTTACCCGAACCTGTTTTGAAGTATAAGGCGAGGATACCTCAACCAATTCACCGTCTTTTATTCCCAGTCGTTTGGCTTTCGCGGGGTTAATCCAGATCCGCTCCAAATTATAATTTTTCGCGATTTGCAATAATCCTGGAATATTGGCCGTCGCCGTATGAGACATAATGCCCTGTTTTCCGTGAATTAACACAAAACTGTTTTTACCGGCATTCGCCAGTGGCGGTTGCCAGACTGGAACCGCATCGTATCCATTGTCGGCAAATGCCTTGCAATAAAGTTCTACCTTACCGGATTCGGTGGCAAAGGACAGTTCCTTGGCTTTACCGTCCAACACAATTGTCCCTTTCTGGCGTAAATCTTCCGTCGTGAGTTTCAAGGGTTTGAGCATGGCGGTTGCGACTTCTTCCCGGCTAAAGTCAAAATATTTTTGGAGTCCCATTTTTCCAGCCAGGCCGGTGACAATCTCTTCAAAAGGTTTCGTTTGGGAATGAATTCGATCAATGGCCTGACAACGCATCGTGACTGCGGGTTTACCTCCCGCTATTCCTGTTGGCAAATCTTCCCGCTCCACAAAGCTGCATTCCGGCAAGACATAACTGGCTGCCATAGCTGTTTCCGACCACTGGATATCGCAAACCACCAGCAACTCCAGTTTTTTATAACCATCAACCATCAATTTGGGATCAGGAGAATTGCGTGCTGGATTAAAACTATAGATAAAACCAGCTTTCGCTTTTCCTTCCATCGCTTTTTTCGGCATGAGATGCGGTATTCCCTGACTGGTCTGACAAAGTGGGTATTCGCCTTTGATACCGACCCCATCACAGCGTGGTACCTTGGGTTTGGGCGGGACAGGGTACTGTTTCGGATCCAATTCCCCCAGTTTCGGATTAAGGGGAAATTTCATGCCACCGTTTTTACCATAATTCCCCAAAAGCGCATTGATGCAGATCATCATGCGGAACGTCTGGGTCCCATTAACATAATTCGCTCCGTTCGGGGCCTTATAGCCTTGCTCGATACAGGATGCCGGGCGATTTTTCCCTAGATCGCGGGCGATAGTACGAATGGTTTCAGCAGGTATGTCCGTGATTCCGGCTGCCCATTCCGGTGTGTATGAAAGCATAGTCTTTTTGAATTCATCAAAACCAACCGTATATTGTTCAATGAAGTCGGGATCATAAAGATTTTCTTCCAAAAGAACATGAGCCATAGCCAGCAGCAAAGCCAAGTCTGTTCCGGGGCGAATAGGAACCCATTGGTCGCCTAAAATACAAGAAGAACTGTACCGCGGATCAACAATGATTACTTTTGTACCACGTTCTCTGGCGTCTGCCAAATTAGCCGTGGCAGAAGGTGAAATGCCATCCGCATAGCTGCGCCCTAAAAACAGTATGCACTTGGCATTGGCCATATCAGCAGTAGCCATGGCGCCTGTTGTCCATTTGTTGGCCACATCGCGCGCCGTGCTGCAGATCGAATGATGCGAGTGAATTGTTGGAGCGCCAATGGCATGCATAAACCGCTGCATATAATAGCGACTGGTCGGTTTTGCATTTTGGCTGTAAAACACGGTTTGCGGACCATAATCAGTGAGAACTTTTTGCAGCTTTGCCGCAATCTCACTGTAAGCATCATCCCACGATATGGGTTCAAACCAGTTATCACCCATCCGTTTCATTGGATGAGTAATGCGGTCTTTATTATAAGCCCACATGATACCGGCATGACCCCGGGCACAAAGTTTTCCCTTGCTGGCCGGATGCTGCTTCTGACCAGTCGCTTTCCAGATACGGCCATTCTTAACATAGATCCACATACCACACCACGCAGAACAAGTGCCGCAAATGGAGGGTATTTTGCTGACTTCTGCGGCTTTCGCCTTGGCCAGCCAGTCGTTGAAAGCAAAAATATCACCGGTTGCTGCCGCCAGCGTAACACCTGCCGCCTTCAAAAAAGTCCGTCGGGAAAATGGTTTTGCCGCCATACTTGTAGTATTCCTCCTTTAGCATTATCCTTTTAGCAACTTTTATTCCTCTTTCCTGGCGATGATCGGATGGCCGTCAGCCAACTCGGCAGCCAAGATATCGGTCAAACGATCAACCGCATTCATAACAGCAGGGGTCAGCGTCATTCCAAATGAAAGATTGCCAGGTTCAATTCCGTAAATCGTCACTGGCGGCATGGAACCGGCGCATCGCGCAAGTTTTAGGGATTGCAGCAATGTGCCGTCATGCAAAGAGAGCGGGAGCGACGAAGCATCCTCTGTCATATTCTCATCTGTAAGCCGGTAAATATCACCCGGGACCCCGCCACCAGCCAAAGCGTCAATCACAATAATATGATCAGCCAGACGAACTGCATCAAGGGCTTCGAACGACGCCACTCCACCGTCAATCAGTTGCACATTTTCCAATGAAGAATATTCCGAAAGACGTTTGATAACGCAAATACCGGCTCCGTCATCGCTCATCAAAATATTTCCAAAACCAATCACAATAATTTTTCTCATGTTAGACATTGTTCGACATATCACAACGTTTTCCTGTCGAATAATGACGAAAAATATTATTATTTTGTTTTTTTAGTATAATTTTTTGCAGTTGCAATGGTATAATAAAACCATTATAGGAAACCACGCTGCGAGCTATTATAGTTTACCAATCCATTGCAGCTTCGCTGCGTACTTTTGGCATATGGGAGGAATGACATTTTGAACCCTTGGATACTGGATATTGCCGCTGCTTTGATCATGATGGTCCTGGTGTTAATGGTCTTTGGCAAAGCTGCCTTATTATCATTGACGATTATTCGACGGGGAATCACATTACGCGAAGGATCCGGGGGGATTTTTTTAGCGATCTTCATGTTTTTCTTCGCTGCTATCTTTTATGTAGTATTTCCGTACTATCTTTTCATTTTCCATTTCAAACTTGCCTGTGGGACTTATATCCTGACGCAAATTTATTACACAGCGAGAAATTTCCGTCAATGGAATTGATCGAACCGTCCTTTTAAATCTGGGCATAAAAAAAGCATCCCCTGTTCATGGTGATGCTTTTTTTATGCCCAGATTTATGATTTTCTTTAAACTTTAACCGTCTCACCATTTTTTCTGCCGTTCGCAATTGCATATGCGGCAGTTTTGACTGCTGCTTGCTTATAATCGCTATTCCAGCGATTAATGCCAATATAGTCAAAAATGATTGCTCCGGTATGACGGCAGAACCGATCCATCTGTTCCAAACAACTTAACAAACCATTACCGGTTCCTCCCGCCGAAGCAATAAGCAAAACTTGTTTATTGCGCAGCGTGTCTTTCCCATTGAATTCACATCTGCGCAACCGATCAAGAAAACTTTTCAGCGCTTCTGTAGTTTCTCCCCAATATACAGGCGATACAATAACGATCGCATCGCTCAATTGGATACGGGCTTTTATTTCATTAAATCCATCTTCGCCATATGTACAATAATTTTCATCCCTGCACGGCCCCCACCCATCACTGCAGACCTGGCAGCGAAGCAGTTTGAAATCGCAAAGCCTTATCTCATCCACCTCGGCTCCGCCATCAATGGCGCCAAGCTTGACAGAATCGATTACAGACTGGCATAGTCCACTTCTTTTCGGATTCCCTGACAGAATACATATTTTCATAATTCAAATCCTTCCTTTTTATTCAAATAATCCGTGGGTCTGGAAGAGTTTTACTTTGATTTTATTGAATTTTTATTCAGGATAATCATATCACATCCTGCCATAAAGACTCAATAATAATCCTTTTATGAGTCCTGTTCAAGAACTTCAGGTGATCAGCAAAAGGACGGTGAGTTTTCTGAGTATATTTACTTATGGAAATACTGAAATAAAACATCTGAAACGCAACGATAAAACATGAGGAATTGCAAATAACCAATCATCTTTTGGCAAACATTGTTCCATTTTGTTTTTCTCATTATTTTGTAATGATTAATTTGCAATCATTACAAAAAGTCTTATCTTGCAATACTGTATGAACTATTATACAATGTAACCAAAGATTTAATTTTCAGTTTTTTCTGATTTTAGTCTGTTTTCATTTTGAGAACAGACCCTATGTGTGCCGTTTACGTATAGCCTGGTTGCAAGAAAACAGAAAGGGAGATGATTAGTTTGAGTAAAAAAATGTTTCCATTGAGCATCCTTCTCTTGGCGCTTTTCTTAGTTAGTCTTTCCCCTATTGCAATGGCCAGTCACCATAACACTGAAATGAAACCCGATATAGTACAAACAGCGGTATCAGCGGGTACTTTCCAAACATTAGCGGCGGCCCTTACGGCGGCAGACCTGATTGACGTCCTAAAAGGGCCTGGTCCATTCACCGTTTTCGCACCTACCGATGAAGCTTTTGCAAAATTGCCGCCTGGAACTGTTGACACTCTGCTGCGTCCAGAAAATAAAGATCAACTGATATCTATTTTAAAGTATCATGTCGTGCCGGGAAAATTCATGGCAGCTGATGTTATGGTCTCTAAATCGTTTCTGACGTGTAATATGCACAAGGTACAGATCAATGTCATGGACGGTAAAGTAATGGTTAAAAACGCCCTTGTTACAGGAACTGACATTATGGCCAGCAATGGGGTTATTCATGTAATTGATTCGGTTCTTCTGCCAGAATAACCGCAACGGGGTTGACGTTAAACATATACGCTGCTTTTGTGCCAGACAGTTTTATTATTTCAACTGCCTGGCACAAAAGCAGCGTATTGTTTTTTTCCTCGCAAAGGCAAATTGTAACTCGCTGCAATTAATAGCGATATTCCATCTGGTCAAATTTAACAGGAACGCATCTCTAAGTTATTTTTTTCAAGAGTTCTCCTAAATGAAATCGCCAATAAACCCACAACAAATGAAATGCCAGAAAAATAATAAACATCACCTGTAAGGCCAATGGGCTTCCTTGCGCATTTTGCAACATTGATAATCCAAGACCAATAACAGCTGCAAAGGACCAAATAATTTTAAGGTTTAGCATGCTAATAAATGTATCTTTACTTGCCTTGCGCCCCAAATACGACTCAATTCCAATCCCAAACAAAGCTGCAGCTACTAACCTGGCCGCAACCGGATCGACGATTTGCCAACCTAGTTTCGTCAAAAAAAATACTGGACACAAAAAGAGCGGTATGGCCACAATAACATCAACAAAAAAATGCATAATAAAAAAAAACTTCAGCAAACCAATGGAAGTCTCTTGTTTTGTCTTTTCTGCTAACAAGCTTATCACTTCCTTTTTATTCTATGGCGTCTTGCTGTATAAGTCATTGATCTTCTAACTATACGGTTTCATTTCCCCTTCGGAAAACTTACGTGAACATTCGCCATTGCGTATGCGGCAGCTTTGACTGCCGCCTTCTTATAATCGCTATTTCAGCGATTAATTCCAAAATAGTCAAAAATAACAGCGCCAGTATGACGGGAAAAATGGTCCAGCTGTTCAAGACAACTTACTATTCCATAAACTCATCTACTCCATACGTGCAATAATTTTCATTCCGGCAGGGAAACCTCGCACCGCCGCATACTTGGCAGCAGATAAGCGTCAAATCACACAGTCATATTTCGTCAACCTCCGCACCGCCATCGATGGCACCTCCTTTAGCGGCTTCAATGGTCGTTTTACATAACCCGTTTTTTTAGGATTTCCTGATTCTATGCAAATTTTCCTAATCAGATACTTGATTAAAACGTAATCAACTTTGCGTTCTGTTTCAACATTTGGGTAAGCGGCTGCCCCATGAATTTCACCTCAATACCAAGGTTCGTTAAAACATCCGAAATCCCGTAACTGTCTGCACACGCTTTGCAGGCCTGGATTGTGACTCCGGCCTCAAGCATCCTTACCAAATAATCCTGTAATTCCTGATCTTCTGCCAAAAGTTTACTTGATGGTCCCCAAACGATCAGACATACATCATCCCACCAACCTTTTGCTTTTGAATTAAAAGTGTACATAAAAACCATTTTTAACGCTACTTCACGGTCTCCGCTCGTCCAAAGCACGATCAGTTCATTCGCCTGCTGCAATTTTTGATCCACGAAAACTTCTCCTTTCCACACTATTCTTTTTTGTTCAAGGCGGCCTTTAACAGTTCACCAAGATTGCTGCCGACAGTACTGTTGTCACTGTACTCGGAAATCAATTTTTGGTTCATGCGACTTTCATGTTTCGATGTTCGCATTCCCCCGAAGGCATTCTCCTTTTCGGGTTGCCGATGACCACAGGCCCGATCCGGACAGGCTAGCATCTTTCCACGCTTACCGTTTACCAATAACATATATTTTTTGCACAATGGACACTTCACTTTTGAAATGTTATCCGCTTTATAGATGGCAGTATCTGCAATCGTTTCTTTGACTAAATCCATAGTATATTCACGGATCCGGGCAATAAAGTCGGCCTTACTGTCTTTTCCCTTGGCAATGTTGGCCAGCACTTGTTCCCATTGGGCGGTTAATTCTGGCGTTTTAAGGTCGCTGGAAACAAGGCTGATTAATTGTTTTCCTTTGGACGTGGGCGCCAACTCTTTCCCATGCCGTTCGATATAGCTTGCATGAATCAATTTTTCAATAATCTCAGCCCGGGTTGCCACCGTTCCCAAGCCACCTTGTTTGATCGATTCCCGCAATTCTTCGTCCTCAATAAACTTGCCGGGGCTTTCCATTGCCGTGAGCAACGTCGCTTCATTATAACGGGCCGGCGGTTTGGTTTTCGCTCTATTTACCCTGCAGTTTTCTACTTGGACTTTGTCTTCTTTTTCATGGCTCCTAAGATTCTGTTCAGGCAGTGCGTCGGCGGTTGTCTCATCGCGCTCAACCTGGCGGGAAGTAATCGCTCTCCATCCCTGATCGATAACCACCTTGCCCACAGAGTAAAAGGTTTCCCCTTGAACGTTAGTAACTATGGTAGTTTGTTTATACCGATGTGGTGAGGATAATACGGCAATGAATTGTCTGGCAATCAAATCATAGAGTTTTTTCTCATCCACATTCAGCGCGGTTAATTGAAGCGGTTGCTCAGTCGGGATAATTGCATGATGATCAGAAACCTTGGTATTATCAACAAACCGCTTTGTTGTCACTAATGGTTTTTGAAATAGCGGCTTGACCAGTTCGGCATACGGTCCGACAGCAATGCTCTTCAATCTGGAAGGCAGAGTGGGCACGATGTCAGTAGAAATATAACGGGAATCTGTACGAGGATAAGTCACCACTTTATGGTTTTCATACAACCCTTGCAAAACAGAAAGTGTTTTTTGCGCTGAAAAACCAAGCCGTTTATTTGCATCTCTTTGCAGTTCCGTTAAGTGATAAGCAAGAGGCGGCAGTTCACTCTTGGATTCCATTCGAATTTCTTTGATAATTCCAGTCTGGCTATTGATCTTATCCGCAATCACTGTCGCCTGAGCGACGTCGAACAACCGGTTATTTCCTCCGGAATCACGCCAATCGCCAAAATAATCGCCAAAATTGATTCGTATCGTCCAATAATCTTTTGGGACAAATTTTTGAATTTCTGCTTCTCGATTGACAATCATCCCTAATGTCGGCGTCTGAACCCGTCCGGCGTTTAACTGCGCATTAAATTTACAAGTCAATGCTCTAGTAACATTAAGTCCTACCAGCCAGTCTGCCTCTGCCCGACATACGGCTGCATCATAGAGATTATTATAGGCATTCCCGGGTTTTAATGCGGCAAACCCCTCACGTATCGCATTGTCGGTTTGGGAAGAAATCCATAATCGCCGAAACGGTTTTTTCCATTTTGCCGCAGCCATAATCCAGCGGGCAACCAGTTCTCCCTCGCGCCCCGCATCCGTGGCAATAATTAGTTCTTTGATATCCGGCCGTTTCATCAATTGGTGAATCGCATAAAACTGATGCGCCGTTTTCTTAATGACCTTTAATTCCAGATTGACTGGCATCATCGGCAAATCTTCCAAACGCCATTCTTTATATTTTGCGTTATAATCTTCCGGTTCCGCCAAGGTAACCAAGTGCCCTAACGCCCATGTCACAACATAGGCCGAACCCTCCAGATAACTTTTATCCTTCGTATTGCATTTTAAAACACGTGCAATTTCGCGTGCCACACTCGGTTTTTCTGCTAGTACAAGTGATTTCATCATTGCCCCTCAACTCTTTCTGGTTTAGATTGACGGCCTCAAAAGGAACCGTCCCCGTGAGTCTATAAAAAAGCACCTTACGTTTTGAGTAAGGTGCTTTTCCAATGCTTATTTGCTATATAAATTCAAATAAGCAGATCCAAGCATTACATATTTCTCCAAAGCAGGAGTTATATCGACCTGATCGATATCATCACTACCGGCAGCATCTTGAACGATACGCTTAATTTCAAATAAGCCATATCCCAAAAATGCCAACTGCTTAAAGAGTCGGTTCGTACGTTGTTCCATTTTTTGTCCTCCATCCTGTAAAAATTGGTAATTATAACACCCGCTTCGGGGCGTTATCAGCCGTTAATTACCTTAAGACTATTACCAATCATGTACAAGGGCAGAAGTAAAAATTAGGGCGTCACTTAAATTCGTGCCAATCGTCAATTAAGACGTAATTTTCGGTCAATAATCTTATTAAGTATATCAAAGTTTCAGCCAGATGTCAATGATTTCTAATCGAAGAACTCTTCGGTAAGCATTTGGTAAACATTGGGGCAACGAGCAAACATTTCTGATGCACACTCCGGAAAACTTTGCCAAAGGGTTTGCCGCTGGTTAGCCCGAATAATGAATGTAGACTTACTTAAGATGGAGTTGCCTGTGCCTTTTTGGTGCAACTCCACCTTAAGTTTAGTCGAATTTACTTCGAGCTACAGCCTGTTTCACCCTCCGGGTACAGGCTCCCCGACCTAAGAGGGCGGGGTCTTACAGGCTGTGTGAAGGATAAATCACGGAAAAGTATTTTTACTTAAAAAAACATAAGAAGGATAGGATAAAATGTTGAAAACCAGGTTTTATATGAAGCGAACACTAGGATTACTTACTTTATCGTTCCTTATCGCCACTTCATGGGGCAACATCTTCACCACGCTGACTTATGCTGCGCCTCACAAGGAGCAAAACACATGGAATATCGTGTCCAACGGCCCACTGGCAGCTGAAACAACCAGCCTTACTGCAGAGGAACAACTTGCCCTTGATCTTCTAAATGCCGACCGTACTACGAATGGTTTAGCTCCCTTGAAACTCAACCTTGCCGTCACCGCCGTTGCGCAGCGTCATGCGCAAGATGAAATCAACCGTGACTTCTTCGCTCACAACAATCCCGATGGCTTATCGCCCTTTGACCGGATGCATGCGGCCGGTATCTCCTTCCGTTATGGCGGCGAAAACCTTGCCATCAACCAAGATGTTACCGCAGCACAACAAGCCCTAATGAACAGCCCCGGTCATCGGGCCAATATCTTAAGTCCTGATTATACCGAAGTTGGTATCGGCATACGCTACAACTCTCAAGGAACACTCTATGTCGTCCAATGCTTCATCGGACGTTAATTGTTTCTTTTAACGGTATTGCATAAAAAAGCAAAGGCCCCATCTTATCACGGAACAAAAGATGAGGACCTTGCTTTGCAAAAAGGACTGTCATCCCTTTCAGTTCAGAAACTATTCACCAACTTTTGTCGTTAAATATATTCCCAACGTCATTTGGCCAATTTGATCTTGATTCTCCTCGATGGCGTCGATGTGGGCGTCTTCATCGCTGAGAATGTGTTCCAAGATTTCGCGCGTAGCGAAATCATTTACTTCACCGGCCAGTTTGATTGCCTCATTATACCCGGTAATTGCGCCTTCTTCCGCCGCATGGTCAAATTGAAACATTTGGGTCACATCGCTGCCAATATGGATCGGATTCAATTTACTGACAATAGGCCGTCCTTCAAGAAACAGGATCCGGGCAATCAGCATCCCGGTATGTTTCATTTCATCAATGGCCCGTTTTTCGAAATGGTCATGAAGTTTTCCATAACCCCAGTTGTCACACATTTCCGCGTGCACGATGTATTGATTGATAGCCGTTAATTCGTCAGACAGCAGCGCATTCAGGGTTTCAATAAGTTTCGGATTTCCTTTCATTTTGACATTACCCCTTTCTTCTCTGCTTTTCTATCCCTATTAGCGAGAGTATGATATTAATTATAGATTAATTTTCATAATATTTCAATAACGTGAACTTTGCACAAACTAAAGGCTTGATCGCTATTTTCCTTAATCACTTCTCCAATGTTTTTAGCAAACTGGTAATTTCTTGCTTTATTTCTAAGCTGTCAAACGGCTTATTCGCCGTTAGCAGGTACTCAAAATAATCTTGCAGCTCGTCCATCTTATCAATTGCTTCGTCATCTTCCATAACAAAAGAACTCTTCGCTTCTTCGAGGCTATCAATCGCCTGCTCAATTTCTTCAGCCTCCAGCTGGTCTTTCGCCAACATTTTCTTCAACATGGAAATGCTGCGTCGAATTTGCTCCATTTCTACCCCTCCTTTCACTATCCGTAATTGCAACCGGAACCGTCCTCATGAACCATGAGGTTCACAAGCCAAGCATCCTTTATATAATCGTCAACTATTTTTCTCGATATATTGAGCCAACTGCTGCATTCATCCAGTAGAATAGAATCTCCCGTCACAATTCTTGCTCTTTTCGCAAGGACAATATCTGCATTAGGTACCAGTTCGACTTCAACAGGTATTGCCCATTCGGCTGCGTGTTCTAAAATCCGGCTTCTTAGTTTGGCAGAATTTGAAACTGGCGCATCAAGAAAAAATTTAACTTCAGGTACCGCAAGCTGCGCAAATGATTTCCCGATAAAATACAACGCCGTATTCGTATGATTGATAATACTATACGTTCCCCTTAATCCCGCCAAATCTCTTAAAACTCCATCATTTCCAAGGATAAGTATACTGCCGGAAAGTGCCACTTCAAGAGTGATAATCAGATTAAATCCATCGATATAAATACAGCTGTCTTTCGCAGACTCTAAGGAAAGCATGGTCGATTTTCTTTTACTATATTGCAATTTGGAAGCGGTTGCTCTTTGCAGTGCCATTCTTTGCCTGGAAGAAAGCTGATAATGTCCCCCAACGAAATCGATAATCGCTCCCATTTTATATCCTTTGTCCAACAACCACTGAACTTCCTGCTGGGCAAGTTTGATTTTTTCTATCGCCTGTTCGGAAAACCATTTGCAATCTTTTGGATCAAACCCTCTTCTGGTTGTTTTCGAAGTCAAGCTTAACCCTCCCTCGCATATTTCCCTGCATGTCTTAGTGCATACAATCGTCTAATCGGTTATATGTTCTGAATTTTCAATATTCAGCAGGATTTACAAAGAATTTGTCAAAATGAGTTTATATACGCATTCTCTAAAGAAATTCCAAGACTTGAAAATGAGGAGGAACGCAAAATGAATACCAATTGGATCATTACCGACAATCGATACCTTCTCGATGACGATTATGATGGATACATTTTGTTGGAATGCCCCAAATGTGGTGCTCAAGAACAAGTTGACTACCTGGACAGCGACCCTCAGGAGGCAATTGATGCTGAAATAGCCACCGTCATTGCTTCTCACAAATGCAGATAACAGAGAAGCCGCCTCGGAACAGTTTTTCGTTTCTGCAACATATCTTTGAATTATATTGATTGCAGCGCCTTTCGTCTTATGCTTTCTTATATATAGAAAAGAGTGAGCTTCCCATTGCAAGGGCAGCTCGCTCTTTTCTATTTTGCCATTAGCTTATCATTCATTAAAAAACGTTCCCCCGCGAGAAAGCCTTGTTATGGACGGGGTATAAATCCCCTCATCCTCTTCCTCAATTTCGCCGGTTTCGGTCCAGTACTCTGTTCTCCCGTCATTCGTGTTGCGATGTGTTCTTTGCAGTCGGTGTGCTTCCATAATTTTCACTGCTTCATCATAGGTTTCCACAGTTCCCCGGATACTGTCCCGGACGTAATATTCATATCCCTTTTTTTCCTCTGCCGGAGAGAAAAAGGTGAGGTTAAGAGGATTTCTATCGACAAGCCTATGATACCGATATTGCGGATAACCGACCATAATAGCGCCAGTGACAACTTTATCTTCAGGCAATTTCAATGTTTCAAGCACGGGGCGATAACCAGAAGACGCACACGCCTCAAAAAGACCGGCCCAGCAACTTCCTAACCCAAGCGACGGAGCATAGAGTTCAGTATAGGCGAGAGAAAAATGAGTATTATCACGCCCGCGTGAAAAGTCTTTCGGAGCCAAAGCTACGACCAAGCATGGCGCATTTCTCAGTATTACATCTTTTCCCTCATTGCGGTAGGCTGCAACATAAACTGCATAGGAGTTATTTTTTTCCATCCAATCAATTGTTTGTGCAGTGATTTTTTGTAACGTTTCATGGTCTTCAATGACCATATAAGACAGACCTTGCAGATTACTCCCCGTTGGAGCAAATCTGGCAATATCCATCAGCTGAAGTAATTGTTCTCTTGAAACTGGTGTTTTTTTATAGCAACGGATGGATCGCCGAGATCTAAGAAATTGATATGCTGCTTCGCCATCTATTACCGGAAAACGCACCATAGAAGTTTGCCCCGCGAGCGGCGAGCGGATATTGCTTAATGCCGAATAGGGACATACGGCGACACAATGCCCGCATGCGATACAGCTTTCTGGCTCATTGCATTCCGGCCATTCCTTGCCCATCTTGATGATTACCCTCGGACATACAGCCGCACAAGCCCCGCATCGAACGCATTTTTCCTGGTCTACTTGGATAAGTTCCATTTTCATCAAACCGCTCCTTTCACCTTCTTGTCATGGTATTTCAATTCTATTTTATCAGAAAATTCTATGAAATTTTTATACTTGTTAAAACATTTTTGATTGCACAGAAAAATTGTTTTACGGATTGAAAATATTCACCTTCTGTCGGCTACCTTATATTGTCTCGCTTATTTATTTCTATTTTTAATTTCATAAAGCAGTTGATTTAACGCATGGCTTATGGAATCGTGAATAACAATTTTCGCCCCAAAATCTTTTCTCGTTTTTTTCTTGTTGATCATCGCATACCGTCCAACCGCCGATGGCAGATCGGCGACAGGATACACCTCCAAACTCGTCCCCATAACAAGTAAAAAATCCACCTTACCCAGTTCGTCACGCAAAAATTGATGGTATTCCATAGGCAAACTATCGCCAAAAACAACGACACTGGGGCGCAAAGTTGCTTTGCAGCATGTCGACAACGGGTGATAATTTTCTTTGTCCAATTCATCTTGGATCAGTTGATATACATATCTTTCGCCGCAGTTCATGCAAATCGCATGATTAAAATTGCCATGTACTTCAAGTACATTCTTGCTGCCTGCCATGGTATGAAATCCGTCTATGTTTTGTGTCAACACTCTTTTGATAATCCCCATATGCTCAAGCTCGGCGAGCACATAGTGTCCGGCATTCGGTTTCGTTCCTTTGCCCATTTGCGCCAATAGCTTAAAATGCTTATAAAAAACTTCTGGATCATCTTTTAGAACAGAGTAACAAATCAGTCCCGGATCCATCGTATTCCAGATACCTGTAAATTCAGATCGAAAATCTGGTATTCCGCTTTCAGTACTCATTCCAGCGCCAGTAAGAGCCATAACATTGTTGCTTGATAGCAAATAATCGGCAAGTTTAACAATATCATTCATCGTTTGTTACCCCCATTGCTATTCATTCCAATGTCCTTTTTAGGACTATTCCGTTTTCGTGCAGATATTCAACCAAGAAAACCCTGCCGCCACAATACATAACCACAAACAAGATTGACGATGCATATTATTGGAATGCCAACACTAAACGACCAATGGCGGGTTTTGTGGCGAAACACATACATCCCTATCAGAATACCAACGGCGCCAAAAATCAAGGCCCAAAGAAAGAAAGTACGCTCCTTTATGCGCCACTCGTTTCGCCTGGCCCGCCGCTTATCCAACAATACCATCGTAAAACCAGTAAGATTCCAAAGGATAAACAAGACCATTTCTGGTGCAAAACAATTGTAAACCATCACTTCCTGCCCCGATCGCTAATCTTACTGCCATTAAATAAAAATCGTATCATCGTTAATGTTTCAGAAGGGTTCATCGTGTCCTCATACCCTAACTCTGTGAATTCTTTCCAGATATTTTCTTGTATTTCCGGCGAAATCGCTGTTAAATTCCGAATTTCAGGTATAATCGCTTTGATTTCACCGTTATCCATTAATGCAATGACGCTTTGGCCTTTTTCTATGCCAATAATCATAAGAAAAATGGCCACTTTTTTTATTGGCATCAATATGAGCTACCTCCTTGCGGCATCCATAGACTTCCCCCTGATATCTCGTTCATTTTCTGCAAATTATCGAATGTAATTGTAAACGAAGTAATTTTATCCCATTTTATAGAATGGGAATCGTCCCATTTAGTCCGAACACTTCTGGCTCTTTTCGCCTTGCAAAGTCGACTTCCAGCTCGTATTTATGCCTTAAATAATTTTCATCATCATAATATTTTGCCTGCACAGGGCATTTTTTACTGCAAGCCCCGCATTTAATGCAGATTCCTTGTATTTTTGAAACATCTTCACTATCAATTGACCCCATTGGACACACAGTTACACACAATTTGCAATGAATACATGCATGGCTTGTTTTGGGAGTCACTTTTCTAATATCAACAGGTTCGCCATTTTTATTTTTCGGCATGTAGTACTTCCGGTAAGGTCTATCGCCCTTTATTGATGCAAGCTCAACTTTTTCTTGATTTAATATTTTTTCGGACACCCGCTTGGCGAACTCATGTGCTATAGCCATATCTTTATCATCAGGTCTACCCTGCGCCAATTTTTTTGAAAACGAATGTTCTCCAATAAAAGCACCGCCTGCCACAACTCTATATCCCTTTGAATTGAGAATATCCGTTAATTCAATTAAAGCATCATCATAATTCCGGTTTCCATAAACAACCACTGCTATTGTTAATGCGCCGTCACCAGTGAGTGAATTTAAATACGGCAATAAAACATTGGGAACCCTGCCGGCATAAACCGGAACTCCAATGACAACAACATCTCGTTCTGTAAAACTTAGCAATTGACGTCTACCGTTTGGCAATGTGAAATCAGCAACGCTTATATTCGTGTCTCCATTTAGCTTTTCCGATATATTCTTTGCCATCTCATATACTATTTTTTGCGTTGTTCCAGTTGGACTAAAATACATTGCAGTAATTTTTCTATTCACAACTTAACCTCCCGCTACTATGAAGTAAATCAATCCATAATCATGAGTAATTCCTGATTATGCATGATTATTCCTGCCTGTCTCCAAGCAATCACAGCTATGCGCTGCGCTGATCAATTGACACAAGAAACAGCATTTTTTTGTCAATTGATATAAAAATAAACAAAAACCTCTGGAAGAAATTCCAGAAGTTTTTGTTTATTTTTGTTATTTCAGCGGCTTATTGTAGGTTTCTTTTGCCATGAATATCAAAACTAATAAGGAAACAACTGAGCCCGCTATCAAATAATAAGTAGGAGCCAAGTTGTTGCCGGTGGTAGAAATTAGCCAAGTTGAAACAAACGGTGCCGTTCCGCCAAAACATGCAACTGCAATATTGTAACCGATAGCAATAGCACTACAGCGGACATTGGTGGGAAATATTTCAGTCATCGCAACAGTAGCTCCGCCACAAACAAGTGCTTCTAAAATGGCTAAAACCGCCATGACCGACAACAAAACAACCGGATTTTGTGTGGTGCTAAGGACGTAAAACAGCGGATAACCAAGAATGATAAATCCAAGAGCTGCGCCAATCATAACTGGCTTTCTCCCGACTTTATCCGCTAAAATACCAGTAAACGGAATGGCAATCATAAATACGATAATCAAAAAAGTATTGTAGGATAAGCCAACTGCCAATGGGAATTTCAACACTTTCGAAATATAAGTTGGCATATAGGCCATAATAATCCAATAAGAAATGGTCCAGCCGATCACAATACCGAAACTCAAGATTGTTTCGCGCCGATAATTTTTTAAAACATCCATGAGGGGGGTTTGGGCTAATGTATGATTCTCTTCACACTGTTTAAACACAGGCGTTTCATCTACCTTGCGGCGCACATAAAAACCGTACATGGCGATTAACATCCCGCTCCAAAACGGCAACCGCCAACCCCATGCATTCATCGCCTCGGGTGAAAGTAATGAACTTAAAAGAGCTCCGGATCCCGATCCGAGAAGAAGACCTACTGCAATACTAAACTGCGACCAGCTTACAATGAAACCACGATTATGGGGAGTAGAATATTCTGCCAAAAATGACATGCAGCTTCCCCATTCTCCACCTGTGGAAACCCCTTGCAGAAGCCGGCAAGTCGCGAGCAAAACGGGGGCTAAAATACCTACCTGGGCATAGGTAGGCAGACAGCCGATGGCAAACGTACTAATTCCCATCAAAATTACTGTCCATGTCAAGGCATTCCGGCGTCCAACCCTGTCCGCATAATGACCAAAAATCAGCCCTCCGATGGGACGCATTACAAAGCCAACGCCAAAGACGATGAAAGTTAACATGAGCGCTGTGACTGGGTCCTTTGAAGGAAAAAACTGTGAGGAGATGATCGCGGCAAAATAACCATACAATCCGTAGTCAAACCACTCCAATGCGTTGCCCACCGAGCCGGCAAGCACTGCTTTCGCCATCGAGGATTTGACCGGCGGTAAAGTTTTTGCATAACTAGCTTCCATATTTTTATACCCCTTCCGATAAACATCATAGACATCGCTGGACATACTAGCAATCGTTGTGGATCGCTCTGTGAAAACGCTAGAGCATGATCCCGGATTTTATTACCTGGCAAATATTCTGCATTTTCGTAATATCCTCTAAAGGGTTTTCTTTCAGCAGTAAAATATCCGCTTTTTTGCCTGTTTCAATTGTACCAATCTCATGTTCCCTACCCAACGCTTCGGCCGCAGTTTTCGTTGCCGCTTTTAGAACATCGCTTGGTTTCATGCCGTATTCCACCATAGTAACCATCTCAAGAAATACAGATGGATGTGGTCCAAAGTTTGGTGAACCGGCATCGGTGCCAAGCGCAATCGGGCTGCCAATGTCCATCGCATTGCGGAAGGTTTCTTTATGCCAGCCAACAACCGTCTTTGATTTAACTACATACAATTCTGGAATCACTCCCGAACTTTCAGACAACTTTTTATATACAGCCAATGTAGGAATTAAACAGGTTTCTTTCTGTTTCATCTCCCTGAGAATCTCCATTGATATGTCAGCCCCATGTTCAATAGTGTTAATCCCAGCTCGTACCGCATTCTCAATACCGATTTTCCCGAGAGAATGGGAAGCCACTCGGAGTCCTAAACGGTGGGCTTCGTTAACAACGATCTCAAGATCCTTCTGCGGATATACAGATGGACCTATTTCTTCCGGTCCATACGCGCCACCGGTAGAAGCCACCTTGATCACACTGGCTCCCCGCATTTTGAGATAACGAACCGCCTTAACTAATTCGTCATGGGAATCAGCGATATAACCAAGATCAGGAACATGTCCGCCGGTAGGCTGAATAATCCGGCCAGCTGCAACAACGGTCGGCCCAAAAAGCAACCCTGAAGCAAAAACTTTTGCGATGTCAATTCCGACGTCATCAACTGATCCAACATCTCGTATTGTCGTTACGCCTTGAGCCAACGACTTGCGAGCATTGGCAATCCCTCTGGCCATCGCAATATTGGGGCCCTCTGCTTTCATGGCACCCAGTGGATCCGGGCTGCCATCCCAAACCAAATGGACATGCATATCGATAAGGCCCGGCATCAAAAATAGTCCTGTTGCATCGAAGGTATCAACCATGGCGGGAATTTCAGGTCCCGTATAGATCTTTGCAATGCGACCATCTTGAATATGCAATGATACTCCTTGGACAAGACTACCGTTGTTTACATCAATTAAATTAGCGTTTTTAATTAAATAGGAATGAGGCCCGCTTGATAGAGGAAACGACTTTGTCAACAATGAAACCATTCCTTCCTTTTATAAAGCATAAAATAGTGATCTTTCTTTAAAACAAAAAGAAAACTTTTAACCCATGGCAGGTCAAAAGTCGCTTACAAAGATCCCAACCGTTACATTAGTTGTTAAAATTATATAATTACATAAAAACATTGTCAATACCACAAGTTACCCCTTGATCACCATTCTTGTTTGGCTTCATATAATAACTGTTTTTTCAGTGCTACTAACTTTTCGCTCAAATCAACTTTTATTTTGTCAGGATTGGTTAACCGTTTGAATTCGTCCCACAGCGTCTCCATTTCCGAGTGAGCATATACTTTGATTTCTTGTAAAGAAGGCTGTTTATACACGCAATTTCCGTTTGTAAAAATAGGAACCAACATTTCTCTTACGGTATATGATCCCTTTGAAAGAACCGTCTTTTTCCATATGTGAGTTTCGTCTGATAAAAGCAGATCGTGTTTGCCATCGATCGTTTCGTCAGCAAGAGTAATCAAATCAGCTTTAATTTTCCCCTGTTGGTATATGCGAAAAAGTTTTTTTATTCCTGGGTTTGTAATTTTTTCCACATTATCAGAGATTTTCATCTTCGGAATGATTTTTCCTTCATCATATTCAGCAGCAAGTTTATATACTCCGCCCAGAGACGAACTGCCTTCAGAGGTAATCAATTTCGTGCCTACTCCCCAAACGGTTATTTTCGCCCCTTGCATCTTCAAATCCCGGATAATATGTTCATCCAAATCATTGGATCCGCTGATAACAGCCTCTTTCAACCCAGCCTGGTCAAGCATTTTTCTTGCTTCCTTCGATAAATAAGCTAAATCACCGCTATCAAACCGGATGCCATATTTGCCAAATTTGACGCCGCTGGCCATCAGCTCTTTAAACGCTTTGATCGCGTTAGGCACACCACTTTGCAACGAATTATAGGTATCTACCAACAATATAGCATTGCCAGGATATTGCCGCGCATATTCACGAAAAGAATCCAATTCGGACGAAAAACTCATGACCCAGCTATGAGCCATTGTCCCGGCAACAGGAATGCCGAACATTTTACCGGCGATCACGTTTGATGTAGCATCAAAGCCACCGATTACTGCAGCTCTGGCCCCATATATCCCTGCATCAGCACCATGAGAACGACGAAGGCCGAATTCCATTAGAATATCCTCAGGGGCTACGGTCCTCATACGGCTGGCTTTCGTGCAAATAAGACTTTCATGATTAAGAAACATCGACAAAGCAGTTTCAATAAGTTGTGCTTCCATAAAATTTGCTTGCACTATCAACAATGGTTCTCCTGGGAAAACTACGGTTCCTTCCGGAACTGACCACATATCACCGGTAAATTGAAAATGCAATAAATAATTCAAAAAATCCTCTTTAAAAATTCCGAGAGAACGCAAATATTCGATATCTTCTTCCGTAAAAGACAATTCCTTTATGTAACGGATCACATGCTCCAATCCGGCAAAAATCGTATACCCGCCATGATATGGATTGTTGCGATAGAAACGGTCGAATACTGCTTTTTGATTTGACTTCCCGGCAAAATACCATCCCTGCATCATCGTAAGTTGATATAGGTCTGTTAGTAATGTAAGATTTCTCATCGTCATCCCTCACTGTCTTTACCATTTTATCATTAAAGGTTTAATCCCTTTTTTCAGTCTCCTTTTGTGCAAGCCCCTTCAGTGTGACGTAATCAATTTTACCACTGCCCAAGAAAGGCAGCTTATCCACTATGATAATTTCCGCAGGCATAGACAACATACTCTGGCGGCCTTGACTCATAAAATCTATCAACATCTGTCTGGAAGCATTTTTATACATTGTGTAAAGCAGGATCTTCTCTCCTTTCTTGACATCCGGAAGGTTGACAGCGGCATTCCGATTCGTACCGAAACATTTTTCGGCGGCTTCTTCAACGGCGTCAAGACTAATCATTTCGCCCGAAATTTTGGCAAAACGCCTGAGCCGTGATTTGATACTAAGGTATCCTTCGCTGTCAATGCTGACAACGTCGCCGCAATCATACCATTCGGCGGCCGGAACGAAGCCTTTTCCATATAACATATATCCGGCCATGACGTTAGGACCCTTCACCCACAGGTTGCCGCCATCTTCGATGCCTGGCACTGCTTCAATACGGTACTCGATGCCAGGCAAAAACCGTCCCACTGTACCGGTCTTATGAAACAATGGCGTATTTAAACTGAGTACCGGCGCCGTCTCAGTAGTTCCATAGCCTTCCAATATGCGGATCCCGAATTTGTCCTGCCATAACTGCCGTACCTCATCCTTGAGTTTTTCGCCGCCTGCAAGGACGTAGCGCAAATTGTAGAAATCGTAGGGATGCGCATACTTAGCGTAGCCATACAGAAAAGTAGGCGTGCCCAAAAAAATGGTGATATTTCGATCATAAGAAATTTCCGGCAAAGTTCTGTAATGCAGCGGACTTGGATAAAGAAATACTTCAACACCCTTTAAAACCGGCAGCAACGTACCCGCCGTTAAGCCGAAAGAATGAAACATCGGCAATGCGTTTAGCATTTTATCCCTGTGGGTATAATCGATCACACTGCACGACTGATTAATATTGGCGAGAATATGTTTGTGGCTGAGTACTACTCCTTTGGGTTTGCTCTCGGTACCGCTTGTGAACAGAATTAAACTTCCATCCCGTTCTGCCCGTTCTCCCAACAGATATTTATACAGGCCGGTTAGTTTATCAGCCAATCCGATCTGAAGTTTGATATCTTCCAGATAGACAAGCCGGAATTTCTTTGCCAAACTAGCTTCGAGCTTCTCGAACTTGCCTTTTTCGATAAAAGCACGGGACGTCAGTATGGTTTTGACACCGGCGAATTCACTGCAATCCAAGTTGTTTTCTGTTCCGGCGTTAAAATTGAGAATGGCCGGCGTCCTGCTAAGATAAAACAAAGCAAACAAAGTCAATACATGAGCGATGGAATTGGGCAGCATGATCCCAACCGTTTCTTCGCTCGCTAAAAGAGGCTGCAGTTTTCTCCCCAGGATATAGCTTGCAACAATCGCCTGCCGGTAACTAGCAGTGCCGGTCATGTCCTCAGCCATGATTTTGCTGCTGCCATGTATCCTGTTCGCCTCGAGCAGCTTATCAAATAAGTTAGCGCTGCTTTCCTGGCGCTGCCGGGCCCTAAATATGCTTTGCTGCAGCAAAGCAAGGATTCGGTCGCTGATCTCTTTTCTTTGCAGGCGGAAGCTCGCAGCCCTTGGAGCGCCAAGTTGTACCGGTTCATCGATAAAAATACTTACCTGGGGAAACCATTGGGATTTTACCTTGTCTTTGATCCTGGAAAACCTGGATAACTCCGGGCCGCAAAAAATCACTGGATATAAAACCGCTCCCGTTTTCATGACAATAAAACCAGCACCGTTATATATCTTCATTAAGTTGCCGGTTCTTGTAATACGGCCTTCGGGGAAAAAGACTACTGTTCGGCCTTCTTTAATAACTCCAGCGATTTTTTTGAGCGAATACGGGTTAAGCGAATCAACAGTGAAATGATTAACCCAACGCAAAATGTAACTCATCCTGGCAGCAATCGCCGTATTGATAATGAAATAGGTATCAGCGGGTAAATAAGCATACAAAAAAATCGCATCAAGAAACGATACATGATTGGGCAGTATGATGGACGGTCCATTAAATTTAAGTTCTTCGCTGCCGATCAATCTGGTTCTGAACAGCAATTTGAGCAAGCCCCTCAATAGAGCCCTCATGCTTTCGCCCCACCCTCACCTGAAAAATTGGCAAACATGGAAGAAAAGAATTTTGTTCCCGTGCCGAACGCAAAGGATGCCGTTTGTTGTAATCTTCCATATTGTTACACAAAATCCTTCATTACTTCGGTTATTTATATATTTCCGTTAAGGAATACCGATAACTTCCACTTAATTGCAACCATCCCCTTGAGTCCGGATAATTCGGGCAATATTATTTGCGGCAGCTGCTTCTTTTAATGACTGCACACTGTTGGCATTGTCAAAGATAAGTGCTCCCTGGGGGCACACCCTTACGCAGGCAGGCTCAAGTCCAGCCTCTACCCGTTCACTGCAAAGATTGCATTTTTGCAGTTTCCCTTCGGCATCATACCGGGGCACGCCAAAGGGGCAGGCTATGGCACAACTATGGCAGCCAATACAGAGGCTTTTGTTGACGGCTACGCCACCAGTGGCAGCATCCCTCCTAATCGCACCGGTTGGACAGGCCATCGTGCACGGACTGTCTTCGCAATGCTGGCAGGCAACGGAAAGATAGCAAATGTCAATACCTTGATCCTGATTTTCTTCAATTTGATAAACTCGCCGGTTAGCCGGCTGACCCTTTTCAGGATAAATATCGTTCTGGTCCATGCAAGCAACGACACAGGCCCCGCAGCCAACACAGCGTTTTACATCAAGGTAAATAGTTTTGTCCATTTACAGCACCACCCTTTCGTCGGCCTTCTCCACTTTGCATAGCGCTGATTTGAAACCCGGAAAACCCGACAGCGGATCAAGATAGTCCTCTTCAAACAGGCGATTGACATCGGCAGCTTGGTGTCCATGATACATGTGAATCACCCCGGGCTGAACCATGCCGGTAAGATTCGCTTTAACGCTGACAGCATCCTTAGGAGTAATGATCCGGATAGTATCGTCCTGCCTGATGCCAAGGCGAACGGCATCAGTGGGATTCATGTCTGCGGAGGGGAAGTTTGGCCGAAGGCTGCTCGTCCAGCTTAACCGGAAGGTTCGGGTATGAACAAACATTGGAAGCCGGGAACCGGTGTTGAGGATAAACGGATAGTCTTTTGCCAATTCCGGTGTTGCTTCAAGACTATACTTCGGTGGCGTATAGACAGGCAGTGCTGCGTGACCAGATTTATCCTCATATTTTTCCAGCACTTTCGATTTGAATTCCATTTTACCTGACAAAGTAGCAAAGTCGATTTCGCGGTACTTTCTTTCCTGGGGTTTGATTGGATTTGGCACAAACATTCCAGCCGGATGTTTTTTTAATTCGGCTGCAGTGATGCCGCTCGGCTCAAGTATCCAATCAATGCTTGCATCAAGTCCGGCCTGAAATAGAGGATCATCAAGCCCAAGGCGGGAGGCCAGATCGTAAATGATATCGATATCAGAACGTGACTGATAGCGTGGTGCGATCGCCGGTTGAGTGAATACAATGTAGCCGGCGCCATAACAGCGCAATTCGCTCCGTTCCACCGAAGTACAGGCCGGCAAAACAATATCAGCATACTTGCAAGTATCCGTCATGAAAATATCGACATTAACAAAGAAATCAAGCATTTCCAGACTCTTGCGGAAGCCTTCCGAATCAGGCCACATACGATAGTTTAGCCCAAATCCCAGCAAAGCTTTGACCGGGTATGGACTGCCGGTACGGATTTGTTCCGGCAAATGCATTGCTTGCGCTTCTTCATCAATAATGTCCATCCAGACAGGAAAGCGGTCCGCGCCGATGCGCGGAGGCATATCGCTCCAGGGCCGCGACTGGACGAAATCATGTTCACGGGTTGGTATCAGACCTGGAGTATGGATAAAGCTGGGCGGATTTACAAGGTTGCCGCCCAGTACATCATAGTTGCCTGTCAGTCCAGCTAAAGCAAAAACAGCGCGATAATTTTGCACCCCATTGGTGTGATGTACTACCGAAGATGCACTTGGCAAGATTGCAGCCCGTTTAACAGAAGCATACATTCGGGCTGCTTCTTGAATCTTACTGGCTGGCACACCGGTCAATTCTTCGCCCTTCGCCGGTGTAAAGGCTTGTACGTATTCTTTATACTCATCAAATCCATAAGTATAGCTGGCAACAAAGTCCTGGTCATGCAACTTTTCTTTAATAATCACATGGGCAATTGCCAGCGCCAGGGCGCCGTCGGTACCAGGACGCAGTTGCAGATGAAGATCAGCCAATGCGGAAGTTGGTGTAACGCGCGGATCAACGACAATGAGTTTCATCCCTCGTTCCTTGGCGTTCTGAATTGCCCGGCCATTACCTGGATTGGCATGGAAAGGATTCGCGCTCCATACCAGCAGGCAGTCGGCACGCATAATGTCAGGTCCACCCGGACGTCCAAAAACCAACTTTTGCGCCATAGACATCGCTTGATAGCAAGAGCTGGATTCCGTCATATAATTAGGCGATCCAAAGGAATGAGCCAGACGTTTAAGGAAGGGACGGAAGAACTTTGCATAACCGGCAAAAAAGCCAACCGTCTCAGGACCCGCCTGTTCTTTAATTTGCTTGAGCTGGCTGGCAATAGTGTCAAGCGCTTCATCCCAAGTGATCGGTTCAAACTTACCTTCACCCCGGGGACCAACCCGTTTTAGCGGTGTTTGGATTCGGTCGTCACTATAAACATACTGACGGGTGGATGCTCCCTTGGAACACAATGTGCCTTTGCTGTAAGGGTTTTCCTTACTGCCTTCCACTTTAATGATACGGCCATCTTGAATATATAAGTCGAGACCGCATTGGGTCAAGGGATCGCAGATCGCACATATGGACTTTTTAACCTCAATTCCTGTCGCCGCACCAGGAATCTTGCCTTGCAGCAATCTTTGCACATCGCTCATGCTTGCTCTACCTCCATTATGATTTTTCTAATGAGTAAGTCTTGCACCAACGGCATTGTTCCCTGATTATGAACGCAGCTTTGTTGGAGCCCTTTGATTAAAGCTTGTCTGATAACACCGGAAGAAGTATAGCTGTCAACCAAGTTCGCGCCGGTAATCAGTCCTTCTTGCCAAAAAAGTTGTATAAAATGATTGCCGTCCCAATATTTACGCATCTTGTCATAGTTCTTGACATCCCCAATACCGATAAAGTCCATATTCATAAAGTGAGTAATATTGTGAGGAATATTCCCGGGAAAAACGTCATGTTCTCCTGCCATGTTTCTTCCTGCTGTCCTCCCCTGATAGCGGGCATTGCTCCAAAGACCAACAATCTGAGGCTGCCCTGTCAGCAAGTTTCGGCCTTGAGCTACGTCACCAGCTGCATATACACCATGCACGTTGGTCTCCATGCGCTCGTTGACCAATACGCCAGCGGCGGTATCAATACAGTTTCGGTCAACAAAAGCCGTATTGGCCCGCACACCAATGCAAATAACCGCCAAATCGACACGTTCCGGCATAGTATCGCCGGCAAAATAGGCAAGAAGTCCTGCTCCGCTTTCTTCCAACCTAGTCAAAGAAGTTCCAAAGCGCAAATCAACCCCGTTTTCCCTTAGTCGTTCAGCAAGCACCGCAGCACAATCAGGATGAGCGGCCGCTGGAAAAAGATGAGTTGCCAAGTCAGCCAGACAGACGTCTATTCCTGCTGCGCGAAATAGCTCAACCAGTTTAATTCCCACCATGGAAGCTCCCACTACCAATACCCTTGTTGGCTTTTGCTCAAGAGCAGTTTTTAGACCTATGGCATCTTCAACCGTACGCATCGTGTAGACTCGACCCGAGTGAATGCCTTCTATGGGCGGCCGCACTGGCGAAGCTCCGCTGGCAATGAGACAGCGATCATACGATACGGCTAAACCATCGGCAGTAACAATCACTTTCTCTGTTGTGTCCAAAGTCATAACAGGTGATCTGGTATGAAAACGGACATTAAATGTCCTCGCCAATTCATCGTTCGTCCCAAAAGGAAAAAGCTTCGAAAAATCAATCTTGCCTGCTACGTAATAAGTTGTGAGCATCGGATTATACACTGGGTAGCTGTGGTCAGAAAACAAGTGTATAGTATCGTTGCACCCGCACTCCCGTAAGGCTTTTATGCATTCTACCGCCGCACATCCATTACCAATAATAGCAATATTTTTGACCATTTTTGACAATTCTCTCACCACCTATCCTCTCAAAAAATATATACTGATCGGGTGGTCTTGCACATTCATTCATTGTCGAACATTTTAGGATCTTTTCAACTTCATGCACAACTACTTTTTTCTGATCATACGATAAAACTCCTGCCATTTTAATGCATAATGAACAAAAAAACTTAACCTTTTAAGGTAAACATACTAATTTCGGGCGGACAGCCAAGACGGAAAGGAAGCCAATGCCCTGCACCGCTGCTTACATACCCGTAAACCCCATTCTCACTGTACAATCCACGGATATAATAATAGGAGGACAAAAATGTTTTTCCACCTATAACCACCTGACCGCCGTGTGTATGCCCAGCTAGAGTCAACGGTATTTTTGCGTTAAATCCGTCAAAAAGAACGTCTGGATGATGTCCGATTAAAACGCTGAAGGAGTTGAGCGGAACGCCCTGAATAGCTGCCGCAAAATATTGCTGCCGTTTGCTGTCGCTAACCTCAATTCCCCTGCGTAAAAGGCCTGCCCAAGCGTAGTCCACCCCTATGAGATAGAAGGGTTGAGGCCCCGGTACGATCTGACGAATACTATTATCCAAAAGAACGATTCGGCTATGATTCAATTCGGATCGAACCAATTCAGCATCCTCGAAATAATCATGGTTTCCCATGCAAAAATAGACTCCGTGTGGAATTGCCGTTTGAAGGTCATTGAATCGATCAATTGCTGGTTTCAGCAAAGCCAGATCGTCAATAAGGTCACCGGTGATCACCACCAGATCAGGTTTTTCTTGCGCAAGTAATTGGATGGCCATATCAAGTCTCTCTAAATCAAAATATGGTCCCAAATGGATATCACTAATCTGACCAATTTTGAAGCCTGCCAAATTAGGTGGTAATTGGGGCATAGTCAGCAAAAATCTTTGTACAGCCATATCGGTTTGCGCTCCATAGATGCCTTTTGTACTGATCCCGAAAGCAAACAACGGCGTGATGGCCAACGCATTATGCAACAACTGGCGACGGGTCATCGATGCAGCTGAAGAACTATGTTTTGCGGTGTCTTCTGCCTTCTGGTCCTTAATTAATCGATGGCCGATATATATTAGCGGCTGGAGGGCCAAGAGTATTAGCTGGCCAAAGGTCCACGCTAATGCCACGTAAACGTAAAACTGGACGCCCTCAATCTCCGGAAGGATAAACAACGAGCGTCTTAACCATCCGTAATCCATAACCAAAATTGTCGCTACGGCAAAAAATATACAGGAGTATTTTACCATGCGGCTACGATAAGACGCGAATATGCGCGATAACAAATAGTAGTTCAGCCAACTAATAAAAGTAGTTATCGCCAATACAATGACTACTGCATAAAAAAATCTCATAAGTACCTCCTGCGATAACAATATTTACACCGCTCTTGTTAGACTTCATGCCGCAATTGACTGATTAATAAGACAATGATAGCAATGAAGTGTTGCAAAATCAAAAAAATCTTCTTCCCGTCTGGAGTTAGTATGCATAACGGATTGTAGACAAAAGTGCTGCACTGAAGCTTTATTTCTCAGCGCAGCACTTTTTGATTGATTATGTATGCCGTTCAGGTGCTCCCGCGTTTACCGAACGCACCGGGCGGGTGTCCTGTCACTTCCGGCTTATCATGATGCAGTTTTTTAGGATGTACGCCTTCCTTCAACGGATGGTGCGCTTTCTTTTCGTCCCCCTCCGTGTATCCCGTTTCTTCTAAGGGAACAGGAAAAGAGGAATGCTCATTTTTTGAAAATTCACGTTCAGCCATAAAAACCGGACACGAAAGCCATGCTTTCTTTTCATCTGGATCAACTTCTGCAAACTGAAGATCCAGGCCGCAAAATCCGCATTTTCGATCCGTAAAATCTCCGATCGTGGCTTCAGCTAAAGGTTTCACGTGCTTCTTCATCTTCATGTCGATCCCTCCTTGTGTATCTTCTAATTATATGGCACCATATTCTCGAATAAATGTCAAGAATTTTCTAATAATAGTTGTCGAACGAGAAGTTTACTTTTCCATTTTAATTTGTAGGTTTTTTATCAACTGACGCAGAAATATATTTGTAATAAATATTCTGAATTGTCTAACTGGAAGGAGTGATTTCATGCCGGAACCATCGTTATTCATAGCGAAAAGCGACATTGAACTGCATCTTTTGCCAAAAATGGCCAACCGCCATGGCTTGATCACTGGTGCCACTGGTACCGGTAAGACCATCACACTTCAACGCATGGCCGAATCGTTCAGTGCCATCGGAACTCCTGTTTTTCTGTCCGACATCAAAGGCGATCTTTCCGGAATTTGTTCGCCAGGTGGTAATAATCCAAAAATCGAAGAAAGAATCAAACTTTTGGAATTAAAAAACTTCAGATACCAATCTTTCCCCGTACAATATTGGGACGTCTTCGGCGAGATGGGGTTCCCTGTGCGAACAACCATATCTGAAATGGGTCCTCTGCTGCTTTCCCGGCTTCTGAATCTTAATGAGGTGCAGAGCGGCGTGCTTAATCTTGTTTTTCGCGTTGCAGACGATCAGGGCTTGCTGTTGCTCGATTTAAAGGACCTTAAAGCCATATTGGTTTTCGTCGCAGAGAATGCCTCACAATATACCGTTGAGTATGGAAGTATCTCGAAGCAGTCGGTCGGAGCGATCCAGCGTGCTCTTTTGATCATTGAAGAACAGGGCGGAGACCAATTTTTCGGCGAACCATCCTTGAATATCCAGGATTTTATGAAAACTGATTCCAATGGCTTAGGAATGATCAATATTCTGGCCTGTGACAAACTATTCCAGTCGCCTGCGCTCTATTCGACTTTCTTGCTTTGGCTTCTTTCCGAGCTTTTTGAGGAATTACCTGAGATCGGTGATTTGCCTCAACCTAAAATGGTCTTCTTCTTTGACGAAGCTCACCTTCTCTTTAACGAGGCCCCTAAAGTCCTCCTGAACCGCATTGAACAAGTTGTCCGTCTCATACGTTCCAAAGGCGTCGGGGTCTATTTCATCACACAAAACCCGATAGATATCCCGGACAGTGTCTTGGGACAATTGGGAAACCGAGTGCAGCATGCTCTGCGCGCTTACACACCGAAAGATCAGAAAGCGATCAAAGCAGCAGCCGAAACCTTCCGGCAGAATCCCAAATTCACAGTAGAACAAGCCATCACAGAATTGGGTACTGGCGAAGCTCTCATTTCCTTTCTCGATGAGAAAGGGCGCCCGAATATTGTAGAGAAAGCTTTTGTTCTGCCGCCATGCAGCTTGATCGGACCCATCTCCACTGATCGCAGGAAAGAGATCATGGATCAGTCCATTATGCGAGGTCGCTATGAAAGACCTGTTGACCGCGTTTCCGCTTACGAGCTTCTCCAAAAGAAGGCGGAAATGCAGAATGAAACCAAACGACAGGAAGAAGAAGCCCGAAATGAAGAAGTATCACAGCCGCGAAAAGCAGGAAGACAGCCAGACTCGCTTTGGGACACAATAACCAAAACCGCTGCCACTACCGTTGGACGGCAGGTTGCTCGCGAACTAGTACGCGGCATCCTTGGATCTTTTTTGCGTAGATAGCCGCATAAAATTATTCATTACCAATAAGGTAACAAATACTGCCGGCATCTATCATGCTGGCAGTATTTGTTTTGCTCTCAAACAAAGCTCTTGCTTTATCTTCGATTTTCTTCATAGCGGCAAATTCAACACACATACTGATTATATCTTAATAGTCTTAAATAATTCTGTGATCTGTTTTTTTATTAATTCAGTAGTCGATCGATCAATTTCCCATTTATCAGTAATTACATCACCTTCTTTTGCTTCTGCGGGCAACTGTTCCCTGGGTATATTAAAAGTGGAACAGTCTTCCCTTTCCAACACTGCCAAGCCACCTTCAAAACGGTCTATTATATAATGATTCGTTTGCCTTTGAGGTTCGCTTGCGGATATCGGCAGACAATTTATGCCAATCCACACGAAAACAAAAATGAAGAAAACCCGTGCAGCTCTGACTAGAGAATTTTTAGTTGTCAAAATAGGCATGACCCCGATAAACTGATCAATTGCAGCCAATATTTTGTTCATAAGCATTCAGCCAACACCTCAATTCTTGTAATTGGCTTGTCAATGGTCGCACCTTGAAGAAAAAGCGATATGCGCCTACCGTTTAGAATGCTCTGGGAATTGTTTGGCGTGAAATAATTACGGCTCGTTCCATTGATATTTTCAGTTTTTGATAAATTTATTTTCGTCCAGTTCCTTGAAAGCTAGATCCAATTCTTCTTTCGTATTCATAACAATCGGACCACCCCAGGCAATTGCCTCCCTAAGAGGGTTCCCTGATATAAGCAAAAACCGCAATCCCTTATCAGAAGCTTTTACCTGAAATTTCGTTCCTTCATTAAATAGTATGGCATGTTTTGCCGAAACAAACCCATCTTCTTCTGGACCAAAAAAACCATCACCTTCCACAATATAAACAAACAAGGTTGCAAACTTATTCGTATTCAAAGACCATGCGTTCCCTGGATCTATTTCCACATCCAAATATAACGCTTTCACATAGTCTCCTTCCATTGCGCCAGCATTTCCATTATAGGTTCCGGAAATAATGCGTATCTTGAGTCCTTCTTCATCAATCACCGGAATATCTGTTTTCACTAGTCCATGATATTTCGGGGGAACCATTTTATCTTTGGCCGGCAGGTTTAGCCATAGCTGAACCCCAAGCATTCTATTACTGGGCTTTGGCATTTCCTGATGAATGATCCCGGATCCTGCAGTCATCCACTGGCATTCTCCATCGAAGATACTTCCTTTATTTCCAAGGCTATCCCCATGTTCAATGTCTCCTTGGATCAAATAGGTGATTGTTTCAATGCCGCGGTGCGGATGCCAGGGAAAGCCTTTTATATAATCGTTAGGGTCCACCGAATCGAAAGCGTCCAACATGAGGAATGGATCAAAATCTCTCGTATCCTTGTGACCGATCACTCTTACCAGTTTTACACCGGCGCCATCCACAGCATGTTGGCCGGTTACAATTTTACGAATCGTCCGTATATCATCCATCAATAACACAACCTCCTTGAAAATTAAAAAGAACCTTTCTATACAGTCTTCTACAATTATTTTATCACAAATATCACAGAATATTGCAAAAACATAATTGTGAATTTTTCCTTCTGCGCTGCATAATGAGTATTATAGCCACGGGAACTCATAATTAAACAGCCTTAGTCCGATGGACGAACCAAGGCCGCTTAAGTTATCCCTATGTTCACTTATTATTTTTGGAGCTTTCAGTCTTATAAACTAGTGGTATTTACATTGAAAAAACCCAGGGTTTTTATTGAACACACTAGATCATCAGGACTACATGTACTTTTGATACTGACCATATTATCTTCAATATCAATTGTAACATCAGTTACTCCTTCCATTGTAAGAAGATGTTCCTTTATAGCGTCAGCATTTTCCGGGGTCTTCATGTCCTCAACCTTGACTTTGATTTCCTGCATACGAACTCCGCCTCCCCTTTTTCTGATTAGCACATTTCATCTTTTTGAAAACTCAATTAAATTTGCTCTTACTTAAATTTTATACTAAATTTAAAATAAGTCCATCATTATTTTCAGAATTAATAGACTTATTAGAATTATTCAAGACTAGCCTCGATATTTCAGTTTGACTGGGTACAAATCCGCTCAACCAAACTAAGCAAGTTTAAAAGAACATCATCTTTTCTTTCTTCGTATATCAACAATAATCGGTTCAGCTTACTATTTTGCAACGTTCTTTTTTTTCTCTACATTGCTGCTGATCGCGTTTAATTCTCCTCCAAGAAGAAAGATTAAAGTACTCATGTAGAGCCAAATGATTAAAGCAAAAATCCCACCTAAACTTCCGTAAATTATTTCATAATTTACAAAGCCATTGATGTAAAAAGAAAATAATAAGGAGGCGGAAACCCAACCAATTGTTGTAAAAATAGTGCCTACCATAATATTGTTAAATTTCAATTTTCTATTCGGTAAATACTTATATATTAAATAAAATGTGACTAACATTAAGGTAAGAGAAATGCCATATCGCAAAAACAACCAGATACTATAAAATAAAGTTTTTGCTCCCATCAACCCAAAGACATAAGACCCTATAATCCTCCCAAATACGATCATGAAAAATGAAAATATGATCATGGCTGTCAAACCCATGGTGGACAAAAGGGCAATAAAATTGAGTTTAATAAAATGTCGACTTTCTTTTACACCGTACGAATGATTAAGACCCCTTATAATTGCCGACATTCCTTGTGAGGCTGCCCAAAGACTTCCGAGCATACCTAAAAATAAAATTGTTTTACTTTTCGCTTGCACAGTCTCTGCTAATATATTTTTTACCAAAATAGCAGTATCGTGCGGAAGAATGATATTGAAGTTTGAAATTAATAATTTATTTGATAGTGGGGTGAAGCTTAATAAGTTTATTAGGAAAAATAGAAAAGGAAAGAAAGCTAATATCAAATAATACGTTATTTGTGCACTCATTGCTGCCAACTCATCCTCTTTATACCGAACGATGAGTTGGCCTATATATTGAGATATCATAGAATTTCTTAATTTCTCAAACATGATGACTTTCTCCAATTCTATAATATATCTGATTCTTACAATAGTCTTTTCGATATTGCTTCACGAACACAAACCAGAAAACATAGTCTTCGCCGGCCAATTATTGCGACGATGCTATTCTTTTTATTGATTCAAGAATTTGTTCTGCATGTCCGTCTACTTTAACTTTCCGGTAAATATCACGGATCACGCCATCTTGGTCAATAATAAAAGTGGAACGTTCAATCCCCATCGTTTTCTTACCATACAGGTTCTTCTCTTTAATCACTTCATACTGGTTACATACGGCGCCATCAATATCACTCAGAAGCGTAAACGGCAGAGAAAATTTTATTTTAAATTTGCCGTGAGATAATTGACTATCCCGGCTAATCCCAATAATTGTTCCGCCATAAGCGGTGATTGTTGCATGAATTTGGGCAAAATTCAGCGCTTCCTTGCTGCAGCCAGGAGTGTTATCCTTGGGGTAAAAATATAAAATAACCAATTTCCCCCGATAGTCAACCAAAGCATGAAAATTTCCGCTTTCATCCGGCAAAGAAAAATCGGGAGCGGATTGTCCGATGGTTACATTCATGCCGCCACTTCCTCCTCATGTTTTTCACACATTTTCACACGACCTTTATCCATTTTTGCATTTAAGATCTGTTCATTTTGAAATAACATTATATACCAAAATTCTATACTTTTCCGTAAAAGACCTCTTCTCTCACGTATATTTATCCATCCTTGTAAAAGTACCATCCGCTATGGAAAAAAGCCCTAAGAGCACATTGCTCCGCAGGCTTAACGTTGCTCTTATTCTTCCATAAAAGTATTTTAGCGCATTTTACAGCTAATCTTTACCCATTAGTAAAACTATCAATATGATGAGTGCTAACAGCACCCACATGAGAATTCAGGGACTACAAAAATCACGAAATTTATTCCAAATGTTCATTTTTCTTAACCTCCTTCTTTTTATTTCGTAAAAGTTCGTTATCCTTTTATTTGGTACCTTTTGTTAAAAAATCAAAAGCCGTCAAGATCTGGATTTCAGCAACTTTTATCATATCTTCTATTTCAGCATACTCATCAGGACCGCCAAGATTGTGTCCATGCAAACCGCAATTCACTGACGGAACATTTTTCAGGAGTCTGTATAGCCGTGCATCAGAAGCGCCAACCCGCATTGTATTAACGACATCACCTCCCCACACTTCCTGGCTATTTTTAATAATCAAAGCAAAAATTTCATGGTCCGGATCAGACCAGTTAGGATCCCAAGCATTAATAACCTTAAGGGAAAGCCCTTCGAAAGAATTTACAATTTCTTCAAGCTTTTCCTCAACCTGCTTGCATGTCACGCCTGCAGGAATTCTTATGTCCCCCTTCGCCATGGCTTTTGCAGGAATTAAATTAGCTGAAATCCCACCCTCAATGACTCCGAAATTAACTGTAATGGATTGCAAAACTTTGGTTTCCCCGGTGCCGGAATATATTTCCGATACCTTGCTGGCTGTTTCAATAACCCGGGTTACTCTTTCCGGCGCATTAACAGGTATTTCTCGTAACCCTTCGTGAATCTTCATAATACCTGCAATCAGACGATCAATAGCATTAATCCCACGGTGCACGTGTGCCCCATGCCCAGCTTTTCCTGTTGCGGCAAGTTCAAACCATAGCAGACCCTTTTCACCAAAACGCAATATTTTTGAAGTTCCGATATCTCCAGATATCATGGCATCTCCGGCAGCATGCGGTACCGTATCCAATACATATTTGGATCCTAACACGCCCATATTTTCTTCATCTCCGGACACCGTGATCACAAGTTCTCCCGACCATTGTTCCCGGCACTCCGCCAATAATATGAACGCTAAGATATAAATTGCGATGCCGCCTTTCATATCGGCAACGCCGCGCCCAAAAAGCTTTCCATCTTTCTGCAATGCACCAAAAGGATCTACTGTCCACGTTTCCCGATCACCGATCGGAAACGTATCGAGGTGGCCGTTAAATACCAAACGTTTACCAGGTCCTTTCCCTTTTATCCGTGCGACGACATTCATAACAGGTTCTTGAAGCATATGAAAAGATACTTCCGCGCCCTCTATCTGTTGCAACATTTCCCCAAACACTTTGGCTGCTTCACGGGTGTCTGACGGTGGTGTCTCACTAGTGATTTTGACTAATTGCGAACAAATATCGATCAATTGCTGTCCACTTTCGCGTACTTTTCGCGAAAGAATGCTACGGGTATCCTCATTGAACATAACTGCCCCCCGATACACCATTTAGTGGATCATTCGATCCCATACACACTCTCTGCCATCTATAAAGAAGTCAGCCACCTCATAAAGGCAACTGACTATAAGAACGAATAATTTTAACCCTTTAAGATCGCATAGGCACGTTCGTTTTGTGCATCAGTAATAAATGGGATGGTTGTTTCGCGTTCTGTTTCACGGTTGACAGAAGCAATATCATCCCGAGCAATATCCGAAATTGAGAATTTACGTGCTCCAGCCATGAATTGTTGTAAACCGGCTTGAAGTTTATCAGAGTAAGTCCACATAGCAATCGCACCGTATGGAATATTTTTCATCTCATCTTTGCCGACTTTCTTCTGAACATCATGGTAACCAGCAAAGATTTCCGTTGCAGTCTTTCCATGCTCCAAAACACTATTGGGAAGTTTTTCCCAATTACCAGACACCTTTGCCCGCCGTTCCGGATGCAGAGCTCCTTCAATATTTGAGCCTAAGAAACCGGGGATCATAAGACCACGGCCCATACAAATGAGCTTGACAAATGGCGCACCCAAAGCCAAGGCTTTAAACATATGGTCTTCACGAACTAATCCACCACCAAATGCCAAATCGACCACTTTATGCCCGGCATCAGCCAATACTTTAGCGTATTCATAAGCTTTGGTATGGAGCAAAATAGAGGGAACACCCCAATGGTCCATCATGTTCCACGGGCTCATTCCGGTTCCGCCGCCTGCACCGTCAATGGTAAGCAGATCCAGCTTAGCTTCTGTTGAATACTTCATAGCCATTGCCAAAGCTTCCATCCCATATGCACCAGTTTTCAAAGTGATCCGTTTGAAACCGATTTTCCGCAGATAAGCAACTGCATTCATGAAGTTTTCCTTCACCTGGTCCGCTGATGAAAGGTTTGTGTAACCCAGGCGGCTATGACGTGCAAAACTTTGAATTGCTCCAGCGTTGAAGGCTTCTTGCACTTCCGGTTTTGTCGGGTCCGGATCAACAATATAGCCGCGATTTTTTAAGAACAAAGCATAGTCAATATCCTTTACCTGGATTTCACCGCCGATATCCTTTGCACCTTGCCCCCATTTCAATTCAATGACAACGTTGTCCCCGTATTTATCAATAATATACTGAGCGACTCCATTTCTGGCATCCTCGACATTCATCTGGACGATAATCGCACCATAGCCGTCATGGTAACGCAGATAACAATCGATGCGACGATTCAATTCCGGAGAATCGGTAATATTTCCCTTCTCTAAAAGGGAATTCCTATCGACGCCAACAACATTTTCACCGATGACGATCGGGATGCCAACCAACGCAGCGCCGATCGCGAACGATTCCCAGTATTTAGCTGCAATAAAAGTCGAACCAAGAGCTCCGGTCATTAACGGCATCCGGCATTTTGTCTTTATGGTGTTGCCAAAGACACTTTCGGTATTGACATTTGGGAAAATACAATCATCTTCGCTTGTCGACAGTTCCTGCGTCAATCCGTGTGCACCGTAGTTATATCCTTGTATGCGAAGGGTATCGTAAGATACACCTGTTTTACACTCGTTAGAGCTGCCTGCAGTGATCAACCCAAAGTCGCGTGGATACAGCAGTTTCCTTCCTTTAATGCTAGAGAGCCAACTTTCGCACTTACCCGCACAATCAGCACGGCACAAGGTACATAATCCAGATTGGGCAGGGTTGCCCCTGTTGACTGTCCCCAAAACATCTTTTGTTTTTTCCATGCTATCTTCCTCCATAAGTATAAAATTCATCTAGTGCAGTAGGTCTTGCGTGATTCACTTTCGACCTACCGGATGCAATCAATAATCACTAACGGGACCCGAATGCAGTCGCCATCATTCTTCAACCATTTCTTCAATTACTTCTCTAAAATAAATAACAGAAACATAATCATCTACAGTAATTGGCTTTTTATATATTTTTTGTAAAAACTCAAGTAATTGTTCAATAGTTGGCGCTGATGGATTTTCACTTACCAAGTCTTCTTTAGTCAACTGTTTAATTTGTTTATAATCTACACGGCGAATTGCGCCAGTGTAGATTTTCTTTAATACTTCATCACGGATACCATAAGTAATCCAAACAATATCCCCATCCTGATATTTTGGTCTCTTATCCCCTAACCGAATGGAACAGTGTTTCTCTCTCCTTTCAAGCTGATAGTTATGGATGTCATAATAAAAATTAAGTACCTTCACCAACAATTCCCCCTTGTGAAGTTTTATGGCTTCAATTATATCATATTTTTCGATTATTTTGTATATTTAATCATCTTTGCACTTCCTTGAAAAGCGACTATCCATGCAGCATTATGGCAAAAGATCAACGTTTTTGTTTTATTTCTATGCAAAGCTTCCAACGTCTTTGCAAAAAAAAGACCCTCAAACTTAAGTCTGAGGGGACATGAAGAAAGACCTGGTTTCATTGCAGGTAAAAACTCCATCTGATCCTATTTACCTGAATTCGACCTGAAGCGGGTTTCTATCTACAAGTCTGTTATATCGATATTTAGGGTAGCCTGCTACGATGGCTCCGCTAAACTCTCTATCTCCCGGCAAATTCAGCAGTTCCAACAGGGGCTTGTATCCGGAAAATGCACACATCTGCAAGAGTCCTGCCCAGCATGTTCCCATCCCCATTGCCGGCGCATATAATTCCACATAAGCCAGAGAAAATTTCGCGTTATCTCGCCCATTCTCAAGGCCTTTGGGGGCAGCAGCTACGATAATGCAAGGCGCGTTCCGCAAAACTGTATCCGTTTCGGTCCCTTCAAACCTCTTTAAGACCCCGGCATAACGTTGCGCCCAATAAGAACCAAGGTGCAACTGTTCTTCCATCCAGGTGTTTATCAGCGTTCTGATGCGCTGCAGAATCTGCGGATCTTCAATGACCAGATAAGATATGCTCTGAAAATTGCTGGCCGTTGGCGCATATCTGGCTATATCCAGCAACTGCAGCAGTTTCTCCCTGGGCACCGGTCTTTTTTCATAGTTGCGAATTGACCTCCTGGATCGCAGAAATTGATAGGCCTGTTCCTGAGGCACGGCTGGAAATTTTGCCATCACCGTTTGCCCCGACAGCGGCGCCCGCAAATTATCGAGCGCCTCATGTGGGCAGGCAGCCACGCAATGTCCGCAGGCAATGCAGCTTTCCGGATCTGCCTGCTCCGGCCACTCTTGCTTCATATGGATGATGCCTATGGGACAAACATCCGCACAAATCCCGCATTTCACGCATTTTTCCCGATCCACTTGGATAAGTTCCACTTTCATCATTCCTCTCCTCAATTATTGTATTACCGATACTTGATATAAACCGATCAAGATATTCTTACCGTTTTTTAGATTTGTTCTGCTTCCATTATACCTTACGGAAGGGATTTTGCTCGATAATTTTATCAAAATATTATGAAAATTAATCCGTTTCGCAAAAATTCACAAAGCCAGTTCCCTTTTTTTAAAAAAATTTCCTTACCGCTTTCTCAAAATCTGAAAAAGTAAAGGCCCCTTCTAAAATCTTATTCTCGCCAACATAAATGGTAGGTACCCACTCGATCTGCCTTTCAACGCAGGTCTGATCATTTGCCAATAAAACTTTCCCATAATAATCCATTTTCAATGTGCGTTGAAGTTTATCACAGTTCAGGCCGATATCTTCTGCAAGATCCAACAAAACGTCAATATCACCAATATCTCTATTTTCTACAAAACTACTTTGAAAAACGGCATCAACCCACTCCTGCAGTTTTTGATTTTCCCTGGCAAATTCCGCCGTTTCCAAAGCGGATCTGGTATTAGGCACAAAAACCTTGTTCCCGGGAATCAGGTCAACCGGCGCACCGAGAGCGTTGAGCTTATAGCACCATTCTTCCAAGTTCACACCAGGCACAACTTCATATATATTCCTTCCCTTCTTCGGCAGATCAGGATGGATTTCCCATGTCGTCCAATCCACCTCAAAAGGGATCCTTTCTTGCAATTTGCGAGTGTAGCCCCAGGCTAAATAACAATAAGGACAAGAAAAATCGAATATGATATTGATTAATAATGACATTTCCGTTTCTCCCCCATTCTTTTAAGAAATGGCAAAGCTATTATTGACATTCAAAATCTCTATATTTGCTGGATTTTTTTCAATGCGTTAGCAAGTCCTAAATAAATAATGAAGTTTAGGTTACAGCCAGCATGTTATATATCTTCATTGTTTTTATGTCTTCTTTGGAAATCTTAAGCTCATTGATTAATTCTTGTGTTTCATCTAGTGGTATTTTGGAAAAAAGCATTTTTAAGGCAATTGGCATAAAAGGGCGAAATGAAACGCCGGACATTAAGCCCCACTTCTTTTGCGATGTCATGAAAGACGCTAAAATATTAATTGAAATATTCTCAAGAGGCGTCGCCTGATTTTTCATAACCATTGTGGTGAGCGTATCGTAGTGTTCAGTATACCCCCAGTATGTATTTTCACAATCTTGATAATTGTCATAGCTGCCAATATTCATATAAAGTATTGTTTTATAACGGTTTGCATCGGCTTGGGGTAAAATATCGATTACGCATCTCACAACTTTTTTTATTCTGCCATCATAAAAATAAGAATAAAAGCGTGTGGAGTTTTTAAAAAAAGCTGATGGCGTGCTATTTCCTGAAAGTGAGTCTTGTTCAGGTTCTGTATATAGAAGTTGTTCCACATGAATATGCAAAACAGCAGCAATTTTATAAAGTGTTACTAAATCAGTAGCAATATCTCCACTTTCGTATTTTGATAGTGTTGCTTTGCTCTTATTAATTTCTTTGGCAAATTCTTGTAATGTCATGCCTTTACTTTTACGGAAATTTTTAATCTTTCTCCCGACTTCTAGGTTTATAGGGTTCATCATTCATCCTCCATCCAGTAAATAGTTTCATAATAGTATAAAAATTCAAGCATGAGGATTGAATATAATAATTTTATAAAAATTTTAGCATAAATTTCGCAAAATGTATATTTAAACGAAACAAAATCGATTAAATATTTCTAATTAATAGAATTCGTCTTGTTTGTGTAATGCTTGTGGCGTATGCAATAATTACATTATTAGATCATTACTATTACCAGTATGAAGGGAGAGGTGTTTAATGCCTGGTCATGAAAAAGATATCATTGCTAAATCTGTCGCTGCAGAGGGTTATGCGAACATCAAGGGCAAGGTACTCGTAAACGAGGAGAATGGTTGGGACGACTACGTACTACGTAAATTCGAGGTGCAAAAGGGAGGCCACTCAGGAGATCATGCGCACGATTACGAACACATTGTGTATGTTCTTGAGGGCAAGGGCACGATGATTATGGAAGGGAAAGAGTACTCTGTCGAAAAAGGCTGTTATACGGTTATTCCTAAAAACGTTCAACATCAACTTCTCAACACTAACGACTCAGGCGAGGACCTCCAGTTTCTCTGCATCGTTCCAAAGAGAGGACATGTGGGGTTCTGAGAACCTCAAGCTGTAACATACCGGGTTCTCCAAAACTGATCTTCTCATTCGTAGCGGACAGTAAAATTCTACTATTTAAAGAGCACGCAGACCTTGGATTTCTAAGGTTCTACGTGCTTTTATTTTGTGTAATGGATTAATATCTTAAAACCCACTCGAACCATTGGCGATATCACATTTCCATGTCGTTTCAATTCAACTGGAATGATGAACAGCATAATGTTCGACTACATCGGCCAGCAGATCAATGGCAATTTCATTTTCCCCGCCTCGCGGCACGATAATGTCCGCATACCTTTTGGAAGGTTCTACAAAAGCTTCATGCATTGGCTTGACTGTGGACAGATAACGTTTAACAGTCTTATCGAAAGTGCTGCCGCGTTCCTCTATATCTCTTTTTAGTCTGCGTATCAAACGGATGTCCGGATCTGCATCAACAAAAATCTTAAAATCTAAAATCGAGCGCAGTTCTGCTATTGCCAAGACTAGGATTCCTTCTAATATGACTACCGATTTCGGCGACAAAGGAAGCGTCTTTGTTGTGCGGGTATGAATACTGTAATCATAAGTCGGTACCTCGACCGGAAGTCCTTTGCGCAGCTGATTTAAGTGCGCTATCAATAATTGGCTGTCAAATGCATCCGGGTGGTCCAGATTTAATTTCTCCCGCTCTTCAACCGTCAAGTTTGACCGATCCACATAGTACCAATCCTGAGACAGGTAGGCTACATTCGCTTTTCCAAATCTTTCCGCAATGGTGCGTGCAACAGTGGTCTTTCCAGCCCCGGATCCCCCTGCAATACCTATGATCATCAATTCTTTCGTTAATTGCATCCCGACATGCCCCCAATTTTTGTACCAATTTCAATATTCGAAAATACAGACGTGATGGCTTCTCGAAACACAAAAACTTTTCAATCATTTATTTAAATTTTTCTGCATCAGCATAATAATTCCTGCATAATTAGCTTTTTTGGAAAACAATTATGAATTTTTCGAAAATTAATGCTTAAAACATGGTAAACTAATGATATAAAGTGTTCCATGCGCAAACAGTAAAAATTGATGAAAATATTTCTGAAATGATTATCGAAAAACAGCCCCTTTTCGAAAAAAGAACTTTGGAGGGGGAAAACAATGAAACAAGTTGCTGCGTTCATCCGCTGGTTTGAAGAGATAAGGATTGAAGATGTCTCCATCGTAGGCGGAAAAAACGCCTCGTTAGGAGAAATGTATCGGGAGCTTACCGCCAAGGGGATAAAGATACCAAACGGTTATGCCATAACTGCCGATGCGTATTGGAATATGATCAAATCCGCCGGCATCTTAGATAAACTCAAGGAGACGATGGCGGGTCTTGATAAGACAAACGTGGCCGATCTTGCGGTTCGCGGCAAGCAAGCCAGGGATTTGATTTTAGGCGCTGGTATTCCGGATAACGTCTGGGCAGAAATAAAGACCGCCTATGACAGGTTATGCGACGAGTACGGTCCCGAAGTCGATGTTGCGGTACGGAGTTCGGCCACCGCGGAGGATCTCCCCACTGCCTCGTTTGCCGGTCAGCAAGAAACATATCTAAACATTCGCGGCGAACATGCTTTGCGAGAGGCATGCAGCAAATGTTTTGCCTCGCTCTTTACTGACCGGGCGATATCCTATCGGATTGATCATCATTTCGACCATTTCAAGGTGGCTCTCTCCATCGGAGTGATGAAGATGGTGCGTTCCGACTTGGCTACAAGTGGTATAACGTTTACCTTGGATACAGAGACCGGCTTCCGTGACGTGATTTTTATTACCGCTTGCTACGGGCTTGGCGAAAATATTGTCCAGGGAGCTGTCAATCCGGATGAATACTATGTATTCAAACCAACGTTCAGGGAAGGCCGTAAGGCAATCATCAGAAAAAATCTCGGCGATAAACGGATAAAAATGATTTATGGTCAGGGTGGTTCAAAAACGTTGACCCGGAATATCGAAGTACCCGAAGCTGACCGCAGACGTTTTTGTCTGACCGACGAAGATGTCCTGAAATTGGCGGGTTACGCGCTCACGATTGAAGACCATTATTCACAGAAAGCCGGGGAAAATCGCCCCATGGATATCGAATGGGCGAAAGACGGCATCAGCGGCGAATTGTTCATTGTGCAAGCGCGGCCGGAAACGGTCCAATCGACGAAGGCCCTGGATGTTCTCGAAACCTATTATCTTGACAATAAAGGAACGTTGTTAGCTTCCGGCAAAAGCGTAGGCGAAAAAATCGGCAATGGCAAAGCTCACATTGTCAAGGATGCAGCTCACCTCGCTTCATTTAAACCCGGAGAAATACTCGTAGCCGACACCACTACACCTGACTGGGAACCGGTAATGAAGACCGCTTCGGCGATTGTAACAAACCGGGGAGGAAGAACCTGTCATGCAGCTATCGTAAGCCGTGAACTTGGCATTCCGGCCGTAGTAGGCACGGAAGATGCTACGGAAAAAATCCATAACGGTGAAGAAGTGACCGTAAGCTGTTCAGAGGGTGACGAGGGCAAAGTATATCGAGGGCTGCTGCCGTTCCATGTTGAAAAGATTAGCCTCAGTAATTTGAAACGGCCGAGGACCAAGATTATGATGAACTTGGGAAATCCTGATCAAGCATTTTCTCTTTCGATGATTCCCAATGATGGTGTCGGTCTGGCCCGGATGGAGTTCATCATTAACAGTTATATCCAGATACACCCTATGGCACTTGTTCATCCTGACAATGTTACCGATGAGAACGTCAAGAAACAAATCGAGTACCTTACCTTTGGATATATGAATAAAGAGGATTATTTTGTCGAAAAACTTGCCCATGGAGTCGGAACCATCGCGGCGGCCTTCTACCCCAAACCGGTTATCGTGCGAATGAGCGATTTTAAGACCAATGAATATGCCAGTCTCATAGGAGGACAGTACTTTGAACCACAAGAAGAAAATCCAATGATCGGTTTCCGCGGCGCTTCCCGCTATTACGATGACAAGTACAGGGAAGGTTTTGCACTTGAGTGCAGAGCAATGAAACAAGTCCGGGAAGATATGGGATTGACCAACCTTATCCTTATGATCCCCTTCTGCCGCCGGGTGGACGAAGCGAAAAAAGTCCTGACTGAAATGGCAAAGAACGGTCTAAAAAGAGGAGAAAATGGGCTTGAAGTTTATGTCATGTGCGAGATACCAAATAATGTTATCTTGATTGATGAATTCAGCCAAGTCTTTGACGGTTTTTCCATCGGCTCCAATGACCTGACCCAGCTTACCCTCGGAGTGGACCGTGACTCCGCACTCGTAGCACATGACTTTGACGAGCGTGACCCTGGGGTGCTTAAGATGGTTTCTTTAGCTATCCAGGGCGCTAAAAGGAATAACCGCCACAGCGGCCTCTGTGGGCAAGCGCCGAGTGATTATCCCGAGTTTGCTGAATTTCTGGTGAAAGAAGAAATTGATTCTATGTCCCTTAACCCGGACTCAGTAATGAAGATTACTGTGAAAGTGATCGATATGGAAACTAGGCTCCCCAAGTAAAGAAAGTTGCTTTTCCTTTGCGGTAAAGAAAAAACGAGGAGGGTTACATGATGGCTTTCAAAAAGATTGTTGTTGCGTATGATGGGTCACATGACAGTGAAAAGGCACTCACAACAGCGGCAAATTTGGCACAGAGTTTAGCTGCGGAAATTTCATTGGTATCCGTCGTTTCTGAAATACCCGTTGCAGTGTCGGAAGGTATGGATTATAGTTTATGGGCAGCAAACGCTGAAAATATCTATGAAAAAAAAGTCGAAACCGCAAAAAAATATTGCACAGGGAGGCACATCGAAGTACACAGCAAAGTGCTGCATGGCAATCCGGCCTCAGAAATCATCAATTATGCACGGCAAGAAAAAGCGGATATGATTATTGCCGGCACACGCGGTTTGGGTGGTTTTGGCCAACTCCTTTTAGGCAGTGTGGCGCATCAGCTTGTGACTTATTCCGACATTCCAGTTATGATTGTAAAATAAGGCTGCATAAACAGATTCTAAATTACTAATTTAGAAAACCCGGCTTGCGCCGAGCATTTATAGCGATGGCGGAAGCCGCTGGTTGCACTTATGTACACCAGATAAAATTTATACTTTCTGGTGTACTAAAAAAGGCATGAAGTCTTTTGTAAAAAGAAGAACTTCATGCCCTTTTATTTAAATCAGCCCATAAGCTTGCATTTCTTTGCGAAGAAGCTCAAGGTTATGCTCAGAAAGTTCCGTGAGAGGCATTCGGCATGGACCGGCCTTGAAGCCCAGCAGATTCACGGCAGCCTTCACAGGGATAGGATTTACTTCGCTGAATAACGCCTTTATCAGGTCTAAAGTCTGCAATTGCATCTTGATGGCGCCATTAATATCCCCTTGGAAAAAGTTCATCACCATATCGTGAGTATCCCGGGGAATGATGTTTGCCATAACAGAAATGACCCCTTTGCCGCCGAGTGACAGTACCGGCAAAACTACCGGATCATCGCCGGAATACACGGAAAAATCCGAACTGCATAAATTAACGATATCGCCAACCTGCCCGAGATTGCATTCTTTAATCGCAATAATATTGTCAATTTCCGATAACGACTTTACCGTGTCAGGGTTCATATTCATCCCTGTTCTACTCGGTACGTTATACATAATCATTGGAATTTTGACACTATCGGCAATCATCTTAAAGTGCTGATATAACCCCTTTTGCGTGGCTTTATTATAGTAGGGGGTAACTGATAAAATTCCGTCGACGCCAACATCCTCTGCTTCTTTCGATAACTCGATAGCATGCCGGGTGTCGTTGCTGCCGGTACCGCCAATAACCGGCACCCGCTTATTCACTGTATCAACCGTAAACTTAATAACCTCAATATGCTCTTTGTCCGGCATGGTAGAAGCTTCTCCAGTGGTTCCGCAGACAACAATTGCATCCGAACCGTTTTTAATCTGAAACTCAATAAATTCCGCCAGTGCCGGGTAATTTACGCCATCTTCGGTAAATGGAGTTACAATCGCTGTTGCCGAACCAATAAATAATGGTTCTCTCATAAGTCACACCGCCTTTTGAATATTTGTACTGCAGATAATTTGTGATACTTTCTATTTTCATCTTCGAAGCCATTCTTCCTGCTTTTTTAGAAAATTTTCACCGTGCTAAGCCTAAGAATAGATGCTATCGGCGAATATAGTTGAGGCAGAGTAGAAACTCTGCCTCAACTATATTCTGCATCATTATGCTCTTTAATTTTTTCGATCAGTTACTTGAGGCCAGAAGATCTGTTTTTATTGCAGGAATGGAATCTGTCGGTATCGATCGTTCTTTTTTGCTAAAAAGATAATTCCACATTGCAGAAGCAGAAGTGCTTCCTTTTATCCTTCACACAGCCTGTTATCGTTCCGTTTACTGCTTTTGTTCGATTTCAGTAACACATTCGTTTTTGATCTTGCCAACCAGGAATTGCAATGCATCGACAACATGCGGCCTGATATCGCCGCCTATCAGCACATACATGATGTCGTCGCCTAATTCAAGCTGGCCTTCATTCAACCAAACTCTAATATAGAATATGCCCTTCATTTTATAGGTTTCGGCAATCACTGCATCCACTTTCGCATCATCATATGCAAATTCCATTCCCTTTACCTGCGATCCGTCATCAAATCCCTGGCGGACCTGGGCTTTGGGTGTCTGTCGAACAACGCCATTATGGACCAAAAACATGCCAACTTGTAAAGCCGCTGGATCGGCTTTTGCTTCTTTGAGCCATTCATCCATGGATGGTGATATTTTTTTCATAAGGCAACACTCTCCTCATCTATTCATCATAAATAATGGTCATGCGTTATCAGACACCAGGAGGAATTTTATCCGCCATCAAATGACGCAGATTCATGATTTCTCCGTCGACCACGAATGTGCCATCGCCGACGGCATGGAATGTTCTCCGTTCCTTACGGTCATTGTCAATCCATGCCCGGATCCCTCTCAATAGAAAAATGCCGGGATCTTCAATATAATCGGTCACTTGACATTCCAGACAGGCAAGGCATTCAGCAACTAACGGCGCATTAACCTCACTGGCTGGCAACGGCGTCAGTGCAAATGTCTTGAATTTGTCAACACAGGTGCCGGAGCAATCCCCAATACGAATAACCTTCTCGGCAATATCAATGGCCGGAACGGCCAGAACACATTCTTTTTTTTGAGTCAGCGCCCCAAACGAGTAATTCCATGGGCCGGTAGTAAGTGCCAGACGCGGAGTAAAATCCGTTACCATGTGCCAGGAAATCGTCATAAGATTATCCTTCGTGCCGTCATTCGTCGTGACCAGAATAACAGGCCCAGGCTCAAATAGCATGAACGCTTTTTCAATCGGCAATTCCACAAACGCCATCATGATCTACCGTCCTTTCGCTTAGTTTTGGCCTTACCGTACCGTCCAACAGTCGAACTCGTTATTTACGCACCATATCTTTTGTGATTTCACTCAGACTGAACGCACCACACATAATCATCGCATCCCTTAATTCGCCAGCCAATTTTTCAATATAAATCTTCACGCCTTCCTTTTCGCCACCATAAACAGCGGTGACAAACGGTCGGCAGATTAAGACACCGTCTGCACCAAGTGCGAGCGCCTTGAAAATATCAGTACCTGAACGGATCCCGCCATCAACGAGAATCTTCATGTCTCTTCCGACGGTTGCGGCAATTTCCGGAAGCACTTCCGCAGTTGACGGACACTGATCCAGCACTCTGCCGCCATGATTGGAAACAACAATTGCTTTTGCACCTGCCTCTTTCGCCTTCAATGCACCTTTTATGTTCATAATTCCCTTGACGATAAAAGGAATATCTGCAATCTCAGAAATTTTGCGAAGCTCATCAACTGATTTTCCGCCGGCCGGGGGCGTCATGTTTTTTAAAAACGGCAGACCGGCTGCATCTACATCCATGGCAACAGCAAAAGCACCTGCCTGATGCACCAGATCCATTTTGGTTTTGATTATATCAATATTCCAGGGTTTAATAGTGGGAATGCCACGGCCATTCACTTTGGCTATTGCCGCTGTTGCACCCTCCATGACTTGCGGATCTGTACCGTCACCGGTAAACGCAGCTATTCCGTTTTCCATGCAGGCAGAAACCAGGGTATCATTATAAGTCTTATCGCTGAATTTATCACTATAGTGCATATTTACTGCTCCGACAGGCCCAGCAAAAAACGGATATTCAAACGTCTGTCCAAACAATTCCAGTTTTGTATCGACTGTTCTGTTTGCACAGAGTGTATCCATGTTGACACGAATTTCCTGCCATTTCTGATAGTTGCGGATGGCTGTATCGCCAACACCCTTTGCGCCTGGTCCAGGAATGCTATTTTTACAGGCAACACCATTACAGATATTACATGCCTTGCAGTAACTGCCAATACAGGTACGTGCATTTTCCAATAATTCCTTATAATTCATACTATGTTCTCCCTCTTTCCTTTACTTTATCCTTCGCGTTTCTTAAAATGCCAGCGACTCGGCGACTCAAACTTTTAGGGGATGCCTTTTTGTATAAATATTCCGTGCAAATACACAAAACCCTTCTAAATTCTGTGTATTAAATTTCCGTGCAATAGTTCCCCATTAAGAAAAATAAGCGCCTAAACACAAGTCTAGACGATCATAATTTAACACCCATGGCTTTGCAAATTGAAATTAGAATTTGTAATTTTGAGGAATATTAAGTGCATTCCTAAGTAATCATCCCAAAATTAAAATACCCCGTTTCATTTTCTACAGTCCCTGACGCATGCTATTCCGGTGAATTTCTTTTTGGTGGAATTCCTTTTTTCAGCATTAGCCTTAGAATAAAAAACAAATTCAAAATTGGCACAAAAATGATCAGACACTTCCAAGGGTTTTCTTTTAGGTCAAGCAGTCGTCGATAACATAACTGCGCCAGCACACACATGCCTACCAGCCATACAACGACTGCTCCTGTTTTGGGTTCCGGCATCAGATATATGATCCCATTACAGACGACTATAATTGTTATAAATCCAACGATAAAATCAAACCGCTCCACAGAAGATTTCATAGTTATTTTCCTCCGTTGAATAAAAATCCTCTATTCTGATCCTGTGATTTTAGCGTTTGGGAGGATAATTCGATACTTCTATCCACTTCGCCCGCACATCAACAGACCAAGCTTTACTCCGGTCTCTTGCTTGGAAGTTCCCGATATTGACACCTTTTTCGTACGCCTGCAAAAGAACCAGATTGGACACAACATCCCCAAATACGTTATCTTGGGAGTATATGTAAGGATAGACATATATGGCTTCATTAACAGTACTGTCAACAAAATATCTTACCCCATAATTGTAGCCATTTTCATCCGTAAGGTATTCGCCATAAACCCTGACATTGCCGGCTGCATCTGCATTACCTCCGACAGAAATCAGCAAAAAAACAATTAACGCTAAGAAACTGATCTTTTTCATTTTCATCCCTCTTTCTGTCAAGATATTACGCTTATTCCTCACTTTTAGTTTACCAAATATTGGTCTATTTAACAAGAGAATTAACAGTTAATTCAGATAATGCTTCGTGTATTGGACTCAATGGTTGCCTAGTGAACACTATGCAATAAATCCTAATTCCAGGAATCAATAGCACGCAGTTTGCAAGTGTAAACTGCGTGCTATTGCCTTACCGGTATTTTTAAAACTTTGTCGCGAAATGCCATTCGACCGATACAAAAAACAGCATGATCTGAAAAATACAACTAATAATTAAACATTAATTTCCCTAAAATCAGGCTAATGCCAATGATCAAAACATATGATACAACTAACATATATGAGCCAATCTTTAATATTGATTTGGTATTTATCCACTCGTTATTACCATGTAACAAGGCGGAACTGGCACTGGCAGCCGGTGTCATAAATGCGATATGGACACCCAGCGTAATAATGATCGCGATGATGCCTGGATGCAGACCCATCGCCTGAGAATAAGTATATGCGATCGGCATGAGCGCAACAGCAACAGCTCCGTTATTACAGAAATTCGTTAATAATATTGAAACAACACCCATAAACAAGAGAAAAAATAATGCTGATGTTCCACCAAAAACAGGATCCAGAATACTAATTACAAAAGGATTAAATCCTGTGGCCTTACTAGTTAATGCTTCCGTCACAGGCTGAACAGCCGCAAGTAATAATACAATCCCCCATGTTACCCCTGTGTTTTCAGCTTTTTTAAAATTCATCAGCGGCTTTCCATCTACTTTTAAAAAGCACATAATGCTTACTAAAAGAATAACTACACCAGTTCCACTAATAGTGGACAAAATTTTGCTTATCCACATGGTTTTAGGCAATACACTAGGCACAATCAAAAGAAAAATGAGAAGCAATAAGAAAAACATAACCACTTTCTGTATCTTGTTTAATACAAGCCCGGACTTAACATCAAAAACTTGCAAATTCATCTTTCTTAGCGGCTCAACATCCGGCTTAAAAATATACTTGCCAATAAAAACAAGTATTACCATACTCAATATGCCAACTACACCCGAAATAAGCATATATGTTAAATAATCAATCGTCGTTCCTGCCATTTTTTCGTAGGCGCCTAATGAAACCAATGGCACTTGCTTAAATGGCATAAGCGACATCCCCATTTGTGCCGCAAAAACGATTCCAAATACCATCATTATCGGATATTTATCCCCTTTTTTGAAACCAAGTTCTCCGCAAATTCCATATAAAATACTCCAGCCGATAATAATTGCTGGCGATGAACTGGTTAAAGCCCCTAGAAGATATACAGACCCTAAAAATACAAAGCTAAACAGCCAAGGTTTTCCCATCACTGATTTCCTGGTTATAAACCATAACGAAATAAATCTGGATAGTCCGCATTCTTCAATAATCGCGGAAAAAATAAAGATGAAAAACATCATCATTACTACATTATCACCAAAGCTTACAGCAAGCATTTGTTTGGCCGTCATGTAACCGCATAGTGGCAAGGCAAGCAACCCTATCAAACTAGGCCAGATTAAACCCACAAACATCCACCCATATAAAAGTCCTAAAAAAATCCCGATTATCTTCATCCCCATAACAGTCAGCGGTTCAACAGGAGCAAGAAAACCGAACCCAAACATTATTGCAATGCAAATACATGAATGAATGTAATACATTAAATCTCCATTAGTACACCATGAAGTAGTGGCCTTGGCTGGAACACTCATGCCTGATACCTCCGTTGCTTAATAATTTATTCAATATTGCTCCATGCTAAATTCCAAAAGATTTCTCACCTCCCAGACTATTGCACTAAAACGGAAGTCTAGGAGGCTTAATCAACTGCACGTACTTTTATCCGGTAAATGTATGCATCACTTAACCTATTTTTCTTTATCCCTAAATGCCATTTTTATACCGTCTTTGGTTTTTTCAATCGTTTGAAATTTATCATTTAACAATGGATTAGTATAAGTAAAGTCTACGCGCTTATGATTACCTCGTGTTTCTTGACGATTTTTCGCGGTTAAAGCTACCGCTTCGGCTAAATCTATTAAATCCAAAACTTCGAGAGTTCGCATCAATTCATGCGAATTTTCACATTTCAGCTCCGAAACTGAATACCGCTTCAAATCAGCAAGATACTTTATTCCAGCCGTTAAAAGCGTTTCTGAGCGAACTTTTAAGCCAACATAATCATTCATAATCCGTTGCAGCGTAGAGTTAACTTCCAGCCAATGGGCCCCGATTTTTTTTGTCATTAGTTCCATGTAGAAATCAATTTTTTCTTTAATAAGGGGATGCTCACTTATATCAAATTCTTCTACCTGTTTCACGTATTCACTTGAGTGCTCCCCAACGACGTCACCCCAGACAGATGCATTCGTAATATTTCCTCGAACATTCCCGCAGCAAATTCCTGCTGCATAAAGACCTTGAACCGTAGTCATTCCATCTAAATTAATATCGATACCTCTCTGGGCCAAGGAATAGTCATAAGTACCAAATTCAATCATGCTTTTACGCAGATCAATCCCGCGCTGTTCACAATATTCCGTTATAGAATCAATACCTTCACTTTCAAAGGCTTTTTCCTGATACTTTAGATCTTCTTCGCTAAGTTCGGTACAATTCATATAAGTTGGACCTGTCCCATTATCGAGCCGCTCACCAAAAATACCAGGCCAGATATCCATCATTGCATCGCCAGTTTCTCGATTCGGTTTGGTCAAAAAAGGGCCTACCGGCTTGCCATGAATATCAGATAGGACGCCAATCCAGGTCGCCTTACCGGAACGAGCAAAACCTTTGACTCCAGCATGGATGTACGGAACATCTAAATTAACCAACCTAGCCCCTGCCCGGTATCCAATAGCAGCTCCTCCGGCAGCAGCCGGACAACTATGAGTATTAAAAATAAAAGTAGGGTTCCCATGAGGATACATTCTCATCGCTTGAGCCGTTGCCAGCAAAACTGCTTTCGCTTGAAAAATGATGACTTCCGAATCATCTTCAGCCAGACTAAAGCCGATCGCTCCAACAGCTCTGCCCTCTTCGTTTACAAGTACTTCGTTGATAAAGACTTTATTCATTATTTGTGCGCCGTTTTCTAACGCTTTCTGCGTTAAAACCGCTTTTTGATTTTGACCATCATACTTTAGATGATATCTCTGCCGACCCGGCATTGCATGGCCTTCAAATACCCATTTGCCGGTTGGTCTCATATCGATGCCGTAAGATTCCCATTTTTGAATAATGCCATAGGATCTTTTCATCATTTTACGCAACATGATTTGATCCTGCCATGGTCCTCCTTCCATCCCTTCATTAATCTCGCTAATCACTCGTTTGAAATCATCTCCATGACATTCAGGAATATAGCACATATAATGGTCATTTCCATTCGCGCCGCTGCCAGACCGACGAGTATCCGCTTTTTCCGCAACAATAACAGAAGTACCCTCTTGCCCAGCGGTAATAGCGGCCTGCAAGCCGGCGATACCGCCGCCAATAATTAACAATTCTGTTTTAATAATTTCTTTTCTTATCTTTACTTGCATTTGCAATCACTCCTATCTGCAGTTGGCACATCCATATAAAACATCATGTGAGATAATGGATATCTCATTGTAATGGCATTGGATGAACACTCCTTGATACAAGCTCTACAGTGCCAGCATTCATAAGGATACTTGACTACAATTTCCCTTTCTTGATCTTTTTTTTCAACTCGAATAACATCCAACGGGCAAATTTGTGCACATATTTCACATTTAATACATTTCGCCTTGTCAATTACTGGTGGCATAGCAGTCCCTCCTATATCATTAAAATTCATATTGTGACAATTCTCACAATAAGCTTATCATTCCAAACCATGAGAGTAAAATACCAATAACAAATATGATCTATTACCGCAGCGTATAACCTAATCAGTTATTATTAACAGCAATAAAATCAATCAATTTAAAAACAATGGACCAATAATAAAAATCCGCTTCCATTCGCTAACATTACGTTAGTAACCGGGAGCGGATTTCATTATAAAAAACGGGGTGAAAATTCAGAGTCCCTGGCAAATTCCAGCTACCTCTGAAAACTATTTTTGGTTATATTGACGACAACGATCAGTCAGCTCCTTTATAATTATTCCCTCCGTGCTGGAAAGTGCATTCCTTTTATGAATCCATCCTGTTCGGCAGCGCCACTCAAAATCCGAAATTGATAGCGAAACCAGATTATCTTTAAAAATAGTATTACTTTTAAGAGCAGCACTCCTGGATATTACAGCGACGGAATTAGACGCCCCAATGAATCTTCTCAGATTGGCAATATCATTTATTTGTATGAAACCCTTATCATAACCGTAATTTTGAAAAAAATTCGCAAGTAATTCAATTGTTGAATTTTTTGCAGTTACAAAAGGGAACTGCAAAATTTCCACCATACTTACTTTTTCTTTTTTTAATAAAGGGTGATTTTGTCCTACAATAAAGCACATCTCTTCATTAAATATTTCAGTAAAAGTCAACGTGTTTTTTTCAATTTCAGTTGATATTTGACTTTCATCAACGGTATTAATTTGAATAATCCCTACATCCAGGTCTTTCGCCGCAATTTCTTCAATAACACGCCTAACATCACTGTTAATAAGCTTAATAACCAATTTTGGATACTCTGCTTTCAATCCCACGAGAACATCTAATACAACTGCATTGCAAAAGTGGGAAGATGTTCCGATCCGGACTTCGCACTTTAGATCGCTTTCGATTACAGAATTAATATCCCTTATGCTATAAACCTCTCCCATAATGTTTTCCGCTTTTTCCACTAGCATTTCACCCTTAGGCGTAAATTCTATACCGTTTTGTCCTCGTTTTAGAACAATATAACCTAATTCCTCTTCTAATTCTTTTATTGCTCTGCTGATAGAAGGTTGTGAGATTAAAAGAGCCTTCGAGACTTTAGAAAAAGATTTATACCTTTTTAAAGCTACTAAAAACTCAAATTGGTTTAATCTCATTTGGCCTCCCCCATTCCGATAAAACATTACTATACTAATTGTATTCGATTATTGGGAACATTACCATCCCTCTTTACATCAGCCCTTGTTCAATAGAAAGATATACGAACACTTCTGACGACCGTTTTGCAAATATTAAATTTCCTCTTGCTTATATGGGGCTTCATTATGTCGTTTGATTTCGGAAGAATAAATAAAACTGAGCGCCCAAAGTTTAAATTGCGGGCGCTCAGTTTTATTTATTCAAATTTTGTTTAGACCGGTCTAGCGAAAAAGACGGTTATTTCCCCTACGCTTTCATCCATTAAGCCGGTTCGCTTCTCTTTTGCCCGAAAAACTTTCGTGCATGATTATTTTCAGGACGCGGAAGCAATGCGGGCATTCTCTTTCGGCGGTAATTTAACAAAGGAGGCAACTATCGCGGTGAACACTAATGCGCCACCCATAAAGACGAATGCAGCATTATACCCAGACATGCCCACCAAGTATCCAATGATAATCGGCGATAAGATACCACCTATACTGCCACCGGCATTCATTACGCCGGTCGCCATACCGACATAGCTGCGTTTCACCGATTCCATCGGCATAGCCCACAAAGGACCAAATGCCATGCCTACTAAAAATCCTGTACAAACCAGAAGTGCCATAGCAACATTTTCCGTTGGAGCTGCAACCACGCCATAAAGCATCGGCCCAGCTGCTAAATTCACCAGAATTGCCTGGATTTTACGGCGACCATTAAATACTTTATCGGAAAGCCAGCCGCCAAACGGTTGGGCAATACCCAGCGCTAAGAACGGCAACCCTGAGAAGATACCCATTTTCACCATTTCGAAGCCACGCGCTTTTACTAAATAACTGGGCAACCAGGATAACAAACCAAAGAATGCACACATAAAGCCAAAGTAAGTAAGAGCCAGCAGGCAAATGTTCCGGTTCTTAAGTACGCTCATAAGGCCAACACTTGTTTCATCTGATGCTGTCTGAACGATTTCTGCCTGCCCCTTCTTAATATAATTAAATTCCTCTTTCGAAATGGTAGGATCCTCTTCCGGAGAATTTTTTACGAAAAAGATCAGTAACGGAAGAATGATAAAACCCAGTCCACCAAAAATATAGAACAGTGCATGCCAGCCCCAAAGGCCGATAATAGCTACGGCGATTGACGGCGCAATAGCAGGTCCGAAGGAACAGGCCGAAGTGAAGATTGCATTCGCAGTGGCCCGCTCCTGGTTGGGAAACCAGTTGCTATTCAATTTGAAGGCGCACGGTGGCTGAAGACCTTCCCCGATGCCAAAAAGTACACGTACGATAAAAAACTGAGAAAACGAACGCGCCAGCCCTGTAGCCATGGTCATAATCGACCACCATACCAAAGCAACAAGCAGCACCTTTTTAGGCCCGACTTTATCGCTCAAATAGCCGCCTGGTATTTGGAAGACAGTATATGAGATAAAAAAGGCGCTAAATAAATATCCAACCTGTTCCGGGGATAAAGAGAATTCCTTAGATATTAAGGGCATAGCGACTGACAAATTCACCCGATCGAGAAATGCCACGAAAAACACGATCCAAGATACGGCTAGAACAACCCAACGTTTTTTCATATGATCTTTCCTCCTATAACTTTATTAGATTGTATATAGTCACGTTAATTATTCCAATACTAAAACCCCTTGAAATTATACCCGAAACTTCCCCGAAAGTATTGCCTATCACACGATAGGAAATTACTTACCGATCATAATATTAAGGATTTCTACGTCGGTGGATTTCATGCCATAGTAGCCCATACGGCCGATATTACGAATTGTCTGTTCGTAATCCTGTTCTACAAGACCTTCGCCGAAGGGAAAGAACAAATCACGTTTTGCCATTTCATAGCCCATAATACCAGCATCTACTGCACTGGAGATTTTCGCCGCACAAGATGCCTTTGCTCCATCGCATATAATGCCGCCCACATTTCCCAAGGAATTGATGATGGTCTTTCCAATGACATCATAATCGGCGCCATTCAGATAAGCAATCCCGCAAGCTGCAGCCGCCCCAGCGGATACGGCTCCACAGTAAGCGGACAGGTTCCCGATATAGCGTTTCTGATGAAGGGACAGGAGGTTGGTCAGAACAAGCGCCCTATAAAGGGTATCCTCATCTACTCCCATCTCTTCAGCATAAACAACAACCGGCATAGTACATGTGATCCCCTGATTGCCGCTTCCGGAATTGATGACTACCGGGAGGGCACAACCATTCATTCGCGCATCAGATCCTGCTGCTGCTGCTGCTCTTGCTCTAATCCTTACATCATTGCTGCCAAAATTCAGGAAAGTCTGTCCAACCTGGGCACCCCATTTATTCGTCAGGCCTTCTGCTGATATGGCGGAGTTGTACTTAATCTGCCGGCTGATGATTTCTCTTATATCATCCAACTTTACTTCGTTAGCAAAATCGAGTATGTCCTCGATATTGAGCTTTGACTTATCCCCAGACTCGCCAATTGAAAGATCTGGCTGCTCAAATATCACCTGACCATTTTTTTCTATTCTGGCAATGTGGTTGTGCTTGGTTCTCACTTCCACCGCTGCCGTTTCCAATCCAGCTGCTAGCTCTGCGCGAATGAAAAGATTTTCTTCTCCTTCTTCCAGCTCACAACTGCAGATACCCTGACTGTATAACGTTTTGGTCTGATCAATGTCTTCCTGTTTTACCTGGCTGATGACCTCAAGCTCCAGTTCCGATTTCCCTGCGACAACGCCTAGGATGGCTGCCACTTCCACGCCCTTCTGACCGCCAGAATTAGGCACTACAACACCCTTCACATTTTTAATAATATTGCCGCTGCAGCGGATAACCATCCGTTCCGGCATCTGCCCAAGGACCTCTCGTGCCTTAGCAGCGGTAAAGGAAATGGCAATCGGTTCCGTGCAGCCCATAGCCGTAATAAGTTCTCCCTTTAATATCGTAATATAATTATCGTATTGCACTTTATCCATTAAAGAGGTCTCCTTTTCACTGCTTAATTATTTGCCTTTTTTGAAATAGGCCATCTGACAGGTCTTGAAGCCGTTCGCAATGGTATCTCCCAAGTAGAATTCATAGCCCATGGCTGCGGCAATGCCTCGGTCTCCGTCCATCGCCATGTCGCATAATTTTTCACAGGTTGCATCATCAAAGCCTAAATCCTGCCATGCTTTCAACAATGGGCAATGATGAAATGCCAGGTCCACTCTGTCTGCGGTTTTGGTCTTGAATTCAATTTCAAACGTCTTTGCAACATTCGGATTGAGGAAAGTTTCCGCAAAGCATGCAACACTCTCCGGATCCTGGCATTTGGATTTGATTGCAGCCGCCTGAACCTTAGCAGTTTCTGCAACTGCTTCACGGATGAATTTTTCTGTTTCTTCGGCCTTCCCTGCTTCTCTGGCCTTTGTGTACGTTAAACCGGTCCAGGTTGCGCGATGTCCGATTGCACCTCTCTGAATGTCTACTACCGGGTCCCCTTTGATACTAATTTTGTTGTCGATCATGTTCTTTGTCTCCTTTTCTCCATAATTTTAATTATTTTTGACGAACGCTTAATTATTTGCCTTTTTTGAAATAGGCCATCTGACAGGTCTTAAAGCCGTTGGCAATGGTATCTCCCAAGTAGAATTCATAGCCCATGGCTGCGGCAATGCCTCTGTCTCCGTCCATCGCCATGTCGCATAATTTTTCACAGGTTTCATCATCAAAGCCTAGATCCTGCCATGCTTTCAACAGTGGGCAATGATGAAATGCCAGATCCACTCTGTCTGCGGTTTTGGTCTTGAATTCAATTTCAAACGTCTTTGCGACGTTCGGATTGAGAAATGTTTCGGCAAAACATGCAACGCTCTCCGGATCCTGGCATTTGGATTTGATTGCAGCGGCCTGAACCTTAGCGGTTTCTGCAACTGCTTCCCGGATGAATTTTTCTGTCTCTTCGGCCTTGCCTGCTTCTCTGGCCTTTGTGTACGTTAAACCGGTCCAGGTTGCGCGATGTCCAATTGCACCTCTCTGAATGTCTACTACCGGGTCCCCTTTGATACTAATTTTGTTGTCGATCATGTTCTTTGTCTCCTTTTCTCCATAATTTACTGACAGCTGTTTATGATTTCCTAATTTTTGCATTTTCAAGTTTGTCAGGTTATACTGCAAAATTTTTCAGCATTTGCACATCACTATTCTTCAATAAAATTTAACTTAATTTCTCAATTCTAATATGACCACGATATTGCTTAATTTATTAGCTTTTTAGCAGCAATTACCAGTATAATTTCCCTGCCATTTCATACTGTTTTATTTGCTCTGATCATATCACAACTAATAATATCAGTCAATATATTTCGAAAATTTTATTTTATTACCATTTTTTAGTACGTTATTTCTATAATTATTGTAATTCAGAGGCAAATTAGCCTATATTTGATATTTCGTGATATGATCACGTTGGCATTTTTTCTTTATTATGCATGAAATTCATGTTTCGCTCATATTGACTAACCTTTTTTTTCAATATATAATAACTTAACAATCTACTTAGGGAGATATTCTATGGACAAAAAAAATCCAGATACATTAAAGGATCAAGTTTATGAAGCTTTGTTTTCTGATATTATCAATGGCGTATATTCTACCGACACCATCCTGACTGAAAAATTTTTGATGGAAAAATATAATGTTAGCCGAGCCCCCATACGCGAAGCCCTTTCTCAGCTGACCGGAACCCTTATTCTATCCAGCATTCCCCGTCAGGGATATAAAATTCTTCAGCCAAACAGAAAACAATTGTTGGAAATTGTTAAATTTCGTTCCGCTTTGGAATGTTCTTTCTTGGAAAGTTATGGTAGCTATATCGATGAAGCCAGTATCAAAGAACTGAGAACCATCTGCGTGAACTACATGAGCTGCCTAACCAATGATTTCATGTCTCACTGGCACTACAATTGCCAATTTCATCTAAAATTATTCTCCGCTTATGGCAACCATTACGCCTATAAGCTCTTGGAAGACGCTTTAAACATCCAGACGATCTTTTTCGCACAGAAAAAACATTCTGCCTCCATGGATTTACACCTAGCTTTCGTTGACTACCTGGAAAAAGGCGACCTTGCAACGGCTGCGACCCTTTTAAAAGCAGATATTGAAAACCTTCTGCTTCTGAGCACTCCTCCTACGCCGGTTGACCAAAGCAAAAAGTGACACATATGCAATTTGAAATAAATAGCGTAAGCACAAATAAAACTACCGCAAAATAACGGCCACCTAAATGGCAACCTTTTGCGGTAGTTTTATTTACAGTAAAGTTGTATCGTTATAATTTTCTTGATATGCGATGGATAACTGTGTCAATAAGTTTTTGCAAACCTTGGAAAACGCGTATCCCAAGATCAGGCAAGGGCAAAACGGTCAAGGTTCATCACCTTGTTCCATGCCGCCACAAAGTCATGCAGGAACTTCTCTTGAGAGTCTTCACAACCATAGACTTCCGCGACGGCCCTGAGCTGGGAGTTTGAGCCGAAGATAAGGTCGACTCGGGTGCCGGTCCACTTGAGTTCACCCGTTGTGCGATCACGACCCTCGAATACGTTTGTATCTTCAGTCGTCGGTTTCCAGAGTATACCCATGTCGAGCAAATTCGTGAAGAAGTCATTCGTAAGCGTCTCTGGTCTCTTGGTGAAAACGCCGCATTGGGACTGTCCGAAGTTGGCATTCAAGACGCGCATGCCGCCAACAAGAACCGTCATTTCAGGAGCAGTCAATGTCAGCAATTGCGCCCGATCGACCAGCAGTTCTTCTGCCGATACAGAATATTTGCCTTTCAGATAGTTGCGGAACCCATCCGCCTTCGGTTCCAGCACCGCGAAAGAACGAATATCAGTCTGTTCCTGGGATGCATCCGTGCGGCCCGGTTTAAACGCAACAGTCACAATGCTGCCGGCATTCTTTGCCGCCTGCTCGATTCCCGCACACCCGCCCAAGACGATCAAGTCGGCCAGGGAAACCTTTCTGGAACCTTTTTGTGCGTTGTTGAACTCTGTCTGAATTTTTTCCAGAGTCTGAAGGACAGCAGCAAGCTGAACCGGCTGGTTTACTTCCCAATCCTTCTGCGGCGCCAGGCGAATGCGCCCCCCATTCGCTCCGCCGCGTTTGTCGGAGCCGCGGAACGTGGATGCCGATGCCCAGGCTGTTGAAACCAGTTGAGAGATCGACAGGCCGGAACCAAGGATCTTGCCCTTGAGGTCTGAAATATCCTTTTCGTTAATCAATTCATGATCAACCGCGGGCACCGGGTCCTGCCAGATCAGTTCCTCCGCAGGAACCTCCGGGCCGAGATAGCGGGAACGAGGCCCCATATCGCGGTGGGTCAGCTTAAACCAGGCCCGCGCGAAGGCATCCTTAAATTCTTCAGGATTCTGAAGGTAGTGCCTCGCTATCGGTTCGTAGACCGGATCAAAACGAAGAGAGAGGTCCGCCGTAGTCATCATCGGACGGTTTTTCTTCGACGAATCGTGCGCGTCAACTACCATATCTTCTTCTGCCACGTCCTTAGCCAGCCACTGATTCGCGCCGGCCGGACTTTTGACCAGCTCCCATTCATATTTAAACAGCACCTTCAAATAGCCCATGTCCCATTTGATCGGGTTTGGCTTCCAGGCGCCCTCAAGGCCGCTGCCGATCGCATCGCCGCCTTTGCCGCTCTTGAAACTGCTTTTCCAGCCGAGTCCCTGTTCCTCAATGCCGGCAGCCTCCGGTTCAGGACCTACATGGGTTGCCGGACCGGCACCATGGCATTTACCAAAGGTGTGGCCGCCTGCGACGAGCGCGACGGTCTCTTCGTCGTTCATAGCCATACGCGCGAAGGTCTCTCGAACATCACGACCGGAAGCAACTGGATCCGGGTTGCCGTTCGGCCCTTCCGGGTTCACATAGATCAGGCCCATCTGCACGGCGGCAAGCGGATTCTCGAGATCCCGGTCGCCCGAATAACGTTTATCGCCAAGCCACTCGGCCTCAGAGCCCCAATAGATATCCTCTTCCGGCTCCCAAACGTCCTCGCGACCACCGCCAAAACCGAATGTTTCAAATCCCATTGACTCCAGTGCGCAATTTCCAGCGAGGATCATCAGATCGGCCCAGGAGATTTTCCTGCCATATTTCTGTTTGATCGGCCAAAGCAAACGGCGCGCTTTGTCGAGGTTCACATTATCAGGCCAACTGTTGAGGGGAGCCAAGCGTTGAGAACCCGACCCTGCGCCGCCTCGGCCATCGTTGATGCGGTACGTTCCTGCGCTGTGCCATGCCATCCGGATGAAGAGCGGCCCGTAGTGACCGTAATCGGCTGGCCACCAATCCTGTGAGGCGGTCATTAATGCATATAAATCCTTCTTCAGGGCTTCCAGATCGAGACTCTTGAACTCTTCAGAGTAGTTGAACGCCTCACCCATTGGGTTTGACAGGGAGGAATGCTGATGCAAAATCTTAAGGTTCACCTGATTGGGCCACCAGTCTCGGCTCGACTTGCCCCCGCCGGCAGTGGCTTTTCCAGTCATTCCCGTGACTGGGCACTTGCTGTCTGTACTCATGAAATTCGCTCCTTTCGTCAATTGAATTTATTTACTGCAAAATTAAGGTATTGCGCTTCGGCATCCATCTGTATGACAGTTGTTAAAAACAATCCCAAAATCTTTGATTTTGCGTTTTAAATAAGCGTTAGTTCAGAATATTCGCGATTTTTTACACAAAATCCTTCAATAATCGTTCAAACGTAGTTTTCGGGTATTCGTGTTGCTAGCTTGCGCCTTACTTTGAAAAAACGCCAAGTCATCCTATTCAGCAAGCATGCTGCGGATCAGTTGGAGCTCCTCTCGGCGCTTGTCGTCTATTATAGGATAATGCATCTGCAAGTCATTCATCGTATCAAGAATAATCTTCGAAATGATCAATCTGCAATTTTTCTTTTCATCCGCTGGCACGATATACCAAGGCGCCTCCTTAGTGCTCGTCGCTCCCAGGCAGTCCTCGTAGGCCGCCATGTAGTCTTCCCAATACTGACGTTCTTCAATATCGGCACGACTGAATTTCCAGTTTTTTTCGGGTGCATCGATTCGCTCCAGTAGACGTTTGCGCTGCTCATCCTTTGAAAGATGCAGAAAAAACTTGATGATCCGGGTACCGTTCCGATACAAATGCTTCTCCAGATTAATGATTGACTGGTATCGTTCTTCCCAGATATTATTGTCCTGCAATTCATTTGGCAAATTCTGGCCCTCGAGGATTGAGGGGTGAACACGAACTACAATCACCTCTTCATAATAGGAACGATTAAAGATACCTATTCGGCCTCTTTCCGGCAAATCGCAGATAGTTCGCCAGAGAAAATCGTGATCCAGTTCCTCCGCACTGGGGGTCTTGAAAGTATATACCTGACATCCTGTCGGGTTGACACCGGACATCACATGCTGGATCGCACCGTCTTTTCCAGCAGCATCCATTCCCTGGAAAATCAGCAGCAACGCATAGCGGTTATGCGCATACATCAAGCTCTGCAGTTCACTTAATTCTTGGATATGTTCTCGTAAGGTATTCTCGTAATCTTCCTTTGACTCAAAATAGGACGAAACCTTTGTCGGCCATGTTTTCAACTTAACCTTCTCTTCCTCCGAAACACGAAAGTCCTTAGGATCAATTTTCATGTCCATCCCCCCCTTTTTGACACCGCCTATCGGCTCATGCTGCAGCGTAAAATTATTATACTTAACAACGTATTGGGCCGCTCGCATATCTTTCGCCCTTATAATTTCGAGAGGTAGTAATTTTTATAATCCATATAGCTATTTGTTTCTCTATATTTATTCTGATAATGGCTGAGACTGAACGCAACATACCCGGCAACATATGCCCTCACCTTCTCTATTTGCAGCGTGATACGTCTTTGCGTTGCAGGAACATTTCCAGCATCTGTTAAAGCAAAGGTTTCATTGTTGGCATAAAGCACAGCACCAACTGCCTGAGCAGCTTTTTGGGTATAAGTGAAAATGTTTTCCAGCTGACTTACCTGATTATAGCCGACTCCTATGCTGTCTTGCAGCGCGATGATATCCACTCCTGTTCCTATAAAAATATTCGTTAACGCCTTGGTCCAGTTTGCTAAAGGACCCAGAATCGATAATTTTGAGTTGTAGAAAGGAGATACCATCACCGTTTTTTCTGGTGTTCTTATCTTCATTGCATTTACAATCGATTTAAAGAAAGCATTCAAGTCGGCCTGTTTTCTTCTTGTGATTGCTGTAATGTTGTAAATTTCATAGGGGATATACCAACCCGCAAAAGAAAAATGCGTTGTATATTTCTCAGCAATCTCCTCCACGATCGCAATATTTTCCTTGGCTTCATTTAACAACCATGCTCGATCCCAAGCCCCTTTTTTCCACCAAACCCCTTTTTTCCACCATTCATGATTCTCGCCGGTTCCTATGCGGACTTTCATGGTTAAATCGTCCGCTGCCATTAGCACATGCGCCAACAGATCGACATCATTCGATCGGCAGCCAGCTATTTTACTTGGATAACTGGCGTATTTGTCCGCATTTGCTGTGTTTACTGTGCTTTGGATAATGATTTCCGTAATACCGATATCTCGAAGCATGGAAAGTTCTTGATGCCAGCGTTTTATATCCCAATCTTGGCAATACCACGATTGAATAAACGAGCCGCTGAAGTAAGGTTTTGCTGATGACACATGGCTCTTAGTCGACATGCCCGGATCATCTCTGCTTTCTTTTTTCATCTGCCCATACTTATTTTCTTAATTTTCATTTGTATGATTATCAACATGCACCTCAATATATTTATTTTCTTCCGCAACTTCTTTGAAGAGCTTTATGATCGCTTCACCGTAAGAGCCTAAGTTTTTTATCATCGCTTCCGGCTTATGGATGATGATTTTTTTCTGGACGAAATCAGTTGAAAGACAATCCCATAAAGCGTCCAAATTGTTGCCATAATACCCTGGCAACGTTAATTTTCGTTTTAAATAAGCATGAGTTGCAGCTTTATCCACCATTTTAGCTCCATTTAACCGGACTTCTTTCATCTGCTGTCCCCCCAGTATAACTGCTCAAAAGTTTTGTAGTGATCATCCGTATAGAAAACAAGCCCATCGTTGGAATAAATAATACGCTCAGCACCACGATATCCTCCAGAATAGTCGATGTCGCATTCATAATATTGACGCCCATTTGCTTTTGGCAATCGTCCTTCTAGATTACCAAAGCGATCGCCGCCAATAGACTTTCGATTGGTTACTTTCCAAAGATTCCCTTTTGAATTGTCCCAGCCCAGTTTTTGCGCTTCGGTCTTCGTGATATAGTTTGGCGGCAGTGTATGAAATTCGAAAATATATGCCGCCACTTCGTCCCTGGTTGAATAACTTTCCCCCTTTTTTACCTGAACGCGGATGACACCAGTTGCATTTGCAGCTTGATCCGTCTGAACCTGTTTAGCAGCAGTGTCCTCTTTCGAAATAGCCGTATTCGAGCTTGGTCTTTCCGCTGGGCCTTTTGAAGTTGACTGACATCCTGCCAAACTTATAAAAAGCAAAATGGCCCATAGTACCAACAAGCATTTCTTCCATATGCTAATTTTGTGCATGTTATTTCTCCCTGCATGATTTGATGAACTCTTATCTATTATACGCTTTTATCCAGAATGGGTCTTTTAGCAGCATTTCTATTTGTATTGATATCTTATCATTATCCCAACCATGTTGTCAGCAAAATCGCTGTAATTATCAAATTATTCTGTTTTTTATCAGCGGCAAAATTATTCTTTTCTTACAACATAAAAATATTTATCCCTTTCTCGACGTCCGCAGCCTGTGTTGCAAAGTTTAATTAGGCAAGAAAAAGAGGAACCTCTTATTTGAAGTTCCTCAAAAATCTTTTTCTGCATTATCAACCAATCAAAATATGCAGAAATCAATTTTACTATGCAGACCTTTTACTCTTCCTAGTTTCCAAAAGGGCACAGCCTAGGTTTATGATACTTTCTCAATGAATGATTTTTTGACAACATCCTCATCCAATTCTTGACCAATGCCGGGAAGTTCAGGCACTTCATAGTAGCCGTTCTCCGGTTGGTAGTCATATTTGCAGGTGCAAATATTGCCTTCCAATAATGAGTAACGATGTGTCTCATGGATCATGAAGTTCGGTATAGCCGCCTCCAGGTGCAGCGCCACCGCTGTGGCTATTGGGCCGCCGCAGACATGAGCCTGCACCTTAACATCGTAGACATGCGCCATATCACAGATTTTTTTACCTTCCGTGATGCCGCCGCAGTTGCCGACGTCGGGCTGAATCATTTGGATTGAGCCGTTATGGAAGAACGGCCGGTAACCCCAACGGCTATATATCCTCTCGCCGGCGGCGATCGGCACTCTAACACTGGTCGCGATTTGCTTCATTTGGTCGGGATTGAGCGACATCGTCGGTTCTTCATAATACATTATGTTCAGATCTTCAATCCGCCTGCCGAACTGGATGGCCGCCGTGGTGTCAGTCATGGCATGCATTTCGACAATGATATCCACTCCGGATCCCACGGCCTCCCGAATAGCCTTCACTCTTTGATAGGCCAGTTCAACATGATCCTGCGGCAGCGTGCCGGTTAAGTCCATAGCCCGCCATACGCCATTTTTATCAAATCCTATCGGGTCGACTTTCACTGCGTCAAAGCCCATTTCTACGGCTTGCAGCGCAATATCGGCGTATTCTTTGGGATGGTTGAGGCTTTGCTTGTCTTTGCCCAGGCCCCAGCCAAATTGCAGCTGGCTGGCATAAGCCCGAAGTTTTTTGTTCGTTTTTCCGCCCAGCAATTGATAAAGAGGAGTATTCAGCACTTTGCCTTTTATATCCCATAGCGCCGTATCCAGTGCCGACATTCCGGAAAAGATCACGGTGCCGCCGCCTTGGCCCCAGAAGGTTTTCTTGAGCATTTTTTCCCAGATTTCCTCGTTGTTTCTGGGGTCCATGCCAATAATGATCCTGGCCAGGTCCTGACACATTCCAAAGCCGGCCGTGTAGCCGATACCATAAGCCATTCCCAGTTCGCCATAGCCGCTGATTCCCTCATCGGTATTCACTCTGACAACAATTGGCTGCCAGGTCGATGTGTCCGGTTTGAACGGCGTGGCCACTTTAATTACTTCTACACTTGTGATTTTCATTGAAAAACCTCCTCTTAATTTGTGTATATTGCGTAAGACATTCTCAACATGCTTATAGTTTTTGAAATGCTAAAACTGCTGCGGCCCCAGAGGCAAGAAGTGCGGCTCCGACCAGCATGAACAATCCCCCATCGTAACTACCGGTCGAGCTGATAACCCAACCGATCAAAACCGGACTAGTAGATGAACAAAAAGCAGCGATTGCGTTCATGGTTCCACCAGCAGTTGCCAATGATTTTCCATCTACTAGTCCCTGCAGCAGCGTCCAGGCAGCTGGCGCCGCCATATTGCCAAACCCAAAAGAAATGACTAACAGTGCCGCCGCCAAATATTTCCCCGGGGCGATGACTGCCAAATAAGTCCCAAAACCGCCTAAAACCATTGCTGCAAAAAGTATAGGCGCGCACCTTCCCGTGCGGTCGGCTACCCATCCTGCAAACGCCTTGGTAATAATTGCCGCTAAAAACGGCAGTGCAGATAGCCAGCCCATTTCGGACCAGGAAAAACCGCGGGCGGTTTTTAAGTAGCTTGGCAGCCATGAAACCATTCCCCAAAATACGAAATTCAAGGATATGTACCAGTACACTAAGAGCCAATACCGATAATTTGTAATAAATGGCTTCACGCGTTGCCATAAAGTCTCTTTTATGCCGCTATCCTCATTTTTCTTTTCCCTGGCCAATCCTTCTTCAATATGCCGAAGCTCAAGAGCGTTAACTTTTTTATGGGTTTTGGGCTTATCGGTTATATACAACCAAAACAACACTAAGGGAATGATCGTTAAAACCAATGCTGCATGAAAGCTTTCCCGCCAACCATACGTCCCGATTATATAAGTAAAAAACGGCATCGCCGCCGCCGGGGCAAGGGATTGTCCGATAATCCAGGCAGCGTTCGCCCGTCCACGTTCTTGCGGCGGAAACCAATTTTTAGTAAAAATTCCTGACATTGGATAATATGCTCCTTCACCGATCCCCAATATAATCCGACTGGCAATCAGCACAGTAAAAGTTCCCGCCATTCCGCCCATAGCAATCGATATACAACATAGTACCAATGCCAGTGTTACTGTTTTCCGTGGTCCCCAATAATCTCCCAATGGGCTTAGCAACAAATTGCCAAATCCATAGGCAAATAAAAATGTTGACATCATCATTCCAATTTTCACTGGTTGCCCCTGGATGCCCATATCCGTCAGAAAAGTCCCATTTGCAGCCAAAACGGAAACATTTACCCGATCCAGATATACTACCATAATGCCGATTAACAGGATTAGCAGAGTAATAAAACGCTGCTTGGTTGGTTTTATTTCATCTGTAAGCAACTGATTCGCGGGGTTTTTGATCGACATGTTCATTACCTCCCTTTTAAGTTTCAGTGGACATGCAATTATCTCGACCCTTATTTTGTTTCTAGCTAAATTATAAAAAATTCACAGGCCTATTGCCTTTCCCTCCTTCCTTGTTTCTTAACTCCGCGCGATAGAGCACATTGCCTTTTTCATTCTTCTTCAGAGCGTACCGCAAATCTTCGTTTATGACCAAAAAAATCTATATCGTTCGCGCGAAAATAATATATTATTTCGTATATTATATTTATATTCATAATATATCAAATAATTTATTATTTCAAGCATTTTTTGCACTTAATGAATTTTTTTACATCACATATTTCCCGCCATTGGCAAACATTCTAACGAATTCAGATAGCGTGAAATAAGTTTAGCGCAAAATTAAAAAGAGCCCCTTAGTGTGCTGAGATAGGAATTGTTCAGAAATCAACCCTAAACACACAAGGAGGAGCCCTTTTAAGCAACATTATGCATTTGTGCAAAGCAGAATTGAACGAAGCATGCGTTGGGTTAAGACACGTTACATTGACCGCACATAATGAAAATCTTTCCCCTGCAAGGCTGCTTTTCGGCCCTGCACGGCAGTCAGCATATTGAGGGTATGCTGCCGGACATATTTTTCGATCTCTTCCGGCGGAACAGCTTCCCTGATCATTCTTAATATCACATCATGTTCCTCAGCTGAATCCTTTGCCCGCTGTGGCACAAGGGAAAAACCTGCTCTGACAACCTGGAATATTCGCTGAAATGTTTGTTTTATTTTCTCGGCGAGATACACATTGCCGCATTTGTCAGCGATAATGTCATGAAATGCCCTGTTCAACTCGGTAATTTTGTCAAAATCAAAATTGCTAAGGGCCTCTTTTATCGCTTCGTTAATTTCTTCAAGCTCATTGATATCTGCCTGCGTCAGGTTTTTGGCCGCTAGGCCTGTCGCCGCTCCTACAAGCAGAGACAATACATACATCGCTTCTTGATAATCATTGTCGTTCAGCAATTGAACTACCGCTCCGCTGTAAGGAATGATTTGAACCAGGCCATCCGCTTCCAGCTGCTGAATGGCTTCTCGCACGGGGATCGTGCTCAGATTCAATTCCCGCGCTATCCGGTCAATCACAATCCTGTATCCAGGACCAAACGACCCATCAATAATCTGTTTTTGAATATATTCATAAGCCAGTTGCTTTTTTACTGTGGCTGGGGGCTTCTTATTCATAGACATCTCCTTAGCTCAACATCGATCCAAAATAACTAAACTATAATATATTGTACTATATTATATACGATTATTGCTCTATTTTCAATTTGACCTTAACCATAACGATTTTTCAATCTTTCTATTTACTATTTTATTTATTTTCAGGATATCCTTTAAATTTATCTATATCCCCCGCCGGCACTCCATTGCCGAATAACCGAATTTGTTTTTTCATTGCCATGTTTTTACAACATCCTCTTTGCTTTGGTCTTGTTGAGCGAAAGAGGATGTTATACAATATATTGAGGATGCCTTTTGTTTAGCGGATATCTGAATTTATTGATTTTAGAGCATACCGCAAAATCAATGTCAAAGCTGGAGATTAGTAATACTGGGTTGGAGGTTTAACTGTGATGGGAGAGTTTTCTGATGTGGTGCATTCCGTTGATAGGGCATTGAGCATTATAGAAACTTTAAGTCAGTTTGAAGAGATGGGAATTACTGAATTAAGCAGAGAGGTTGGGCTAGGGAAAGCTACCGTATATCGTCTGGTAACTACTTTGCGCATAAGAGGTTACATTGAACAAACTGCGACAGAAAAATATAGACTGAATTTAAAAGTTTTTGAACTGGGTAATAAAGTAGTCAATCGTCTTGGAATTCGAAAAATTGCTTATCCTTATCTGGAAAAATTAGCATTGGATACAAAAGAAACAGTCAACTTAGCAGTTTTGGATGGGACTGATGTATATTACATTGACCGGATTGAATCTAGGGAACCGTTGCGGATCCAGTTGGACATAGGCACACGCTTTCCTGCATATTGCACTGGCTTAGGAAGGGTACTACTTGCATATTCTGATCCAACCGCAATAGATCAGTTACTAGAGCAATTGCAAAACAAGGGTGAAATTCAAAAATACACACACAAGACTCTTGTTGATACAAAATTATTGCGTATTGAATTGAATAAGATTAAAGAACAAGGATATACTTTGGATGACGAACAATATTTATCAGGCATTCGGTGTGTGTCTGCTCCGATTTTTAAACATACCGGAAAAGTTGCAGCGGCGATTAGCGTAGCTGGTCCAACAGTGAGAATGACCAATAAAACTATATCCAAATTGATACCAATTGTTAAAGAAACGGCGACCAACATTTCCGTACGTCTTGGTTATTCGCATGGAGGCTTCATTTAAAATTAACTTTTTTAGTCATGAAAAATGAGATGTTAAAACGCAGATACTCAAACCCTCTCATTGGCGTTGACAAAGTATATGAAGTATTATAAACTTCTTATCAAGATTGAAATTTCTGCAAAATGTAAATAATCAGACCCTGTTCTAAAATTCACGCACAATGTTCTTATCCTGATTATAAGGATAAAAAATTTTATAATTAATACGAAACGATTGTTTCGTCTGGTGGAACAACATCTTGGCATTAGTGAATGACAAATCATGTTGTGGCTTAGTGGCAAATATTTTTTCAACTTAAAAAATATTAGAAAGTTATCTCTAATCATCACATATTCAATGAAAGAGTTTCATAATTTACTAACTACAATCTTGTAAAATGTATTGTCTATTAAAATTAAATTATCTAAAACTATTTGGAAATGTATTACGAGAAAATCTAAATAAAAGAAGGTGATAGATAATAATCATGGCTGTTCAAAATACATTTTAAGGAGAGATATTCATGGCAAAGGTAAAATTAACCATTCCACAATTCAAGGCATTAAAAGCGCAAGGCAAAAAGTTTACACTAGTGACGGCGTACGATGTTTTGCTGGCATCCATTATTGACAAAACACCTATTGAAATGATTTTGGTTGGTGATTCAATGGGCATGGTTGTTTTCGGGTACAATAGTACTGTACCGGTTACAATGGAGGATATCATTCACCACACGAAACCAGTTGTCCACGGTGCTCCGGGGACCTTTATCGTAGGCGATATGCCATTCGGGTCTTATAATGTGAGTGTGGAAGATGCAATTCGCAATGCCAATCGGATTATGAAAGAGGGCGGAGCCGACGCTGTTAAGTTAGAAGGCGGAGCAAAAGTCGCCCATATCGTCAAAGCAATGGTTGACGGTGGAATCCCAGTCATGGGTCACATTGGGTTAACTCCGCAAACGGCTAATCAATTAGGTGGATTTAAAGTTCAAGGCAAAGATGCAGCAGCGGCTAAGCAATTAATTGAAGATGCCAAAGCTTTAGAGGAAGCAGGAGCGTTTGCTGTTGTACTGGAATGCGTTCCTTCTCCGGTAGCAAAATTGATCACTGAGCAAATAGCTATTCCCACAATGGGTATCGGCGGCGGTCCGCACTGTGACGCCCAAGTATTGGTTACCCAAGATCTATTAGGAATGTTCGACCGTTTTGTGCCTAAATTTGTGAAGCAATATGCCAAACTCAATGGACAAATGGTTGACGCATTAAATCAATTTTACCAAGAATCCATGGATGGGACTTTTCCTGGTCCGGAATATTCGTTTGGGATGAAAGAAGAAGATTTAAAGCAATTATACTAATAAAGAATAGATAATCTTACAAGGAGGAAATTCATTTGAACCAGACGACGAGAGTTTTTATTGCCAGCCTCATGGGGAGCGCTGTTGAGTGGTTTGATTTTTTTCTGTACGGCTCATTAGCTCCTCTGGTCTTTAATAAATTATTCTTCCCGAATTTTGATCCTATTGTAGCTTTGCTGATCGCTTATGCCTCTTTTGGGGTCCCTTTCTTTTTCCGGCCGCTCGGCGGAATCATGTTCAGTCATATCGGCGATAAAATCGGCAGAAAAAAAACCCTAGTAATGACATTATCCTTAATGGGCACGGCAACCGTTCTAATGGGCTTATTACCCAGCTATCAAACGATTGGAATTGCTGCGCCAATCTTGCTCGTCTTGTTGCGCATCTGTCAAGGGATTGCCTTAGGCGGCGAATGGGGCGGCTCGATGCTTCTATCCGTCGAATATGCTACCAAGGGGAAAAGAGGGCTGTTTGGCAGTGTTCCGCAAATCGGAGTTTATCTGGGAATGCTGTTGGGAACCGTATCGCTTTCTTTGTTGAGCATGCTTCCCAGTGACCAGTTTTTAGCGTGGGGTTGGCGAATTCCGTTCCTCATGAGCGTGATTTTAGTCGTCTTAGGCCTTTGGATTCGCGGCGGCCTCGACGAAACTCCTGAATTCAGGGCAGCAAAAGAAGAAGGTAATTTGGCAAAGTTTCCGCTCGGAGAGGTACTCCGCAACAATTGGCGCGAAGTATTGCTGGCTATCGGAGTAAAGTTTATAGAATCTTCGCCATTCTATATCGTTGCAGTCTTTAGCATTTCCTATGGAACAAAAATTCTGGGCTATAGTCAGATAAGTATATTTAACGCAGTGACAATGGCGACAATAGTCACTGCAATATGTATCCCTTTCGCCGGAATACTTTCAGATAAAATTGGCAGAGTACGATTATATGCTATATGTGCCCTCCTTACGATGACTTTTGCATTTCCGTATTTTTATCTGATTTCTTCAAAAAGTTTAATTCTGCTTTATATAGCTACAGTCATCGGAATGTTGGTCTCGTCACCGATGACGGCAATCCAGGGCACGTTATACTCGGAAACCTTTGATACGAAAACACGTTTCACGGGGATCTCAATTGCACAATCCCTGGGGGCCGCAATATCAGGGGGCATGGCTCCTTTTGTAGCCACGCTCTTACTTGCTTCCTTCAACAACTCTTGGGTTCCGATCGCAATGTATCTCGTAGTATTGGGAGTAATATCCCTTACTTGCTTGTACTTTATGGCTGGAATTACGAAAAGAAAACAAGAAAATAGAAGTTACTTTAAGATGGACGTGTAAAAATATCCTCGCAACGATCATTAATATCAAGTTAAGCGCCTAGCTGTCCCAAAACAAAAAGCACCTCGTGAGAGATGCTTTTTGTTTTTTGCGCGAGAGATTGATTAGGGCCAAGGGGCAGGCTAGCGCAATCGGAAGGCACGTTGGCCCTCAGCATTCTTTTGTTATTCTGCAAGTTTTTTGCCAATGGCATAAGCTCTTTGCATCAGTGCAGAGTTGCCGGCAGCGAAGCGTCTGTCATTAGCGCCGCAGCAAAGTACGTGGTCGACCGCTTCCAGCCCCAGCATATCCAGAACTTTTTGGTTGTAGATGAAGTATTCCTGGAAATAGTTGCTGTCATCGGCGCCTTGAGAGTAAACGGTGACCGTCTGTTTTTTCCCGTACCGAAGAGCATAGCTGCCATTTTCTCCGCTCAAGAGGGGGTACAACCTGTCCATCAGCATCTTCATTTGCCCAGTAACCTGGAACATGTACACAGGAGAACCCATAATAACGGCATCGGCATTCTTGATGGCTTCGTACACTGCCTGCATGTCGTCCTTAACAGCGCAACCCTCGTGCTGCCGGCAATAATAGCAAGCCACGCATGGCTTAATATTCATGTCGATGAGATTAAAAAGGTTCGTTTCAGCGCCAGCGTCTTGCGCGCCTTTGAGTATTTCGCCGATGATTGTAGCGGTATTCCCATTTTTTCGCGGACTCCCCATCAAAGCAACAACTTTTTTCATAAACGTTCAATGCTCCTTCTTATTGGAATAAATAAAGTTCTATAATATATTTTAACAAAAAACAGTCTGTTTTTGTAACATGCGGGCGAAGTTTCAGCAGCTTATATGAACATGCCAAATTGTCCCTCATATTACTATTGGACGATTTGCCGTACGTTCCTCATCAAAAGGCTCTATCTTTTGCCTGTACACTAATCCATTTTTCTGTTGTAAATTTATCGGCTACCCATTTTCCATTAAAACGTCCAACACCAGAAAATTTTGAGCCACCAAACATAACATGAGGTTCGTCATTGATGGACTGATCATTGACATGGACCATGCCGCTATCGATTTGACGTGCGACCTTGATGCCGTGAAAGACATCTTTGGTGAAAACACTGCCACTTAATCCGTATTGAGTTTCATTCGTCAATTGAATGGCTTCCGCTTCGTCTTTTACCTTGATGATACAACAGACAGGTCCAAATACCTCGTTGGCCGCAGCCGGCATATCATTGGCAACCTCTGTTAAAATCCAAGGATATATGAGTCCGCCTTCAGTCCTGCCTTCAAGTGCTACTTTGGCACCGACAGCAATCGTATCCGCTACTAATTTTTCAATTTTTTCCTGTTGTCCCCGGTTGATAATCGGCCCCATAAAAACCCCTTCTGTTCCCGGATCACCTATCGGAAGATGCTTGACCTCTTGAACGAAAATATCGACAAATTCATCATGAACTGATGCGTCAATAATTATGCGGTTTAATGCCATGCATACCTGCCCCTGATGGAAAAAAGCGCCAAAAGCCGCTGCCTTAGCCGCCTGGACGAGGTCTGCATCTTTCAAAATGATCATCGCGTTGTTGCCGCCTAACTCCAAGGAAACATCTTTAATCATGCTGCCAGCAACAGAACCAATCCTTCGGCCAACTTCAGTTGAACCAGTAAACGAAATTAATGCAGGAATAGGATGTTCTACAATGGCATCACCAATTTCAGAACCGCGTCCGGCAACGACATTGACCAAGCCTTTAGGAAAGCCAGCCCGTTCAAATATTTCCGCAATCAAAAATCCTGAGCCGGGAGTATCGGAAGCTGGTTTTAAGACGACCCCATTACCGGTAGCAACAGCGGGGACAACAGACCTCATTGCTAAAACAATGGGAACATTCCAAGGAGTAATGACACCAATCACGCCTTTAGGAACTCTAAAAATATAATTTTCCTTTCCTTGTATATTGGATGGAAAAATTTTCCCTTCCATGTGGGCAGGAAAAGACATCGCTTCTTTTACAATATCGATGCTGGTATAAAATTCAAAATTCGCCTTAGGAAGAGGTGAACCACCTTCTTCGATCAGACAAGCATAAATGTCTTCTTTCATCTCCAAAATCACAGAAATTAATTTTTCCAGCATTGCTTGTTTTAGACTGGGAGGAGTCTTCGCCCAGTCTTTTTGTGCTTTTGCTGCAGCTTGGCAGGCATCATCAACATCCTGAGCGCTTGCGGACTGATATTCATAAAGCAATTCACCCGAAAAAGGATTGTAATTGCTTAATTTTGATTTACCAGTACCAACTCGCCATTCCCCGTTAATAAACTGTTTATCATATACCTTCACAACGATATCCCCCTTCATATTTTAATCCCATAGTAAGAAAATATGCTCGAATGGATGCTTTATAGCGAGAACCTTTGATAAAATCGCGACTATATGCTCATAATTACCTCCCCCCTACGTGTATATCGCCTATTTTATACAACCTTCGGCCAAAGAAAACAATTCCCTCCAGACAACTTGTCCGGTCGGTTTCACCCAAAGAATAAAACAAAAAGCACCTCGCACGAGATGCTTTTCATTGTTTTGTGCAACTGTTGATGTTTTTTCCAAAATCCTACCTTTGCTTATTTTTCTCTTTGGCAAACCTCCGTGCATTTTTCATCCCACCCACGTCGGCGAACATAACAGCAAATTTTTCTGTTTCGATTTGTTTGGAGTTCAAGCCCTCATACTTCGCTTCCTTCTGCAGCTTCAAATAATTTTCAAACCGTTCCTTAGGCAGCGATCCGTCGCTAATGGCTCTTTGCACCGCGCAATTCGGCTCACAATTATGAGTACAATCATGAAATTTGCACTTTGTTGAAAGTTCGTCAATGTCTGCAAAAGTTTTTGACAAGTCAATCCCTTCCAGACCGAGTTCCCTCATCCCGGGAGTATCAATAACGACTCCGCCACTGGGAAGAACAATGAGTTCCCGTCTGGTAGTAGTATGCCGTCCTTTATCATCATTTCTCACCTGCTGGGTTGCAAAAGCGTTTTCCCCTATGAGTTTGTTGATTAGGGTGGATTTGCCTACTCCAGACGAACCGATAAAGGCAACCGTTCTGCCTATATCAAGATATTTCTTCACTGATAGAAAACCATCATTGGTCAGACTTGAAGTAACAAGGACATCCACTCCACAGGCAATTGCATCGATTTGCGATAACTTTTGGGAAAGATCAGTGCATAAGTCCGCTTTAGTAAGCACAATAACCGGAATAGCCTGGCTGTCCCAAGCGACACCAAGATAACGTTCTATTCTGCGAAGATTAAAATCGTTGTTGAGTGACATGCAAATGAAAACAGTATCGATGTTTGCAGCTACGATTTGTTCATCGTTGGACGTTCCGGCTGCCTTTCTTACAAAAGCGCTTTTCCGTTTTAAGACGTGATGGATGATCGCATTTCCTTCCGTATCCTCATTGCGGTCAAGCATAACAAAATCGCCCACTGCAGGATAATCCGACAACTTCATCGCATCAAAACGAAACTTTCCCGATATTTCTGCCGTTAACTCGCCATTCACATTGATTACTTTATAATAATTCTTGTATTGAGAAGCGACTCTACCGACAAAAAGATTTCTATAGAAACTAGACTCAGCAGCAAATTTTTCACTGAATCCTAAATTTTTCATATCGATTTTACTCATTTTTATCCTCCAAAAGTTTAATCTGCAACTTCTGGGAGGTGCTACACTAATTTATTCTGCGCTCACCCCCCCAGTTTCTTGCAATCCCCACGTTGATTGTGTTGAACATATAACAACAACTCCTTTGTTAACAATATTAATAACCATTTCTATGATATCACAGTAACAGGCTTTTTTATAGAAACAATATTCCCTTCTCTTTAATCATATTTAGATGAGTTATGCGTTTGAAGGGAGCGATTAGCAATTTCGAATTTACCTGCATGCCCAGGCGATACATGAATAACGAAGTCATCACCGCACCCTATCATTTTTCATCGTAAATACGAGCTCATTTTAATTTATGAATACTTAGGGACGTCAGGCTGTGCGAAATAACCATATTTTCAAGTGGTTATAGGTCTAAATAGCCGAAAATGAAGAAAAACGCCAGCAATCATGGAAATAAAAGTTGAAAACTTCCGGATTGCTGCCATTAATTTATCCGTTCCTAAAATTTTGAGCACGCGTTTTAGGTTATACATTAAGCAATGCATAACCGCTTCTCCACGCACCTTTCCTATTCCACTCAGCAGGAAGTACGTGTAACCCATTGTTAGCTTGATGGTCCCAAATGGGTGTTCCACGAGCATCTGCCGCTGTTTATAAAGTGTCATGTTTTTCGCCAATCACTCATCGGTTCGTGCCATGATGTCATAGTATTCGCCTCGTATGATTTGCCGGCCTCGTTTAATTTTATTTCAATGTTCAAATAAAAAGATTCATTACTACTTCTACGTCTATGCGGCCCAACTTGACTTTTTCCACTAAAAAACAGTTAAAATAAAAAGCGACCTTCTGTAATGATGGTCGGGAGGTAATATATCGCCTAGGTAAAAGGCCTTATTTAATCATTAACGTTGCGAGTAATTCGAAGCAACGCCAGGGGAGGACTACTACTTCCCACTTGCTTCAGCGGTTTAGCAAATCAGAATGATTGTTTCTCAACTTTTACGGAACTATTGATTTTTTAGTAAAGGTCGTTGAGTTGTTTTAATACAGGTGCTTGGCCAGTACCGATACGACAACCGCGATACTGCTGAATAAAACCATCGCCAAGGAGATTTTCTTAAAAAGTTCAGCGTTTAGACGGTGAAAAAATCGCTCACCAAGATAAAATCCAATATATAGGGCGGGCACGGCCAGTAGCGTATACAACCACAACTTCCCACTCTGAACGTTTCCCGACGCGTAAGAGATGATAATTGCAACAATATTTAATAGAAGAAAATAACGTGTTAGATTACCACGAAAAACATCTTTGTTTTCCTCTGCTTTCGCGTTCAGATAATACAGTATTACCGGTGGCCCACTTACACCTGTGGTAGTAGACAAAAAACCACTTATTATTCCCACGATAGATAAAACAAACTTTTGTTTTTTCGTTTGTAAGGAATAATCCTTCCACATGGCTGTCGCAGCCACAATTAGAACAATACCGATGAAGATTTTCAGCCCATCGTTACTAATAACCGTTACTATATACGCGCCTGGTATGGCCCCGACAATAGCTGCTCCGACTATTGGTAGTATTGCTTTGAAGCTACCTTCATTTTTAGCAGCTCTCAAAATAAATAGCATGACAATAATGCTGGTAGTCACGATCAACATTGCTGTCTCTCTTGCCTCCAGAGCAAGAGCCAATAGCGGCGCAGTGATGATAGCAAAGCCAAACCCAGTTATGGTATGGAGAAAACTGGATAACATTAAGACTATTAGAACATAAACATCTGTTAGCAAGTTAATCCGCCCTTTTCGAAAAGGTCATTTAAAAGTTGATAAGTTTTTTTAGTCCTTTAGCTATCTTTTGATAGTTTGAACTGTATACTGATGCATCATAAAAAGAAACTGCTATGTTTAAGAAATCCCTACCACTCCGGCAACTAATTTTCCATACGCCAAGGAGTTATTCATATCCGATTTGCGTTCATCACAAAAATTCATTCGAATAATTTGAGTTCATCTTACCAAGATTGATTTTACACACAAATTTGGACTTGACCAAGCAGCTGCCGTTTTTGCAGGAAAGAAACATTACGTAAAATTGAAGTTTCACGTAATGTTTCTTTTGCATGAATATCTTTATTCCTAATCCCACGTCATAAAGATAAACATCCAGTGTACATAATTCTTGTTTTACACTCCTTGAACATACTCGTTCAGAATGACTATGCTTTTTCTAAATCAAAGTGTCCCATAGCTTCGAGCTTTTTCCGGTCTTTTTCATAAAATATCTTACAGCCGATTGATAGTACCATGATTAAAGTAAATGCAATAGCGGTAACGTAACCAAATCCCAAACTTATTCCAAAACGATCGGAAAACATTCCAACCATTAATGGGCCAGTCATCCCTCCAATTAGCTGGTTCGAGACCGGGATGAAGGAACTGGCAACAGTGCGGTAATGCGGAGGCAGCAGGTCCTGGGTTATTGTATTGGTATTGCCAAACCCCAACATTAACAATACGGTTAAACATCCATAAGAAATCAATGCTACTTGCAGGTTTTTAGCATCCAAATTATTCATAGTGAAAACAATTACGCTTGCTAGTATCCCAAATCCTAAGAAGTATGAATAGATTACCCTGCCTGCTTTATATCTTTTGTGAAATATGTCTGTAAGTTTACCTCCAGGGATCAGGAGTAAAGTGGTCACTATCCCCACACTACCAATAAACGTTGCTGCATCTTTAACATTCACGTCAAATGTCCGGGTGAAAATTGTGATCCCCCAAAATGCCAAGGAGGCGTTTACCATAACAAAACCTGCGGAAAGCAGGATCGACATAAAAACTGCAGGAGAGCGAAATATATAAGATATAACCTCTTTCGTTCCAGTTTTATGTATCGTAAAGTCTAATTGACCCTCCTGTTCCATTTTATCTACTTTCACTTTAACCTCATTTTTGAAATCAGGCAAAAACCAGGCAAAAACTGCCATGATGAGTCCTGGTATAGCTACTATATAAAAGCAGTTTCTCCATCCAAAATGATAGGCTAAGTAGCCTGCGATCATTACACCGACTGTTTTGCCAACGTGATTGCCGGTATTAAATATCGTCAAAAGAAATCCACGCTTATTTTTGGGAAAATACGCACTGAGAAGTGCATAAGCAACGGATAGATAACTGGCTTCGCCTAACCCAGTAGCCATTCGCGCCCCAATCAGATGTGCATAATTATTGGCCATTCCAGTGCCCATAGTGGCAAGACTCCAAAATCCCACCATAATTGCACAGACCTTCCGGCGACTCCACTTAAAAGCAACTATGCCGATAGGAATTGAAAAAATTACCATGGTTAACGAAAAGACTGTGCCCAGCATGCCTCCTTGTGCATCCGTAAGAAGGAATTCCTTTTTAATTGCTGGCAAGCAAACAGCCAAGGTAAATCGATCCATAATATCGAGAACAAACATAAACCACAATATAAAAGACCAAAAGTAGGCTTTCGCTGGGGGCATTTTCAGTTCTGGAACATCATCTAAATTTACTGTAGATTGGGTCGGAGCATTAACAGATGTTGTAGGTTTTCCCATTCTCTTCACTCCTATTTCTTTACAATTATTTTGTTGTATTTTCTACTTACCCATCGTCCAGAAATTTTTAAGTTTTTTCAGACAAATCCGCCAAATATTGAATGTAACGTCTTGTACACCGGCCGTTTTGTTGACCTTTATGATTTAAAATATCACTCGCGAAAGAAATAATCCATAATGGTCCTACACTGCAATAGAACCAATTCAGAACACTCAATGCATCACAGAAAGGTCTTCCACTATGGATTAATTCATGGTACAACGCCATCCCTCAAAAATATACGTGTTTATCGTCACTTGATCCTATTCAACTATGAAATAATTTATAAAACTTTATACACGGCATTGCAGTCTTCTTTGCCAAAACCGGCATCATCCGCAGCCTGATAAGCTTCTTTCGCCATTTTTGTGAATTTGGCTTCGTAATTCATTGCATCGGCCATTTCACAGCCAAGTCGAACATCTTTCAACGCTAACGCCACGCCAAACCGATTGGCAAAATCATTGTTGGCGATCCATGGTCCGCGCACTTGCATTTGGAACGAATTCGCGCCCGTTTCTTCCAGCAATTCCAATAATTTCTTTGTCTCAATGCCCGCTTTTTCACCGATCCGGATTCCTTCAGCCAAAACAGCTAAATTGGTCATCCCGATCATGTTGCTCAGAAGTTTGAAAGCATAGGCTTGTTCTACGCCGCCTATATAGTGCACAGGACTTCCGACGATTTGCAGCACCGGCAGCATTTTATCAAAAGCTTCCCTTGCCCCACCAGCAAAAATAGGCTGTTCGGCCTTTTCCGCCTGTGCAGGTCCCTTACCCAATGGGCAAGCCAGAAAATCAATCCCTTTACTGGCGGAAAAATCAAAAATCTTCTTCCCAGTTACTGGATCGATTGTGCTGACGTCAATATACAGAGAACCTTTTTTCATTTTGATCAAAAGACCATTTTCGCCTAACATTGTTTCTTCGACATGTTTAGGAAGCGGAAGGCTGGTGAAAACGACATCGCAACCCGCCATTTCATCAACGTTTTTTGTTGCCTTGCCAGTAGTCCCTGCGGCTAGCGTTCTTGCAATCGCTTCTTCGCTGAGATCAAAGACCATCACATCTTTACCAGCCCGAATCAAATTACGTGCTAATGGGCCACCCATCAAACCTAGGCCAATATAACCAAATTTCATTTTTAACACTCCCTGCTTTTTTAATAATCACTCATAGTCACCGCTGATACAACTTCAATGCCTTTTCGTATAAGTTTAGTATTTTTACATTGGTTATGTGGATATTACCACATTGTTTAAAAAACAACTTTTCTCTTTTACAATTTTTATAATTGGCAATAAATAAGCACGCGCCGCAACAGAACCGACTGGTAAAATATCGTCTCCACCATTGACAAGGTCTTTTCAAGTTATGTGTTCCAAAAAGCAGTCTGAATACCCTATGTACTAGGATAAACTCGATGGCAGATTCCGTTTCAAATCGATTTGATACTCATATTTATCCGGTCGAAAGACATTCTTTGCAAACATGATAGGCTGTCCGCTTTCAACGTAAATGATCTGCTTTACTACTAATATGGGTGCGCCAGCCTTATAATCCAGAAGTTTTGCCTCCGCAGCAGACACCTTATCAGCACCGATATACTGCTCAGCATGACTTATCTTATAGCCATTGCGCTCTAACATTTCAAAAAGAATATCGTGTTCCAAATTGAAGGTATTTACAAGATAACCAATATTCTCCGAAACATAGGAATAGTTGATTGCCAGCGGCGAGTTGTTTGTTCTTAACAGTCTCGTAATACCAAAAACTATGGTTTCATTTTCTAAGCAAATATGTTTTTGAATATCCGGAGAAGCTTTTTCAAATTTTTGGGAAAGAACCGTCGTGTCAACTTTATAATTTTGCAGAGCTAGATCTTCTACCACTCCAGTCAGCCTGCCTAAATTATGAACGATCTTCCTGTTCGCAACAAATGTTCCTTTTCCATGCTGCCTGATTAGAAACCCTTCTGTAACCAGTTCACTGATTGCCTGGCGTATCGTAATCCTGCTAACATTATAAATTTCGGCAAGTTGCCTTTCGCCAAGTAATCTATGCCCAAACGGATATTCCCCGTTTTCTATTTTTTGTACAATAACCTCTTTAAGTTGATGATATAAAGGTTTAGCGCTTCCTTGGTAAAGCATCACATCGCTCCTTACTTCACTTCCTTCCACTATTTTAGCATAACCGCTACGATTTCCCTAGCACGAATTTAAGTGGAGAATGAAGCCATTAGCAAGTTTCTCTACTTGGATTTTTCCGCTTTTCAAGAACTTAATGCTCTACCTGAAATACCCAAACTATAAAATGTGATGAGCAACCGCTTTACATCCAACCTGCCCAAGGATAAGAACACCAGGATAGTATATAATTCTTCCACACATGAATATGGTTGTTGAAACCAACATAACCTTCTTTTTTGTATTGCTGGCAGTCTATTTAGATATTCCTTTTGAGAAAGGCATCGAGCTTAGCGATACAATTTTCATCATCAAACACCGTAAATTCGTCTTTTCCCTGAAGATATAAAACAGTTGGCACTTTACTCACATTATATTTTTGGGCAATCATTTTCGTACGGGACATATCGATTTTAATCAGATTGACCGCGTCACCATGATCGGCAACAGTTTTCTCCAGAACAGATAACAAATCCAGGCTTTCCTGCACAACAGGATCCCAAAAAGCCATAAGGATCGGCTTATCTGAATTTAGCACATAGTTTCTAAAACTCTCTTGTTCCGCAATATACCTTTCAGCAGCTACTGCCGCTGTTGCTCCATCTCCGACCGCGGTTGACACCTGACGTAAATATTTTGTTCGCACGTCCCCTGCTGCATAGACTCCGGAAACGGAGGTTTCCATTAAACCATTACACGAGAGATATCCTCTTTCATCCATCTCAACTTTGCCTTTTAAAAAACCGGTCTCCGGCACCATTCCTACATAGATGAATACTCCATCCGTCTGTAACTCTTGGATGATTCCCGTCTTCAAATTTTTGATGGTTACCCCAGTAACTGCATTTTCACCTTTGATTTCGGTTACGACCGATTTCCATATAAATTCGATCTTATCATTTTTAAAGGCTTTTTCAGCGCTCAATTTATTACAATCCAAGGTTCCTTCGTCGTGAATAACAATAATTGTCACTTTACTTGCATATTTGGTTATAAACATAGCCTCTTCTATCGCTGCATCCCCATTGCCAACCACGACTACATGTAGTCCTTCATAGCACTCAGCATCACAGGTCGCACAATAGGATACCCCGTCGCCACGGAACTCTTTTTCCCCCGGTATATTGAGCAAGCGCGGTTGTGACCCAACAGCGATTATTATAGCCCGGGTCTGATATTCTTTGCCTTTTTTGGTTTTAATTACTTTAATTTCTCCATTAAGATCTATATCTTTTACTTCATCTTTATTGATTTCAGTTCCAAATTCCCGGGCATGGTCTGCCATTGCCTTCGTCAGTTCCGGTCCAGTCGATGTTTTAAATCCAGGGTAATTTACCATTTCTCTTGTGGTAGCTGCCATTCCCCCAACTGTTCCTTTTTCTAAAATTGCGGTCTTAAGTTTCGCGCGTCCGCCATATATTCCCGCAGATAATCCAGCCGGTCCTCCCCCAATTATCACGATGTCATAAATATTTGACATTTTATCCCATCCTGACTTCTTCAATTTTTTCAACCACACGTTCTTCTTCAAGAAGGCCGCCTAATTTGCCTTGGTATTCTCCATTATTAAAAAATAGGATTTGGGGAACTCCTCTGAGAGAAAATCTTTTAAATAAATCACTTTCATCTTCTACATCTACATAGAAAAATCCAAAACTATCGATATAATTTTCCGCTGCCTCTTCTAACATAGGAACTACCTCGGCGCAAACATGACAATTTTTCCTGGAAAAGACAACCAAACATGGCTGACCATTATCGTAAATCTCTTCTTCAAATGTAATCGCATTTAACGATTTGAGTTTCATGTTAACCTTTCCCCCTAAATCAGTCTGGAAATTTGCATTAGTATAAAAAGGAAATCTAAAATTCTAGCTGATGCCCAATAATAACAAAGAAACGTTTCGCGAATGGCAAATAAAATCCGCAATAAATTTGTGACAAGGTCAATTCGAACGCCATGAACATAATTTTTCTTATGGGAGAGCAGTGGCAACCCAAGCCGCGGCCGCCACTACTCTGGAAACCCCAGAAGCCCGTCTGATCGGTTCATGACCCGGAGTGAAGTGATATAGCAATACTTTACATCGTCTTCCTATTTCGAGCAGAACCCTTCTATCTAAAAAACGACTCTCGCCTTAATGAATAGTTTGTTATTCGAACGGAATATTAAAACTCTTCTTCCAAAATTTGATAAACAGGCGCTCCTTCGCATTGCGCAGGCATTCTTACCCCGCCCAAAACTGCGATAGTGGGAGTAAAATCAACTGACCGAATAACGCGATCCGTAGTAAAGTTTTCTTTGATGCCTTTCCCAGCTGCTATAAAAATTGGTGATACCGATGTGTCGAAATAGCCTTTTTGCGTTGACAATGCGTCCCCGTGCAAACGGTTAAACCCTTCTTCCAGGAAGAATATTATATCGCCGCATTCAGGACCACCCATCCCAATGATCGCTGCATCTTTATTTCTGAGCGCTAAGGAAATGGTTCTGCGGCCAGTGTGAGGATCCCTATAATTATACAATGCAGAGATAATCTCTACTTCCAGCATGTACTTTTCATCGGGATCAACGATTCCAGTTGCATTTCTCCCTTTTAAATTTATCCAAATGTGATTACCCCGAACTGCAACCGCTCTTGTCTTTTCCCAGTCAATTTCTTTTAATTCTTTGCCATTTTCATCTTTTTTCATCACTGTAAATCCGAGATCTCGCATAACAGGCACGCTCACTCCAATAAACTCCCCAAGGATCGGCGGCTCATTCTCTTCAGTGATCAAGCCATGATCGGACACAATAAGGATCGTCCAATCCTTGTCTAGATATTCTAAAAACTCTCCTACATATTCATCGGTTTGCGTATATACCCGTTCAATAAACCCTTGGTACACGCTTTCATCCAGATTAGCCCATTCTTTCCTGTTTTTTGCATAGTGCCAAATCTGATGGCCAATATTATCAACGTTATGCAGATGCGAAAAAATCACTTCGTACTTTTCGTGATCCATGAGATATCGTAAAGAATCGGACTGCCATTTACAATACGCATCCCATGCCGGTAACAATGCTTTTTCGACCAGCAAAGGATCTCCGCCGCCAACTATTCCACAAGCAGGAACATTTCCAACATTCTCTACAATTGCTGTATGCAAGCTTTTGGGGTGCCAAAAAGCATCGTTCTCGATATCTCGTGAACCACTCATCCAAAGCTTCACTTTCGTGCCATCGGGAGCAATTTCCAAAGCTCTGATATGTCTTGCCCCCACATAAGTTCGATCTTCTTTTTTAATTTCATCCACCCAGTTAGCTACAAACTCGCCGTTCTGCAGTGTCAATAGAGGCTGCTCTTCTTTTTTGGACTTATAGATTGCGATAGAAGTATATTCGCCCTTGTCGTCTTGCAGTATTAAGGCCGGTCTTCTAAGAAGTCCCCCGGATGTAAGAATAGTGAATTCTTTTGCATTTTTAGGCGCAGCGTTCCAGCCTTTGGGCTCTGTAATTGGAGAATTTCCAATATCGAAAGCTACATTGCCCAATACCGCTTGTTCACCGTCTTCGGCGCACGTCACATAATTTTTTACGTTTTTTCCACTTGCTTGCTTTACGCGGAAGTTCGAAGACTCTTCTTCAGCTGTTGGTTCTTCATCTATATCAAGAACACAACCGGCACCTGCCGTGAGCGCAACACTTGGCTTATATTTAACTGCGGTAAAATCGCTGGAGGCAACGATCATTTTATCCCCATCTTCGCTGCCAACACCATTATTTACCGCCGCTGGCTGCCTGCCATCAACTACACTTAAGTTCGGATTGTCGGAAGTTGGAGGCCATGAACTGCCTGGCCAATGCCAAACTAAGGTTTTTTTGCCTTCTTCTGCAAACACATTCCATAGTTGCTCAGCTTTACATTTCCGCGAGTCTAATGCATAGACAATTTCATCTAAGTTTTCATGAGATTGATTAAAAAAGCATGTAATCCCATGAGTCATGGGATAGGCTCCTGTTGCTAAAGTAGTCCATATCGGAGGAGTAATGGTCGGATGTGCCCCAAGCATTACCAAGTCCTCTCTCTGAGCGCCACGTTCTGCTAGTTTTTTAATATTGGGAAGCAGGCCTTGATCCATATACTTCTTAGTCAAACTTGGATCCAGACCATCAATCCCCAGGACTAGAATTTTGTCGGTCATCGTTTTTCTTTTCATATACATTTCCCTCCTAAGTATTGCTTTATTTATGTTATTTTTTTATTGTGATCCCTGATCGTAAGCTTAGTCTTTTTACCCTATTTCAATATTGAGCTTCACCCCATTTGCTGATCGCTGAAGTTCTTTGCATCTAAGTTTCTGTAAATTCCGCTTTGTTGCTAAAAAACATCTTGAAAACTTAGTTATAAATTGAATTTATCGTGCTAGCTTACCGAATTAACTTCAAGGAAATTAATACTCTACTCTGGATTGGCATTATAAGAATGAAGGCAGTAACTGATATGCTGGTTATTACCAGTTGATGCATTTATTATATCTATATTTTAAAAAAAATACAAATTGTCAAATATCTTTGTTTTTGATCACTTTAACACCTTTTTATCTTATTTACTCTCATTTCATCCAATTTTCTCATTTTTTATTTTGTTTTAACTAATCTATATCGAGGTTTTGAAGTTCTATGTCATTATCCCCAAAAGTATGACAAAAAAATAACGAACCAAATTATAAGGTGCTATACCCTGGCAACGCCGCGCAAAACGGTTATTAAAAATCTGCAATTTTATGCAGAAGAGATAGTAGTCCGGTTTCTTTTTCAGCGAGTGATCATTACTGGACAGTTTGCATGATAGAGCACCTATCTGTTCACACTTCCCATGAAAAGCTGTTGCATATTGGCCACACCTCTGCTGCCCATAACGATAAGATGATACCGACCCTCTTTACAGGTATCAATAATCACCTCTGAAGGGTGTCCGATTGTAACGATATTTTCCGGCTCTAGTTCTTTGAGCATCTTGTGTATTTCAACTGCCAGCATACGATAGCCTTCTTCTTTGAATTCATTGGGCACATAATCACCTGTACCCACTTGCTCAAGTGCCGCCATTTTTTTGTTCAAATTGAGAACAAACAACAGTATACCCAATTTTGTCCACAACGCTCAGCCAAATAAATTGCCCGCTTTAAACCTCTCTTTGCCGGTTCAGATCCATCAAATGGTCCTAATATTTTTTGAAATTCTTCCATTTTATCCCTTCGCAATTACACTTACTCATCAACAATTTTTTTCAATAAACTAATAAGTTTTTCTTGTTCTTCTTCCGAAAGCCGCCCCATTAATTTGGCAATGCGCTGGGTATACGAAAAAAAATTCGGTTTGTCAAAATAATTTCGTCCTTTGTCTAACTGATTTCTATTAATTTATATTGACGCGTTCCCATACCGATTTTTTCCGCATGCTCAATCTGGGTCATGCCATTCTTTTCTGGAAAAGCTAACTGACCCAAACCGCTGCCATACGCTTCTGTTGTTAAGTCATGTGTTGCTTGGTCAATTGCAACAGGATCAACGGATGCTAAGATCCCTAAATCGGGGATCAATTTTTCTCCGGGACATTTTAATAGACAATCACAATGCTGAGTCATGTCAGTTAAAACATTAAAATATAGGCACTTTCCGGGCTTATCAATTACAGCTCCGCAGGCATGCTCCGCCATACTTTTTTGGAGATAACCCTGATCCGTACCAAAATCATATTTGACTGCATCAAAACGGCATGTCGCTATGCACTCGCCACAACCTATACATTTTTCAGGAACAATATACGCTTTTCCATTTTGGTCAATAATCGCTTCGGCCGGACACCATTTACTGCACTTTTGACAATTGACGCATTCCTCAGTATTAATTACCGGCAACACAGCAGAGTGCTGTCTTCTTTTTCCTTTGCGGCTGGCTAAACCCATACCAAGATTTTTTATACAGGCAGCCAAACCCGTTGAAATGCAGCCGGTCGCATGAGAAACGACAAAAAGCACATCCGCACTTTTAATCTCTCTTGCCACATTTACCGTCTGATGAATCTCCCCATGGATCGCAACTGCGAGTTCCGTATTACCTAGAAGTCCATCAACCATGATAAAGGGGGCCCCGATATTATCGATGCCAAATCCCTGCCGATGCGCCTGCATCAAATGCTGCACGGCATTATGTCTTTCCCCTTTATATAAAGTTGATGTTTCAACTAAGAATGGTAATCCGTCGTTCTCTTCCACGTTTTTGACCAATTGACGAATAACTTCGGGCTTGATTCTGGTTACGTTTGTCCCTTCGCCAACATGAAACTTAATCGCCACAAAATCATTCTTATGAACAATCGAGTTCGCCTCTATGCTCTCATATAACTTGCTTATTGCCTCCGCCTGCTGGTTCGCGGATGCTCCATTTTCCAACTTAACATAATAAACCTTAGCTGTCATTCATCTCCCCTGCTTTCGAATGAATTTACCCTGCGAATCCCAAAAGAAAGAGTTTGGTGCCCGCTCCTCCGGTCACTGCGTCAATTCTGGTGCTGGCGGTAATTTTGATTCCATTCTGAACATAGACAGATGTTCCGCCAATGTCCATTTTTTCGTATTTATCGATCTCGAGTGCTTCCGGCATGCCCCATCGCACGGATGGGATGTCTCTTGACTGAGCTCCGCCTCAGCCATAGCACACATGTCCTTCTAATTTAACAATCACGTTGTTGCCTTGGTCAGCAATAATTTTTTGCGCTTTTGGGGTAATTTTCAATTTCATAGTACACCTCCTCTTCCCTGCTAAACGAAAATGTCGCCGAAATCGTTGAGAAAATCAAGATAGAATCAGATACAACATTTCATCTCTTAACAGTTATATCTTCTTCGTCAAATATTAAAAATCATGCTTTCTCGCAAACTTTTTCTGCATGCATTCATCAAATTTCCGAACCTGTTTTTACCGAAGGGTAACCCGTAATGAAGAAGCAGCAGAGAAAGACGCAGGGGACGTCCCCTGCGTCTTTTTTCACACCTCAGAGCCGAATTTTTCAAGTGGCTGTCTCAAAATAGGTTTTAAATACCTGTTTCGGACAGCCCCCCTTTTCTTGCGACTCTGTTCGCAACCGGTATTGAATAGCAACACGGGTTACGAACAGAGTCTTTCTTTCTAAAGTTCTCCGATTTTCCGTATTCTAATTCTACTCCGCTTCACCGCACAGGAACTTTAACCCCTATTTTTACTGTCGTTTGAGCGCAATCATCAGATCAGTTTCTGTGTCCGGAAGCATTTCCCCGGAAATTTCCAGTTCAACCTGTTTAAGCAGCCCGGTAAACTTAAAGCTTCCACGGTATTCATCCGGCGCAACTTCCGATCCTCCTTCATAACCGCAGGTCAATCCCTCAGAGCCAAAAAGAGTCGGTACGGTATGCGGCATCTGGATGGCCGCCACAAGTTTCCCATTGATGTAAAGCTGTCCGTTGGCAGGAACACCTTTCCCTTCTGCTGGATTCGGTTTGCCGGTGGGTTCGAATTCATAGCGCAGCAAAACTTCGCCTTCCGGAATTTCTTCATTTGAAGTTAGCTTGAAGATATCTCGTCCCAGATAATTGTAAATAAAATGCAGCTTCTTCTCTTTCACAAAGAACGTGTAACCACCGTCCCTTCCGCCATGGGAAAGCAAAATTCCCTCAGCGCCGCCCGGAGGGATTACAGCGTCGGCCGTGATGCTGAACGGCTTGTTATAAACTTTGGGTGCCGCAATAAATGGGACCGGCGAACCACCCGGATAATACACCATTTTGCTGCGCGGTCTGGCAATCGTCGGACGTTCTGCACAAAGTCTTACTAATGTAGAGCTGTCAATCGGGAGAACATTGTTTTTGCCTGCCTCTGTCCACCAACGGCCAATCATCTCAATTAATTTGTCGGGACGCTCGGCCGCCAAGTTTTTGGTTTCCGAATAATCTTCATCAACATGGTACAATTCCCAGTCATGGGCCTCCATATCGCTGAGGATCTTATTATCAATAATATCACCAAATTTCCGGTTTTTCTTCGCGCCCTCCGTCAAACTCGGGCCAGGCCATGGGCAAACTGCTCGCCAGCCGTCATGATAAATTGAGCGATGCCCGAATATCTCAAAATATTGGGTATGATGGAGCGTAGGCGCATCCGCTTGGTTAAAAGTATGGGCAAAGCTGACTCCGTCGAACGGTTTTTGGGTGACGCCGCGGATGGTCTCAGGCGCTTGCACGCCGATTGCTTCCAAAACCGTAGGTACAAAATCAATCACATGGCCATATTGCATCCGTATTTCGCCGCTGCCCGTAATGACCTTCGGCCAACTCACAATACACGGATCCGTCGTACCGCCTCGGTAGGTTTCGCGTTTCCAACGCCGGAAAGGCGCGTCGCCCGCATTCGCCCACCCCCAGGCATAATGGTTGTTCGTCTCAGGACCGCCAAGCGCATCAATGAATTTCAAGTTTGTCTCCAAATCTTCCGGAACGTTGTTATAAAAGAGATTCGAGTTGACGGAACCGGTAGGGCCGCCTTCCGCACTGGCGCCATTATCCGAAATGACAATGATCAAGGTGTTGTCCATCTCGCCTGTTGCTTCCAAGAAACTGATGACGCGGCCGAAATGGTAATCCGTGAAGCTGACAAACCCGGCGTAGACTTCCATCATTCTTGCATACAGACGCTTTTCTTCCGCCGACAGGCTGTCCCATACCGGCACATCCGGGTCATGGGCAGATAACTCGGTTCCCGGAGGAATAATACCCATTTCTAATTGTCGGGCATGGACAATCTTGCGGTATTCATCCCAGCCCATGTCGAATTTGCCTTTGTACTTATCCGCCCACTCTTTCGGTACATGATGAGGCGCATGCCCGGCTCCCGTTGAATAATACAGGAAGAATGGTTTATCCGGTGCATTAACATGTGCATCCTGAATAAACTCTATCGCTTTATCCGCTAAATCGATGCTGAGATGATAGCCTTCTTCTGGTGTAGCAGGCTGTTCTACAAAATGATTGTCATACACGAGCTCCGGATACCATTGGCTGGTTTCTCCCCCCAAAAAGCCGTAGTAGCGCTCGAAACCGCGGCCTAACGGCCATCGGTCATAGGGTCCGGCAGCAGTTGAGTGTTCCGTCGGCGTTAGGTGCCATTTACCAACGGCAAAGGTACTATAGCCCTTCTGCACAAGGATTTCACCGAGCATTGCTCTGTCAAAGGGCAGAATTCCATTGTAGCCGGGGTAGCCTGTCGACATTTCTCCAATTGAGGCCAGGCCAAGATTGTGATGGTTCCGTCCGGTCAGGATGCAGCCCCGGGAAGGAGCGCAAAGTGCCGCCGTATGCATGTTCGTATACCGCAGTCCATTATCGGCTATTTTATTTATGACAGGGGTCTCAACCAAACCACCGAAACAGGACAGTTGACCATAGCCGACATCGTCTAAAACCAAAAAAATCACATTCGGCGCCCCATCAGGCGGCCTTACAGGTTCCGGCCAGGCAGGACTGGATTCCGGTACTGTTCGTCCAATTACACCATTGAAGGGGGTTCCATCCAAATAAGTTTTGAGAGTTGACAAGGTAACTACCTCCTTTAGATTTTGCATACTTATTGTCAATGCCAATGCCGGTTTTTTGTAAAAGTTCCTTCATCAGCACTGGGTTGGAAAGTACAGAAAACCATACCCAAGCACAGCATAACCCATGCCAGCGGTAATAAAGTTTTCCCGACCCTATTCTTCATTTTGCTCAGCTCCGAAGCGTGTTTTTTCATTACTTAAAACATTCTGTTAATTTTATACAAATCCTTCTATCCAACTTAGAACTTGTCTATATTTTTTTTATTTTCAGACTAATCATAGGTGAGAAAATGATCGCCATTTTTCACTTCGAACAATGCCCAAAAGCATGTTTCAATTGCCATACGAGTAAGAATGACGCAGGGACGTTCCTTTTTTGTCAACTTTCCCTAAGAATGACGCAGGGACGTTCCTTTTTTGTCAACTTTCCCTATGCATCTGAGATATAACGAGGGACGTTCCTTTTTTGTCAACTTTCCCTATGCATCTTGAAAAATAGCAATCGTTCTCTAAATTGCGAATAGATAATCCCTCTTTTTCAACTTTCTCAGCATAGAATATTTTCTGTTTTGCCTTTATACTAATCTCGTGCAATTCACTCCCATTAGTACAAATGATCGTCCTTAGAGGTATTTCTTCATCTGGAAACTAAATCTTCCTGAAATCTCAAAATATCATTTGCTTATGTCTGGTATAAACGTATCCACTCCTCACAATCAATTCCAATTCAAGCGCAGGATCTACTGTATATCGACTGAAAAGCATTTCCGATAGCTACTAAAGAAACAATCTAGTGACAAAAAAGGAACGTCCCCTTTGTCATCGGTGACGCTACATACCGCTATCCTCTGGGGCACGGGACAGATAAGGACGCTAAATAATTCGAAACATCATCAGCGTCCCAAGAATCAGGACTCCGATTAGTATGATCCTTTTAAACAGGTCATATGAAACTTTCGGCAATAGTCTGCTCCCCACGACAGTGCCCAGGATCGCCGATGCTACGACAGTAGATAAAAGCAGAATGTTATCTTGCAAGTATTGAAAGTTGGAATATGCATAAACCGGTATTCTTGTTGAATCGATAATCACGGCAATGAGCGCAGCAGATACGACAAGCTCCTGTTTTTGCAACCCGTATCTCAATAAATACACGGAACGAATTGCTCCTTGATTGCCAATCAAACCACCAACCAGACCAGACAGAAATCCGCCTATGAAATCGATGCTCCGGGGCAATTGAAGATTTACCTTCCCAGGGGACAAGGTCAAAATCGAATAGATTACCAAAAACAATCCGACTCCCGTTTTGAGCCAGTTGCTGTCAAGATAAATCTGTGCAAAGGAACCAACAAAAGCCCCTATAATACTGACTACGCCAAACCTCTTGATAATTTGCCAATTAATTTCTGACCGATATAGGGCTAACCTGGATACGTTATTAAAAAAATGGACAATCGCTGCCAGAAAGATAGCCACTTTAACGTCAAAAAACAATGCCATGACGGGCATCATGATAGTGCCTACCCCGAACCCTGTGAATAGTGTAATGATTGAAGTCGCCAATGTAACAGGAACCAAGACTAAATATTGAATTACAATCAAATCCATTTTTAACACCTCTTATCTTAATTTCTTGAAAAGCTAATTAAGAAAAAGATTTGGTTCGTATAATTCAATGAATCATAATCAATGATCATGCTATTGAAATAAGTACAGTACATAACTATACCCGGAAAGTATAACCAAAAACCAGAGCATGACCGGTACAGTCCGTTTGACTAAATCGAGGAACGATGTTCCAAAACTTTCGGTTACCAGCGCCAGACAAATGTGCGTGGGCGAAACCTGCATTGCTATATATGACATGGACATCAGCAATACCATTAAGGCTGCCCCTCCGTTGGGCATCGCGGCAAACGCTAACGGTATTCCTAACGCAATAATTGCTTGAATGCCTGCAATGATTGTTCCGAACAAGAAAACCAGTGCGAAAATTATGACCGGCGGAACCGGCAGGACGGCCAAAGTTTCGGGCAGCCTGTTGATTACCCCGGTATACGTCAGAATATCCTTAAACATCATAATTACGATGGTGCTCAATATCAATTTGGATTCAAACGCACTGATAAACATGGGTCGTATTTCGCGCCAGGTAAACTTGTCAATGATAAAGTTAAGTATAATGATCAGACCGACCGCAACATGTACCTGGAGTTTAAAAACTAATATTATCGCAATGATGGCCATGATCGTCCATATACTGCGTACAAAATTTTTCGCATGCGATGCTTTATCAGTAGAATGCGGCAATCCGGTATTTACCGGTATTTTTTTTACATAAAGAAAATAGCCCAATAAAAACAAGACCGCTGCCATGGGCAGCATGCTGAGTACGAAAGCGGTCATATCAACCCCAGATAACTGCAGCGCCAATATGATTGAAGCATATGTAGGCAAAAAAGCTTCCGAAATATGCCGGAAATAACTTGTTATAAATGTTTTATCTTCTTTGCTTATATCTTCTCCGCCCGCATTATCAACAATCGGACAGGCAATAAGAACCGCTCCGGCTGATGGCAGCAGTCCAATAATAAATGGCGCTATCATCGCATTCACTCTTCGACTATTAAAAATTCCGATTAATGACTGTTCCGCGAGGATTAATTGTTCTCTTTTTTCCAGCATTCGCTGCAAGAATGTGATGGAATAGAAAGATAAAACTAACATGATTGTGACCGGGCTAATAATAGACGCACCCATAATTTTCAATGTCTGCAGTGCGTTAATGTCATAGAGTAGGCTAACCCCAACAAGTCCCGCGAAAATTGCAACATATAATGGCTTCTTAAACTTTATTGCTGCTATGATCAAAAAAAACACTACTGACATTTTTAATAGATCCATGTGTAAGCTCCCTCTTATGATATTAAAACGCGTAATAATCCTGATGAGCTAGTTTATGATATTTTTCGGGACAAGTCAATGAATATTAAAGAGCCGTGCCCTTCGCAGGGACAAAAAATCGAGACATATCTACCCCTTCGTGTTCAAGCAACTTGATTTTTTTACCGATACCCCCAGCATAACCGGTCAGGCTGCCATTTGCTCCGACAACCCGATGACAGGGAATAATGATAGAAAGGGGATTGTGCCCCACTGCCCCACCGACTGCTTGGCTGGACATGCGCGTTTTATACATCTGCACAGCCATTTTTTTTGCAATATCGCCATACGTCATATATTCGCCGTACGGAATCTCACTTAAAATTTTCCATACAGCCTTGCGGAATTCCCCGCCACTCGGTGCTAAAGGCAGATCAGAAATGGCAGGCTTTTGACCAGCGAAATATTTGTCCAGCCAGTACTTTGCAGCCGTAAATACTGGCAGGTCATCTTTTTCCGTTGTCTCTTTGGACACTGTGCAGCCATAGTATTTCTGCCCCTCAATCCATAGGCCAACAAGATTTTTGCCGTCGCTCGCCAGCAAAAGCGAACCTACCGGTGATGAGTAATGAGTCGAATAAAACATATTTTCCTCCTTACGCTTTGTATGCGTTACAAAGAATTCCATAAATTGATTGTCGCGTAGCTGCGCCAGGGACGCCATTCTTCCGCCAATGCCAATATTTCCTTTGGCGTATAGGGCGCAAGCGCTTTTTTTACGCCATGATCCGTGTGTAAAAAAGCATCAGGCCAGCCCATAGCGCGCATAGCGATGTACTGTGCCGTCCAGGAGCCAATGCCGGGGATAGCCATCAATTTTTTCAGTTCAATCTCCGGTTGAGCACAGAAGTCGAAGTCGATCGCGTTCTGCACAAATGTGCGGGCTAATTCTAAAATAGCATTGGCTCGTGTTGCGATAATCCCCAGCGGTCCCAAATGATTGCTAATTGGACTAGTCAGAGCAATCATGTCCTCGGGCATAGGAAAGGCATGGGTCAGTCCCTCTATTTCCGTTTCAACAGGAATGCCATACGTTTCTACAAGTCTTGCAGCCAATGTACTTGCTGCTTTAACGGTGATTTGTTGTCCCAATACCGCTCGCACAGCCATTTCAAAAGGATCGAAGCAACCAGGCAGACGCGTTCCGGGGACGCAAAGGCCGGGCCGGATATTGTTCATGGAGGAAAGAGTCTTGCATACTGCATCCGGATCACAGTACAAATCAAACAGGCGGCGAACCCGCACCAGCACATGGGGCAACATCTCCAGCAGAGCAGAAGATATCGTGACGGTCAGGGTATTTTTTTGCGGCCGGTGGCCTACTCGTATCCACCCATACACCTGGCGCTGCTCCCCAGTAACAAAGCGGACAATCCGCCAATATTCTCCATTTCTTATTGCCTCCACGCCGGGAATAGCGCGTTGGGCAAGGAAATCAAGCATCTGCTGCCATTGATAAGGCGGTCGATACCCAAGTTCTAAGGTCACATGGCTTTCATGCTTTTTTTCTCCTGCAGCCTGTCTGCGCAGAGCGGCAGGCGCAAGCCGGTACCGTTTTTTGAATAAATCATTAAAGCGCCGTAAACTGCCAAAACCGGCAGCCATCGCAACGTCAAGTACGGAAAGATCGGTGTCCGTAAGAAGATTTTTGGCCAGGAGCAGCCGGCATGTTTGCAGGTATTGTACAGGTGATACATTGTATTCCGCAGTAAATGCCCGGCGCAAGTGGCGGCTTGTGCAGCCAAGACGGCTGGCAAGTTCTTCAAGGTTTTGCCCGCTTCCGCAACGTTCTTCCAGAACTCTTGCCGCCCGGTGTACAAGAGATGCTGTAGCGTCTACGCTCGATGTACCGGGGGCAAGCTCTGGCCGGCAGAGAAGGCATGGGCGAAAACCCGCTTGTTCTGCTGCCGCAGCCGTGGAATAGAAGGTACAGTTTTCAACTTTTGGCAATCTCGCCCGGCAGACAGGCCGGCAATAAATTCCTGTGGAGGACACTCCTACAAAAAAACGTCCGTCAAACCGTGCGTCCTTTGCCTTAAAAGCTTCATACCATCCCCGCTTCGTACCTTCCGCCATTCTCACACCCCCTTTGAGCTTTTTCTTAAGTATAGCATTTTTCATTAAAAATTCTAGCCATTTTCGGACATGTATTTGGTCGTAACCGCATGGTTTTCAGCGCGTGAATCCGCAGATTCTCAAAAACCCCTTTAGCAACAAATTGTATGTCTTCATCATACTTTCTGTTTGCTAAAGGGGAGCAATGGCAACTTATTTGGATGTGAGATGTTTACAAAGCCTTCAGCGTTTGCCCTATTCCAATAGGAACAGGTTTTGGCAATAAGAAAGAACACAAAGCTGCCAGTACTGCAATCACTGCGAGAAGTTCCATCGTTACCGGTAAACCGTGATTATCCGCAAACCTGCCAATCAATGGAACAAACATCCCGCCCAAACTAAAAGAAAGCCCCAGCGTCACTCCAGAAGCAAAACCTACACTGCGTGCCAAATAGCTCTGACCCAGAACAACGACCGAACTGAACGGTGTAAACATCGCGAATCCAATCGGTACCATCAATGCATAACTAATGAACGCACTTGTCGTCTGTGACAATAAAAACACCATCGGCGCCAAAAGTACATAGCTCATCTGCACTACTTTCAAATAGCCAATTTTGTCTGCCAGCAAGCCGCCAATAAGCGTAGTCACTACGCCAAACATAAATAACAATGTCAATCCTGAAGCAGCTGCCGCAGCAGAAAGCCCTACAACACTTACCAAATAGAGTGGAATAAAGCTTCGCAGCCCGCAAATAGCAATCGAACTAAAAACAATCAGCAATGTCAATCGCGCAAAAGATTGCCAGTCATTTCTAAGATTGTTTTTTAATTCGGTGACCTTCCCATCTGCCATTGCCTCAGTAACTGAAGTTTGCGCAATATCTGCTTGCATTTTCGGAACAATTACCTTCAAAATTATTGCCATGAATAGTGCCAAAAAACAAAATACCGCGGTCCCTTTCATGCCAAATGACGTAATGGCAGCAACAGCAAGAACCGGTCCGGCAGCAAAACCGCCGTTTCCGCCTACAGAAAAAACACTCAAGGCCGTGCCTCGTCTTGTTCCGGAAAGTTTATGGACCATACGCGCAGCTTCCGGATGAAAAATAGCACTACCGATTCCACTCACTGTTACTACCGCAAAAATAGTCCAATAATTTTCAAAAAGTCCTGCCAAACCCATCGCTGTACCGGATAAAAAAATTCCCATCGGCATAAGCCATGTATTTGAGGTTCGATCTGCCAGCCAACCAAAAGTAGGCTGCACAATGGAAGATAAGAAGCAGGATGCAAACATCAAACCTGCTACGGCTTGATAATCCATCCCATACTGTAAAATAAAAAAAGGTAAAATAGCGGGCAGCGCTCCCATGCCGATATCGCAGAAAAAATGGCTTACTGCTACTAAATACACATATTTTCTGTTCATTTCATATCCCTCCATGTATCCAAATTACATTTCTTCACTCAATTTTTTATCATATTTTTGGTTTATGTCATTCAAAAAATGTAAAATAATCGATTGTTCCGGTTCGCTATACATTGCCAAAATAGCTAATTTTTCTTGCATTGCTTGATGATGACACTTTTTATGTTCGTTATATACTTTTTGTCCTTGCTCTGTCAGGCAGAAATAAATCTCTTTATTATTCTCTGGCTTTTGATAGCTGTCAATTAATTTTTTGTTTAGCAATTTTTTACTGATTTTACTTATAGCTCCTCTTGTCATGCCCATTTCGGCAGCTATTTTTGTGACGTTTGCATAGTCCATCGAACCAATCTTATCAATGCAATGAGCTTCCGCTAAGTTCATCCCCTCAAAAATTTCTTCCCGGTGATGCTCAAAAATATTAGCACGCTCTTGTATTCGCGTAAGTGACCTTATGATTTTTATTGCATGATCCACAGGAGCCCCTCCTTTGTTTCTATGGAAACAATATAACAATATCATATTTTTGTTTCCGAGTAAACAAAAATATGGGCTAGCCAATTTTATCCTTTCCTTAAACGAGTAACAGAAAGTAAAGTAATGAAAAGCACCTCGGGTGAGGTGCTTTTCATTATTTGGCGCGGATATGAATATTCTTTTTGTTTACTCCATTCTCTATTCAATATAAATCATCTTTTTGGTCATGCCACCATCAATTACTATGTTTTGACCAGTTATAAAATCATTCTTGTCATCAGCTAAAAACATACAAGCTCTAGCAATGTCCTCCGGTTTTCCTACTCGTTTAGACGGATGCTGCCCATGATCTTCGGCAGTCAGCTTCTCGTAATGGTTATTCGCAATCCATCCCGGGCTGATGGCATTCACCGTAAAATTCTTGGCACTAAGAGAAAGAGCCAATGAGTGGGTAAGCGCTGCGATACCGCCTTTGGAAGCTGCGTACGCTTCAGAATTCGGTTCAGACATTAAATAGCGAGTAGAGACAATATTAATAATCCGGCCATAGCTGTTACTCGGATGGTATTTTGCAAACTCCTGCGCTGTAACAAATGCGGCTCTAAGATTGAGATGAATAACCTCATCCCATTCCTCTATTTTCAGTTCACTAATCGGTTTGAAAATTCCTTTTCCGGCATTATTAATAAGAACATCGACCTTCTTATGATTACAAACAATGTACTCAAACATTATTCTAATCGCGGAAACGTCTGTTAAGTCTATTTTATAAAAAACCGCCTTATAGTTGCTTTTGTTCCATTTACGAACTAATAATTCACCGTTTTTCTCATCAATATCGGCAATAATGACGGTAGCCCCTGCTGCTAAAAATTCATAACTGATAGCCTTTCCAATCCCATTAGCGCCGCCGGTTACTAAAACAACGACTTCCGTATAATCCATCCGTTCCTCCCACCTTTCGAATTGTCAATGGCTATCTGGTTTTTAGTCCCCGTCGAACATTTGCCGTTATTTTTTACAACACAAGCATATCATTTTCGTCGAATGACCAGTGCGGATTATATGCGACCTCCCAGTAGTAGCCGTTCGGATCGGTGAAATATCCGCTGTACCCGCCCCAGAAAACTTTCTGCGGCTCTTTGGCGATAACTGCACCCGCGTTTTTCGCAAGCTCCATGATTTCATGCACCTCGGCCTCGCTTTTCACGTTGTAGGCCATTGTAATTCCAGCGAATCCTTCGGCAATCTGCGGCGGTTTTTTTTCGTTAATATCCTCAGCGAGAAGTGCCAACGGATACAGTTCGAATTTTGTGCCGCAGGTATTAAAAAAAACCACCTTCGGATTATCTTCTTTTTCATCGGTGGCAAAACCAAGCCCATCGCGGTAAAAACGTATGGACTGGGCCATATCTTTTACCCCAAGGCAAATAATGCTAATTTTGTTCATGATGAATTTCCCCTTCGATATTCTTTTATAAACTATGAAAAAATGCTTTTAATTCCTGTTTAATATCAGCTGGCAAATGTTTGTCCGGAATGCCGAGGATTGCGCCCTGTAACCCATACAGCATATGCAGGCAGGCGCCAGGATCGCGTTGGAGGCGAATACGCCGGAACGCTTCCTCCGCGCCAGTCTCCTTAAGCTGCTCCACCGTTTCAATACCGACAGCCAGCAAATTTTCTTCCATCACTTTTCCTACATTGGGTAGTTTTAACAATTCACTCATAACGGCGCCGAAGCGTTTTTGTAAATATCGGCTACGGCGGCGGAAATTTCAGGAAAACTAAACGTAAAGCCTTGTTCAAGAAGTCGTTTGGGAACAACCTGCTGATCCGCCAACAACAGTTCTTCGGCCATTTCGCCAAATATAATTTTGGCTATAAACGCTGGAACTTTTGTCCAACTGCGTCGCCCCAGTTCCTTGCCGACGCAACGTGTAAATTCCGCCATGGAAACCGGATGAGGGCTAGTGAGATTATATGACCCTTGCATTTCTGACCGGTCAAAAGCCAGTTGTATTGCACGAACCAGATCCTTATTATGCACCCAGGACATGTGTTGTTCGCCACTGCCGATCACTCCTCCGATTCTGAAGTGAAATGGTTTTTCAATCTCGGTTAGAATTCCTCCGCCATGTCCCAAGACAAGACCAAAACGAAATACTACGACTCGCAAGCCATCTTCAGCCGCGGCTGTCGCAGCCTGTTCCCATTGGCGACAGACAGAAGCCAAAAAGCCTTCTCCGGAAGGGCTTTCTTCTGTTTGTATCCCTAGCGGTCGAATCCCATAGTAACCGACCGCGGAAGCATTTACCAGAACAGACGGCAGCGGCAAGCCAGCTTGACGGTTTCGCCGCAGGGCAGCTGTGATTCGGTTTGTCATTTCCAGGCGGCTGGATAAAATTCCGGTTTTAACAGAAGATGTCCAGCGCTGGGCAATATTTTCGCCGGCCAAATTTACAATACCATAAAAGTCTGACAGCACCTCGGCCGGGACTAATCCTTCGCTGTCGAAGCGGATAACTTTATCCGGCAACAGAATGCCGCTGCGGCTTAAGATGATGGGGTCGTATCCATTTGCACGAAGATGACTTACTAAAGCTTTTCCCACAAAACCGGTACCGCCCGCCACTAAAATTTTATTCATTTTAGTCCTTCCTCTCTATCCTACAAATTATTGTCCGCGAAAATCCGGTGAATTGCTCCGGGTGCTTGCGCTTCGTCAATTTTGCAAAAAAGATTATGCGATATTATTAAAATATTCATAATATTATTACTTTGTTTGATGAAGAAATTCCTGCAAGACTAACGATTTCTTAATTGATATAAAGATAACAACATATAGAAATTCGCCTAAACCGAAGTCTAGGCGAACATAGCTTATTTTCAGATGAAGGTCATCCTTCCTCTTTTCTTATATACACACACCAAAATTGTCCATTCAAAATCCTGTCGTTACAAAAATCTTTGATTTCAATCGTTGAGAAAAGTATGATCCTGCTTGAACATTTTTGCATTAGATCACTTACTATTCCAGAAAATATTGGTGAAAAATGTTTGAATTTAATGTAGTATGATACATGGAATCATGTTTTAATCTCTCAAGTCCGCCTCCGATGTAACGGCTTGGATATATTAAAAATATTTTAACAAAATTAAACTGCCTGATATTCGAATTTTGAATACCCGGTGGTAAGGAGTTATTCACATGGACATTCGTCAACTTAAATACTTTCTTGCTGTCGCCGAAGAAGGACAAATAACAAAGGCTGCTAAACGACTACATATTACTCAGCCGCCGTTGAGCCAGCAGATGCAATTACTTGAAAAAGAACTAGGCACACAATTGATAGAGCGAGGAAACAGGGACATTCGACTAACGGAAGCGGGTCATGCTTTACGCAATCGAGCGGAACAAATGGTGAATTTAATGGAGCTCACAATCGGTGAATTACAACAAATTACTGATGGAACACACGGTGTATTGACGATTGGCACAATACCTTCGGTCAACGCTCTTTTATTTGAACACATCCATCAATTTAGCAAGCAACATCCGCACGTCACATTTCAATTATGGCATAGAGAGACGTATAGCATTTTAGATTTAGTGAATACCGGTGCTGTCGATCTGGGGATTGTACGACTTCCTATTGATTTGTCTATATATGATTTTATATTATTACCAGAACAACGAATGGGTGCAATTGGTAAATCTGTATGGTTTGATGATAAAACGAGTCAAACGATTAATTTACATGAACTTAAGGGAAAACCCTTGATGCTGCATAAAAGAGATACGCCAGTAATTCTTGATCATTGTCACCAAACCGGGTTTGATCCACAGGTTTTCTGTACAAGCGACGATATTATGCCTCTATTATATTGGGCGCGTTCCGGGATAGCAATTGCGCTTATACCGGACTCTGCACAAAATCTGTTATCTAGCTCTTCGTTGATTTTTAAAGAAATATCTAGTCCTGTCATTAAAATTAATAGTGCATTATTATGGAGGAAGAATCGTCCTTTGTCTTCGGTTGCAATAAATTTTATTTCAATGTTCAAATAAAACGATGCATTTTGAGTTGTTTTAATGCAGGTGATTGGCCAGCACTGATCCGATAACCGCGATACTGCTGAGTAAAACCATCACCAAAGAGATTTTCTTAAAAATTTCAGCGTTTAAGCGGTGAAAAAGTCGCTCACCAAGATAAAATCCAATGTATAGGGCGGGTATGGCAAGCAGCGTATGCAACCATAACTTCCCAATCTGAAAGGTTCCCGACGCGCAAGATATGATAATCGAAGCAATATTTAACAGAAGAAAATAACGTGTGAGATTACCGCGAAAAACAGCTTTGTTTTCCTCTGCTTTCGCGTTAAGATAATACAGTATTACCGGCGGACCGCTTACGCCTGTGGTAGTGGCTAGAAAACCACTTATTATCCCCACGATAGTTACAACAACCTTTTGGTGTTTCGTGTGCAAGGAATAATCCTTCCACATGACAACGGTAGCCAGAAGCAGAACAATACCGATGAAGAGTTTCAGCCCATCGTTACTAATCACCGTCACTATATACGCGCCTGGTATCGCCCCGACAACAGCTGCTCCGATTAGCGGGAATATTGCTTTGAAGCTGCCTTCCTTCTTAGCGGCTCTCAAAATAAAAAGCATGACAATAAAGCTGGTAGTCACCACCAACATTACAGTCTCTTTCGCCTCCAGCGCAAGAGCCAATAGCGGCGCAGTAATGATGACAAAGCCAAACCCAGTTACGGTATGGAGAAAACTGGATAACATCAGTACAATAAGAACATAAATCTCTGTCAGCAAATTGATCCTCTCTTTTCAAAAAGCTCATTACAATAGTTGATAAGTTTTTTCGTCCTTTCAGTTTGTTCTATGCCCATGTATCTCAAGATTATTCAAAATCAAATCATCCTTCCTCCTGGACCTTCTCTATTTATCATCTTATCATAGGACTAAATATATTAATAATATTTAATTCAACTGCCTGATATTCGAATTTCGAATATCAGGCAGTGAGAAGTTATTCATATGAACATTCAGCAACTGGATGTTCATTTTACGAGGATTGATTCTAAACACAAATTTTGACTTGACCGGGGCATGGAGAGATTGTATGCTAAAAGAAAAAATACTAAATAAAAAAATCGGTATTATTACTTATGGCTTAACACCAAAAACAAAATAATGCAGCGGATAAAATCTCTGAAATTGCCGAAAAAAAATTGAACGCATTTACAATTTATCCATTGATGGCCTTGATGTTTATCACACTCAAGATGAAGCGGAACGGACGCACGAACAACGACCGTTCCCTTTTTTTACAAACGGTGGATTATGCACGATACGCAAATAAGCACTTCGAAAGCACTGCAGATTTCTAAAATTATTTATCGCTGCGCGGGCAAATACCCGAAATGAAGTGGCGGCATGGCTATATGATTTCTTATTCCGCGATATACCCTTATTTATTCACGATGAATGTTTTTACTCTTGAAAACAAGGAGGGTTTATCATGTATAAAGAACAGAACTCATCAATAAATTGGTATGCAATCCCTTCACAAGAAGCCATGGATATTGTTGATACGAACCAAAATGGTTTAACGGATGAGGAAGCGGAAAAACGCAGAGAAAGATTCGGCGCTAATGCCCTTCCAGTAAAAGAGCCGCCAGGTCTTATCTCTATTTTTTTTCGTCAGTTTCTAAATCCCTTGATTTATATCCTAGTTGCAGCGGCAATTGCTTCAACCCTGATTGGCAAGGGCCGAGACGCATTATTTATTTTTGCAGTATTATTTTTCAATGCGTCGGTAGGAATGTATCAAGAGTATAATGCGGAGAAAAGTTCGGCCGCACTGTTAAAGCTTCTTAAACTGCATTCACGGATCCGTAGGGACGGCAAAGAGCGGGAGATTGATGCGGAAGATCTTGTGCCTGGCGATGTGGTGTTGTTGGAATCCGGAAATAGAGTGCCGGCCGATCTTCGTTTGATTGATACTAACAGCTTGCTAATTGATGAATCGCTGCTAACGGGCGAATCGGCTGCGATAGAAAAAGACACTCGCACACTTCCATCTCAAGCTTCTTTAGGAGATCGAGTGAATATGGCTTTTGCCGGTTCTGCCGTCTCCTCCGGTCGGGGAACCGGTGTAGTGGTTGCTACAGGTATTCATTCTGAAGTAGGAAAAATAGCCAAAGCCGTTACTTCCGGCGCGACTTCAAAACCTCCGCTTATTATCCGAATGGAAGCTTTTACGCGACAGTTGGGTATTGTGATCGTTACAGCTTGTATGGCATTGGGAGTGTTTGAACTATTCAAAGGCGAACCGGCCCAGCAAGTATTTCTTATGGTAGTCGCCTTGGCAGTATCAGCCATTCCCGAAGGTTTGCCTGTAGCTATGACAGTAGCGCTTTCAATTGCCACGAGACGCATGTCGCAGCGCAACGTAATTGTACGGCAATTGGCTGCGGTAGAAGGATTAGGTTCCTGTACTCTGATTGCCAGTGATAAAACCGGTACACTAACACTAAACAAACAGACAATAAAAAAGCTGTTTCTATATCCCGATTATGAGCTTACCGTAGAGGGGGAAGGCTATAACGATATCGGCCGCGTGCTTGACGCGGCAAATCATCCGGCCGACCCCGTTTTAAACAAGGAATTGCATGAAATGGGCAAGGTAGCCATCATTGCCAATGAAGGGTCGTTCCACCGTGTTGGCGATAGTTGGCAGGCTAGCGGCGATGCTGTCGATATAGCCTTTTTGGCTTTAGGATACAAACTCGACCTGAAGCCAGAAGAGGTATTAAGGCAGATTGAAGTATTGGTCACTGTTCCATTCGAATCTGAACGAAAATATTCAGCACGTTTTTATCGTGAGGGAGATCAGATTAAGGTAGCAGTAAAGGGCGCGGCTGAAGCTGTTATTCCCATGTCTGTTTGTGACTGGGACCAGGACCGGGTGTGCGGACTCTTTGATCCGAAGGCTGCGGAAGAAGAGACGCATAGGCTTTCGGCATTGGGATTCCGTGTATTGGCACTGGCAGTTGGACAAGTGGAAGAACGGGAGGATAGAAATTATACTGCGAAAGATATCAAAAATCTTTCATTTCTTGGCCTTGCAGGCCTAATTGATCCATTACGGCCTGAAGCCAAAACAGCTGTAGAATTATGCCGGCAAGCCGGGGTTAGAGTGATTATGATTACCGGCGACCATCCGGCTACTGCAATGGCAATCGGAAAAAACTTAGGCATTTCTCAGCAGGACAGTAATATGATTTCCGGACCAGAGCTGATCGAACTGGCTAAAATTTCGAGACAACAGTATCTGGACAGAATAGAAAAAATATCTGTTTTTGCCAGGGTTACGCCTTTGCAAAAGCTTGAAATTGTCAAAGCGCTCATGGAACGAGGTCATTTTGTGGCTGTTACCGGCGATGGCGCGAATGATGCCCCTGCACTTCGCACAGCCAATATTGGAGTAGCCATGGGATCAGGAACAGATTTAGCCAAAGAAAGCGCGAATATTATTGCTGCCGACGACAATTTTGCCTCGATCGTAGCAGGTGTGGAAGAAGGGCGTTATGCATATTACAATGTGCGCCGTGTTATCTTGTTTCTTATTACTACTGGCGCCGGACTTATTGTCTTTTTTACAGCAGCTCTTTTCAGCGGCTTGCCCCTCCCTTTGGTAGCCGTGCAGCTTTTATGGCTTAATCTGGTAGCTAACGGTTTTCAGGATGTGGCTTTGGCATTTGAAGCCGGCGACCCGGAGGCAATGCGTGAAAAGCCGCGCAATCCGAAAGACGGCATTTTCGACAAACGAATGATCACGCAGGTATCCATCATTGGATTGACGCTAGCCATATTATGCTTTGGATATTGGTCATGGCTCAATGCTGTTGGAATACCGCTTGACGAGGCACGCTCGCGAATGTTACTGCTATTGATTTTTATGGGAAATTTACACGTTCTTAATTGCCGTTCAGAGCGAACTTCAATATTTAAAGTGCCCGTGAAACGAAATCCTTTGGTGGTAAGCGGTATCGTATTAACACACTCAATTCACGTTCTGCTGTCGCAAATTCCTTTTGCACAGGAAATATTGTATATTGAGCCTGTAACTTTAGAGGTATGGCTTACTTCATTACTGCTCGCTTTGCCTGTCCTTCTTGTCATGGAAGTGTATAAATGGGTAACGGCCCATATGGCGGGCAACTTTTCAACCTTACCGAAATAAACAGCAGACGCCTTCTTTCAAGCGTAATGCCTGCCTTTATGGCTCAGTCGGGGAAGACCTACTTGACTTTATTTATCGTTGGGTCTTTCTAATTGCGGTTGATGAAGTTTGACCGGATTCCTCCGTCTAGTTTTCAAGTTGAATATCTCAACCATTACCGAGAATGCCATAGCGAAATAAATATATCCCTTGGGAATATGCATATCAAAGCCATCTCCAATAAGTGCTACACCTATCAAAAGTAAAAAACTCAAGGCCAGCATCTTGATCGTCGGGTGCTGTTCCACAAATACACTGATTTTTTCAGAAAACACCATCATAAAAGCAACGGCAATGACAACCGCCGCAATCATGACACCCAGCTGTTCCGCCATCCCCAATGCAGTAATGATTGAGTCAAGAGAAAAAACAATATCCAGAAGCAATATCTGAAAAAGCACCGATCCGAACGTTGTTCCAAAACGACTGGGTGAAACCGTGTCCTCACCTTCAAGCTTTTCGTGGATCTCCATGGTACTTTTCCATATCAGAAACAATCCACCAGTAATAAGAATTAAATCACGTCCGGAAATTTCATTACCAATAACAGTAAATAGCGGCACGGTAAGTCCCATTAGCCAACTAAGCGAAAGAAGCAGCGCTATGCGTATAAACATTGCCAGTCCCAGTCCGATACGTCGGACCTTATTTTGGAGATGATATGGGAGCTTACTTGCTTGAATTGAGATGAAGATGATATTATCAATTCCGAGTACAATTTCCAGTGCAGTTAGTGTCACCAATGCCATCCAAACTTGTGGGTCAGCCAACCATTCCATTTTGCCCTCTCCTTTTTCTTAATGAATTATGCGGGTCCATCCAAAAAGTTTTCTGAAGCTAGAAAGATCAGGAAATTCCAAAAACAAGCGAACCGCCACCCAAAACAATACCAAAATATAAATTGCCAGCATCACGTTTACAAACGCATTTGTTGAAGTAAAAGTAACTGTCTCGCATTTTGTTTTTGTCATTTATTTTGTTTTCTTCAGCTTATATTATTGCGAAATTGTAAATTAAGATGTCTCATTTTCAGAGAGAAGGTCATGTGGAGCTGCATTCGATTTATCTCGTTAAAACCAGGTACCGTTTAGGATATCTTTTGCGTCCCGGGTCATGGGTATCACATCTTCCCGATTAATGTACTTAATGTCAAACTTACGGTTAAGTGCAGCAAAGTGTCGCAGACCGAATGCAATTTTCTGCAGATAAGAATACGCACCAATAGCTCCGGGAGACATGTGGTCAGCCTCTTCACCGTAAATACTCCGCAATTCCGGCAAATGCCGGAACAGGGCTTCCTTTGTTCCTCCATAACGTTCCAAATGCTTGGGAACCACACCGTTTTCCAGTAACTGTCCTACCTTTTCGCCTACCATAGCCGCAGCCATCGCAGCACGGCAGAGACCAACCAATTTTACATATGGGGCTCCAATGGCCAAAGCCTTATATACCTGATCTTCGCTGGTAATTCCGCCTGTAATGGCAATATCAGGTACAGTCAGACCTATACGTTCCAACCGCCCACAAATTTCGGGTAAAACGCTCTCAATGCATACCGCAGGCAGACCCCATTCATTCATCATCTTGTTGGGGCTATAGCCGGAACCGCCACCGGCACCATCCAAGGTAACCAGATCCACATCCAGCAAAGCGGCAAGACGGAGAACCTCCTCGATGTCACGGCGATCATATCCGGCCATTTTGAAGTAGGTGTTCTTCATGCCGAGTGTCCGCAAGGACTTTATGCGTTGTTGCAACGTTTCTTCCGTCCACATAGGCAGGCGGCTATAACTCCAGAATTCAGGACAAGCACTCTTTTCATACAGCTTGATGATTTCAGGATCTTCCGGATCAGGATGTACGATGGAGCCCTTCTTCTTTTTCGCCAACGCTTCCTGCAGACTGCCAATCCGGACGGCTGGCTGCGTACCCTTGGCAGATTGACCGAATTTAAACTCGATGGCCGTAAACCCACACTCCGCAAGTGCATATTCAGCCAGGCCCATACTTAGGTCCTCCAGATTGCACTGGAGAACGATTTGTCCATAACCTCTGTCATAGCGGCTGAAAGCTTCCCTCATCTCTTTCAGCTTCTCAAAACGCACAATTTTTCCGTTGGCGTCAAGTTGCAGATTCGGATCTTTACTGGGAGAACCCTCGCCGATAACGCAGCAGACACCTGCCATGGCGGCAGCGGCAAAATAGTCCTTCCAGTTTAACTTAATCAATGCAGGCAGGATAATCGGCATATTCAACTTGACTGGATTGCTACAGCCAATGGTTGTGGAAATCCCAACACCATAAATTGTAGCCTGCTCGCTGTCAGCGGGGCAGCCTACTGCTCCGAAGACGCGGCCGTTGATGTTGAAATGGGAATAGTCAATGGGATAGTCTTTTTCAGTCGCCACTTGGTTATTGCCAGTATTCGTCGGATAGACAATCGATTTGCCAAGAACAGCAGACAAGCCAATTTCACAAGTACCCGTACAGTCGGCAGTACAGAAAGAGCACATACCGGAACCGGGAGTGATTTTGTCACTTCGCATCTTCGTATCATTAAATGCTGAAGATAGATTAGGACTATAAGACATTTTAACCCTTCTTTCTATTTTATTCCTCCTGCGGTTCTTTCCGCAAGCGATCCTTACATTTTTGTGGTTGTGACCTGCAACAGATGATTAAATGCCCATTGTCAAATTTCCATAGTATTTCTTCGTTATTTTAATTTTTCCATTTTTCTTACAATCCATTTTATCCTCTTCCTCGTGAAAATACTGCAATAGTTGGAGAAATAGGATCGTAACGGACCTGTTCATTTCTTACGTTAAACTCTATTTTTCAACCTCACGTTTTACCGAGAGAGTTTATCGTTCAAAGCTCCTTTGCTTGCTTTAAGTCCGCTGCAATTCAGATATTTTCAAATATCTTTTCAGAAAATCGCCTAACCTTGCGCTTGTCCGACTTTATAATCAATTATACCCCAGAGTTGACATGATTATCCAAGATTTTTTCAGCGCCAATTGCATAATCCCCATATCGATAGGATCAGATAAATGAAACAAAGACTGGATTGCGCCTCTCTTCCCATACATTTTGAGCCATATACATATCCTTTAGCTTTTGAAAATAGGCGCAAAAAAAGCACCTGTCAATAACAGATTCTTTAAAGCATATAGCAAATCATATTAACTTTGTATAATCCTGCGCGCCGTAGAAAAAGCGCATAATGCTGACCTTTGGGAACGCTTCATTGCTTTTGTGCACAAGCACGTAATTCTTGATTACTACTTTCCGGTAGCCTACTTGTCTTAACCACCTATCTTGCACCTTTCACACATCATCTGGTATGTGGCTTTCAATGGTCTGGAGTGGCGAAGCAAACAGTGAATGAAAAGTCGTCTTTTTTATCGGAATAATATGATGCTAAATAGTAATAATATTATTGTTATTATTCCGATTATGCAGTATACTATAAAAAGGCCCGGGAGGTGAAGAGATGGAATACATTACGGTAAAACAGGCTTCAGAGCGATGGGGCATATCCGACCGCCGTGTTCGCGTACTTTGCGGGGAAGGGCGGATACAAGGCGTCGTAAGAAAAGGACGTTCTTATTTTATTCCGGCGGATGCACTGAAGCCAATTGACGGACGCAGTCTGCGTGGCAAGGAAATTCCGGAACAATACGCTGCACTTTTTGCAACTGTCGATGAGATGAAAGCGGAGCTTGACCGGCATCGCCCTTTGACAAGCGGGGAGTTAAAGCGTTTACAGGACGAATTCCTCGTGGAATTCACGTACAACTCAAACGCCATCGAGGGTAATACGCTCACGCTTCAGGAAACTGCACTTGCCTTGGAGGGCGTGACGATTGACCAAAAACCGCTCAAACATCATCTGGAGGCGGTCGGACATCGCGATGCGTTCCTTTATGTTGTTTCTCTTGTCAAGAAAAAAGTTCCCATTTCGGAACGGATTATCCGCGAAATCCACGCCTTGGTTTTGATTGACAGCCCAGAAGACAAGGGTGTGTACAGAAGAATCCCAGTGAAAATTATGGGTGCACATCACGAACCTCCGCAACCTTTTCTTGTTCCTGTTCAAATGGAACGGTTGATTGCTGATTTTTCCAGCGGTAACCGGCATATCATAGAAACGGCGGCGTTGTTCCATCTGAACTTCGAGGGAATCCATCCTTTCATAGACGGGAACGGACGTACCGGCCGGTTAATATTGAACCTTATGCTCATGCAGGCGGGATACCCGCCCATCGATGTAAAATTCACCAACAGGAGAAAATATTACGCTTGTTTTGACAGCTATTATCGAGATGATGACGCATCCCCGATGGTCAATATGGTGAGCGAATATATAAAAGAACGACTTTCACAGTATTTGAACCTGTTGCAAACCTAAAAGAAGCCTCGCGATATTTTTCCGCGAGGCTTCTTTTAATGTCACACTTCAAAACGATAAAGGGAGGCAAATGAAAGGGCTTAATACCCTTCCCATCGTCTATCATCATAATTTTGAAAATTATCTACATTAAGCACACTCGTGCTCCCGCATGCAGGGCAGCATTCTAAATAGCCCCCGTCTCCTATTGGTTTTAATATTGCGCCTTCTGTATCAAACACTTTTCCGCATTTTGTGCATTTTACAATTGCCATTTATTGCTCCTTTCATTAATCAACATGCAGCAAACCTAATTGTCGCCCGCAAGCCTTTCCATCAGTTCTAAATTTCAGTTATCTGGGTTCACTTCCTATTTTCTTAACTTTCTTGCATATATTTTATTAATAATCCGCAAGAAAGTCAAAGCATTGACACGAACATCTGCGGGTACTTGACTTATTTATTTATTTACTTATTTTACCAATTAAACTAGTAATGCACAAGTAATTACGATACCAAACGATGTTTATCCCTCTATCGTTTTCCGCTTTGCCAACTTTGTTTGCTAAAACACCCACAAGATCCTTCATTTGAGTTTCAGTCAGTCCAGTAAAACACGGGGACAGGTAAAACACGGGGACAGGGATATTGTTTCAATCCTTCCAACGGTAAATCGGTCATACTCCGTTAGTTTTGCAATTTGCGCATAATGCCAAGTTTTGCATGGCCGAAAAGCGATAAAGATCCTTGGCCTTTCAGGGACGAAAACCTGAAACACAACCCTGTCCCCGTGTTTTTTATGCGCTCAATCTAGCTGCCATCTTAAGCTTTTATTTCACTGCAAATGTCAGGTTTCACTCTTGATTAATCGCTCCACAATCTCAATATCAGCAGGAAGCAAATCATATTTCAGCATTGACTCCGGTTTTACCCAATGAGCCGCATTGTGAACATTGAGTTTCATAACTCCACTTTTAATTCGGACAAAATAAAATTTCAGCAAAAACTCCCCGGTACTGTATCGATACATGGTATCCCAAAAGTGTCCAGTAACCTCGGCTTCCACGCCGAGTTCTTCCCTGATCTCCCGGATCAGGCACTGTTCCGGTGTTTCATCGTCTTCCATTTTTCCACCCGGGAACTCCCATTTCAAGGCCAACCGATCTTCAGCACCCCGTTGGCATAGTAAATATTTGTTATTTTCTTTAATAAGCGCCGCTGTTACTATTTTCATCTTTACCCCACGATTAATTTATTTGTTTTTTGCAAGAATTTAGCCGGAATGGGATGATGTAAGCGCCAAACGATACTCATTGGCTTTGACCCGGTATGTGAAACATAGTCAGCCAGCCCCAGGAAAGTGTATGGACATGCCCCAGCTTGGTCACGCTTATATTCCCGGACAAACAGCGCGACATTACTGCCAAGTTTCTTGTGATGAATATATCGTTGGCCTGTTTGCGATTTTTCTGTAGTCGTGCTTTGAGATTGCCAGTGAAAGAGGGTTTCGCTGATCGAATAATCATCATACAAGGTTGTCGGCGAATAGTCTTTGTCGGCCTTGTTTAAAGTGACTAAGAAGATATCCAATTTATTCTCCGGTAAATATTTCACGCCTTCGCGCATAGATCCCATATTTCCAGCGGTATGGTACCCTAAACCTGTCAACAATTGGTCCCGTGTATAAGTGCAGTAAAGATCCAGCACAGCATTTGTCCCAAGCTCAACCGGCTGATCGATGAAATCAATCCGTTCATAGTTAAACTTCAGCAATTCGAGACATTCATTAAACATAACAGGATATTGCGTCAAAGCAGAAAGGCTCTCCACGACGCTTCTAAATCCGGTTTCCGGCAAAGATTTTTGATAGATCGTATAGTGCAGCATCAACAGCATTTTTCGTTCATTCTCCGCAAGCATTGTTTCATCAATGTCCGCCAGTCTTGGCAGACTTTCCAAAAGAAACTGTATCCACCTGCGGGAATTGATTTCAGCCAGTCGTGCTAACGCCCTCGTTATGACTTCTTCACCACTTTCTTGAAAGTCTTCTCTGACATTGGCTTTGACCGCCAATCTGGCAAAACTATATTTCGGATAGATCGTCTTTAGATCAATATTATAATAATTCATAAAATTAGCATAGGTCAGTTCCTGCTCTGTGTCCTCTTCAAAGGTCGCCATCCGCGCAATCAGTCCGTTGGTTCCGGCAAGCGCCTTGCGAATGTTATTTAGGATGTACTCCTTCGCCATCTTTTCCAACTGAATGTAGGAACCGCGAGGAACATGCAAGAACCCTTCTTTAATTTCCCGCTCAATGCCTTGGTGGGTGTGCGTGAGTAATGCAGTAAACTTCTCAGCAAAGTTGTATTTTACATGCGCCTGACCGATAAAATCCAAAACAGTAAGACATTCCTTATCGGGAGAAAGACGCAGGCCTCGTCCCAACTGTTGCAAGAAAACCGTGAGGCTTTCAGTAGGCCGTAAAAACAAAATTGTATTTACGGCCGGAATATCAACGCCTTCATTATACAGATCGACTACAAAAATGAACGTAATGGCCCCTTCAATTAATCGTTTTTTTACATTCTCTCTAATATTATCTTGGCTGTTTGCTGTAAGGGCCTCCGCCGAAATACCTTGAGAATTAAAATAATCAGCCATAAACTGTGCATGGGCCATGCTGACACAGAAGCCGAGACCCTTCACCATGGCAATGTCTGTTACATACTTGTGAAGCGATTGAACGATCATCCCGGCACGCTTGCCATCAGCCGTATAGACATTTTCTATTTCTCTGCGATCATAACCGCCCCTGCTCCATTTCAGTGTACTTAAATCAACTTCATCGCTAACTCCAAAATATTGAAAAGGACACAACAATTTGCGGTCAATCGCCGCCGGCAGACGGATTTCAGCGGCGGTCCGGTTGTCAAACCATGGGAGGATGCTTTGTCCGTCCAGGCGTTCCGGAGTTGCTGTAAGGCCCAGCAAAATCTTAGGCCGATAGTAAGTTAACAATGCTTTATAAGAGGGTGCAGCAGCACGGTGAAATTCATCAACAACAATATAATCATAAAAATCAGGACTGCTGAGTTCCAAAAATTCTCTTGAATTAAACGTTTGTATGGATATAAACAAGTGATCGATACTCTCTGGCCGGTAGTTCCCGACAAACAAATCGCCAAAATTTGAATCATGCAATATCCCGCGAAAACAGGCAATGCTCTGCTTTAATATTTCTTCCCGATGAGCAATGAACAACAACCGGTTCGGTTTAGCAGGGTTGGCACTGCAAAATCTTTTATAATCGAACGCTGCAATTACAGTTTTTCCGGTACCAGTCGCAGCGACAACAAGATTTTTGTAATACCCTCGAACGGTTCTCTCTGCTTGAAGTTTATCCAAGATTTCCACCTGATAATCGTAGGGGCGGATTTCAAAAAAATACCCGGGATCTTCTGTCGTAAGAGTCCGTTCTTCCTTCAACGCCTTCTGTAACCGCTTTTGATCGGCTGCAGTATATAATTCAAATTCCCGATCGTACCAGTAGCCGTCAAAGGTCGCCCCCACTTTCTGCATTGTGCTGGGCAGATCTTTACTGGTTACCTTGACGTTCCACTCCAAACCGGTTGATAAGGCCGCCTTAGTCAAATTTGAAGAACCGATATACGCTGTTGTAAAGCCGGTATCCCGAAAAAACACATAGACTTTGGCATGCAATCTGGTGCGAGCTGAATTGTAGGATACCTTAACCTCTGTATTAGGAAGAGAGCGGAGCATCTCGACAGCTTTGAAATCGGTTGCCCCCATATAGGATGTCGTGATTACACGCAGTTTTCCTCGTCTTGTAAATTCCTGTAAGTCTTCATAAATAAGTCGTAATCCGCTCCACTTGATAAAAGAAATCAGCATATCAATACGATCTGCCGAGGCAATCTCTTTCTTAATTTCCATAAACATACTGGGTTCAAGAGGAGCGCCTGTAAACAGCGAACTGCGTGCAATGCTGGTGACAGGACGCTCCGCTTGAAACTTCCCTAAAGCCGCCACATGATTCTCTAGTTTCGTAACCGCAAGCAACAGTTCTCCGCGCATAGAAATCAACTGTTCATTATCTTGATATTCAGCATTACCAAAACCACAACCCATGACATCAATCAAACGATTTACCAAGTTAATCTGGCTAGTTAAAAAATCTTTGTTTTTGCTTTCTTTCATTTGATTTAACCGCAGCTCAACCAAAGTTGCCAAATACTGCGCAAAATATACAGACGCTTCTGCCTGGTCAATCAATCCAGTCTCAAACTGATAAAACTTTGTAGCCTCATCAGAACTAAGATATTTTTCCATTCCTTGGTTGACAATCTGTTCGTAAATCCCTGTTTTAAGCATGATCACATCTCCCAAACACGAAGAACCGCACCATATTCTTCATGCAAGTTATTTGCCGTTGCCACACCTGATCCCTATTTTAATTGTTCCATTGCCACAAATTAAATCCTTGGTTATAAGCAATTTGATGTAAAGGGACAATCGCATTTTTTAATATACGATTAAAAATTTCAGGCTCAATTATATCACGATGAGTATTGAAACTAGCCAATCTCGCATCCAATCGATAATAGTCTTCGAGCAGCTTTTTGTGTTTGCCGATAGATTGAGCAAAACTGTATGCAGTGTATTGCAGTTGGCAAAAATCCTCAAAATGCAATTCGAGATTAGGTAAACGATCATTCTTTGCGCTATTAATAGATTGAAAAGTAGGCGTTAAGTTCCAAATTTGATCATGCAAAACAAAACTCCAAGGCAAAAAATGGTCAATACTAATTGACCCATACTCGTCAAAAGAAATCTCCTTAAAATCCGCTTTTGTATATATATCATTCACCTGCTGTGTCTGAATAATTTCATGCCAAAATGACTTAGCTATTCTTAAGTCTCTCGTTTGAGGTGCGGTTAATTTAGCGGCAATAGCCGGTACATTCGGGTTGCGCTGCTGCAAATACATAATTAAATGATAATCGCACCAACCACGAAGAATTCCTTGATTAATGGATAAATAACGAACCCACGCAGGGGGTAAATTAATAGCATCACCAACGATTTGATAAATTGCCGTGCTGCTTTCGCTTGACAGCAATTCGATCTTTTCATTCTTTTTGGCATCAAGTAATCCGCGTAGACCGGAAGAAAAAAAAGGCGATAAAAAACGATACGGAACATATTTCGTAAACTCTTCCAATCGTTTTCGCAACCGGTCGTCACGTTGCACTAATTGCAGTATTTGTTTTGTCAGCTCACTTTCCTGAATATCAACAGGAAAGTCATAATGTGTCTTCAAATAACTGACCGCATCACTTATCTTGTCAATTGGTCCAAAAAACAACTTAAATCGTATAATGGGATACCAGGCCTTAGCTAACATTCTGGCTATAATTTCACGAAATCCTATATTACTTCTGCCCATGCTTATTTCAGTTAGTAATGCTGAAAACCAGAATAACTTGTAGCTATTCGTTAAATTTTTAGCGTAAAGGGTTTGCTCCAAAGACCGTATATCAAGTTCTTCTGAAGGTGGTAAAACCTGCAACCTTAACAACCCCCTTATCATCAAAACACTCCAAAAGTTAACAACAAATTGTACTAATCGCTTTACCGTTTTTGATCAAAAACGGTAAAGTAAAATTCATCCTGTCTTTTTACTATAATCTTCCATACTTTTAAACAAAATCCTTTACCATTTCCTGTTTTTGATTATTTCCGTATAAAAGTATCGCTCCCGCAAAAAAATGTTCCTCAAACCGAAGTCTGAGGAACCATAAAAACACTTATCAAATTGTCCAAAACTTGCAGATCCCCTATATATCAGGCTATTTCCGCTCTATCACCGCGACACACTCAACGTGCCATTTGATAGAAAAGTGATACGAATACGTGAAATTGGAGTTTCGCGAAAAGGTTGGCCCCCTTGTGAGAAAGGTAAGCCGCGTCTAGTCGAGATATCCCGAAGCCAAATAGAATGAACATCAAGATTTTATAGACGGTTTAACTCAAGTATTCCAAATAACATCATCATTCAACTTTCTATCTCGAGTTAACTTCTTCGAATACCGCCATCAGCGGGAACGTTCATGTTAGATGAAGTCATCGTGCCCATAGCTTCGCGTATACCTACACTGTGGATAGTTTGAACAACCATAGAACCTACCAATATTGTCCATTTCTAACGATTAAATTCCCACTACACCTGGGACAAACTTGTGATTTTTCTTTTTGTTTATGTTCATAGGCATGTAAACACCTCAGTATTTCTGCCCTTGTTTCATCTCCGGGCGCTTTAAAGATCTCCGTCAAATCCTTGGCTCTTTAGTTTCGTTTTCCATCGAACTCATCAAGTATCCATCCTTTAATCTCATCACGAACACTTCTGACGCCGCTCATGATCTCTTCATCTGTTCCTTTGAAGACGGAAGGATCGGAAAAACTATGGTGAATTACTTTTTTTCCACCTGGAAAGTAGGGACAAGCCTCCCTGGCATTATCGCACACGGTAACGACATAGTCAAAATATTGGCCGATAAATTCATTGAGATGTTTTGACCGATGGGAAGAAAGGTCAATGCCAATTTCGGCCATCGCCCGCGCTACATAGGGGTTTACATGGCCCGGCTGTGTCCCGGCGCTAAATGCTTCATATTCATCGCCCAGTAGTCCGCGAAGAAGTCCTTCAGCCATCTGTGAGCGAGCGGAGTTGTGGGTGCAAAGAAATAAAATTCGTTTTTTCATAAGTCCTCCAATCACATTCATCTTTGATTTTGTGTATATTATAAAATACTTATATAAATTGTTCAAAAAAAGTTCATAGAAAAACTCATAATTAATCCATGTATAGATCTTTCCGGTAGTCATTTACGAATTCGTGGACTTTAACATCAATTTCATCCCGTACTGCTCTGAACTTTTCAAGCTTTTCCTCATCCGAGCCTTCAAATGAAGCGGGATCGTCGAACGGCCAGGAAAGAGGCTTACGCACATACCGTCGCGCCAGGGCGATCGAGTTCAGTAGTCTTCACATTGATTTCTAAGATCATCTTAAGACCTCCTCGTGAAAAATACCGTAACGTTTGGGGATAATAACGTCTCAACAGATTTGTTCATTACTTACGATTAACTCTATTATTTGCTCTCACATTGTCTGGAGAGAGTTTCCAGTTCCGTAACCACTCTGTTCAATTCGTCAACTATGTTTGAATTGGCGTTCAAATGCTGATAAGCATCTATCAGAGATCGATAATACCAAAGAGTGCCATCTTTACCGCCGTTAAACCGTTCCCATAAACTTTCGCCAATCCTTCTGTAGTCAGAAAGGATCGATCTGGCATTGTGAAGTTTATCCGCGCAGGAAACCAGAAGCACAGAAGGTGACACCTCTTCCTCTAAATGGGCCAGATATTGTTCTTTTCTTTCGCGCCATGCTGGTTTGGGATCGGTCCAAGCATCTGTGCAACCCGCTACAATGTCTGCGACTTTTTTGCCAAATTTAATTTGAATCGCATCAAGCACCTTTCGCCCGCCTTTATCCTCGGCAGCATCATGCAAAAAGGCTGCTATGACTTCGTCCTCATCTCCACCATTTTCCATCACGATGCTTGAAACGGCCAGCAGATGCGATACATAGGGAATATCAGTTCCCTTGCGAGGTTGTCCAGCATGCAACTCAGTTCCATATACAAGAGCGTCTTGAAATTTTAAAGTTAATTCCGTCACCATTGATCGAACCTCCTTTGCTTGCTTTCAGTCCGCTGCAATTCAAATTTTTCCAGGTATCCGTTCAGAAAATCGTCTATAAATATTGAGCAGACATTCATCAAGGATCGATAACGCTTTTTCCTTTATTTCTTCCGGGACAGTATACGCTGCCTCAGCTATGCTGCCAGTGATTGCAGCAAGGGTGTCGCTATCGCCGCCAAGGGAAATGGCATTTCGTATCGCGTCCTCAAAATCCACGCTTTCCAGAAAAGCGGTTATCGCTTCCGGTACCGTTTCCTGACAACTTTCATTAAAGTGGTAGTTTACGCGTATCTCGTCCAAAGTACGGCTCAAATCATAACCGTATTTACTTTCAACATAAGTCTTTATCTCGTCCTTTGTTTTTCCTTTTCGCGCCAGAAAAATGGCGGCGGCAGTTGCTTGTGCGCCTTTAATCCCCTCCGGGTGATTGTGTGTTACCGCAGCAGAGTTTCCGGCATATTGCTCCACCTCCGACAGAGAATCGAACACCCAAGCCACCGATGAAACTCGCATTGCCGATCCATTGCCCCAACTGTTATACGGTTGAATATCCTCAGAAAACAGCCAACTGCCAAAGCGTCCTCCATAACCTGCGTTCGGGTATTTACGACCATATTTCTTCATGGCTTGGATGAAAGCGGCAGCACTGCCGCCATTCATCAAGCCTTCCGCTATCGCCAATGTCATCACAGTATCGTCAGTAAACGTGCATTTTGGGCTAAAAAGCGGAAAGTCCTTTGTCTTTATATTATTCCACTCATAAACCGAACCAATGATATCGCCAACAATTGCTCCTAGCATATTATCTCTTACCTCCGCGCTTCTTGAAGTCTTCGTCAATGCGGTCTTTCCAGTTGTCTGATATGGGGCGGCTGGCGCGCAGACAACTCACGGTTTCACTGATCACTTCATAGTTGAGCAAAGTTCCTTCACTGTCCGCATTATAATTGGTCGCCCGGTCTCTATTGATACCGAAACTTTCTGCGGCAGCAACAGCATCGATGTTTGCGCCAAGAAAGAGAAACTCCCACCCGTACTTGTTTTTTTGGTGTTCAATCATCCGGCGCACTTTTTCATAGTTGAATTCACGGCTCGCATTTTCCATGCCGTCGGTGGTTATCACGAAAAGAACGTGTTCGGCGCGTTCCTCTTCAGCTGTGTGCTTTTGAGCATTGCCGATCTTGTTGATGGTTTTGCCGACTGCGTCCAACAATGCAGTACTGCCGCGCACGTAATACTCTTTGTCCGTAATCGGTGCAATGCCCCTGAGGTTGATCCGGTCATGCAGCAATTCATAACTGTCATCGAAAAGCGCGGTAGTAATTACCGCCTCGCCTGGCTCTTTTTTCTGTTTTTCCAGTATGGCGTTATATCCGCCGATCGTGTCGCTTTCAAGACCGCTCATTGAGCCGCTTCTGTCAAGAATAAATACCAGTTCCGTTAAATCTTTTTTCATTTTGTTATCCTCCAATCCTTTCTTTGTGATGTAAGGATAACATTTTGGCTATCTGAAGCGGTCGCATGGCAAGCGACAAATTGCTTTATCCGTAACAGGGTTATGCCCCCAGAGGATTTTGATCAAAAGCAAACAGGGCTTCGTTTATCTCAAAAATATTGTAATTGCCATTCTCAATAAAATACTGGATGATGATATCAAATTTACTGCTGTGAGAAAGGGCAAAACCGGATTTGAGCAACAGGTCTTTGGTTTCATCAAGATTTAATTTCAATGCGACGGCAAAAGCGATGGCGGTCGGTTTGCTCGGTTTATAATATAAGTCATTCCGGATTTTTGAAAATAGCTTTCGGTCTATATTGGCTTTTTTATAGGTTTCCGCATCGGTCATGCCGTTTTCGTCAATCATGCGCAGCAACATTTGCGAGAAAGTTTCATCCATCTGATTTACGACATCATCAAGGCTCCGCTTCTGTTTTTTTGCAATCGCCGGCGCTTCCATTGAGAAAAGCTCGGCATCAGATAAATAGCTTTCGCTAATTCGCCGTTCTTCCTGAAGTCTGTTTCTGCGATCAAGCGGTCGTTCTTCTATGTACTTATCGTCAATATATTGCGCAATGGATGAAAATAGCTTCTCAGTCAGCATAAATGCTGTTTTATCGTACACGACAAGAAAGACGGTCATCTCATTATTTAACAGAAACTCTCCAATAACCGAAATTGCAGTTTGCAACGCTTTATCCTTGGGATATCCAAAAGCACCTGTGGAGATCAATGGAAAGGCAACGCTTTCCAGATGGTACTCTTTCGCCAATGCAAGTGAGTTCTTGTAACAATCGGCCAGCAGCTTTTCCTCATTGCTTTTACCACCATGCCACACCGGGCCAACAGTATGGATTACATACTTTGCCGGCAGCTTGTAGCCCTTGGTGATTTTTGCTTGCCCGGTTTTACAGCCGCCAAGGGTACGGCACTCAGCAAGCAGTTCCGGTCCTGCGGCACGATGGATTGCTCCGTCAACCCCTCCGCCGCCAAGCAGGGATGAATTTGCCGCATTGACAATTGCATCGGCGTGAACTTTGGTTATATCATTACGGATTATTTCAAGTGGCATAACTCCATCTCCTTTTCTTCCTCTGAGACATTAACCTTGCGTTTGTCCTCCTTTATGATCAATTATACCTCGTAATTGACATGATTATCCAAGTTTTTTCATCGCCAATTGTTAAAACCCCATACTGATATAAGCAAATAAATGAAACACAAGCTGGCCTGAGCATATTCTTTGATGTTAGCATTATGCCAAGTCCAATAAATGTTGGTAACAATATACAATGCAAAGCACCAGACTATCTGGTTCGCATTAAGCACCGTTGCTGTGACTCCAAGCAGAGACATTATCCACGGCATTATAGTTCCTCCCTTACGTTTATTGAAAAGTATTTTGGTTTATGTGGCTCAGGTTTTGGACTATGAAACGCACGTCTCTTAGGAATATGGTACTTAATTATGGCCTGTAGACTCGTACCATTACCGTCGTCCAATTCAGCAAAAACTTTCAAATCTTTTACTCTCTCCCATAATCGCAAGCAAGCCTTTTCAATCATATTTACTTCAGACGGTTCCTCTTCTACTCGTACTCCTATTGTATAATTTATGAAATAGACATTCTTTTTCAACCAATCGGCGCGTTCAAGATGGGCAGGAAGATCCAAACGTGTCACCATGTCCTGACCTTTGATGATCTTCTCTAACTGTTTATTGCATTTATTAGTTGCTGCGAGTTCATCAACGGCATCAGCATTGAGTATTACCGTAAAATAAATATTACAATACCCTGTTCCAAGCCTTTGAATATGACCTTGTTCATGTTTGGGCTTCCTCTTCTGCTTGTCGGCGTACTTAATAATTGCATGAGCCGATATTGGCGGGAAACAGGTAAGCTCGGGATCACAGATATCTTTAAATGCTTCAAAAACTTTACGTGCGCTCAACTCTAATGCGGCATCTTCATTATCGGCCTCAACTGGCACCACTACAGTTTCACCGTCACCACCCATATACCAAGTCATATCAGTGCCGCTAATTCTCTTTTCAATTTCTTCCGCAATATTTAGTTTTTTATCTGAAAGGGTAATCCAATATTCCTTGTTAAACAATGTCATTTCATAATACCTCCCATTTATTAATGTGCTTGACCGTACAATTTCTTTTTTAAGGCATAACAAAAACCTCCTTCAGAAGAAGGAGGCATATTTCTATCTCTCACTTCCTCTCATCTTTCAGGATTGTTAATCCTGCTGAAATTAGCACCTTGCATATGCAGGTTGCTGTAACGTCATCGGGTCAGTCCCTCGGTTACTCTTGATAAAAGAAAAGGCAAATATTCACTTGTATGGTTATATACTACGTTTTGTAAACAGATATGTCAATAGGAAATAGAAGACCCGTAAGTCTTAAAAATTGCAAGGTTAAATATAAGTTATGCTATTCAAGCGGTGGAATTGGTTCTCCTACTTCCTTCGCTATTCTATCCAGAATCATTCTTGCTTCAGCCCGGTCTTCTGCTCCTCTATGCCAAGCTTCGACATTACTACCGTCAGCTCTCGGTTGATGATCGGTTATCCGCCCCCGGGTTCAGAAAAATTCGCCTAAACCGAAGTCTAGGCGAACATATGCTATACAAATGCCATAAGAGTAGTTTCATTATTCAGGCGCCCAGTAGAGAAATCCATCTTTCAATTCATATTTAACGAAAAATTCTTGCCGACGATTGGGCCCTGGCGGGCAGGACTGCCCATCCAGATAACTGAAGGCGTTGTTATTTACCGTGCGAACTATGGAGCTGCTAATCCCCTCGCCGCTCCACCTTGCTTCCGAGGTCTTCACAAAAAGATAGATATGATTTTTTGCCGTGGAGTCAGGCATAGTAATCCTTCTGGTACTATACGGCTGCACAACCCACCAGCCATGGCACCGCCAAGTGTCGGCCGGATCGTCGAAATCGATCACCGCCACATCCATTTTATCCGGATAAGGATTCTGGATATCCACGGAATAGGCCAAAGCCTGCGCGGGCAGAACACTCAATGCCACCATTACCAAGAGCAATACTCCGAGCAAATTACCAATGGATCCTTTTCTGCGCATCATACGGTATACACCTCTTTTTTCATTTTTCCCACCAAGATCATTGGAACAAATATACTTTTTCAGGTCTAAATGTGAAAAAAGTTGTAGGAAGTTCAAATTCCACATGGTCGCCGACCGCATGACTTACACTAAAACTGACACCTATGCAGTCTTCAGTAAAATAACTGTACGCTCTTTCCGGATTCTCGCTGCTGACCGCTGAATCGGCCTGCCCGAGGGCTTTGAGCAATTTAGTGTCATCCAGCAATACCCTGAACGGCTTTTCGGATCACGCAACGTAAAAAATGATATGTTTTCATCGTCTGCGCTCCCTGTCAAAGGCAACATTCAAAAAATAAGCACTATGTTCCAATCCCAACTTAATATTTATATCCATATTTGCTAATTCTCTACTAAAGATGTTACTCCTTTGAAGATATTTACTTTTTGATTTTTTATTTTCGTACAAGCCTCCTTACTTTCGCACAAAAGTTGAAATCGCATAAATCCAGCACCCCCATAAAATTAAAATTCGCACAAACTTAAGTCTATGCGAACATATTGCTTACATATTATTTTATGATCTATCCAGCGAAACCTTATATATCAAGCATCCTTTCTCTCTATCACCGCTACGAGCTTCTGCCGCATCACGAGCAAGCTTTTGCTGTTCAATTTGCCGATAAATCTAAGACTCAGTCGTTTCGTTTTTTGCGTATCCGATACTTATAGCGTCTCTTACTTGATTAATTTTAGCCGTAATTTGGTTAATTTGCGCTTGCAACCTTTCTATGGCTCCGTCATTTTCGGTTGGACGGACTTGCGCCGGAGCAGTAATGTCAGCAATCCGCCGCAAAAAGCGACTAAAGCAAGAGCATAAAACACGTCCTGGAACGACAAAATGACCGCTTGACGGGAAACCATCCCATTCAGGACGGTCTTGAAAGCTGCATACTGCTGGGGCCAAAGGGCTTGCCCAGTCATCCAGCCGTGTGTGGCTATTGATAATAGTGAGCTATCCATGCCCTTGTATAAAGTGCAAAGCAGGTGGAATATCTCGGCGGAGGCCGTGGTGGCAGGATTTAGGTATTCCTTTAGCTCCGCGGCATGATAGATTTCACGGCGAGTCAATAAGGTTTGCGCTAAAACCACGCCTACGCTGCCGCCTATTATCTGGAACAGGTTGAAAATCCCTGAACTAACGCCGATTTTGTCATGCGGCACCGAAGACATGGCACAATTCGTGAGCGGCGACATGATCAGTCCAAGGCCAACCCCGAATAAAGTCAGCCGGATAAAAAAGTTATGGGTTGAGTAATCGGCGCTGACGGTATTAAACAAGTATAGCGACCAGGAAATCATCATTAGGCCGCAAAAAGTCGGTAACCGTGGACCGAAACGATCACCCAGCCGTCCGCCGACGGGAGATAAGAGCATCAGGGCAACCGACATCGGCAGCATCATAATCCCGGCCG